>ENA-ORMS01001985-ORMS01001985.1-human-gut-metagenome-genome-assembly--contig:-NODE-1985-length-15296-cov-3.856571_pt1 | contig 15296 bp, 6 predicted proteins | sample MGYA00242104_ERZ508997 | MGnify/ENA primary metagenome ERZ508997 (study PRJEB26280, sample SAMEA2338704) | human gut metagenome | biome: human gut; feature: human-associated habitat; material: faeces... | reverse complement strand
TGCCCTCCACCAGCTGGCAGCTGGGCGGCCTGACGCTGCTGGTCTACGACGACGGCGCGGTGGGCTGGTACAGCGAGAGCAGCGGCATCCAGTGGTACTGCACCGCCGATGACAACGGTGAAACGCTGGTGACGGCCTTTGCCATGATCAGCGCCCAGGCCTACGACGTGCCCACCGCGCCGGAGGGCGCGGCGGTGCTGGGCTACGACCTGTTCGAGCTGGACGGCGAGACGGTGACGGAGGTGACGTTCAGCGAAAACGGGCAGGCGTGGCGTTACCGCATGATGCCCACGATGGACGTGACGGAGCACATCCCGGACATCTCCGGGTACACCGGCGGCAGTGAGACGGCGGAGGGACAGGTGCGCTGGTGCGCCGCCCGGCTGTGCTGGGATGAAGGCGGCACGGGCTGCATCATCTGGAAGGATGTCGCGCCGGGGCTGGCGTACAGCCTGACGGTGGACAGCGGCGCGACAGAGACGCTGCTGAACGACATGGCCCGGCGGGTATTCCAGCCCGCCCAGGGCGAGGACGAATAAGGAAAACGGACGCAAAAAGGAAGACCTGCCGCGGGCAGGTCTTCCTTTTTGCATACGCTTATTCTCTCCGCAATGCCTCGATGGGGTTCAGCTTGGAGGCCTTCATGGCCGGGACAAGGCCGAACACCACGCCGATGACCATGGAGAAGGCCACGGCGATGACGCAGGCCGGGACGCTGATGGCCACCGGCGTGCCCATGATGTGGGACAGCATCTCCGCCAGGCCGATGCCTGTGGCCACGCCCAGGATACCGCCCATGCTGGTCAGCACGGCGGCCTCCGTCAGGAACTGCCACAGGATGCGGCTCTGCTGCGCGCCGATGGCGATCTTCAGGCCGATCTCGCGGGTGCGCTCCGTGACGGACACCAGCATGATGTTCATGACGCCGATGCCGCCCACCACCAGGGAGATGGCGGCGATCCAAATGAGCTGCTTGTTGGTGGCCTCGGACAGGCTTTGCAGATCGCTGGCCTGCTGGAGCAGGTCAACGGACTGGTACTTGAAGGTATCCGTGGAGATCACGTTCTCGTTCAGGTACTTGGCCACGTTGTCGCCGGCCTTGGTCATGTCGTTGGTGGACGTGGCGCGGATGGCCACGGACTGGGGCTCGTCATAGCGATAGGCCACCGGCCAGGTCACGTCGGGGATGAACATCGTGCCGGAGGTGTTGCCGGAGTACATCCAATAGTCCTGATAGCTGTTGATGACCGGCTCGGAGGTGGAGCGGGCGGACACCACGCCCACCACCGTGTAGGGCATACTCTGTATCTCCACCGTGCCGCCGATGGGGTTGCGGCCCTCGAACAGGGACTGGGCGGTCTTGGCATCTATCAGCGCCACGCAGCGGCGGTTCTCGTAATCGCCGGCGGTGAAGGCGCGGCCATAGTTGACCACATAGTCCACGGCGGACAGATAGTTCTCGTCCACGCCGTACAGTGAACCGCTGAACGCGGTGTTGCCCACGTACACGCCGTCGCTCCACTGGCGCTGGTTATACAGGGACACGGTCTCCACGCAGTCCAGCTTCTCCATCTCCGATCGCATCTCGCGGGTGATGGGCTGAATGCCGTCAGGCAGGGCGGAGTAGCCCAGGTCGGCGGTGTAGTTGTCCTGCATGAGCTGCACCCGCACCACGTTATTGCCCGCGCCGATGAGGTTCTGCTTGATCTGTTCGTTCGTGCCCTGAATGGTGGACACGATGGTGATGATGGCGGCGATGCCGATGATAATGCCCAGCATGGTCAGGAAGGAGCGGAGCTTGTGACTCCAAACGCCCTGAAAGGCGAGATTTATATTTTCACCCATTGTCCCGCCTCCTTACATTCCGTTATACAGCTGATCCGCGGTGGCCTCCTGGGTGTGAGCACCCGCCACCACGTCGCGGCCATAGGGGAAGGCCACGTAGTCCTCCAGCGTCAGGCCGCCCCGTATCTGCGTGTAGCTGCCCCACAGGTCGCGGCCCGTCTGCACCCAGCGCTTCTCCAGTTTGTCGTTTTCGCCCCGTACCATAACGTAGCTCTTGCCGTTCTCGGAGCGGAGGAAGAAGCTCTCCAGATACAGGCTGTCGGCGCTGTCGGCCTCCGCCGTTTTCTGATACTGCATCTCCACGTAGTCGTTGGGCTGGAGATTGGCGTCCTCGCTGACGAACACCTTGAACGGGTAGTAGGACACGTTGCTGTTGCCATCGCCCGAGTTGCTGCCGTTCTGCGTGGGGTAGTCGTCGATGGACACGATCTCGCCCTCGCAGTTCACGCCGGTGCGCCAGCTGCTGATCTGCACCGTGTCGCCCACCTGAACGCTGCCCAGATCCATCTCGCTGAGCGTGCCGGTGACGTAATATCCGCCGCCGCCGGACAGCTCCACCACGGCCTCGCTGCTGTTAAAGGCCTCCGTGGCGTCCCGCACGGCCTTCACCGTGCCGTCGAACTCGGCGTAGACGTTGCCGTCGCCCAGCTCGCTCTTTTTCTTCTCCAGATCCAGCTTGGCGACCTTCAGGCTGGTCTCCAGCTGGCCGATCTCCTTGTACTTCGTGCCGATGGCCACGTCCAGCTCCTGCCGGGTCATGGAGCTGTCCATCAGCTCCTGGGCGCGGGCCACCTGCTGCTCCAGCTTCTGAATGGTCTCGCTGTTGTAGGTGTGGCCGGGGTCTTCGTAGTCCGGCAGGTTCGTCACCAGCTGCACGTCCTGCGTGACCTTATAGGTGTTCTCGCCGGTCTCTATATAGTTTTCCGTCACCTTGACGCCCCAGTTGGCCTGGATGCTGCCGCCGATCTTGTCGCCGCTGCGCTGCACCAGGACGATGTTCGTCACCACCTGCTTGTGGTCCTTCGTGACACGCAGACCGCCGCAGCCCGTGAGCAGATTCTCCAGCCCCTCGCCCGACAGCACGGAATCACTGCGCCAGGCGTAATAGTAAACCTTGTCCTTGCCGCCGGAGCTGTTTTCCACCGTCTTTTCACCCAGTCGTTTCTCCTCCACCGGGTCGTTGCCGTCGTAGAGATGGCTGGGATCTTGGTCGTATTTCTTCTTCTCCGCGTCCAGCTGGGTCTGCAGCTTGTTCAGCTCCAGCTTCAGCTCCTCCTTGTTTTTGGCCTTTTGCAGGAGCTTGAACTCCGTCTTGGCGTCCTCCAGGTTGCCGGACTGGCGCTCGTACTGGATCTGCGCCCGCTCCACCTCCGCCTGGGACAGGGAGGAGTCGTAGCTCAACAGCTTCGCGCCCTTTTTCACCGTCTGTCCCTCGGTGACGTAGACCTTGCTCACCGTTTGGGTGGAGGATACGTAGATCTTTTGCAGCTTATCCGTTGTGACCATGCCGTTGGTACTGGATGTGTCGCCCCAGTAGTTGGTCATGGCGAAATCGCTGACGGAGTACACGTTCACGTCGCCCCGCTGGGCGTTGCGGGCGATGGTCAGTCCGCCCCACACCGCGCCGCAGGCGGCCACCGCGATGGCGGCGGTGATGATGATTCCGTAAAACCGGATTCCGTTTCCAATGGGAATGGCCACCGGGTTCACCTTGAATTTTCCGATGCCCAGGCCTTCAAAGGACACATAAAAGGGCTCTCCGTTGCTGTAAAATTCCTGTTGAACAGTGGGGTCGAAGATCAATCCGATCTTCTCAAGGAAGGAAATAAATGCTGACATTTTTAAGCTCCTTTCTGCGGATGCTTGGATTTTTCGCCGAGGGGCCAAACGGTAACTCGGCAGATGCGGCTGTTTGTAAGAAGGTCCTTTGCAAGACACTCCACCTCCTCTTTCCGGAGAGCCAGAATGCTTTCGGTGCTTTTGGCGGTGTCGATCCCCTCCAAAGCGTCGGAAGCCAGCAGCGAGGCGATTCCTTCGGCAGAATTAAATTCCGAAAGATAGTCGGCATAGAGCACTTTTTTGCCCCGTTGGAAAGCCTCTTCGGAAATTCCCTGACGGGAAATTTTTTCGGCAAGACGGTCGAAGCGACCGATCAGTTCCTTCGGTTCATAGGTGTCAGCCGAAAAGAGAATGTGGGAAAAGGCGCCGGTGTGTACGACCTCGTAGGACGGGTCGGAGGGAATCAGATTGTCCTTTGTAAGTCCCGTAACCAATTCTCCCCAGGAAGAAAAGAGAGCACTTGCCAGAACGCTCATGGCGTTGAAGCGCTTCAGCCGATCCTCGCTTAAAGCATTCTGGGGCGTGCCCTTTATGCCGATGGCGACTACCGGTGTGGTGATGTCGGCATAGACCCGGTCACTGCGCTTGCGGCACTGCGGGGGCAGAGGATCCTCAAGAGGCTTCTTTTCCGGACGGGTAAACAGGGTTTGAGGAAGGGTACGGTCGAGAATCGCAAGGACCCGGTCGGGGTCAAAATGTCCGCACAGGGATAGGATCATGTTGGAGGGCAGATAGAAGGTGTTGTGGGCCTCAAACAGTTCTCGGTCGGAAATGCTTTTTACCGAAGAGATGCTGCCGCAGATGTCCTCCCGCAGGCGGCTCTTTTCATACATTGCCCGCATTAGTGCCCGGCTGATGGTTTCCCCCGGGTCGTCTAGGTACATTTTTAATTCCTGAAGAATGATCCCCTTTTCCTTTTTCACATTGGCCTTGGTGAAATAGGGGGAAAAGATGCTCTTCATCATTACGGCCAACGACTCTTCGATATTTTCGGAAGCGGAAAAAAAGTAACAGGTGCGGTCGGTCCCGGTATAGGCATTGGCGGACGCCCCCAACCTTGAAAACTTCAGGAACACATCCTCTCCGTCCGGATTGTCAAACATTTTATGCTCCAGAAAATGAGCAATGCCATCCGGCAGGGAAAGGGGACTCCCGTTGACCAAAGACTTTTCGTAAAGAGAGCCGAAGTCCACGGTCAGAAGGGCATAACTTCTGTGAAAGTCCTTGCGGCTGAGAAATACCCGAAGACCGCTCGGATGAACAAAGGATGTATAGCGCTCTTCCACGAAGGGAAGAGCGGTTTCTTGGAACGAAACGCTCATGATTTCGCCCGTTGCATCGCCGGGATGCTCAAAGGGCCTTTTCCTCCTTACTGTTTTTCGTGCCGTAAAGCAAAAACACACTGTCCAGAATGAGCGTATTGGCCACTCGCTGAACATCTTTCTTGTGCATATTGAAGATCTTCTTGGAAACATCTTTGGGAGACAGAACGCTTCCGGCCAGAACTTGCCGCAAATACCAGCCCTCGATCTCCGCCGGATTGTCATAGAATTCGGCGAATCCGTCGCACAGGGACTTTTTGCAGAGAAAGAGAAATTCCTCGTCAAAGTTTCCGGTTTTCAATGCCTCCAATTGGGCCAGTGTTTCTTTTTCGGCTTTTTCGGCATCCTTGCCGTCGATGCCGAATTCCAGAAGATAAACGCCCTTCCGGGAAAGAAGACTTCCTTGGCAGTAGTAGCACAGGCTCTCCTTTTCCCGCAGATTCGTAAAGAGCAGGGAAACCGGAGAATCGCAGAAAATTTCCTTGAGGAGAAAAAGAGCATAGAAGCCCGGCATTCCCATGCGGACGCAGGTTTTGAACCCCAGACAGAGTGTGGACTGGTTGGCAACCAAGCGTTCTTCTTCCCGGCAGACCTGCGGTTTTGGAAAGCTGATGACATCGGACACCAAAGGCAATTTGGGCGTGAAGAGAGGGGAAAGATGATTCATAAGGTCGGAGCACAGGGAGTTCAGGTCCTCCTCCCCGAAATAGAAAATCTCAATGGGAGCACGGCACAGCATCTTCCGGTAGAATTCCAAAAGACTGTGGGCGCTGACCGAAGGCAGTTCCTTGCGGAGTCTGGAGGCCGGGTAGTCGTAGGGCTCTCCCCGGCAGAGCAGACTGAAGCATCTGCTTAGGGCATAGCTGGGCTTGTTGTTCTTTTCCGCACTCAGCTGATCCATCTTGTTTTTCTTTTCATCTTCCACATACCGTGACAGAAATCCGTCCTTCTCGGTCAAGGGCTCCAGAATCATTTCAAAGAGCAGCTTCCGGGCCCTGCGGCGCAGTCCGGTTTCGCCGGGGATAAAGCGCTCCTTGTGGCAGGAAAGAGAGAAGGGCTGGATGAAGGTCTCGCCCAGGCAATAGCCCTTTGTATAAAGCGAAGCGTCGTAAAGGTCCGCAAGGACTTTGTCAAGGTCTGCCTGCGTCGGATGGTTCAGGGTACCCCTTCCGAGGAACGCCGAAAGAATCGAAGCGTGGGGTCGGTCAAAGAGGGAGCCGGAGCAGATGAAGTTTACCGAAAGATACTCGGTTTTGAAGCGGGTGTCCTTTTCGGCGTGCAGGGTAATGCCCGGATACAGCGTCCTTGTTTCCACAGCCAATCCATCCTTTCAGAAAAAATTCCCTTATATTATAGAACATTTTTCCTCTTTTTGCAAGACCATTTTAATGCTGTGGGTGCCTTTGTCAAAGAAAAATCTGTTTTGGGTCGGTTTTCCGTCCAGCAACAGGAGGTTTTCTTTGCCCGGACAGACCTCGATCCGGTAAAAACTGTTCTTTTTCCTCACTTCCAGCGTGAAGCGTTCAAAATCTTCACAGAGCTTCGGCGAGAGTGTGAAATATTCCTTTGTTTCCCGATAGCCAAGCAACTCCTCCAAAATTCCCTTGAAAAACCATCCGGCAGAGCCGGTATACAGGCTCCAACCGCCCCGGCCCTCAAAGCCGGGGGCAGCATAGACATCTCCCGCCAGGGCATAGGGCTCGGTTTTGTAAAAGGGCAATTCTGCACGGTCAAAAGGATTCAGTCCCCTGAAAACTTCAAAGCCTTTGCGGTGCTCTCCGGCCCTTAAAAAAGCCATGGCGCCCCAGACGGCGGCGTGGGTGTATTGTCCGCCGTTTTCTCTGAAGCCGGGGCAGTAGCCGCCCAGATAGCCGGGGAAGGGCAGAGAACGGTCGTAGGAGGGGGCAAAGAGCCTGAAGATCCGGTAGGTTGGGTCGTAGAGAAGGCTGTAGGCGGTGTTCAGGGCGGTTCGGGCACGGCCGTCGGAAAGAAAGGCGGAGAAGGCCTGAGGAAGAAGGTCTATGGCGCAGTAGTCGTTTCCTTTTCTGCCAAGGGGCGTTCCGTCTTGGAAGAAGGCACGCAGGAATCTTCCGTCTTCAAAGCAGGTGTCAAGGGCTTTTTCCGAATCTTTTTTTAACTCCGACAGGAATTCTTTTTCCTCCGGACGGGCAATTTCCAGAAATTTGTTCACGGTCAGAAGGAAAAACTGCGTGAGCCATACGCTTTCGCCTTCCACCTGGGAGAAGCCGTCGTTCCAGTCGCAGCTGCCCATATAGAGCAATCCCCGGGGGCTTCTTCGGGCGGCGGCGTGTTCCAGGGCACGCAGGCAGTGAAAGTAGACGCTTTCCTTGCGTGCGGTCACCGCAGGGCGTTCACAGCGCTCCCGTTCTTCCGAAAGGGGAAGGGAGGACAGATAGGAGATTTTTTTCTCTAAAATCTCTTTGTCTCCGGTGGCCAGTACATAACAGGCCGTTACATAGGGCAAAAAAAGCAGATCGTCGGAGCAAAGGCTGCGCACCCCCCAGTCGCCCCGGCTTTCGGAAATCGTTGTCCGGTGCCACCAATGCTGAACATCTCCCTCCCAATACTGGTGTTTGGCAGAACGGTAGATCTGCTGCTCGGCAAAGCGGGGCTCCAAGGGGATCAGGCAAAGAGCGTCCTGAAGCTGGTCCCGGAAGCCATAGGCGCCCCCCGGCTGGTAAAAGCCGGTCCTGCCCCAAAGCCGGGCGCTTAAGGATTGATAGGGGATATAATAGTTGAAGGCCAGACCGAGAGAAGGGGGGACATCCAGAAGACGGAAGGCGGAAAGAAGCTCGGAATAGGTCTGTTCGGCCCGGTCAAAGGCCTCTTCTACGGCCGTTTCCCTTGAAAAACGCTCCTTCACATAGTAGAAACACCGATCGTTTTGCAGGTTGTAGACGCCTAAAAGAAAGACGAGCTTTTTTTCTTCGCCGCTTTTTAAGCCAAAGAGATTCTGCCGGTCGGAAAAATACAGCCCGAAGGGCGGAAGATCCCTTTGCGCCGTGGGACGGCAGAAGATCATATCGTTTTCCTTTTGGAGCGTTACATTTCCGTCCGGACGGGTTCCAAGGCAGGGTTGAATCTGGTATTCCACTGAAAGGTCAAGAGGCAGAGGCCCCTCATTCTTCAGAGAAAGAGACAGAAGCTTGACCGGTAATTTGGGATCCACTCCCACATTCAGACGGAAATACAGAGTATCCGTGCGTCCTTCATAGAGCGCACACCCTTTTTTATAAAATACCGAGGAGGCGCAGGCGCAGAGATCCAGAGCGCCGGAGGCGGTGTGCAGAATCAGTTTTTCGCCGTAAAACCCCTCGTCCTCTCCCCGCTGAAAGGGGGTCAGGCGGAATTCCCCGGAATTGCGGAACCAGGTGAATCCGAGGGAATTCTGGGTTAAAAGGGTGCCGAACTGCCGATTGGCATAGATATAGGAATGGGGCGGAAGTCCGCGGCGGTTGGGCAAGAGGACCCCTTCCGGAAGGAAGAAGCATTCGCCGTATTTCTGCCCATCGGCGGGCACCTTGAAGGGCTCTTTCAGACAGGGCTTGAGGGTGGTTTGGCGTTTTGGCTGCAAACAGTCCTCAAATTGCTTTTTGAAAACCTCGTAGACACAATCGCCGTCCAAGTGCAGGTAGACTCTTGAAAAGGAGGGCAGAATCTCCTTGGCCCGCAGGTCGGAAAGCAGGTGAATGCCGCCTTTTTTGTAAAGCCTTGCGGAACCGGCCACATCCTTGACCAGTTCCTCAAATTCCTTTCTTCCGGGAGAGAAATACAGGTCGTTTTCCTTGCGCAGAAAGACCAGATCGCAGTAGACTCCGCCGAAGGCAAGGTAGGAGTGGGCCTTCACCAAGCCGGACAGGAGTTTTTTCTGACTGGCGGTCAGGGGTCCGTCGGGCAGAGAGAAGGTGAAAATAGGATAGTCACCGGAAAGGGCATATTGCCAGAGCTCCCCGATTTTCCGCCGGGGCAGTGGAATTTTCGGATTCCGGAAGGAAAGACAGCCCAAAAGAAGCAGAGAGGAAAAATCCACGGTGGTGCGGTCGGGAAAGATGCGGTCGGGACGGTTCTTCTGAAGCTGCTTTCCCTCCTTTTGAAGAATTTTATAAAGCGACTGTCCTTTTGCCTTTTCCCGCAGGAGCTTTATTTGGCCGAGAACCTTTTCCCGGTCTTTGCCGAAGGCGAGAATCAGGTCGGTCTCCTTTTCGCCCTCAAAGGAGCATTTCAGAACCGCCACAGGGCGGCGGCAGGGGCCTTGCGTTTGTTTGAAATCTGCGGAAAACAGCGCTTTGGCAAGGGTTGTTCCTTCTTCTGCCGGCAAATCGTCTGCTCTTGAAAGGTAAGAAAAGGGAGCGGAATCGGCAAAGGCAAAGGCAAGGAAAAGGGCGGGACGCTTTTCATCAAACATTCTCTTTTCAAAAAGCAGGAGCCGCTCTTTTTCCAAATAGGCGCATTCCACAGCCAGACCGTTGAAGGAGGGATGGGCCTGCAATTCCGCCTTGGTGCCGAAGACAAGAGGAAAGAAGAAGAGAAGACGGCTTTTCTTCTCGGTTTTCAGGGCGGTGTGAAAGAGGAAAAAGCCCTGTTCTCCGGCCAGAATGTGCGCTTCTCCCTTGGTCTTTCCTTCCTTTGAGAAGCCCAACTGCCCGCCGTCGGAAAAGAACCGACAGGACCCGTTCAAAAAGCCTCCCGTTTCATTTTCGGTTTCAAAGAAGATATCCGGGCGCACCTTGGGAAAAGCCGAGGGAAAAGCCGGGGGTGTCAGGGCAATATCCTTGAAAAACAGTTCGATGTGTCCGCTTTTGTCGGCAAGGATTCGGGAGGGACCTCTGTAAAGAAGGGTATAAGCCGGAAAGCGCCGGTCGCTTGCCGTCCCCTCGCCCAAGGAGTAAAAGAGGGCGGGAAGGCCGCCTTTAACGGCCGACTTCCGGCGTATCCCCTTGGAAACCGGCGCATCGGCGGGAACGCCTTCCTTTAACAGCTCTGTGGCGGCATCCATCAAGGGCTCCGACAGCACTCTTTTGACAAAAATATGGTCTTTGCAGGCGTTGGTTGCGGCCACGATGCTCATTCCCAGATGGTGGGCCATATAACTGCGGATCACGGCGTTGCCCTTGCCTACCCGGCTTGCAGTGAAATCCATGGCCTCGTAAAATCCGTAGTTTCCCTTGGCACCGGCCTTTTCCAGGCGCCGTATATTCTCCAAAGCCGGTTTTACAGACAGCGTCAGGGTCAGAAAGGAGGAGTAGGGCGAGAGCACATCCTCGTTTTTTACCGTCGGGTCCAAGGAAAGCGAGGAACAGCCAAAGGCCTTGTACTGATAATTCATTTCGTTATCGAAGGCAAAATACCCCGATTCGGAACGGCCCCAAAGCTGTTCCGTACGGTCATTGCTTTGCTCATACAAGGCAAAACAGAGCGCTTCGTAAAGAAGAGTATTCCGGTAAACCGGAAGAAAAAGCGCCGGCATAAAATATTCAAATGCGGTGCCGGACCAGGATAAAACGCCTAAATGTCCGTCCCGCACGGTGATGGGACGGCCGGGCATACTCCAGCATTCGGGAGGAATTTGTCTTTTGGCAATGGCAAAATAGTAGGCACTGCGTGCTTCGCTCAGAAGCAGGTCGTAGCAGTTTTCGCTCTGTTTGTTTTCCAACGGGTCATAGCCGATGGAAAGCAAGCGCCTTTTCGGATTGTAAAGAAAGGAAAAATCGGTTCGGTCAATGAGCACAAAGACCCTTTTGCACAATTCTTCCGCTTTCGGATCGGAACTGCCTGCAAGTGCATTTTTCAGAGCGATCAGCGACAAAACCAGATTCCCGCTGTCCACGGTGGAAATATAGGGGTGCCCTAAAAGATCTAAGGTCCGGGTGTCATACCAGTTATAAAGATGCCCCCGGTATTTCGGAAGTGCCTCTATGGTGGAAAGCGTCTTTTCCAAACGGTCCAGCGTGGTTTTTTCGTCTGCAAGCCCCAGATCCTGCATGGCCTGCACCGACAGCAGATACAGGGCGATATTCGTCGGGGAGGTGCGGTGCGCTACAGCGGATACCGGAAGCTCCTGGTAGTTGTCGGGCGGCAGAAAATGTTCTTTTTCGGTGACGAATTCTTCAAAGTAGGAAAAGCTCTCTTTGGCATAGCACAAAAGCTGTTCTTTTTCCTTTTCGGTGACGGTGTTTTGGTGCTTATAGGGTCTGGAGAGGAAAAAGGAAACAAAAGGGAAAGCGAGGAAGGAAGCAGAAAGCAGGCGTACCGCCCCTCCTTCGGCGTAGAAGAGCATTAGACCGGCGACCGCAAGGGAGGGAAGGGCTTTGTAGAGATAGAGAAGTAACAGGGCCGAGCCCTTCTTTTTTGCATACTTTTTCTCCCCTTCTCCGGCGGTGACCCATTGCAACAGCTTTTTCTGAGAAAAAAGCTCTCTGTAGACTACCCTTATCAGGGCATCAAGGGAAAGCTGGGCATTGTAGGCAAGGGAGCACAGGGCGTAAAGTGTCTGACAAATGCCCTGCCAGACATTCTGCATGACGGTAGAGTAAAAGCGCCTGCCCACATACCGCACGGTGCGCAGGAGGGTACAAACCAGAGGAAACAGCAGGTAAGAAAAGGAGAACAACAGGAAAACCGCACACTGGGATTCCGACAGAAGCGTGGAAAAAAAGAGGGCAAGCAGGGAAAAAACCGGGGTCAGGGCCCGGATCACATTGGAGAAGATCATATATTTGGAAAGAGGACTGATGGGGTTCTTTTTCCGGTCCTTCCGGAAGGGCAGGTGGAAGAGGGCAAAGGGAAGGGTCTGAAAGTCGCCCCGGAGCCAACGGTGCTGACGGTTAAAGAAGGAAAGGGCGGTGGAGGGCACCGAATCGGTGAGCGTCATTTCGGAAAGGTAGCCACAGCGCAGTCGGGTGCCTTCCAAAAGGTCGTGGCTGAGAATTCTTCCCTCGGGAAACTGTCCGTCCACAACCTGATCGAAAACCCGTACATCAAAAATGCCTTTTCCGCAAAAGGCTCCTCTGCCGAAAACGCTTTGGTAAAAATCAAAAACGGCGTTCTGGTAGCTGTCAATTCCTCCCCCTCCGGCATAGAGAGCCGAAAAGGGCGAGCGTCCGGCAGAATCGACACCGGTGACCATGCGGGGCTGTAAAACGCCGTAACCGCTTACCACCACTCCGTTTTTCACCTTGGGTCGGTTGTAGGGATGCTTCAAGGTGGCATATAGCCGGCGCAGAGCGCCGATACGAAGGTCGGTGTCGGCGTCTAAAGTCAGTATATAGGCGGTGTTGTTCCGGAAGCCTTTTGGCAGGATAACCTTTTCAAAACGATCCTCCCTTCCGAGCAAAAACCGGTTCAGTTCAATCAGTGCGCCCCTTTTCCGCTCCCAACCCATATAGATTTTTTCGCTTGGAGATTTGCTCCGGCCTCGTAAAAAAAGGCAGAAATGATTGCCGTATTTCCGGTTCAGAAGGTGGATGGCCTCCTCCAAGGCGGTTGCGATCTTTTCGTCTTCCGGGAGGGTGGGCACCGGAGCGTCCTTGTAGTCGGCGAGCAGTCCGAAGGCCACATTTTCATCGGGATTTTGCAGGTACATTCTTTCAAGACGGCGGGCAAAATGAGGGCCGTCCTCGGGGGAGGTGGCTAAAACGGTGATAACCGAGACGATCTTTTCGGTGATCGGGCGGCTTTCCAGCTTCAGAATCGGCGCGGGGCGCACGGTGAAGGAGGCAATGGTGCAAACAATTTCGTTTGCAAGGGTGCAGGCCGGAATGCAAAGGAGCAGTGCGGGCAAAACGCCGCAGGAGAGAGCGACGACCAACAAAAAAAGCAGAGGAAGGAGGATCAGCAGCACCTTGCAGAAGGCCTTCCGGTGCCGGTATTTTTTCTCCATGTCCTTTTCGGTGACGGCTCTGGCCGCCTCGGCATCGGGAATGTTGTGCTCCTCGGCATAATCGTAAACCAAACGGCGGATATAGTTCTGGCTTTCCCGGTCGCAGGAGGGATAGGACAAAAAGTTCCGGCTCTCCAAGATCCGGTGTACTTTGGAATGCTGCAGATAGTATTCCTCAAAGTCGAATTGCTCCAGATCGTTTAAGGACTCTTTGGAAAAACGCAGAGCGGAGGAGGAGTCTCTGCTGTTCCGGTGTGCCTGCAAAAAGAGAAGCACTGCAAGAAAAAAGGCATCGTGGAAAGAAAAAAGCAGTCGGTCTGGAGAAGAGGAGTCCAGGACCGAGCCGAGACATTCTTGAGGGGAGAGACCTTTTTTGCAAACGGAGAACCGGTTTTCCAAGGTTTTCAGACACCTTGAAACCAGCTTTTTTCCCTCTTTTTTTTGCAGAAAACGGTTCTTTTGGACGGTTTGCGCCATCGATACGAATTTATAATCCTCCTGTAAACGGGGGAAGTGCTTATACAGGTTCCTTTGCAGCTTTTTCTGGTTCATCTTTGGTATTTTCCTTTCCTTAGAAGGGGTTTGTCCCCTTAGTATTTTCGGATTTTAGGAAAATATGCCAAATCCTTTGAAGTGCTACGGAAAAAGGAGCCGGCGCAAATTGCGTTTGCGCCGGCTCTTCGGATATTTTTGCGGCTTGGTCGCCGTATCATTTCGGTATTCCAGATACCTCAAAAAACTCCCCACATAGCGGGCAAGGCGTTTGCGCCGCAGAGCTTTGCCGCAAAATCTGAAATACACAAAATGCTCCGGCATTTTTCTCCCCGTTCTTTGGAAGGGCTGCCCGGTGCCGGGGATACCTTGAATATTCCGGGGTACCCCTTTCGTAAAAATCTGTTGCCGGGAAGGGAGAAGGTTTCTAAAGACATGAAAACAGAGGGAGCAGAAGGCCCAAACGAAGGGGCAGTCATTCTTCAAAACGGTAGACAAAGGGCAGGGAAATCACTTCCCCGAAGGAAATTTCCTGCTTCAGAGATTCGGTGGGCAGGAGCACCCGCTTTCCTTCTGTAAGCTCCGGCGGCGGAAGACTTTTGTTTACGGGACCGTGTTCTCCGATATAAAGAATGTCGCCGTCAAAGTGGTCCTTTGTCTCCCAGACGGAGGAAGAAAGATAGGAAATTTTTCTTTGGTATGCAGAAATCTCGAAGGAAAGTACGGGATGAGTGGAGCGGTCAAGAACGCTTTTCTCAAAATCGTAAAGGGTGAGCTCCCTGCCTACCCGGATCTTTTGGTCATCGGTATAGACCACTACCTCCACATCGGAGTTGAGAGCGATCGAACGCAGGCCTTCAAAAATTTCGGCTTCCTTTTCGGTTTCCGGCAAAGGCATATACAGCGTTTCCAAGTAACTGCTCTCAAGCAGGGAGCGCAATGCGCTCAGATGCCGTACATGAAAATGGGTAAGCACCAATTTGTCAAAACAGTATTCCGGACAGGTGGTTTTCAGGACGCTTTGGGCGTAGCGGAGATGTATGCCGCTGCCGTCGGAAAGGTCCACCAGAGCGCTTTCCCCGTGGTCAAAGAAAATCAGAACATCGTTGTTTTTCCGCACGGAGGCGATCATTTGCGGCTCTGCAAAGTGCGGCAGGAGGAAGGACAGAATACAGAGAAGAAGATAAAGAGACAGGGTACAATGGAGAAAAAGCTTTTTCCGGCGGGACAGGAAGAGCAGAAGCACCGAAAGGCCGAGAAGCAACAGGATCGGCAGGAGCCTTTTCCAATCCAGAGCTACATAGAAATTCTTCACATATTCAGCAAAGGAAGCAAGGCGTGCGGTCGCTTGGCAGAGAGGTGAAAGGAGGGTGCCGGCGAAATTTTCCAGAAAGGGAATGAAGGAAAGAAGCAGAGAGAAGGGCAAAAGATAGAGAATCAGCGTGAGTAATGCCGAAAAAAGCAGGGTGGATACCGGCGCAAAGCAGGATAAATAGCCGAATTGCCAGACGATCAGAGGGAGCACCGCTAACTGTGCGCCGTAGGAGACCAGAAGAGAATTCCGCAGAGAGCTCCAAAGCCGTTTTCCTGCTCCTTCCTTTCCTTGGCGGGGCCTGCGGAAGTGTTCGCTGACATAGAGAATGCCGAAGGTTGCGGAAAAGGAAAGCAGAAAGGATACATCGGTAATCGAAAAGGGCGAGAAGAACACGATGATACCGCCGGCAACCAGCAGAGAGGTGAAGCTGTCGGCTTCTTCGTCAAGAATTTTGGAAACGGTCAGAAGACTCAGCATGATGCCGGCCCGGACGATCGAAGGGGCAAAACCGCACAGGGTCATATAGAAAAGGATGCTCAAAAGAAGCAGAATACAGCGGGCTTTCAGTGGCAGTCGGGATTTT
>ENA-ORMS01001974-ORMS01001974.1-human-gut-metagenome-genome-assembly--contig:-NODE-1974-length-15369-cov-3.689304_pt1 | contig 15369 bp, 13 predicted proteins | sample MGYA00242104_ERZ508997 | MGnify/ENA primary metagenome ERZ508997 (study PRJEB26280, sample SAMEA2338704) | human gut metagenome | biome: human gut; feature: human-associated habitat; material: faeces... | reverse complement strand
AGCATTTTGGCAACGCAGATGCCGTGCCGCAGCCGCCGGAGCGGTGCTTAAGCCGCAAGGCGGGAATTGTGCGGTGTTGCCTTTATAATTATTGTAAATTATACCACCGATAAGCCGCCTGCGTCAATTTATGGGGGAATTTAACAGAGGGAGATAGAACTTTCTCCATACTATGTATAGAAATGCACAACTGGACTAAAAAGCAGAGAGCCATCCCCGTAAGAGGATAACTCTCTGCTATTTTTGTAAAGCCTTTTCTGCAAGTTTGGTGTCAATGTGGTGTCAAATCAGCCAAGCCAGGTTGATAAAAGGCGTGGAATCAATGCTTTTTAGTCGATGGGCTTCATCGTCGGGATTCTAAGTTGGCATCCTTAGATGTCTCTAAAAGGTTATAAAACCCTTACTTTATAGGATGTCTTACTTAGTCATTTGGTGTAACCCTCAATAACTTTTTCAAATCTCTCAACACAGTTGGTGTAAAAGTGGTGTAGTAGCTGGTGTAGTAAAATCAAATGGCAATCCCGAGATTACCACTCAACCGTACACCTGCATCCGCTTTAGCCTGTTGGGTTACTTCCGCGTAAATCTGCATCGTAGTTTTAATGTCTGCGTGTCCCATAAGCTCCTGAATCAGCTTAATATTCGTTTCCACTTCACACAAACGAGTGCAATATGTATGGCGCAGATTGTGGCAGGAAAACGGCGGCAAGAGTTGAACTTCACGCTTTTCCTTTTCGGCAAGGTCAAGTTCATGCTCATTGTAATCACGGATAATCCGTGCAATCGCCCGATTTACAGCCTGCGGATTCTGAACGCTTCCAAAGCGATTTAAGAAAACGAAACTATTCAGTTCCTCAATTTGGTACTGGCAGGTCATTTCCAATTCGTCTTGATGTGACTTTTCTTGCATCAACGCATCCCGGACTTCATCAATTAGAGGAATCGTGCGTTCGCCCGCTTTAGTTTTAGGCTTTGAAAGCGTAAAATAGCATTTTCCCGCTTGGTCTTGATGATAAACCAAATTATGCCGGATGGTAATAGTTCCGTTTTCAAAATCAACATCTTCCCAGCACAAGCCGATTGCTTCTGAAATACGGCAGCCTGTTCCCAAAAGGAAAACAAAAAGCGGAAGCCAGTGCAGGTACTTTGGGGTGTGCTTAATGAACGAAAGAAACGCCTGTTCCTGCGGCAGCGTCAATGCGTGTCTCTTGGGCGTCTCATAATGATACGCAGCCTTAATTGACGCATATACGCCATCTGTCGGATTTCCACGGATGTATTCGTCATCCACAGCAACAGCAAACACCTGATGGAGAATGTTGTTGATGGTGTCCAGTGTATTGATAGCCATTTTCTTGTTGCGCAGAATATCACTGTAAAAGTGGCGAATATCAGATTTACGGACATCTTTGATTTTCATGTTCCCAATCGCATCACGAATAAAGCGATTGTACATGTATACATAGTTTGTGAGCGTATGCTCACGGATTCCGATTTTATCCTTACGCCAAAGTGCAAACATATCGTTTACAGTGGCATTGCTTTCAACCGCACGGATTCCATCGGTAAAGTCATGCCGGATTTTATCCTCCTTTTCGCGCAACCCCTCCAAAGTTGCATCATAGATTGTATGGCGCTTCCCATTTTTGGCAGTCCAGCGGAACATATAAAGACCATCATTTTTGCGCTGTACCTCGCCATCTTTAAGGACACGGCCACGAGAATCTTTTCTTCTGGCAATAGACATAGTAATTACTCCTTTTTGAAAAAAGGAGCCTTACACAATGAAGTATATCACTCTGTAAGGCTCCTGTCCATTACGAATTTTGCTTAGATTGAATATGCTTTGTCCGTATATTTGTCAAGTTCTCGGCGCTTAATCAGCCGCTTTGCGCCATTCCATAACACAAACTTACAATTTTCATCGTTGGACATTGCACGCAATTTGGTAATTCCAATGCCAGAATAGGCAGCAGCTTCTTCCAGCGTCAGATTGCTCTTTTCCCAAATAGGAACTTCGTTTGCATTTCGCATATTATATGCACCTCCATTGTTGTGCAAGGCGTTTCGGTTCCTGCCTTGTGGCTTCCTAGTACCCCGCTGCGGAAATGGTGTCAATAAGACCGTGGAATATCGCAGCATTATGCGAGAATATGCCGCGAAAGCTATTGATACCATCTCCGCAACGGGGTAAACTTGAAAACAAGGTCAGGCTACTCCGTCACCGCTAAAAATCAGTTTGAATCCTTTACATCCTCGAACGAAATGTCCGTTTCAACCCACTTTTCAAGTCCCTTGCTGTTCGCTTGAGTAAAAGTGTACTTTTGACCGCCAGTTCCGTTTGAGGCAGTAGTGTAAGAAATGCCGTCATACCGATACAGGTCATCTCCAAGGCGCTTAACTGCACTTGCGAGGGCGCGTGGATTTCCAAGGCCGTGCCCAATATCGGGCGTATTTTCTGCTACGCGGCTAAGGTCACTCATGCGGCCACTCCATGTACCATTGCCGCTTGCAACCGCCTCTTTAATTGCAGATACAATCTCGCTGCGCTCGTACTGTCCACGACGGAATTTTTCATCAACCTCTGCCGCATCGCCAACCATAGACCAGATACAATTATCAGCGTCAAAGGCAAGCACAAATTCCTGTTGACGGCAGCGCCGCCCGATACATACAGACGAGCCGTATCAGCATCGTGGGTATCTTTATCCAGAACCATCATCGTATCAAGTGCGCCCTGAACAGCGACACCGCCGTAAATACGATTGAACGGATTCTTGTCATCACTCGTTTTACGGGTGTGGTGGATTACCAGCAGGGAAATCGAATACTTAGTTGCCACCTGCTTGAGAGTGCGGAACATCTCATAATCCTGCGCAAACTGATTTGAATCTTTCGTCTGCGCACTAAGCACCATGCCGAGCGTATCAAGAACGACCAGTTTGATAGTCGGATGTTCATCAAGCGTCTTTTCCAGCATTTCGACCAAGCCATTATCCATAGTCGGAACTTCGGTCAGGTACATAAAGCCCTCGGGAACATCTTCGCTCCTATTTACCTTTTTGATACGCTCTTTCAACTCCGCATCGCCATCTTCCAAGTCGAGATACAACACGTCCGATTGGGTAGTTCCCAAGCCCAAAAACGTCTCACCTTTTGAAACCGAGAGGCAAAGTTCAAGGGAAAACCAAGACTTGCCGGATTTCGGCGGGCTTGCCATCAACGATAAACCCGTAGGCAGGATGCAGTTTACCGTAAAGGGAACAGGTTCAAAATGCTGCAACATCAAGTCCTTGGCCGAACGGATTTGAAGCCCTTGAAGTTCCGTCTCCGTAGCGGTTTTCGAGGCAGTCCAGACAGGCGTTTTTTCAACCAGCTTTTTGACCTCGTCAAACGCATTGTCGCCAAAGCGCTTAATATAATCAGTGATGTCGGCATGTTCGGGCATATCTTCCCAAATTTCCGAGAGGTCGATAACCTTGACAGACGCAGCCACAGTAGAAATCAGCGCGGCTTCTTCCTGTGCAAAATCCTTGCCGATTTTGTCGTTGTCCTGATAGATAATGACGTGCTTCCCGGCAAAATATTTGGCAGCAGGGACAGGAAACTTTCCGGGACCTGCACCATTGGGAGCGCTCACTGCAAGCATTCCGTGGTTACTAATGGTAGTCGCGTCTTTTTCGCCCTCTGCCACATAGACCGTCTTTCCCTCCGGCGTGTTTGCCAGATTCGGCAGGTTGAACAACAGCAGTTCGCCTTTCGGCTGCTTGTAAGTAATCTGCCCGTTCTGGCTCTCAATTTCCCAGTGGATTTTCTTGCTTCCATCCGGCTTATGAGAGACAACTTTCGTTCCGATGTAGCTGCCAAGTTCGTTATAATAGCGGTACTTGATTGCTTCGGGGGCATATTTCCCCTTTGCGGAGGGATATTCAAGTCCGAGTTTGTCAAATACAGCACGGATTTTTCCTCCGCAAGCAAGGCAGTACCCGGCAGGGCGGCCATCCTCGCCATCCCAAAATTTGAAGCTGGGATGTTTGTCATCATGCAGGACGCACTGTCCCATGTAGTAGTTTTCGTACTTCTTGGAGTTCTTGATGTACTGTGCCAATTCGGCGGCTGTATTCACAATCATTTTTCTGGTCCTTTCTCGGTATCGTCCTCGACATTGAACAAATCGGCAAGGCACTCGTTGAACAGTTTCCTGCTGCAATGTACAATGTTGAGCCGGTATCCACGACTGCGGTATGTATGGATAATTTCGTCCGCTTGCGGGCTGTCGGCGCTGCCAATCGAGCGCAAAACAATCACCGTTGCGTACTTGATGGCCTTGGTCTTGTCATGCACGCTGGGTACGGTGTACTCGCTCGTGATAACCTCCACGCTGCCATCTGCGTCCCGATGCTCGCTGCACCGGGAACCAAAACTTGTAAGTTTCATGGTCAACCTCATGCGCCCACGTCTGGGCGGCTTCCATATTTTTTTATATCTCCTAGGTGATGACTCTATGATACCTTACAAACTGGATTTCTAAACTTTGCACCCGTGGGTAAAATAAAAAGAGACCCGACCAGCGCATTTTACGCCAGTCGGGTCTCGGTTATTAAATATGTACTTTTAATCGCTATCGTGATTCTTTTTGTAATTGTCTACTTGTTTCATAATCTCGTCATAAGCCTCATCAATCGGCTGCGGTGGGAATCCGTTTTTGTTGAGCAAAATCGCAACATCCGTATAAAGCTCATCCTTGACATCTTGGCGGTTCGTCCAATCCGTGTATTTGCTCTTATTAGCAACCAGCTTTTTGATTTCCTTGGCAAGATAGATATATTTATCCTCGGAAAGTTGCTCTTTAAACTGGTGCTTTTCAGCAACGGAAATCAGAATGTCGTAGAACGCCTTTTCGTCATAGGTGATGCCCAATTCCTGATAGGAGTTCTGCTCGATTTTGAGGTCGCTAAAAATCTTCTGCAATTCAGCACTCAACCCGTCAACCACATCATCTACAACTGCCTGCGTTTTGCCTAGGTCATTCCGGGCATTGTAACGGTCAACAACTTTCTTTAGCCGTTGCGAGAAAACCGTTGCCTTGATATTGTTCGTGTCCGAGAACATCTTGATTGCCTGTCGCAGCAATTTCAGCAGCGCTTGGAACCTTGTGTTCGGGTAAGGAATATCGCTCAATTTCTTCAAGAACTCGTCTGTCAGAATGTCCTCGGAACCATCTGTAGAAGCGCCCTCAAAACCAAATGTGTTTTCAGAATAAGTAGAGCGGATAGCCTTATCCACATATTCCGCTACTTTTCGATTCATCAGGGTTGCGTCAGGCGTTCCTGTCTTTGTCATTTTATAAATGACGGAACGGACACACATATAATAATGTAGGGTGTCTATCTCGTTCTGCGTCAAATCCGGGTGGCCGATACAAACATCATATGCCTTTTTCGCGCGGCGGGAATATCCCATAAATTCAGCTTTCCGGCGTTCATCCTGCATAACATATTCAACGCCGGACTGGATGATATTAAGTCGTGCAACCGGGGAAATGTTCGGGTTGAGGAAAATAGAGAAATCAAACGAGTGCATTATATCGGCCAGAAGTTTCATGTGGTCTTTGAAAATGCGCAAGGATGTATCCACACCATTGATAGGCTGCTGGTCTCCGTCATACATTTTCATGGCGGCGGCAATCGCATTTTCAAGACCGATATAGTCAACAACCAAACCGCGCTGCTTGCCTTTGTACACGCGGTTTACGCGGCTTATCGTCTGAATCAGATTATGCAGTTCCACGGGCTTGTCCAGATACATCGTATCAAGGCTGGGAACATCAAAGCCTGTAATCCACATATCAACGACAATGGCAATTTTAAAGTTGCTCAGTACATCTTTAAAAGCCTTGGCATAATTCTTGCGGTCATTATTGTTGCCGAGAATTTCATCCAGTTCTTTAGGGTCGTCCTTGTCGTTTGTACAGACTAGCTTGACCTTTTCGATTTCCATGCTTTCGTGGTCAAGCTGCTGCCCATCATATTCGGGCGCACATTTGCGTTTTACGAACCATTCCGGGCGCAGCGCCTTAATCCGTTTATAGACATCATAGGCAATCTGACGGTCATAGCAAACGAACATTGCCTTGCCGCAGACCGTGGAGGCTTCCTCACAGCGCTTTTCGTAGTGCCATATAAAGTGATTTACAACCACATCAAGGCGGCTGGGGCTTCCGATAATCTGCTTGAGGCGGGACATTTCCCGTTTGGATTTTTCAATTTGAAATTCGTTTGCGCCGTCCTTTAGCTGTTGATTATAATATTCATCACAGATTTTCAGGATGGCGTCATCCACACGGACTTCACGGGGGCCGGGCAGACGGGCAATCTGGACAGTAGCACCATCAGCCAAGGACTGCCGCATCGTGTATTTTGAAACTACACTTCCAAAAACGCGCAGGGTCGCGTCAATCGGCGTACCAGTAAAGCCAACATAGGTAGCGTTCGGGAAAGAATCGCGCAGATACTTGGCAAAGCCATAAGACTTTTTCGTTTGGCCGTTGACCGTCTTATAGTGGGCCTCCGTATTGGTCTGGGTGCGGTGCGCTTCATCCGAGATACAGACAATGTTGCTTCGAGGGCTTAAAAGCTGGATGCCCTCGGAGAATTTCTGTATCGTCATCAGGAAAATGCCGCCACTCTGGATATTGAACAGCTTTTTCCGCAGCATTTCCCGGCTGGTAATGCAGAGGGTATTATCATCGACCAGATAGCCTTTTGCATTTTCAAAGGTCGTGGAGAGCTGTTCGTCCAAATCGTTTCGGTCTGTAAGCAGGATGACAGTCGGCTTGTTCATCTCTACCGAAGTTGTAATCCGGCGCGTAAGGAACAGCATTGTATAAGACTTACCGCAGCCCGTAGCGCCCCAATAGGTGCCGCCTTTTCCGCTACCATCCCTATGAGCTTTCAGGATGCTGGCAAACAGTTCTTCCGTGCCGTAGTATTGATAATATTTCGGCAGGATAACCAGATTCGTGCTGCTGTTATCGGGGAAATAAATGTAGTCATGGAGTACCCGCAGCAACGTGGCCGGGGCAAACAATCCGGCAATCAGTGTATGCGTCAGAACAATTCCCTGCGCATCAGCGGCATAATCTCTCCCATCCGTAGACTTCCAGACAAAATAGAACTCGTAATCACTGAACAGGGAGCCATATTTTGTATTAGCGCCATCACTGATAACATTGATAAAGTCGAACCGCATAAGGTCGGGAATATCCTTGCAATAGCGCACATGGGTCTGTGCATATGCGTCCACAATGGAAACATCTTCGTCAGCAGGATTCTTTAATTCAAAGACCGATACGGGAATACCATTGATAAAAAGCACAATATCAGGAATGCGTTTTTTATAGCCGTCTACCTCAAACTGGTTTACGACACGGAAGATATTATTACAGCAATGCCCATCTTCCATATCAAAAAACTCAATAAAAAGCGTTGTTCCATCGTCACGATGCAGCGTATAGCCACGCATAAGGCGCGTATATGCCGTTTTCATGTTGTTATAAAGTGACTGGTGTTCACCACCAACAACATATCCGGCAATACGGCCAAGCTCGTCCGGGCTGAAACTGCCATAACGAGCAGTAAGATACTGCTGCAAATCATCCTTGAGCAATATCTCATCATTCTTTCGATGGATGTCATAGCCGCCAGTATACTGCCAGCCCTGATTCTGCAACAATTCCAGAACAGCTTTTTCATAATCGCATTCGTGATATTTGCAGGAAATCATGATTTTGCACCCTCTTTTAGCGCTCCAGAAACCAAAATCGGACAAATTGTGCTGGAAATTTTGCTCATTTCATCGGTCATTGAGATAGTTCTTCTAAATGATTTTTGAATATTTGCAACAGCTTTTTGTATTTCATATGGCGGGATAGGAACTTCAATTTGGTAAAAAACATTCAAATCAAGATTTGCCCGTATACTTGAATCGCTCATAAACCAACCTATACGGTCAAATTCACTGCGAGAAAACCACCCCATAAGATACTCTGGAACAACGCCCGAAGCGACTTCCAAAACCGTATATGCCGGTGAAATAATTGCAGGGGTATCCTTATCATATAACGCAATTCGGACACACTTATCCCGCCCGGTTTGCATTCCTGAATAAGCAAACTGCCCTTTTTTTATAACTTTATACCTTGTCAAGTCTACACATGTCGTATCAGCAATCGAAGGCATAAATTGCTTTGAAATGTTGATTCCTTGAACTTCTTTAAATACGCCGTCTGCATTGCGGTAATTGACTTCGCGCAAAAGGTTCCCAATCTTTTCTTTTTTTGCGGTATATTTTACCGACTCTAAATAGCTTTTACATAGCTGCTGTAAATACTGACCTTTTTGAATATACGCTTTTAACGCATCGTCAATCAAGTAATATACAGAAATGTATCTTTTCTGAACCGCAAGCGGCGGAACTTCTAATTCTAAAGTACAAATATCTTCCCAGTTATAGAACTCTGTGGAGCTTCCCCATGAATTGGTGATAACATATCTGTCAAATTCACTTCTATTAAAATATAAGTACAACCATTCCGGGGCTACAATATCCGCATACGTTTCCTTTACTCTAAATACAACATAATCCTCTGTGCAGATAACTGCACTCTCTGTATCGTTGTACGCAATGCTAAACTTGCTGCCATTTCGGGAAGTACGATGATTAAAAACAAAGCAATGGGGGAATACAATCTGAAACTTGCTTAAATCTCGATTGTTTATGTTTGCCTTTGTGCGGATAAACTTTTTTGAGTTATTTACACCGCGTACATCCAATACACCATATTGCAAATCTGTATTAGGACACTCCACTCTTTCTATTGCATCGGCCAATTTTATTCTAGTCAATGGCATAACCTATCCCCTTAAATGCTTCCTTTAGTGCCTGTTGCAAATCCGTTTCTTCTTTCATTAAGCGTTGCATAGCCACCTGAATGGATGTCATTTCTGATTCGTAATCAATTTCAAAGTCCCGGTCAATAAACTCAATATATTTCGATGGTGCTAAATTAAACGAGTTGCGCTCGATTTCATCATTCGTAGCAGAATAGCAAAACTCTGGAATATCATGGTACAGAGTATCTTTGTCAGGTGACCGCCACGCAAAGACCGTGTTCGCAATGCGTTCTTTATCTTCTTCCGTCAACAACGTGTACCCGTCATCATTATTGCCGCCATCGCCTAAAGTCCGAGCGTCAATAAACAGAACTTCATTCTCACGGTTCCGCAGCATAATTTCCGCACCATCATGCCAAACCTTCTTTTGCTTTTTGTGATTACCACACAGCCAAAGCGTCACAGAAATATCCGTAGCGTAGAACATATCACGGGGCAAGACTATAATTGCCTCGACCTTATTATCCTGAATCAGCTTTTTGCGAATTTCATATTCAGCTTCACCTTCAGCACCTGCATTCAAAGAGCCATTTGCCAGCAGGAACGCAGCCGTGCCGTCATAAGACAGATGGGAAAGCATATGCAGAATCCATGCGTAGTTTGCATTACCAACAGGCGGTGTTGCATAGCCTTTCCAGCGGTCATCTTCTGTCAACTGCTTTTCTGTGCGCCATGCTTTCAGGTTGAATGGCGGATTTGCCAGAATATAATCTGCCAACAGCTTTGGGTGCAGGTCATGCAGGAACGAATCTGCGTTTTCCTCGCCCAAGTCACAGCTCAAGCCACGAATCGCCAGATTCATGCGGGCCAAACGATAAGATTTCTGGCTGTTTTCCTGCCCGTAAATCGTGATTTCCTTGCGGTTTCCCTGATGCGCGTCCACAAATTTTGCGGACTGGACAAACATACCGCCAGAGCCGCAGCAGGGGTCATATACAGACCCATGATATGGCTGGATAATCCGGGTCATCAAATCGACAATGTTACCCGGCGTGTAAAATTCGCCTTTCTCCGACTTTGCCGCAATGCAGAATTTCCGCAAGAAATATTCATACACACGACCAATCACGTCATCGGTCTGCGTGAGGGAATACTGCATCCTATTGATTTCATCCAACAGGGAAGAAAACTTCGACGGTTCAATATGCAGGTCGGCATAATAGCCAATCGGCAACGCGCCTTTTAAAGCGGGGTTGTTTTTCTCCATATTGGTATAAGCAGTATCTATTACCTGATAAATGTCATTTTTCTTGGAATGAGCATTTATGTACGGCCAGCGTTCTTTCTCGCCCAAATAAAAAACATTATCGCGGGAATAGAATTTCGGATTATCAATGAAAATCTTGGTATCATCGTTTTTCATCAGCTTTTCACGCTGGATTTGGTATTTGTCATAAGCAAAGCGCAGAAACAGCAATCCCAGCACTACATTCACATAATCAGTGGCCGCCACGCTGCCGCGCAGCTTGTTACAGGCTGCCCAAAGGCTCGCCTCCAAAGGAACCTGTTTCTTCTCTTTTTTAGCCATTATCAATCTTCTCCTGATTCTTCTACTTCATCTGCTGGCATATCCCACCACTTCATCCGCAGTTTGGGATAGCTGCTAATTGGTTTATCTTCAATTTCGTCTGCGGTCAATTCCAATTCGGATTGCAGCATGTCCCGCGCCACACCATAGAACTCTTTTGCAGCACCTTCGTTTTTGGATTTCGGTGGTTCATACGGTGCATGGTCTTGAAGTGGATACGCCAGCGCCAACAGAATACTCTCAATGCTGATTTCAAAATTATCCGGTGGCACAAGCTGTTCAATCGTATCATAAGCGTTGCCGGATGGTACTGCACACAAGTCCATATAGAAACAGCACTGCTTCAGAATGTGATAAGCACAATATGCCGCACGGTTATAGCGTCTGGCATATACGTCAACAATCGTTCCGTATAGAATACGACTACGGAATAACTTCCACGAGACATTCTTTCTTAGTCCATCTTGTGCTTTCTCTTTGAGATTACATTCAAGGGCTTCCACTTCCTGCACATAATCCACACGCGGCACATTATAATACTTGCGCGCAAACGCGAGAAGTAATTCCTTAAAAGGCACAATATTTAAAAGTGCAGATATAAAAATTGCGTTGTCTGGCTCTTGTGTTACGTCCTGCGACCAGTTATCAAAAGTCGGCTCCTGCTTTTTCGGTTCCACTTTATACGGGCGTAATCCGTGGCAGCGCGTTACATACTGGTTCCACAACACCGGGTAGGCCGTCTGCATTCTCTGGCGCACATTATCGGGAACCGCTCGGTTTGCGCCATCCTCTGCAATAAAAACGTCCTTTCCTCTATCCTTTAGCAAGCTGAAATTATAATCTTTATTGCAGTTTCTTAATGTGCTGTCATAGGCCTGCCGCAATATTCTGTCAAGAATTTTGCGAACATAAATAGAATCCGCAAGAATCTCCACATTTGGAAAATAAGTTGAAGCTACACGCTTGGCCGTATTATCACTGTCAATGTCAATCAGCACACGCTCCGGCTTAACCTGCATATGCTGCACAAAGTAGTCAAAGCCCTCGCGCTCTTTTTTATCTCCCGTACACAGAATCATCTCCATCAGAGAAATGTTCTCCACGTTAATGCACAGGCAGTATTTTTTCCCATGAAAGAATTTTTGGGTATATAGGGCAATCGTTCTGGCTCCATGCCAGCGCCGATTCAAATATTTTTGCTCAATGGCATCGTTCACATACTTCGTCAGGGTAGAAGTGCTAAGTCCCGTTTCCACTACAGTTCTTCTCGTATATCCGTATTGCAGCGCATAGGCAACCACCGCATCCAAGAAGCGGTTTGTATAGCGCAGTTGGCTGTCAATTTCCGGGGTGTCTGCAAAAAAGCGTTTGCCGCAAGCCTTGCATTTATAGCGCTGGCGGAAAAGTACGATTTCCCGTATTCTGTCTTTGAATTTTCTGTAGTTCCCAAGAGCATCGTATTTTCCGCCCTCTATGTCTTGGATTTTCTTCGGCGGCTTCTGCTCATCATACCCTAATTCGTCCGTTGGGTTTCCTGCGCTATCTAACAACGCGGTTTGGCATTTAGGACATTTTGACGGCAATCCTGTCGGCTCAATCCAAATAAAATTCTTATATGATGGATAATGGGCATTCGCGTGAATTGTCTTATACCCTTTTAATGCAATGTCCTCCAGTTCCATATTTCTTTCTCCCGTGTCGAATATAAATATAATTAAACATATTATACATAATTTTTGAACAGCTGTCACTATTCTAAGAAAATAAATTAAACCTGCACTTTCAATTTTGTGTGTTCAATATCAAATCTGGGGCCGCTGGGGATTATACCAAAAGTACTTGCATATTGCTGCGATATGGGTATAGTTATAAGTATCAAATCAATCGAACCCCAGAGGTGATATAAATGCAGATTTATGGGTACTGCCGGATTTCTACTCCGACACAAAATATAGACCGACAAATCCGAAACATTAAGGCAGCATTTCCAGACGCGCACATCGTGCAGGAAGTTTATACGGGTACTAAGTATCAAGGCCGCAAGGAACTGGACAAACTGCTGCGCATCGTGCAACCGGGGGATACTATCGTGTTTGACAGCGTTTCCCGTATGAGCCGCAGCGCAGACGAGGGTTGCCAACTGTATGAAGAACTATTTGCCCGAAATATTCAACTATGCTTTTTAAAAGAGCCGCACATCAACACGGAAACCTACCGGGAAACCATACAGCGGCAAATCCATGCCCAGTTCGAGACGGGGAACGTTGCAACCGATAGTTTCGTTTCTGCGGTTATTGACGCTTTAAATCAGTACACTGTTGCTCTGGCAAAGGAACAAATCAAGCTGGCATTTGTACAGGCACAAAAAGAAGTTGACGACCTGCACCAGCGCACGAGAGAGGGGATGTTGACCGCCAAGCTCAACGGAAAGCAAATCGGGCAAGTGGCCGGACGCAAGTTATCCGTGAAGAAAGCCGTCCCGTCCAAGGAACAAATACAAAAATACAGCAAAGATTTTGACGGTTCTCTTTCCGATGCTGAGTGCATTAAGCTGATTGGAATTGCACGAAACACCTATTACAAATATAAAAAAGAGCTTCGAGAAAGTAGCACATCTTAAACGACAAGAACTGCATCACATTCGCTTTGTGGATGTGATGCAGTTCTTTGTTTTATTATCAGGGAACCATTGCCGTATTGTGGGAACCGTTGGTATCGTTATAACCGTTGTTACCATTGCTACCGTTGTAATTGTTGTTGCTTTTGATGCCAGGAACAACCACCTTACGCCAACTACAACTATAACATTCTAAATGAAGCCCACAACCGGGATAGCAGGTATCCGGCTCAAACGGGCAAGAATAAAAATCATAACACATAACGCAACTCCTTTAAAAGTGTACATATAAAATAACGGTCTACTCTCACTCGACCATAATCGCTGTTGTTTTGTTTATTCGGAAACAACCATTTTTTCCATGCAATCGCCGCAAATGATGTTTATTGTTTTTGTGGCTCTGCAACTGTTACCGCACTTGGGGCAAATGTATTTACGGGTGCTGGTTGGCTTTTTTGTTCTGCCGCTTGTTCCTGCGGCTCCTTTGGGTAGCGTGCCTAAAATATCAAGTAGGTTTACCCCCTCAACCATTTGGAGGTCTTGCCAGCCCTGTTGCTCTATGAAGTCCAGCAGCTCTAAATTGGGGCTTGTGATTGTCCACCCATATTTAGGGTGTTTTCCGATTTCCAGACCGTGAGCCTCGGCCATTGCTTTAAAACGTTTGTTGTGGTATGTATTTCCAGAACCGCTTGTATCTTTAATTGGTAACGGATTGCCGTTTTCATCCTTTTCTGTGTTACCGTAGCCAACAGCACAGGCAAGATGTGCCATTTCATGCAGGAGGGTACTGCAAGTTTGCTCTATAGGGCGGTTTAGTGTTGCACTGCTAATATTGATTTCGTAGCGGCGCTCATTTCCCGCTTGCCAAACTTTCCCGCAGGTGAAATGTCCGTAGGCTCCAACTGTCTTTTTGAGGCTGATAACCACCTCTGGCAACTGTCCGTTATAAAAATGCTCGTTAAGCAAACGAAACATCTTTTCGAGTTGGGCGGCTACACGGCTGGTTTTGACGGTTTGTTTACGCATTGTTGTACTTTCCTTTCGTTCTTAAAAGTTTACTTTTAATCCCCGCCCGAAGCGGTTTGCAGGTTTGGCCCCTGCCGGCGAAAAGAAAAAGTAAAGCCCCCATCCCGGTGTCAACAGAACGTGGAATATCGCAGCACTCCCCGCAAAAGTGCGAGAATATGCCGCGAAAGTCTGTTGACTTAGGGCTGGGGGCTTATATACTTTTTTGAGCGGCAGGGCCACGCTTCCCGTCCCGCCGCAGCGGCGTTTTCTTCTTTTAAGAACTTCCGTACCAACGTTTACAACGGAAGCAACGGTTATAACGATGGCAATGGTTATAATGGTTGCAATGATTGTAGCGATACCAACGGTAATAGTTTTACAAATGGAACAAAGAACACAACCCTCGTGTAAATAATACGGTTCGTATATATTGACTTTGTAAAATACATATTGTATAATATAGTTGGATGATACGTTCTGTTTCAGATTGGAGATATTTTTATGAATCGTTTCTTTGTTTCTGATAGTGAGAGTGATACGCTTATCGCTCTCGCAACAAAATTGTATGGGTTGAAAATTGGTGAGCTTATCAATATTGCGCTCAAAAACGAATTTCTGCCTGTGACAGAACCGTTCCGCACGGAGGCGGCTTTCATTCTTCAGTGCAATGCAAATGGCACGCTGGACGCATGGGAAATCAAGCAATCCATGTCGCGCGGCATCAGAGCACTGGGAACACGCCCTGTTTATGATTCGGAACGGTTACAGGGAATCTTTGCGCGTTACCATCTGCATGAGAAGCACGACAACTGCTCTATCGCAAACGATGAGGCTTTGTGGGAGTCGGCTGTCGAAGTCTACGAGGCATTGGGAAAGCCAGTTCTCAGTGATTGCAGCAAGCTGGATGGAGCGCGTTTGGTCGATGACATTTTTGCCGACTGGGATACCCTTTGGTTTGAAAAGGCTGTATACGATGTCCTGGCAACGCTCGCATATCGTTGTGAGCCAGACGTTCCGTTTAATTGGTTTGAGGGCATTACTTTCCTCTCTGGCATTGAACGCGATGCACTGGGTCAGTGGTGCCGTTTGCCGAGTAGAAAAAAGTAAGACCTGACACGCCTTGGCGATAGTAAGGCGTACAGGTCGCAGCAAGGGCGGTGCTGATGCTCTGCGCGGGAGTGCAGAACTTGGCGCCGCCAATCTTATAGGGGCAGGGACGATGAAAAATCGTCCCGATGGGGGCCGCGGCCCCTCACTGACGG
>ENA-ORMS01001972-ORMS01001972.1-human-gut-metagenome-genome-assembly--contig:-NODE-1972-length-15373-cov-2.678744_pt1 | contig 15373 bp, 13 predicted proteins | sample MGYA00242104_ERZ508997 | MGnify/ENA primary metagenome ERZ508997 (study PRJEB26280, sample SAMEA2338704) | human gut metagenome | biome: human gut; feature: human-associated habitat; material: faeces... | reverse complement strand
TCCATATTTTGATTGAGGCGCAAATCTATGTTATAAATCCATACTGACAAATATTTGTCTAAGGGATTATTAGACGATGTATAGTATTGCCACAATGATTGTCCTATTCCATAAATTTTATTATTTCTAAGAAAACAATTTAGCGCACTATTAATATCCTTGAAATTCAGAATAGATTTATTTCTCAACCTATTTTGCAAAGAATTAACTGATGCCATATTTAAGTCAGCCTCTACACTATCTAACCCCAATTCCAATAGTATATTTGAACGCAAAGATATCAGTTTATTAATAATACTTTCATTATCATCGGGGAATAGTGTTTTAGGCGCTACAACAACTGAATCTTCAATGTCTCGAAAATTAAAGATTATTACTGGATCATTCTCGTTTAACTTCAATTTAGATTTTATGGGATTAGTGAAATATTTCTTCAACCCTGATATTTTATTTGCAATCTCTTCTTTTTTTGATTTTGAAATTGTTTGAATTATTGTTTTATGGGCGATTGCGTTTGATTGTCCGTCAAAATAAACTTTTATTCCCGCAATCTCGTTATCACTGACACTATAAATAGATATAGATGGGTTTTCTATAGATCCAATTTTTATAAAATTTATTATCGTATTATTATCCCAATTTAGCCTTTTATATATTTCTAAAAACTTTTCAAGCAGGCCTATTTCCTTCAGATTTTCAATTCGTGTTTGTATGTCTCCATTGCAGAAATATCCGCTCGTTTTATCATATAAATATTTCTCAAAATCTATACATGTATTTTTAGATGCAAGCAAGAGATAAGGTATAAAAAATAATATGATATAATAAATCACTTTCATAGTTATATTCATTTAGATATTTTCGTTTATATGCATACCCGTACTCTCTAAATTAAACTCTTTATTTTCTCTTGCATTTTTCAAATATAATGAAGCCAAGCTTATTTGAAGAATATTAGAATAGTCATCAAACTTCTTTCATCAAAACCTTATATAAAATATCATATTAAATCAATGTTTTTATTTTCCTTTTATATTTTTGTTTATTCCCCTTGTCCATATTTTTCGAGAATATATAAATACATTGTTCACATCTTCTGGTATATCCAGAATGAGTTCTATTCCTTCAGTTGAATTTAGTTTTAGCTGCCCTGTTATTACAATATTATCACGCTCCTTTTTTACAAATAACGAAGATATGCCCCATGCGCTTTCTCCATATGCACCCTTTATTTTTATAATTTTTTTGTCTTTGGTGGACATATCTGTGACTTCTATATTTGATAAATATCTTTCATTTATATCTTTTATCTGGCAACAACCAGTGATTGCCATAACTGCAAATACAACAAGCAAAAGTTTACTTTTTAACTCCACATAGATCTCCATCATTACTTTTTATTTTTTTGTCAGTATAGATATTCAGTGTAATTTTTTACTTTTCCTTTTTTCCACCATACCTTATAAGCAAATAATTTATCAAATTAGACTTTTCTTGTGCCTCGAGGTAATAAATATTCATAATAACCTTATTCAAATAAGTTTATGTTATCTTTGCAGATAGCATTGCTTTATAATCCCAAAAATCCATCTGAAGAGAATAATATGTCCTGTTGATAGACCTTGCCTTTTTCGTCAAATTTCAACCTATAAAAATAATAACCTCCTTTAAAATAATTGCGAACCCACACAATATTTACATCCCACACTGACTGATTCATAATATAATCATTTTTTAAAATAGAATCTTTGTTTTTAACCTCTATATAATTACCCGGAGGTGCAGCCATAAGAATTCCCCTACTCTTAGAATTAATTAGAACATTTTCTAAAATGTGAATGACAACTTCACGCTTATCCATCCCTTTATAATCAAATTCCGGCAAAGGAGAGTTAGGATCTGAATATTTGAATATATATATACCAATAAACAAAAAAGTTATTATTATAAAAACTGATACCTTAATCGTAATTTTTTTCATATTTTGTAAAAATTATCCTAAAGCGATAAGTATAAAGACTATTGAATTCATTATGTTGTTGTCAAAATAGATGTATAAATTAGCTACATCGAAATATCAATTTAGGTTTCTTTTTTTTCATGTAAGAGTTGTACTTTCTAAACGGAAATGCATTTCCAAACCTCCAACGTAGGATCTGTTTATAAAGAAGAATTATATAACCGTTAATTTTTATATGCTTGGCTCCATATACGCCCCAATTTGAAGATATCTTATCGGTAATTATACAGATGCCAATATCTGATGAATTTAACAAAATATAATGAGGACTTAACTGGGTTATAGCATACTTACTATAAGTAGATACCCTTGTATTTACAGAGCCATAACTATCCTTGCCAATTATATTAACATACAATATTCCATTGCGATTTTCTTCAGAATAAACATTGCCAAGCTGAGATATTGAAGTATCAGTATTTGATACGAATAATTCATTTCCTATTTTATAACAAAATAGAAAAATAATAATTATAATAAATGAAAACAACAAGTATCTCATTTTAAATTCCCTATAAAAAACTTGTAAATTTATATTTCGCATCCCTCTCAATCATTATAGCAAAACCACCAAGAATATAAATTCAGGCTGCAGTTTTTGGACTGAAATTTGCCAAGGTTTGCACAATTGTTTACAAGAGAAACACACAATCCTATCCTTCAACGTAAGGATTGCTGTAAAGAACAATGACTTTTAAGATTTTCGGCGCAAAAGCTTGCTTTGTCAATATGAGAATACTCATTCTGCTAAACTTTCCATATGCAGGTTTTAAGTAATTCTCTAAAGACTGTACAAATTTTATTTCATTTGATAAGTAGCTGTCACCAAAAAAAATTAGAACACTGTTTTCGGGCGCAATTTTTATGAACCGGTTTTTATCTTTGCATTCAAAGCGCACTATATCGTTCCCGTCTTCAAGGATTTGCGTCAGTTTGTCCGAAAGCTACATTTGTATATTCTCCTTCCAGGCAAGTCTGTCTAACGCGGATGGAGCTCTGCAAATTTGCATCATAAAAAAATCTATTCCTTATCACGCCTTCTAAATAAGGAAATTATAATTGAAAATAAAATTACCGGAATAATAGATGATACCACAAAAATAAAATCTTCTATAATTTTTTTATTTTGTACCCGATTGCTTAAAAAATCTATAATCGTTTCAGAATTTGCAATAAGCTCCAAAATATAGACCCACGAAATAATAAATACAAATATCCCTATTGTAAACACAAGCATATTATTCAAAAAACGTCTTAACTTATTTCTACCCATAAAACTTCAACCTTTAAATATACTGAAAAAAATAAAAAACATTATACATATATTTTGTGTTAAGATTATCCTCCTCACGTCAACAATTATCAAATAATTTGATGATTTAAAGCTAATAAAATTTTTCTACTTTGCAATTATAAAACATTTCCCTGCCCTTCCCCTGGCAGAAATTTGCATCATAATAAAGACATATATCTTGCTCCGGTAAAATTACAAAATAGTTATATATTGTTAAAAAAAACATTCATATATTTTAAATATAGAAACTCAAAGAAAATTTAGCCTCAACATATTTGTTTTTGAACGGAAAAATATCATTAACTAAGAACAGAACATTCATATATTCTCAACCTTAGACAAAAAAACATTGACAAGACAACGCACTGACTTATCTAAAACTTTGATTATTTTTTTACAGTGGACGCCCGCATGGCATTCGCCCTTGCGGAGAAGGTCGGAAACAAAAACTCGGATTTTTATGCATTACCATTAGCCACATAAATGAAAAACAAACTTAAACTACATGGCTTCAACAACCTAACTAAGTCATTGAGCTTTAATATATACGATGTCTGCTACGCAAAGACTTCAAAAGAGCAGCTGAGTTATATAGACTATATCGACGAAGAATATAACTCCGAGCGCATCACAAACATAATGATGCACCTCACCGAGAAAATCGGCGCCAAAGTTATAAGTGTTTCAAAGCAAGATTACGATCCCCAAGGCGCTTCGGTCACATTCTTAATTGCGGAAAAATCTCTAATCCCGCATTGCGGCAGCGAAATACTCGCCCACCTCGACAAAAGCCACGTCACCGTACACACATATCCCGAGTACCACCCCGATAGAAGTTTGGCAACATTTAGAGTGGATATTGATGTGGCTACATGCGGCGAAATCACCCCTCTCTCAACCCTCGACTATTTGATCGGAAGTTTCGACTCCGATATAATTACTATGGATTACCGCGTAAGGGGCTTTACGCGAGACGTCAAGGGCAAGAAAATTTTTCTCGACCACAAAATATACTCTATTCAGGACTACATCAATAAAAACACGCTCCTTCGCTACAACGCCATTGATGTAAATGTATTTGAGGCAAATATCTTTCATACAAAAATGCTCATAAAAGACATTAAGCTTCAAAACTACCTTTTCGGCAGAGACGCAAAAAAGCTCGGCAAAGCCGAGCGCGAGCGCATAACCCAAAGCCTGAAACGCGAAATGACCGAAATTTACAGCGGCAGGAATATATATTAAAATGTCCGAATTAGATCAAACCCGCGCCCCCCTTTACGAAGCCCTGCTTGAAATGAAAGACAGCCGCCTCGTCCCCTTCGACGTCCCCGGGCACAAAAGAGGAAGAGGAAATCCAGAGCTTGCCGAATTTCTAGGGAAGGACTGTCTCGACGTCGACGTAAACTCGATGAAGCCGCTCGACAACCTGTGCCACCCTGTATCTGTGATCGGCAAAGCTCAAAAGCTTGCCGCAGACGCTTTCGGCGCCGGCAACGCCTTCTTTATGGTAAACGGCACGACATCCGCCGTCCAGGCCATGATTCTATACGCATGCAAAGAGGGCGAAAAAATAATCATGCCAAGAAATGTCCACCGCAGCGCAATAAACGCGCTTATCGTAAGCGGCGCAATTCCTGTATATGTGGACCCAGGCATTGACGCAAACTTGGGAATACCGCTTGGTATGTCGGTAAAGTCCGCCCTAAAAGCTATGGACGAAAATCCCGACGCAAAAGCGGTTCTCGTAAACAATCCCACTTACTACGGCGTATGTTCGGACTTGCGGTCGATTGTTTCGCTTGCGCACGAGCGCGGAATGCTGGCGCTCGCAGACGAGGCTCACGGCACGCATTTTTATTTTTCGAGCCTGTGCCCACCATCGGCAATGGAATGCGGCGCAGACTTGTCGGCGGCCAGCATGCACAAGTCTGGCGGAAGCCTCACGCAAAGTTCGATACTGCTTTGCGCAAGCGGAATCGACGAGGGCAGAATGCGCCAGATAATAAATTTAACGCAAACTACGAGCCCGTCGTACTTGCTGATGTCGAGCCTCGACTTGTCGCGCAGGAACCTCGCGCTAAGGGGAGAAGAAACTTTTAAGAGGGTCATTGAATACGCAAGGTATGCGCGCGGTGAAATAAATAAAATCGGCGATTATTACGCCTTCTCCAAAGAGCTAATAAACGGCTCAGACGTCTTCGACTTTGACGAAACCAAATTGTCTGTCCACACTCTCGGAACGGGCATCTCCGGAATGGAGGTGTACGATATTCTGCGCGACGAATACGATATTCAGACGGAGTTTGGAGACATATCCAATATCCTCGCCTACATTTCCGTAGGCGACAGGCAGCGGGATATCGAGCGCCTAATTAGCGCCCTCGCGGACATACGCAGAAATTACAAGCGCCCGAAATACGGGCTGCCATCGCGCGAATACATTCCGCCTGAAGTTGAAGTATCGCCGCGGGAGGCATTTTATTCGGAAACGCAGCGGCTGCCGTTGCGCGACGCCGTCGGCAGAATATCGGCGGAATTTGCAATGTGCTATCCGCCGGGCATACCGATACTCGCCCCGGGCGAGAGAGTCACAGAGCAGATTGTTGACTACATAGAATACGCAAAGTCGAAGGGAGGCTCTATGACAGGCGCCTCCGACATAGAAACAAAAACCCTTAAAGTCTTGAAAGGTTGATATGGATCTCTGGTTTACCGAATATCATACCGGCAATGTCCGCCTATCGATAAAAGTGGACAAGATGCTGCATTCAGAAACCTCGAAATTCCAGCGCATCGACATATTCGACTCCCCGGAATTTGGAAGATTTCTAACGCTCGACGGCTACATGATGCTGACCGAGAAGGACGAGTTTATCTACCACGAGATGATAACGCACGTCCCCATGGCGGTGAATCCGGACGCCAAAAGCATTCTTGTTATAGGCGCCGGCGACGGAGGAGTCGCGCGCGAGCTTTGCAAATACGACGGTATAGATGAAATCGACATCGTGGAAATCGACGAGCGCGTAGTAGAAGCCTGCAAAAAATACCTTCCGAAAACCGCCTGCGGATTCGACGACCCGAGAGTTAGCCTATTTTTTGAGGACGGCGTAAAATACGTGCGCAAATGCGAGAGGCAATACGACATTATAATTGTCGATTCGACCGATCCTTTCGGCCCCGGCGAGGGTGTTTTCACAAAGGAATTTTACGGTAGCTGCTACAGCGCCTTAAAGGAAGATGGGATCATGGTCTACCAGCATGGAAGCCCATTCTACGATGAGGACGAGCTGGCCTGCCGCAGTATGCACCGAAAGGCATCGCGCCGCGATGAAAGCCGCCCACAAAAAAATATTCAAAACTTTTCCCGTATGCAAAGTCTATCAGGCGCATATCCCTACATATCCGTCGGGGCATTGGCTTTTCGGCTTCGCCTCGAACGGATTGGATCCGATTGACGGCGCCAGGCTCAAAGAGTGGAAAAAGCTAAAAATTAAGACAAAATATTACACCCCACAGTTGCACGCGGGAGCTTTTGCCCTACCCGCCTATGTGACGGAGGCACTTGAAGATGTTGAATAAAAATTCCGAAACTTTTATAGCCTGCGACGCCCCCTACGCCGACGCCAAAATAGCAATGTTCGGCGCGGGCAGCGACTCCACGACCTCCTTCCGCCCCGGCGCCCGCTTCGCGCCAAAATATATGCGCGCGGAATCCTACGGCATGGAGACTTTCAGCCCATACCAAAATAGGGATATGGCCGACTGCCTGATAATCGACACCGGCGATTTGGACTTGCCCTTTGGCGACTCGGAGTCCGCGCTTAAACTGATTCAAGAGCGCGCGGAGAAGATACTGTCCGACGGCAAGCTGCCCTTTATGATGGGCGGAGAGCACCTCGTGAGCCTCGGAGCTGTGCGGGCATGCGCAAAAAAATATCCCGACCTTAGAATAGTGCACTTCGACGCCCACGCCGACTTGCGCAGTGACTATCTCGGCGTAAAGCTTTCGCACCGCTGCCACGAAATAATCGGCGACGGGCGCATATTCCAGTTCGGCATACGCTCAGGCGACCGCGCGGAATTTGAATGGGGCGCAGAGCATGTCTGCACAACGCGCTTCGGATTTTCAGGAATAGAAAATCTCGCCGAAAAAATAGGCCGCGCTCCCGTTTACTTTTCCATAGATTTGGACGTGCTGGATCCATCGGTTTTCCCCGGCACGGGAACCCCCGAAGCCGGCGGAGTCAGCTTTGAACAGCTTCGGGAAGCATGCGCGTGCGTATGCAAAAGCCTGAATGTTGTCGCTTGCGACGTCGTCGAGCTTGCCCCCCATTACGACCCCAGTGGCATATCCGTCGCCGCGGCCGTAAAAATTACGAGAGAACTACTTCTTAACCTCCACAAATAAAAAGATGAAAAAAGCCCTGATAATAGGCTGCGGGGCGGTTGCCTCCGTAGCGATACACAAATGCTGCCAAAATAGCGAAGTTTTCGGCAAAATATGCATAGCAAGCCGCACGAAGTCAAAATGCGACGCGCTCGCTGAAAAACTCGCCCCGACAACCAAGACGGAAATTTCCACCGCCTGCGTAAACGCGGACAATGTCGATGAATTGATAAGGCTCATAGAAGAACAAAAGCCAGACATCGTCATGAATCTCGCCCTCCCCTATCAGGACCTTGCGATAATGGACGCGTGCCTTGCAACCAAGACCAACTACATGGACACCGCCAACTACGAGCCCGAAGACACTGCTAAATTTGAATACAAATGGCAGTGGGCCTACGACCAGAAGTTCAGGGACGCAGGCATAACGGCGCTTCTCGGCAGCGGTTTCGACCCCGGAGTCACTGGAGTTTTTAGCGCGTACGCCCAAAAGCACCAATTTGACGAAATAAACCAAATAGACATTCTCGACTGCAACGGCGGCGACCACGGCTATCCGTTCGCAACAAACTTTAATCCCGAAATAAACATAAGGGAAGTGTCGGCAAATGGCAGCTATTGGGAAAAGGGCAAATGGATTGAAACAGCCCCCATGGAAATTAAGCGCGAGTACGACTTCGAGGGCGTAGGCAGGCGCGATATGTACCTTTTGCACCACGAGGAGCTTGAATCTCTGGCAAAAAACATAAAGGGCATAGAGAGAATCAGATTTTTTATGACGTTTTCGCAAAGCTATCTAACGCATTTAAAGTGCCTCGAAGATGTCGGAATGACATCTATAAAACCGATAAATTTCGAGGGCAAAGAAATAGTCCCGCTGCAATTCTTAAAGGCGGTCTTGCCCGACCCTGCATCGCTCGGGCCGCGCACAGTCGGCAAAACAAATATTGGCTGCATATTTGTCGGCAAAAAAGATGGCAAGCGAAAAACCTACTACTTGTACAATATCTGCGACCACCAAGAATGCTACAAGGAGGTCGGGTCGCAGGCCGTAGCGTACACGACTGGCGTTCCCGCAATGATAGGCGCGTCGATGATTCTCTCCGGAAAATGGAATAAGGCGGGCGTATATAACATTGAGCAGTTCGACCCGGATCCATTTATGGAGGCGCTAAACAAGTGGGGGCTTCCGTGGAAGGAAAACTTCGCGCCTGTGCTTGTTGACTAATGAAAGAGTCGGAACTGCCAACGCCGTGCTATCTGATAGACGAGGGCGCAATAATCTCCAACTTGGAGATTTTGCGCGCTCTGAGAGAAGATACGCACTGCAAGATACTCCTAGCCCAAAAGGCGTTTTCGCTGTACGCGCTGTATCCTTTAATATCGCGCTACATTGACGGTGTATGCGCAAGCGGCCTGTATGAGGCCCGGCTTGGAGCAGAAGAAATGCGCGCCCAAACGCACGTCTTTTGCGCCGCCTACGCGCCGAGGGACATTCCAGAGCTTGCAAAAATATGCTCGCACATAGTATTCAACTCCATGACGCAGGCGGAGCGCTTTCACCGCGAAGCGTCCGCGCATGGAGCGAGCCTCGGGCTAAGGATAAACCCCCAATTCTCGACGCAGACTGGACACGCGATATACGACCCATGCTCGAAAGGTTCAAGGCTCGGAATAACAGCCGCGAATTTTCCGGAAACTCTGCCCGATTGGATAGAGGGCCTGCACTTCCACACCCTATGCGAACAGAATTCCGACGCCTTGGAAGCCACGCTGTGCGCTGTCGAGGAAAAATTTGGGAAACATTTAAAGTGCATAAAATGGATAAACTTCGGCGGCGGGCATCATATAACAAGGGCCGATTACGATATTGCCCGCCTAAAAAGGTGCATAAATAAAATGGCGGACAAATACGGGCTGAAAGTGTATCTCGAGCCCGGCGAAGCGGTGGCTCTAAACGCAGGCGAGCTGATTTCTGAGGTTTTGGACATCGTGGAAAATGACGGGAAAATTGCGCTGCTCGACGCGTCGGCGGCCTGCCATATGCCCGACGTGATAGAGATGCCCTACACTCCTCCGCTCGCAAACGCCGGCAAGCCCGGAGAAAAGGGATTTGATTATACACTCGCCGGCGCGACATGCCTTGCCGGAGACGTCATAGGGAAATACTCTTTCAATGAGCCTTTAAAAATTGGCGACAGGGTGAAATTTCAGGATATGGCAATATACAGCTTTGTAAAAAATAACACTTTTAACGGAATGCCGCTGCCGGCGCTTGCCGTAAAAGATAAAAGCGGCGATTGCAAAATAATAAAAACGTTCGGCTACGAAGATTTTAAATCGAGACTCGGCTGAAATCGCAATCTGGGGAACACCAAGTTGCCCAATATGCGCAGTGTTCCCTATACATTTTGATATTTTCAGATTGTAGGCGAGCCTTTGCGGCAGCCTCTTAAAATTTACCCCTTAATTTAGAATATGCCAAGAAGCGAACAACTCCGTTTCTTGTTAAAAAATTATTCGCAAAATTTATTTGACTATAAAAACATTAAATTTACGTTTTGCGCTTTTATAAAATTTTACTATGGCAAATAAATCAATTAAAACTGGATTAACTGCCGCTGCATTAATCATATGTTCGGCGGCGATTGCTGAAGACTATAACGGAGGAACAACCGACGGATCTTCCAAGTACGGAGACATAACAAACGTACTCAACGGCGGCACTTACAATACGTATTACGGCGGCAATGTAAATACGGTAAGCGCTGGGAGCCCGAGCGGAGATGTTTACGGCAACATAACAAATGAGCTGACAGGCGTCACAATAACCGGAAATTTTATTGGCGCAAATTGGACGAACGATTCAAGCGATAAGCCCTCAGGCATAGGTGGCGTCAGCGGGAAAGTCACAAACATTTTTGACAACTCTGAAGTTCTTGGGAGGACATACGGAGGTAATCTTTCATCCGGGCCTAATTCACAATGGACTATCGGAGAAATAGGCGAAATTGAGACCATTGTTAGAAACGGAAGCCATATAAAGGAGATAGGCATATCAGGAGGCGCCGGAATTTCCAGAATAAAAGGTAGCGTGACATTGATAGTAGAAGACAGCGCTGTAGATGAGATATACCACAATGGCGATATATACATAGGCGGCGACTGCAATATATCGATAAAAAACTCCGAAGTTAAAAATTACTTTGAAGCCTATCCAGCCCCCGGCAATTCCTCGTGGACAAAAAACGGCATAGGCGGAAACCTCAATATTACGATAGAGGGCAATAGCGTTATCGACGGGAGAGCATATCCGTGGCTAACGGATGACTCCTCGATAAATTGCGGCGGAGCATGCTCAATAGGCGGGAATATTAATTTTACAATCAAAGACAACGCAAAAGTTATGGGTTGGATATCGGCGGGAAATCAAAACAATCCGGATTCAACAGCCAAGATTGCCAATTTCAATGTAGAATCGTACGCCGGTGAAGCGCCGTTGAGCATAAGAGGGTTCGACGAGGTAAGCATTTCTGACAGTACAGTTGAGTTTGCAAACTCTTTTGACGTCGAAAAACTAACTGTGGATACGGCTTCCAGCGTAGCGCTTGCCGACGGGACATCATTTGGGAAACTGTCGGTAGTATTCGCCGACGAAGTCTTTAAAGAAGGGGAAACTTTTGAATTTTCCATAGGTGACGTATTCACCGACACTACGATTGTCCTTTCCGCTTTGGAAGACGGCAGCAGCTTTACAGTGCTCGACTCCGAAGGCAACGAGTGGAACGCCATTTACGACGGGGCTGGAAATATCCTGATTGGCTCTATGGTTCCGGAAGCGTCCCATTATGCCCTCATATTTGGGGTAGTAGCAATAATCTTTGCGGCACAGCGCAAACGCTCAAAATAATCGCGCAACACATAATAAATTTTGAAGCTTCTCCAACATGGAGAAGCTTTTTTATGGCGTCTGATTATCGATGGGTTGAATTAAAATATTTATAGGCATGCAATTTTTTTCTGAATTGCTAGGATAATTTTTATCTCTCTACTGTGAATTTGGGAATTCGGCAATATATAACTGCATCAGATAAATATATTTTTGTTTATCCATATGTAATCAGCGGGAAATAGATATTTTGATCTTTACAGCGCAAATCTACCGCATAAAAGATTATTATAGTTTTGTGCAGTTTTTTATGAATTCTATAAACTTTATATTAGCTAAAAAAATAAAATATTTTATTTTGCTAACGGCGGCTCTCTTTGCCTTATGCGCAAATTCGCTTGCAGGTATTCCCCAAGAGACAAGGGAATACGCAATAAAATTGTTTTCAGAAATGATTGCAAAATTGGAGTCTAATTCAAAATTTACGATAGAAGACGACGTAAAATTTTTCGGAGAAATCCCCAATTACAACCCCACGACACAATTTTACATAAATAAGGGGTATATAAGTATTTTCAAAGAACTCTCTAAAGACTCCATGGCAATTAAAAGAAAACTGCCAAAATATTCCTTTTATGGGGAACTGCTTAGAATAAACAGTCCAAAATTCATAAAAAACACCCCGCCGAAATTATTTTATGTCTCGGAGTCATATTCTGTACACGGCGGCCGTACTGATTCAATCGACTTTATCTTTACAGTATTTATGTCCACAAATGGAAAAGTTTTTCATATGAATTACGATGTAAATAAAAAAATACTATTAGCCCCATTATATATAAACGGTACTTCAATTCTATATGAACTTGGGATATCTAAAAAACCTTTTCAAGATTCTATTGCGGAAAGCTACGAGGCCGAAATGGAAGATTACCTAAATAATCCGCTTGAAGAAAAATCTAAAAAATCGCTTCCGAATGAATCCGATATGGCCGACAAACAAAACAATGAGAAAATCTTAAATTCTTTGCTTTCTATAAACTCATCATATAAGAGCGCAGCCCCCGCTGTATCAGATGAGTGCAAGAGAGAAATCATAAAAATATTGTCGAATTACGACAATCCACTGGAAGTCGCAAGATTAATGGTGCTATCGAATTATATGATAAGGGCACTTGATAGCCATAATAGAATTAGCAATATTTTTTCCGCAATAACAGAAGGTTTTGGCATGCAGCGCTTGAAGGCATTGAAAACTAATCAAGACTTTACGGAAGCAATGTTATTTATAAAAAACTCAATAAAATTAGACGCCGGAATTTCATATAAGTTTTCCGAGGTAATCTGGGAAGCCAGAGACATTGAAAATGTAAAAAAACATTTCAGGAAAGAGATAATTAAATGGGCGGACGGAATAAGGCAACACGGCACAAAAACCGATAGGGAATTTTTAAGGAAATACGAATTAGAAAATCCTGACCTTTTCCAATAATCTTATACTTATCAGACATAAAAAGCACAAAGAAAAACTTTTATCACAAGATAATTTGTTAAAGTCACTTATCATTTTACAAATCAACAAAAACCTTACCAATAAAAATTCATTATACGAAACAACAATAAAAAGATTGAAAACCTTTCAGCCTGGATTTATTTATTTTGTAAAAAAAAAAAAATACTATGAAAATATTACATTATATAGCCGCAATTTCTTTTCTCGCTACGCCAATTTTCGCCGCAAATTCACTCGAAGGCGAATATGTAGGCAAAGTCGATGCTAAAGAAGGATATTTTAAGGATAACCCCCTCATTGCTGCACAGGTATATCGCGAAGGAAATGAATATAAGGTTGTAATCTACCCAGACCTCTGGCGGCGCGCACAGCCTTATGTAAAATTTAATGCGAATGCGAATTTAGATAAAATAGAATTCGACCAGGGCGGATGGAACGCTTTTAAAGGCACAATATCAAAGAACGAAATCACAGGCGTCGCGATTTATTCCACTAAGGAAGGCAAAAAATCCGCACCTATGAAATTGTCCAAAATAAAGAGAAAATCTCCGACACTCGGCAAACGCCCGCCAAAAGGCGCAATTAAACTTATCGACGGAAAATCTTTCGACGAATGGGTCGCCACTAACGGGCAGCCAATCAGGTGGGAAATTGTCGGAGACGGCTCAGTAAAAGTTTCCGACACAGTCTCAAAGTGGGTCGATATTGCAACTAAGAAAAAATTTAAAAACATTCGGCTGCATGTAGAGTTCATGACGCCGGACGAACGCTCCAAGCCGCTCGGGCAAGGCCGAGGGAACTCAGGCGTTTTTGTGGGCGGATTTGAAGTACAAGTGCTCGACTCTTTTGGGGCGGAAGGGTTGTGGAACGAATGCGGCGCCCTCTATAAATATTTGCCTCCGCAAATTAACGCTTCCCTGCCCCCTGAAAAATGGCAAACCTACGATATAGAATACCACTCACCCGTATTTGAAAACGGAAAAATGGTAAAATTCCCGCGCATTACCGTTTTCCACAATGGAATGAAAATCCACGGAGATGTCGAGCTGCGCGAAGCTACTGCCAATGGTTCTGCCTACCGCAGCATAACCGGAATGAAAGACGAACCCTTTTCCATAAGACTTCAAAACCATATGAATCCGGTAAAATACCGCAACGTTTGGGTTCAGGAAATCGACTAACACTTTTCCCTCTAAAAAAAACGGAGCTGAGATTAGCTCCGTTTTTTTTATGAACATCAATTTTGCGTTTCTAAATAAACTTTTTTAATTATCTCTGCGGCCATTGTTTTTTTAAGCACAATATCGGTTTATATAAGCGCTTTACTCCCGAGTTCCTCTTATTTTAACCCAAAGAACTATCGCAATTAGAAACGTTAAAATAGATACAATGTGTGCTGCAAAATATAATATGCGCGAAGAAAGCTTTAAGGGACAATAAAAATTCTATGGGATTTTTCATTCAACTTTATATTATCTATAAGATAAGTCTGTTTTGGAAACAATGAGGCTTCTTTGCCCAATTTTGAAAATAAAAGATGAAAAAAAAGAGGCAACCTACGGCAACATGTGTTGGAATTTTCGAAATTTTATGCAAAATGAAGAAAACAGTACGCAAAAAACTTTTACGCATACTGACTCCCGAAGTACTGTGGCTCAAACATAAATATCAATATAGGAAATGATTTCCCTATAAGCCACAATTTTCTAAAAACGGCCTTGCCGTTTTAGCCTTATTAGGGTTTTAGAATATTTCACAACCCCAACATCTAAAAAAGGCTGCCTTGCCGAGCTTCCCTTTCCCCGCTCTCAGGGCGCAGCTTTTTTAGGAAACTCTTCCGGTGTTCCTTTGTCGGACCAAAGAGCATAAGCGACTGCAAATGTGCCGCCGTTCCGTATCCTTTATGCTTTTCAAAGCCAAATCTCGGATATTTTTCCGACAACTCCTCCATAAATCTGTCGCGGGTGACTTTTGCGACTATCGACGCAGCCGCTATCGCAAGGCTCTGTGCGTCGCCCTTGACGACAGCCATATGCGAATACGGGAATTTCTTCATTTCCCTTCCGTCTATCAGCACTTGCGCTTTTGACGCGTCCAGCCCGGACTCACCAAAGAGCGTGGCGGCCGCCCCGGCAGCACGGAGATTCAATACGAGCCTTTCATTTAGCGCTCTTGCGGCGCGCGCCATCGCCATTTGCGTCGCAACAAGTATATTTTGCGACTCTATTTCCTCAACACTCGCAAACCCCGCCTCAAAATCAACA
>ENA-ORMS01001962-ORMS01001962.1-human-gut-metagenome-genome-assembly--contig:-NODE-1962-length-15447-cov-2.319777_pt1 | contig 15447 bp, 14 predicted proteins | sample MGYA00242104_ERZ508997 | MGnify/ENA primary metagenome ERZ508997 (study PRJEB26280, sample SAMEA2338704) | human gut metagenome | biome: human gut; feature: human-associated habitat; material: faeces... | reverse complement strand
CTCACATAATACTTTTGGGCCATTATCGCTTCCCATGCAATCAACAGACAATTTAATCATACTTTTTATCTCCTTTTTTTAATTATAAACAAAATTTATAAATATTAATATAATATTTATTTAATCAAATAAAGTCATGGTATTATCTAAAGCAATTCTTTTTAATGCATAATCATAATACCTTTTATTTTCATTATCTTGAAGATTATTCAAAATATTTTTTGCATCATCTCTTGCACATTCAAACATTTTAAAATCATCAACAATATTTAAACAAGAAAAAGTTGGAAAGCCAGATTGAGCAAGACCTGTTGTATCACCTGGACCTCTTAGTTTCATATCCATTTCTGCAATATAAAAACCATCATTAGAATTTTCTAAGACTTTTAATCTTTCATCTTCAGCATAGCGAATCAGGGTATTGATGGCTTCATTGACCTGTGGTTCCGGATAACGTTCCTTCTTCAGATTTTGTATGGCATACCGGACTCCCGGGTTTTCAATAGTCCGGTTTTCCTGTCTTACTTTGTAGAGAAAAGGAGGGAAGGAGAGCCCCGTCAGTTTATTTACCACAGGGCCGTTCAGTGGTGTCCGGGGCTCCATGACTTCCGGATATAACAACTGGGCCCAACCACTTCCGGTTATACATATAAACAGAAACAAAAGAAATATATTTCTCATAACACACTTATTTAAAAGGAGAATCCGGTTCTTTTGCCATCAGTGAATAACTGAGCCGATCCACTAAACCCGGCAACCATTTACTTAAGAATACGGCTAATTTACCTTCTACAAAAGTCATTATAATTTCTCTTTTTCTTTTTCTGATTCCTTTCACGATGATTGCAGCACATTTCTCGGCAGTCATCATTTTGTTTTCGTTCCGGGGACTTTCTCCTTGTTGCCGTCCATTGGCATTCAAAGCAGTTTTCCGTATGTTGGAAGCTGTAAAACCGGGGGCTGCCACCATCACATGAAGTCCTTTTTTCATATTTTCGATCCGGACGGTATTCAAAAATCCACGAACGGCAAATTTACTGGCCGCATAGCCTGTACGTCCCGGCAGACCTATAAATCCTGCAATAGAAATCACTCCGACCAAACTTCCTTTGGATTCCAATAAATAAGGTAAGGCATATTTCGAACAATATACGGTTCCCCAGAAATTGACATCCATTACTTTGCGGAGTACTCATATCTTGCAGAAGACCAATGTGCGAAATTCCGGCATTGTTGATCAAAGCATCGATCCGTCCGAAACGGGCATAAGCTTGTTCGATCAATTCTTTACAAGCCAATTCTTTCGTCACATCGGTACGTACCGACAACACCTCAGCTCCTTGCTGTCTTAAATCTTGTTCGATATGAAGTAATTCCTCAATATTTCTTGCTGCTAAGACAACTTTAGCTCCTTGATGTGCCAATTCGTATGCTAAAGCTTTACCAATTCCGGACGACGCACCAGTAATAATAACGACTTTATCCCGCATAGTATGATGTGTGTTAAAACAATGTGGACAAAGATAATAATTTTTGTTGACATCTTTTTGAGCAAATATTTAAAATCTATAATAAGAATTGGGGTAAACTCAGTCTGGAATATTTGTCCTATAATTTATATTATGTTAATAATGATATTTTAAAATAAAGGGGAGTGGAAAATCCCCTTTATTTTTACTGTGCTTCGAGTTTTTGTTTTATCTCATCATATCTCTGCTGATATTCAGGTTTTTGATTTCTCAGTTTGAAATAAAGTTCTCTCAAAGTTACCAGGGTATTTTTTTCATCCGGACTGAGTTCCAATGCTTTTTCAAAATACGGAATGACAGATTCATAAGCGATGTAAACTTTTTCCAATTCTTTATTATATTCGTTGACATCGACTATATCCTGAACTTTTTTATGGAAATTGATCGCTTCTGTCAATTTAATATTTCCCAGATTGTATTGAGCCAAAAAGTCTTTCGGATCCAATTCCAACGCTTTTACATACATTTCCTCTGCTTGTGCCGGCCGCTCGGTTTTTTCGTATAATGTACCTTTAGCTCTGTAAAAAGATGCATTTTTCGGATCTTGTTTGATAGCCGCATCCAGATAAACTTCAGCTTTTTCAGGTTCACCCCCCAATAAATAATGATTGATCAATTCCACTAACATATACGCATTATCGGGATATTGTTCGTATCCTTTGTGCAGATATTCCAGTGCTTCATCGGTTTTGCCTTGTTGTTTCAAAACATTACTCAACATCGCATAACTTTGGGCCGGTTCGTAATTCAATTTTATAGATTCTTTCAGGAATTTTTCAGCATCGGCATATTCTTCGGCTTGCTGAGCACATAGACCGGCATTATAAATAACGGCGGTGTCGATGGAAACTTCTCCGTTTGCTGTCAGTATCGGCGAACTTTTTATTTCAAGTACTCTTTTGAAAGACGCCAAGGCCTTTTTAAACTCTTTTGCATTGTAAAGTTCAGCAGCTCTGTTGGTGAAATCGATCGCTAAATTCCGATATTGAATTGCCAGCTTTTTGGGATATTTTTTCTTCACATCCAATTCGATTACTTTTTGATAAGCTTCCCAGGCTTTTTCTACAGCTTCGGAATCTAATTTTTTGTAATCTGCGACAGGACTTTCATATAGGGCCTGATAAATCTGGCCTTTAGTGAAATAAGCCTTATCCCAGGCGACACAGGATTCATGTCCCATCGCTTCATCGATTAATTTTTTGGCCTGATCCAATTTACCCGAAGTCAGATAACTGATTGCCTGAGTTACTTTTCCTTTTTGTGCATACGTAAAAGTCGCACAAAAAAGTAAAATCATAATAAAGGATAATTTTCTCATAAGTATAAATTTTACATTAATTTATGTTTCTATTCCACGTATTTTACGTGATCTTGGTTACACATTTTCTTCAGACTGTCCGTTCGGCTCTGCTTCTCCCCTTTCTTCCTCGGCAACTACCTCACTATTCTCTTCCTCTTTCGCGGCAGAAACTTTCGCTACGGCAGCAATCGAATCCTCATTTCTTAAGTTGATCAGTTTCACTCCCTGGGTATTCCGTCCCATCACTCGCAAAGAAGAAACTTCAAGCCGGATAGTCAATCCCGAGCGATTGATAATCATCAGGTTATCTTCATCCGTTACATCGATCAACGCAATCAGATTACCTGTTTTTTCAGTCATATTGATAGTCTTGACCCCTTTACCGCCCCGATTAGTGATCCGATAATCTTCGATCGCCGAGCGTTTGCCGAAGCCATTTTCGGATACAACCAGAATATTGGCATTATTAGGCTCGACACAAACCATACCGATCGCTTCGTCGTCGTCGTCCATCCAGATTCCTCTGACTCCCGAAGCGGTACGTCCCATCGGCCGCACCTTAGACTCGGGAAAACGAATGGCTTTACCGGATTTTACGGCAATCATGATGTCATTCTCTCCATTGGTCAGCTTAGCTTCCAGCAACTGGTCGCCCTCTTTGATGGTAATGGCATTCACTCCATTCTGACGGGGACGTGAATAAGCCTCCAGTGTTGTTTTCTTAATGATACCTTTTTTGGTACACAATACGATATAATTGCTGTTGATATAGTCATAATCTTTTAAATCCAGCAGATTGATATAAGCTTTCACTTTATCGTCCGGTTCTATATTCAATAGATTCTGGATTGCCCGTCCTTTGGATTGTTTCGTACCTTCGGGTATTTCGTATACTTTCAGCCAGAAACATTTTCCCTTTTCTGTAAAGAAAAGCATGGTATTGTGCATGGTGGCCATAATCATATGTTCCAGGAAGTCTTCATCCCGTGTAGCCGAACCTTTCGATCCGACTCCTCCCCGGTTCTGCACTTTATATTCGGACAACGGAGTACGTTTAATATAACCCATATGAGAAATCGTGATCACCATTTCTTCATCTGCATAAAAATCTTCCGGATTGAATTCTTCGGAAGCATAAACGATATCTGTCCGGCGGTCGTCCCCATACTGTGCTTTTACAGCCAACAACTCGTTCTTAATAATCTCCATTCTCAGTTCGACATGGGCCAGAACGTCGTTCAAATGAGCGATCAGTTTTTCGATATCTTCATATTCGGCCCTTAATTTATCTTGTTCCAGCCCTGTCAATTGCCCCAGACGCATAGCGACGATTGCTGCTGCTTGTTTGTCTGTCAGACTGAACGCATCCATCAAGGCAGTCTGAGCGTCCTGAGGCGTTTTTGAAGCCCGGATCAAACGAATCACTTCATCGATGTGGTCGGAAGCAATGATCAGACCTTCCAGGATATGTGCCCGTTCTTCCGCTTTTCTCAATTCGAATTGAGTACGACGAACGACCACATCGTGCCGGTGTTCTACGAAGTAACGGATGATATCTTTCAGATTAAGTAATCTCGGACGTCCGTGAACCAAAGCGACGTTATTTACTCCGAAAGAAGACTGGAGGGCGGTATGCTTCAATAAAGTATTCAATACCACATTCGAAATCGCATCTTTCTTGATATCGATAACGATACGCATTCCTTCCCGGTCGGATTCGTCATTGATATTCGAGATACCGTCGATTTTCTTTTCGTTGATCAGGTCGGCAATCCGGGAAATCAACTCGGCTTTGTTGACCATATAGGGGATTTCGTGAACGATCAACTTTTCCCTACCGTTCGGCATCACCTCTACCGAAGTTTTCGGACGAATGACGACACGTCCCCTCCCGGTCAGATAGGATTCACGTACTCCACTGTATCCGTAGATCGTTCCACCGGTAGGAAAATCCGGAGCTTTAATAATTTTGATCAGCTCTTCGATGTCGATATCGTTATTATCGATATAAGCACAAATAGCATCTATAGCGTCTTTGATGTTGTGAGGCGGCATATTGGTAGCCATACCGACGGCAATCCCCGAGGCTCCGTTCACTAATAAATAAGGTATACGGGTCGGAAGAACTGTCGGTTCTTTCAACGAACCGTCGAAGTTATCCATCATATCGACGGTATCCTTGTCGATATCGACCAACATATCTTCAGTAATTTTCGCCATACGTGCTTCCGTATAACGCATTGCAGCAGGACTATCCCCGTCTACCGAGCCGAAGTTTCCCTGACCGTCCACCAACGGATAGCGCAATGACCATTCCTGTGCCATCCGGACCATAGCCATGTACACGGAACTATCGCCGTGAGGATGATACTTACCCAACACCTCTCCTACAATTCTAGCTGACTTCTTGTATGGTTTACCCGAGGTCAATCCCAATTCATCCATACCGAACAAGACTCGTCTATGAACGGGTTTCAGACCATCACGTACATCTGGTAAAGCCCGCGAAACAATCACCGACATTGAATAGTCAATGTAAGATGATTTCATTTCCTCTTCAATGTTGATTTTAATAATTTTTTCTCCGCCGTTTTCCATCTATATTTAAATTACTGTTAATCAAAGAAATAAAAGGGAAAACCACACTGTTTTTCCCTAATTCTGTAAAAATCACACAAATGTAATAAATTCAGACATTATAAAAGAAATTTACCTCTTCTTTTTACGATCGATTTTCGAAAATCTCCCGATCAGGAATTTCAATTTCCAGGGTATCGTATGCTAATTTTACCTGAACAGGCAACTCTTTCGATACCTCTGCCGAAAGTCCCATTTGATGACCGATATGGGTCAAAAAAGCACTTTTAGGCTGGATACGGGCTATCATGGTAAGTGCTTCTTCTAAATTGAAGTGAGACATATGCAATTCCTTGCGAAGTGCATTTATTACCAGATATTCTACCCCCTTCAGCCGTTCCATGGAAGAGGCCGGGATTGTTTTTGCATCGGTGATATAAGCAAAATTACCGATCCGAAATCCCAGTACGGGCATTTTATAATGCAAAACCGGAATAGGAACCACTTGAATATCATCTATGTAAAAAGGCCGGTCGTCGATCACATGATAGTTGATTTCAGGCACACCGGGATAACGGAAAGCTGCGAAGGCATAAGAGAAATCTTTGTATACAACTTCCCGGGTTCCCTCGTTACCGTATACGTCGACAGCTCCTTGTTTCACCCAATTGAAAGCCCGCACATCATCCAAGCCACCGATATGGTCTTTATGGCCATGGGTCAGTAATATCGCCCGCAGGTCTTTCACCTGACTCCGGAGCATTTGATACCGGAAATCGGGTCCTGCATCTATAATAATTTTCTTTCCTTTTATATCCAGCATGGCAGAAGCTCTCAGCCGTTTATCATGTGGATCGGCTGAACGGCATACCGGACAATCACAAGCAATCACGGGAATACCCTGTGATGTTCCACTTCCCAGAATAGTTAATTTCATACAGTCTTAAATTGTCTCCACAAAGATAACATATATTACAAAATTGGTGTTACCTTTGAACAGATTTTAATTCCTAAAATGTCTATCGATTTCTGAATTTTAATATGGGAAAATTATTTCTGATTCCCAATACGTTGGGAGATTCAAATATCCATGGGGTGTTACCTTCCGAAGTGATCGCCCGCATTAAAAATATAAAAATATTCGCCAGCGAAAACCCCAAAAATACCCGTCGTTTCTTGAAACAGATCGATAAATCGATTGTTTTGGAGGAATTGACTTTTTTGGAATTAAACGAACATTCGGATCGCAAAGCAGTCGAAGCTTGTTTGCCTTACCTGGAGAAAGAGGATGTCGGTATTATTTCAGAGGCCGGTTGTCCGGGAATCGCAGATCCCGGAGCAGAATTGGTCGCTTTAGCCCATCGGAAAGCGATTCAAGTTGTGCCGCTGGTCGGTCCATCGTCGATTTTGTTGGCTTTAATCGCTTCGGGCTGTAACGGCCAGCATTTTTCATTTAACGGTTATCTGCCCGTAAAGAGCCCCGAAAGAAATAAAGCCTTAAAAAATTTTGAACGCCAGTCACAAGCTGAAAACCGAACCCAGATTTTTATCGAAACCCCTTACCGGAATCTGAAGCTTTTTGAAGAAATGCTTCAAGTATTACATCCTCAAACTTTACTTTCGATAGCTTGTGATATTACTACTGAAAATGAATATATCAGAACAATGTCTATTCAGGATTGGAAGAAACAGAAACCGGATATCAATAAACGGCCGGCAATCTTTCTGATCTATGCTTCTGCCGGAATTAAAACCCGCTGACCGGAAACAACCTGCAAAAAATACCGTAAACCGAATATGAACTAAAATATTTCGTTTATGGAAAAATCTATCAGAATCGCCCAGATTCTTGGCGATAAGCAAGAATATTATTTAGGACATTCTTGTAAAACGATCGACAAATCACTTCTCTACACTCCAGGGCCTGATGTTATTGAAAAGGTTTGGATGAATAGCGACCGGAATCTCCCGACCCTGAATAATATGCGGAGATTGTTGATGCAGGGAAGATTGGCCAATACCGGATATGTATCCATTTTGCCGGTAGATCAGGGGGTCGAACACACGGCAGGGGCTTCTTTCGCTCCTAATCCGCTGTATTTCGATCCGGAAAACATCGTTAAACTAGCTATTGAAGGAGGATGTAATGCCGTTGTTTCTACTTTCGGAGTTTTGGGGAGTGTCGCCCGGAAGTATGCCCATAAAATACCGTTTGTAGTAAAAATCAATCACAACGAACTTCTTAGTTATCCCAATTCATACGACCAGATTTTATTCGGTCAGGTCAAAGAAGCCTGGGATATGGGAGCCATCGGAATCGGTGCGACTATTTATTTCGGTTCACCGGAAAGTCGCAGACAACTGGTCGAAATTGCGAAAATATTCGGTCAGGCGCATGAATTAGGTATGTTTACCATTTTATGGTGTTATCTGCGGAATCCGGCATTCAAAAAATTCGGTAAGGATTATCATGTTGCAGCCGATCTGACCGGGCAGGCAAATCATCTGGGCGTGAGTATAGAAGCAGATATCATAAAACAGAAACTTCCCGAGAACAACGGTGGTTTTTCTGCCTTGAATTATTCTAAATCCGATCAACGGATGTACACTGAATTAACCTCCGAACATCCGATCGATCTATGCCGCTATCAAGTGGCTAATTGTTATATGGGACGTATCGGCCTGATCAATTCGGGCGGGGAATCCCACGGGGAAAGTGACTTAAAAGAAGCTGTCATCACCGCTGTAGTCAATAAAAGAGCCGGCGGTATGGGCTTGATTTCAGGCCGAAAAGCCTTCCAAAAACCAATGGCTGAAGGAGTTCAATTATTACATGCCATACAGGATGTCTATCTGGATTCCCATATTAAACTGGCTTAAATATTAGAAATGGACAGATTTTCAATTTATAAATTCCTTGGATCCTACAGGACTGGCACTTTATTTCCGATCGGTCACACCAGCGACCGTAGAGACACGTCTATAGGGTCCAGGGAATTGAGGAACTTTAAACAAAAAAGATTCACTTTTTTTGTCCTTGTTTGGCTACTGCTTCCATCAATTTCTTAATTTCTTCGGGATCTCCCAGAAAATAGTCGTTGATCAGGCGAAGGTCATTGTCGAAATCAAAAACATAAGGTACGGCTGTAGGAAGGTTCAAACCGACGATATCTTCATCGGAAATATTTTTCAGGTATTTAATGATTCCTCTCAAGCTGTTTCCGTGCGCAGTAACCAAAATTTGATCGATATGTGTCAATGAAGGAAATATTTCTTCTTTCCAATAAGGTAAGATACGTTCGACAGTATCTTTCAAAGATTCTGTTTCAGGCAATAAGGCTGGCGGTACATCTTTATATCTGGGATCGAATCGGGGATTCCGTGGATCTTCCGGTGATAAAGCCGGGGCCGGAATATCATAACTTCGCCGCCAGATCAATACTTGTTCGTCACCGTATCGGGCAGCAGTCGTACTTTTATTGAGTCCTTGCAGAGCCCCGTAATGTTTTTCGTTCAGCCGCCAGTTTTTCTCTACCGGAATCCAATCCTGGTCTAAACGGTCGAGTACATAATTCTGTGTTTTGATGGCTCTTTTCAGATAAGAAGTATAGGCTTTGTCGAATACAAATCCCTTTTCTTTCAGTAAATCTCCGGCTTTGATGGCTTCTTGAATCCCTTTGGGAGATAAATCGACATCCGTCCAGCCGGTAAATTTATTTTCCTGATTCCACAGACTTTCTCCGTGGCGTAATAAAACGATCCTTTTCATCCTATTTCGATTTAATGTTTCTAAATCATACGATGCAAGGCCCGTCAGAGTTTTATATCCCGCAGGTAAAGCTTACCCGCGGGATGTGGGATTATTTTTTGAAATATCTGTTGTACAGACCTTCAAACCCTTTTCCATGACGGGCTTCGTCTTTACACATTTCATGAACGGTATCGTGGATAGCATCCAGGTTGAGTTTTTTAGCCAGCGTAGCGATTCTCTTCTTGTCTTCACAAGCACCGGCTTCAGCTTCCATTCTTTTTTTCAGGTTGGTCTCGGTATCCCAGACACATTCGCCGAGCAACTCACAAAATTTAGCTGCATGTTCTGCTTCTTCCCAGGCATAACGCTTGAAAGCTTCCGCCACTTCCGGATAACCTTCCCGGTCTGCCTGACGACTCATAGCCAAATACATCCCTACTTCGGTACATTCTCCAGTGAAATGAGCTTTCAGTCCTTCTAAAACTTCAGCATCTACTCCTTTAGCTACACCGATCACATGTTCGTCTGCAAAAGTTAAAGCACCTTCGGTTTCAACCAATTCTTTGAATTTACTTCTTGGAACTTTACACTGAGGACAGAATTCAGGAGCTTCTTCACCTTCATAAACATAACCACATACCGTACAGATAAACTTTTTCATAACGTCTTGATTTTATTGATTAATATAATTTAAAGGGGGTACTCCCCTGCCGTTTTATTTCTACAAGCTTTACAATATCCTTTATAATAAAGATGGGTTTCCGTGACATACAAATCCCCGATCTGTTTGGTATTTAATAATCCTATTTTTTCAACCGGAATATCGAACACCCGATTACACGCACAACACTGGAAATGAGCATGACAGGAAGTATCGATGTCGAACCGAACATTTTTATCGTCGATAACCAGTGGAAGTACCGCTCCTTGCTCGGCAAACAGACGCATCGTATTGTATACCGTCGTTTTAGACAAAGTAGGTACTTGGATACACAATGCATGATATATATCGTCGGCAGTAGGATGAATACGGTTTTCCATCAGATATTCTACAATAGCTATCCGTTGCAAAGAAGGTTTAATCCCACACTTTTCCAAATAATCCCGTGCATTGATATTTGTATTCATTGTTAAATTGTAATCATTACAAATTTATAACGAATACAAAATTACAACTTTTTTATAAAAAACAAAAATTTCAATGTTTTTTAGAGGAAAAAATTAATCTGCTATTTTTACTCTATCCTTCCATTTTATTTGTAGTTTTGTAACATGTTTTTTCTGGGAATGTCAGCACACCTATTTATTTACCTGCTGGTTCCGGCCTTTTTGATCGTGTGTTTTTATTTCAGAGGCGCTGCAGGTAGTCCGGAAGTCGATCCAATACTCCCGGAAGCTGTTGTGTATCAACAAACCGGAACATCTTCTTTTGAAAAGGCTTACTTTTATCAGGTTGAAAAACAAGAACAAGAAACTTATTCCAAGGCAGAGGTATTCTGTGACTGCAAGCCGGATCTTCCGTTATTTCAATCCGTTTTTTACCTCTCTCCTGCCCTTACCCACCTGCTTTTACGGGCACCTCCTGCAACTGTTTAAACTTATTTATTCGGCTGCCCGAATTTTACCAACATCGTTTTTTAATTAAAAAAAATTCAATATGCGTTTTATTTTTTGCATTATTGGTGTATTACTATATAGTGGACTTTCTGCGCAACAAATGTCCGTTTTATCGACGGATTCCACCTACAATATAGTAAGAGAATTACAAGAAGTAGTCGTTACCGCCGAAAAGAGAGAACTGAATCCAGGTGATATTCCGACCGCTTTAACGGTCATTACCCCCCGTTCTATTCCCGGAGAGAACAATCCGGATTTACGGAATATTTCCGGAATAGTTCCTAATTTTTATATGCAGGAAGGAGGGTTAAAATTATCAACTCCCCTCTATATCCGCGGTATCGGTACTGTTTCGGGTACCCCACCTGTCGGACTTTATGTAGACGGTGTACCCGTATTCGATAAGAACGCCTTTGTCTTCGATTTATACGACATCCGGCAAATCGAAGTGCTGCGCGGACCTCAAACGACCTTGTACGGGCGTAATAGTATCAACGGTTTGATCAATATAAACACCAATCCCCCGTCGGATGTATTCGCTGCACAGGTAAAAATAGGATATTCCAGTTACCGGTCACAAAATTATAATTTAGTCCTGAACCTTCCCTGGAAACGTTTATATAATAAATTGTCTTTCTCGTACAATAAGTCTGAAGGCTATTTCAAAAATCACTATGAACAAGACCGGAAATCCAATCCTTCGGACTCCTATAATATTCGTTATCAGGGGAATGTATTTACGAAAAATAACTGGAAAATTGGCTTCGGTATAAACTTCAACCATTCCTTCGACGGAGGTTATGCCTATGCTGCGATCGATTCGTTGAAAGTACATCGCTATACGGTAAATTACAATATACCTTCTTCTTATAAGCGCGACCTGCTTTCTTCCTATCTGAATTTGAAAAAGAAATGGCAAAGACTTGCTTTTAATACGGTCACTTCTTATTCCCGGACGCAGGACAGACAGATGCTCGATGCAGATTTTACTTATCTGGATGTATTCGATAACGGTAAAAAATCCAGGCAGAACTTACTGACTCAGGAGTTCAATATCCAGTCGAATGAAAACCGGCATGTCGATTGGACTGCCGGGGCTTTCGGTTTTTATAAAGATCTGACGAATCGTTATCTGGCGACCTTTGGGAAAGACAAGGCTTATTTATTGCCCATGGCTTTGGATAACGCTAAGTACCATAATAATACGGTAACCTGGGGAATAGCCGGATACGGTCAGGTAACCCTAAAGGAAATATGGCCGGGTATGTCCCTGACGGCAGGTTTGCGGTATGATTACGAAAAATCGGAATTGAACTACCGGGATAGTTTGTTGTTCAGTGGACAACAACAATATACAAGTTACCACGATTCGAAGGAAGATAAAGGTTTTAAAACCTGGTTACCCAAGTTTTCACTTTTACAGAGATGGAACGATAACCTGTCTTTATATTTGAGTGTTTCTAAAGGCTATAAAGCCGGGGGCTACAACATTATCGTCAATGAGATGAGCTCACAGGTGGTCGATCTCCGCTATGATGAAGAGAAACTTTGGAATTATGAGATCGGTATGAAATATTTCAGTTCCGATTATAAATTCAATCTGAATGCTGCTCTGTTCTACATCGATTGGAAAGACCAGCAGATCTTCGTCATGGGAATGATGGGACCTGGCATAAAGAATGCCGGTGATGCTCATAGTCTGGGAGGTGAAATGGATTTGCGCTGGGAATTTTTGCCTAATCTCACTTATATACTATCGGCCGGATATAGCCATGCTGAATATTACCACAATCTGGATAAATCCCATGAAGGCAATCGGATCGTCATGGCTCCTGAGTTTACAGGCAATACGGGTTTCATTTACCAGAAAGCGGTTAAAACTTCCTGTTTTCGTTCATTTGTCGCTTCAACGACTGTGACTGGATTCGGGACACAATATTTCGATGAAGCCAATCTGCTGAAACAAAAACCTTATTTTTTGTGGAATCTGGATCTTTCTATTTCGGGTAAATACGCCGATTTTAGGATATGGGGAAAGAATATACTGGATAAAGCTTTCTTTACTTATATGCTGAACAATCCTGTCGGTCAAAAATTACCGATCTACAACGATATGGGACAATCCGGAGCCCCTGCCCGCTTCGGTGCTTCTGTTACTTTTAAAATTTAATTATTAAAACTTTGAATATGAAAACATTAATCTCTTTATTCCTGATAAGCTTTGTTGCGTTTTGCACGATATCCTGTAACGACGACGATAAGGATACACCCGATCTGGCCAATAGATACGGGGCATACGAAAAACCCCATTTTGCATTCGAGTATGCCAGCGATACCATTCGTATCGGCATGAAACCGTATTATGAAAAGAAAATCGCTGTGACAGAGTTTAAAGCTATGTTCAATGCCATGGCAACCGAAAAAATGGGAGCCTATTTCAAGGGAATCCAGTTTAAAGAAAATAAGCAGCTGATCATTTCAGCCCGGATGAAAGAGGGTGACGTGTACAATCTCCCCGGAACCTACGAGTTATCGGGTAATTATTTGCAGATTACTTTAGACAAAGAGGTCATGGCGCATCTGATGGGAGATAAAGCGGCCAATATTCCTGCTATCAGTTTCAAGTACGATATCCGGGGAAAACAGATGACGATGTATTTCGATAAAGTTTACCTTCAGGTGATTTATTCCATGATGGAAAATCAGATTGCCGCTATGATCGTCGATATGATGGAAATAGATTTCAGCCAGATGCCGGAAGGCATGGAAGCCATGATTATGAAAGAGGTAAAAAATCAGCTGGGAGAAATTTTGACACAAATCCGTAAAATAGAAATCGGCTTTGTACTTATGTTGGATGAGTTGGATTATGCATAACAGAGGATTACAAATACAAAAAAAACGGTTGAAATACTCATTCAACCGTTTTTTTTGTATTACTTTAGAAACATTGAATTTTATCGTTACGTATTAATACTAATATCAACTATCAAATCTTATTTATTATGAATACAGAATCTTGTCATTGCGGTTTGCTTTCATGCAAAGAAGTTAACACCAGAGATAAAGACAATAAGTTTACCCTTCAACCTCTGCCCTACGCAGAAAATAGTCTGGAACCTTACATCAGCGAAAAGACGGTCAAATTCCATTATGGTAAACATTTGGCTGCTTATATCGACAATACCAACAAATTGAAGGCCGGAACTCAATTCGACGATCAGCCGATCCATGAAATCATCAAGAAAGCGTCCGGCGGTTTATTCAATAATGCAGCTCAGGTTTTTAATCATTATTTTTATTTCGAAGCCCTGCACCATTCCGGAGCACAGGCTCCCCGAGGCAAATTAAGCAATCTGCTGGAAAAAAATTTCGGCAGTTTCGAGGATTTCAAGGAAAAATTCACCCAAGCCGGAACGGCTCTCTTCGGATCAGGCTGGGTATGGTTGGTACAGGAAGATGATAAATTAGAGATTTGGCCGGCTCCGAATGCCGAAAATCCATTGAAAAACGGTAAATATCCCTTGTTAACCATGGATGTCTGGGAGCATGCTTACTACCTCGACACACAAAATGCAAGAGCAAAATACATTGAAAATTTCTGGCAAATAGTCAACTGGGAAGTTGTAGAGAAAAGAGTAAAATAAAAAACAGAACTAAAAAAACGCTCATCTGCCCCAAAGCTTAGACAGATGAGCGTTTTTTTTAATCGGTAACAATGACCATCTCGTCGATCAGATGACTGGCTCCGGCTAATTTATCGATGATAAAAAGGACATAGCGGATATCCACCGAAATGTTCCGGCATATTTCAGCGTCATATTGCATATCCGACATCACGCCATCCCAAGCCCGGTCGAAGTTCAGACCGATCAAGTGGCCTTCGGCATTTAAAACCGGACTACCGGAATTTCCACCGGTAGTATGATTGGTGGCTATAAAACAAACCGGAATTTCTCCGTTTTGGGTATAATTTCCGAAATCTTGATTCTGATAAATCTCTCTCAACCGTTGCGGAACATTATAATCATAGATTTCAGGATTATCTTTTTCCATAATCCCATTTAAAGTCGTATAATGTTTGTAATAAACCGCATCACATGGCGAATAGCCCTGTACTTTTCCGTAAGCGACCCTCAGTGTAGAGTTGGCGTCTGCATAAAAGGTTTTATCCGGCTGCATTTCCATCAAACCGGCAAGCCAAATTTGATTTAAGCGGGTAATTTCTTTTTCTATTTTAGCTAATTCGGGAAATATATTTTGCGCATAAAAAGTATTCATCGAAAGCGATAGACGGTAAGCCGGATCTTTCTCTAACTTTTTATAGGTATCCGGAGTAGCTTGCGCGATGAGTTCCATCGTATTTTCCTGATCTGCAAGTATAGATTTAGAGAAAAGCGTCTGTACATAAGCTTCGATGCCTTTTTTCCGGTTAGCCAGTTGCACTTCTTCCGGAATCCAGTCCGGAGTCAGGTTCTGATTATAAAGCCGCAACATCTCCACCAGGATTTTCTGATCGGTAGCTGCATCATAATCCTTATAAAACTCCTCAGCTTCTGCTTTCAGTTGCTCTTTGGCTTCCTCTAGCTTTTCGGCAGAAACGTTCAGTTTTTTATAAATATCGGCTGCCCAGCCAACGATCTCGGCACCTCGTTTACCGGCTTCATTAAGAT
>ENA-ORMS01001959-ORMS01001959.1-human-gut-metagenome-genome-assembly--contig:-NODE-1959-length-15467-cov-2.995718_pt1 | contig 15467 bp, 13 predicted proteins | sample MGYA00242104_ERZ508997 | MGnify/ENA primary metagenome ERZ508997 (study PRJEB26280, sample SAMEA2338704) | human gut metagenome | biome: human gut; feature: human-associated habitat; material: faeces... | reverse complement strand
CGATATTGGCAGGGCGAATCCGGCAGAGCTTCTCCACAGCCTCCAGCCGCAAGCCGCGCTGGGCTGCATAATCAAAGTCTTCCGGAATCGGCATTTCCTCCAGACGGCGCATTTCCCTGACCTGTGCCTCCTGCTTTTTGAGATACCCCTCATACTTCAGCTCGATCTCCGCCTGCTCCGCAGCGTGGGGGTGTAGGGCGGGACGGTCGGGATCGAAGGGAGAAAGGGCGGCATAGCTGACCTGCGGACGGCGCAGCAGCTCCGCAGCCCGTACCGGCTGGGCGATTGGGGTACTGCCGACCTGCTCCAAATAGCGATTCAGTTCCGCCGTCGGAGGAATGGATAACTTTTCCAAGCGCTTCTTCTCCTGCTCCTTTTGCTCCTGCTGCGCAAGAAACTGCTGCCAGCGCTCCTCCGAAATCAAGCCGAGGGCATAGCCCTGCGGCATCAGACGGGCGTCGGCGTTATCCTGCCGAAGTAAAAGACGGTACTCGCTGCGGCTGGTCATCATGCGGTAGGGGTCCATGCAGCCCTTGGTAACAAGGTCATCGATCAGGGTGCCGATATAGGAGGTGGAACGGTCGGTGAGAAACGGCGGCTTGCCCTGTAATTTGAGGGCGGCATTGACGCCGGCATGCGCCGGCAGGAGACGGACGAGGCGCTCATCCTGACCATCAACATCCCCAAGGCGCGGCGCAGAGAGCCGGCGCCGAAGCAGGCCGAGCCCGTGCCGGTCGGGTAAAAAAATCGCGCGCAGCGCTTGACAGCGGCGCGGCGGCTTCCTATACTCTTACATAAAGAAGGGGCCGCCCGGCAGGGCGGATAAAGGAGGTCACTGCATGAAAACACTGATCCTGTTCGCCTCGCGCTACGGCGCGACGGAGGAGATCGCCTATATGCTCAAGAGCGCCGTCGGCGGCGACGTGACGGTGTGCAATGTCCGCGAGCGCGGCATCTCGCTCGCAGAATACGACACAGTCATCATCGGCAGCTGCGTGTACATGTTCAAGCTCGACAAGCACATCAAGCGCTTCCTGCGCCGGAACGAAAAGGCGCTCATGGGCAAGCGCCTCGGCCTATACCTGTGCTGCTACACCACACCCGGCACGGATGGGTATCTGGAGCACTTCTTCTCGCCGGAGCTGCTCGCGCACGCGGCCGCGAAGGACATCCTCGGCGGCAAGATGCAGTACGAGAAGATGAGCTATGCCTACAAGCAGCTCTTCGGCGCGCTGATGACATCGCCGCAGTACCGCGCGCAGTATGCCGAGCCGCAGCTCGACATCGCGCGCATCGACGCCTTCGCCGCCGCCATGCGCGGCTGAGCGGCACGGCAGAAAAAATCACCCGCATCCGGTCTGGATGCGGGTGATTTTTTGCTTTTTGGAGTCTCAGTACGTGGTCACGCCGGTGAAGGCGAGCTCGGCGTTGCCGGTCAGGCGCACGCCGTCGTCGTCATAGGTGACGATCAGGTCGCCGCCGCTGACCTTGACGGTGATGGGTTCACCCTTCGGGCACAGGCCGTTTTCCGTGGCGGCCACCACGGCCGCGCACGCGCCGGTGCCGCAGGCGCGGGTCTCGCCGTTGCCGCGTTCCCAGACGCGCATCTTGATCGTCGTGCGGTTGACGACGCGGATGAACTCCGTGTTCGTGCGCGCGGGGAAGAGGTCCGCGTGCTCAAACTGCGGGCCGAGGTGCGCGACGTCCACTTCATCCACGCGGTCGGCAAAGACGACGCAGTGGGGGTTGCCCATCGAGAGGCAGGTGACGGAATAAACTTTTTCGCCGACTTCGAGCGGCCGGGAAATCACGGTGTCCGATTCAATAAGCGCGGGGATATCCCTGCTTTTCAGCATCGGTGACCCCATGTTTACCTGCGCCGAAGTGACCTTTCCGTCCGTCTTATATATATTAATGTATTTTATTCCGCTGAGAGTCTCCAAAGATATCATATCTCTGTCGGTCATTTTACTGTCGCAGACATACTTTGCGACGCAGCGCGCGGCGTTGCCGCACATCTTCGCCCGTGACCCGTCGGAATTGTAGATATCCATTTTGAAATCCGCCCTGTCGGACGGCAAGATCAGCACAAGCCCGTCTGAGCCGATGCCGAAATGGCGGTCGCTCAAAAATTTCGCCACAGCGGGAGGGTCGTCGATCGATTCATCAAAACAGTTGACATATATGTAGTCGTTGCCCGTGCCCTGCATTTTGGCGAATTTCATTCACAAGACCCTTTTCATTTATATATTAGCGAGCTCGCTGAGCAGATGCCGCGCGGTGGCGGTTATAGAACTGCTCTCGTTCATGCTCCTTCTTCTAATATATGCGTATGCGTCCTCTTCAGACACACCGTTTACTTTCATATATAAATGTTTTGCCTTGTCGATTATCTCCTGATCCGCCGTGTTGCGCTGACCGCCCGAGCGTATGCGCGACTCGGACGAGGAGCGGAGCAGCTTTTCTATTGCGCTGCGAAATTCAGGACGTGAGAGCGGCAGGGTCATGCACTGCACATTGCTCATGCCGAACAGCGGGGACTGGGCGGAGGATATAAGCAATATCATATCGGCGCCCGGCGGGAGCAGACGAAGCATGGCGGCGGGCGCCATGTCGGTCAGACGGTGGCAGATTATTATAGCCGAGGGGAGACGCTGAGCGAAATCGAGGGTCTGCGAAGCAGAGCGGCACTCGATGACGCCCATTATTCCCATTTCCGCAACGAAGCCGCGCAGCTGCGCGCGCACCTTGTCGGATGACGATGCTATAATAATATCGCGCACCATTTATCCCTCCCTCGCGGTGCGTCAGTCTGTTAGAAAAATCAGCTCTCCTGCACGTTCTTTATGATATCGTTGATAGTCGTTCTGAGCGCCGAGTCGGTGTCGCTCTCTTTCTTTATCTCGTCAAGGGCGTAGAGCACCGTTGAATAGTGCCTGCCGCCGAACTCCGCGCCGATAGCCTTGGCGGAAAGTCCCGTGACCTCGCGCACGATGTACATCGATATCTGGCGGTATTTCGAAGTCTGTGCGTCCTTCTTCTTCGAGCGCAGATCCTCGGGATTTGCGCCGTAGGTGCGCGCGACTTCCGTAATTATCTTGTCAACGACAACGGGTATGGGCTTGTTGTCGCTGAGAATATCCCTTATTGCCTGCTGAGCTGTGGCGGTGTTGACATGCGCGCCCTGTATCTGGACATAAGCCTGCATCTTCTTGACCGCGCTCTCAAGCTGGCGGATGTTGTTCTTGAGCTTCTGCGCTATGTATTCAACGACATCGTCGCTGATATCGAAGTTGAGTGCGTCCGCCTTGCGCTTGACTATGAGCATACGGGTCTCGAGATCCGGCGGCTGAACGTCCGCGAGCAGACCCCACTCAAAGCGGGTGCGCATTCTGTCCTCAAGCTGGGGCATGTCCTTCGGCGGGCGGTCGGATGACAGAACGATCTGCTTGCCGTCCTGCGTCAGGGCGTTGAAAGTATGGAAGAATTCCTCCTGCGTGCGCTCTTTGCTCGCGATGAACTGAACGTCGTCCATCAGAAGAACGTCGACCTTGCGGTATTTGTTCTGGAATTCCGTTGTTGTGCGGTGGTTGAGCGCTTCGATAAACTCGTTGGTGAATTCCTCGCCGTCGGTGAGGACTATCTTCATCGACGGGTCGTTTCTTTTTATCTCGTGGCATATGGCGTTGAGCAGGTGCGTCTTGCCGAGTCCCGAGTTGCCGTAGATGAACAGCGGGTTATACGCCTTGCCGGGGTTCGCCGCGACTGCCTGCGCCGCCGCATGGGCGAACTTGTTTGACGCGCCGACAACGAATGTGTCGAATGTGTTTTCAAAATAGTTCGAGGCGCGCGTGCTGCCGTCTATCTCCGATGAGCCCGCCGCAGAGCCCGAGGAGTCAGACTGCGAATATCCCTCGCCCGGCGCTATGAACTCGACATCGACATCGAGACCGAGCGCGTTCAAAAATGCGCTGTGAAGCGTGCCGCCGAACTTTTGCGCGAGGATGCGGCGCTTGAATTCCGCCGTTGTCATGAGCACGGCGCGGCTGCCGTCAAAGCTTATCGGCTCAAGCTCGCTGAACCAGACGTTGTAGATAGATTCGGAGTTTGTCTGCCTGAGATAGTCGGAGACTACCTGCCACAGCTCGTTGAATGAATCCATTAGTGAACTTCCCCCATCATAATACTTTATAATAGGATAGAGTATATCATAAAACCCCCTTTTTTTCAACAAGCAGTTTGCACAAGGACGCAAAAAAATGATTGACATTGATGTGAAGTATGATATATAATAGTAGCTTGCAAGGGTAGGCGAAAGCGTTATACCCATATCTGCACATAAGATCACGGCGGTACGAGTGCCACCAAAGCGCCCGCCGGTGACTAATATCCTGTGAAACGGAGGTTACCGCAAATGAAAAGAACTTACCAGCCCAAGAAGCTGCACCGTAAGAAGGAGCACGGCTTCCGCAAGAGAATGTCCGACAGAAACGGACGCAAGGTTCTTTCCCGCCGCAGAGCGAAGGGAAGAAAGCAGCTCACCTATTGATTTACCTTTTTAACGGTCTTTTAACAGGTCGAGCGGATTATTGCCACGGATGGATTGATTGCTTTGGCAGAATATCAGACGCTCAAGCTTAACAGCGATTTTCGCAGGACTTACGGGCGCGGCAAATCAGCCGCTGACCCGGTGCTTGTCACATATGCGCTCAGGAACCGTTACGGTGTCATGCGCATCGGGATAACCACCGGTAAAAAGCTCGGAAATGCGGTGGAGCGCAACCGGTGCCGCCGGATAATTCGCGCGGCTTTCCGGCAGCTCGAAGGCGAGTGCTGCGGGGGATGGGACATTGTATTTGTCGCCCGTCATAAGACGGTCTCCCGCAAGAGCACCGACATCGAGCGGTCAATGCGCAAACAGCTGGGAGCCTTGGGTGTTATCGGTATATCTGCAGGAGTGAAAGTTGTGAAGTGAAAATGAAGGACATACTGATAAAACTTATTCAGTTTTACAGAAAGCATATCTCACCGCAGCTGCCAGATATGTGCAGGTACTATCCGACCTGCTCTCAGTATGCGATAGAGGCTCTCGAAATACACGGAGCGTTCAAAGGCTCTCTGCTGACTGTTGCCAGACTTCTTCGCTGCAATATCCTATTCCCCGGCGGTTATGATCCCGTCCCTCCCAAGAGGGACAAAAAATCCAACCGGAGGACTCACAAATAATGGACGCCATTTACACGACATTGGGTATCCCGTTCGGATATGTTCTCAGGTTCATATTCGAAGCCGTTGACAATTACGGTCTTGCACTTATCCTCTTCACCCTCTTCGCAAGACTTCTTATGATTCCCACTTCTATCTACCAGACTAAGGGTACCGTCAAGACGCAGCGCCTTCAGCCCAAGATCCGCAGAATAAACGCCAAATACAAGGGCGATCAGAAAAAGATTCAGGAAGAGACTCAGGCTCTCTACCAGCGCGAAGGACACAATCCCATGAATATGGGCTGCCTGCCGCTCGCCATCCAGTTCATCATCATCTTCGGTCTTATCGGCGTTATCTATCACCCTCTCAAGTGGGCGCTCGCGATCGATGATACAACAATCAATTCGCTGACAGAAATAGCAAAAGGACTCGCTGAATATAACGCAAAGACAGGTAAGCAGACTATCGAGCTTTTTGTTATCAACCATATCAATGAGATAAGACCCATCGCGCTCTCGAAGGGCATCAGCTCGGGAGTTATCGACAGCATCGCGAACTTCAACTTCACCTTCCTCGGCATACCGCTGGGCGAGATTCCGTCGATAAAAGAGCCCGGAATCCTCTGGGTCATCCCCATTCTCTCGGGCCTTACTTCTCTCGCAACGAGCCTCTTCTCGATGCTCCAGCAGCGCAAGAACAACCCTGAAATGGCGAAGAACCCGACCATGGGCTGCATGACTTTCGGTATGCCCCTGTTCTCGCTCTATTTCACCTTCCAGTTCCCCGCCGGTATCGGTATCTACTGGATTGCATCGAACGTTTTCGCGCTCATTCAGACAGTTATCCTTTCGTTCACCCACAGCCCGAAGAAGATGATTGCAAAGGCTATGGTCGATGAGACTGTCGAGCGCCGTTCAAGGGAAGAGAATCTCAAGCGCGCACTTGCGCAGAAAAAAGAAGAAAAATAAATTTTCCAGGTGGTGGAAACAGAGATGTTAAAAGAAGCTATCGGAACCGGCGCAACGGTCGATCTTGCAAAAGCTGACGCTATCGCGCAGCTCGGCATATCCGCCGATTCGGATTTTGAAATTGAAGTTCTCGAGATGCCGACAAAGAAGATGTTTGGTCTGCTCGGAACAACTCCCGCAAAGGTCAAGGTGAGCTATGATGCTCCGTCCGAGGCCGGCGCGAAGGAATATCTTGAAAAAATTCTTGCAAGCCTCGGCATCGAGGGTGCAGAGATAAAGATCGAAGAGACTGACGAAGAAGTCAGTATCGCGGTCGAATATGACGGCGACTACGGCGCGGCTATCGGCCGCAGGGGAGAGACACTCGACGCTATCCAGTATCTCGTCCGCCTTGTCGTCAACAGGGGCGCGGACAAGTCGAGAAGAGTCTCGCTCAACATCGGCAACTACCGCGAGAAGCGCGAGGCAACCCTGCGCGCACTCGCTCAGAAGAGCGCAGCAAAGGTCAGAAAGTACGGCAGAAATGTTGTGCTTGATCCCATGAATCCCTATGAGAGACGCATCATTCACACGGCTCTCCAGGATGTTGAGGGCGTGACCTCCCACTCTGTAGGCTCCGAGAATGACCGCAAGGTCGTTATCACTCTCGAAGAGGGCGTGAAGCCCCTCAACGGCGGTTCCAGACCGCCCCGCGGAAACGGACGCGGCGGATATCAGAACCGCGACAGAGGCGGCAGAGGCAGAAATGACCGCCCGCGCAGCGACCGTCCCGCAGCTCCCTCCCGTCCGCCCAGATCCGATGCGGCTTCCGCTTCGAGATACGGCAGGATCGAGCCTATCGCTAAGCACAACAGCGAAGACTGATAAAAAACAAAAGCACGGTGTGTCAAAAGATGCACCGTGCTTTTTTGTTGCCCATAAAAGCACCCCGCAGACTTGAGCCTGCGGGGTGCTTAACTATTTAATTTTTATTCTTTGCCGAACATCGCTTTGACATTCGAGCCTTTGCAGATGAATATCTCTCTGAAGATTATCATGCTCACGAAAGCTATCGTGCCGCCCATGAGGACGTCGCTGAAGAAGTGTGCGCCGACGATTATGCGGCTGACCGCGACCATGCCGGTGTAGGTGATGGCGGCGATCCAGCTGACAGCTCTCTTGCCCTTGCTCTTGACGTTGAAAATATCGAGGAGCATAAGCAGGCAGTAGACCGTGCCGGCGGAGCAGGTGTGTCCGCTCGGGAATGATTTAAGAGCGTCGGTCGTGCCGAAGAGTGCTCTCATCTCGTCCTTGGTGAGGTGCTGACCGTTGGCGACATCCCAGCGGGTGAAGTTATCAAATCCGCCGATCGACTGGCCGCCCTCGCAGTTCATTGCGCGGTAACGCATGCGGCCGACGGGCTCTTTGACTGCGGCGACAAGACCGTTTGAAAGCGCGGCGACGCAGAGCACCGCGACTGCGAACATAACCATCTTGTTGACCGATTCCTCGGAATAGTTTCTGATGGCGAAGGTCGCAAAGAAGGTCATAAGACCCGCGAAGAACATCGATATGCCCTTGAGGAATGCCGCCTTGCGGAACAGCTCGGCCTCGGGACCTATGTGCTGGAGTGCATATTTTACGGCGTCGTCAAACAGTACGAAATAGGCTATTGTGCCCGCGACGAGCAGGAGTATCGCGAGGATCTCTTTCCACGGATGCTTTTTCATCTTGCGCATGACCTGCCAGAAGAGAATCTGGAAGCTGAATGCGAGCATGAGATAGACGGGCGACGAGCCGACGGCCTCGAGCACAACGCCGTATACGGTCTCGTTTGTGTAGTAGGTGTGGGCGGCGAGCGCCTTTGCCGTGAGGATGTTGCTGACCTGGAGGTCAGTGAACGTTGCGGTCACGAGCAGAGCGCCGAACACTGCGATGAAAAGCAGCACGGCGACCCACGATTTTGTTCTCTTTGTCAATGTCAACTCTCCTTTATGTAATGGGTTTCATTTGCAGTTTAATTATAGCAAATTGCATATTTTTGTCAATCTTTATTTGCTGTCCTTGTTGCACTTTATATCATATAATGTAGCGGGCGGGCGTTTTATGCGCAGACAGGAAAAAACTTGCCGCGCGCAGTATCGCCGCAATCCGCTCAAATATATTGCAAGTCCGGTGATTATGTTGTATAATATAGAATATATAAGTATAATTGGGAATCGTGCGGTTTGGAGTGATTTTTCTTATGACGGCGTATCTTGACAACAGCGCCACGACCCCCGTGTGCAGTGAAGCTGTTGAAGCGATGAAAACCGCTGTAACAGAGCTTTGGGGCAACCCATCGTCCCTGCATCAAAAGGGGATAGAGGCGGACGAAATGCTCGAAAACGCGCGCTCGAATGTGGCGCGCAGGCTCTTCTGCCGGGATGACGAGGTGTATTTCACCTCCGGCGGAACGGAGAGCAACAATCTTGCCGTTCAGGGCGCGGCTCATGCCATGCGCCGGCGCGGCAGACGGATAGTGACGACGAGCGTCGAGCATCCGAGTATAGATGAGACGGTCAAGCATCTCGAAAACGAGGGCTTTGAAGTCATACGCCTCGGCGTTGACAAAAACGGACGCATCAGCGAGCGCGAGCTTTTTGAAGCCGTGACTCCCGACACGATACTCGTGAGCATTATGGCGGTCAACAACGAGACGGGCACAATTCAGCCGGTCGAAGCGGCGAGAACTGCGGTAACGCGTGCGAAGTCGCCCGCACTTGTTCATTGCGATGCGGTGCAGGCTTTCGGCAAACTGCCGCTTAAGCCTGCGGCGATGGGCGTTGACCTGATGACGGTCAGCTCCCACAAGATACACGGACCCAAGGGCGTCGGCGCGCTCTATGTCAAAAAGGGCGTGCGCCTGTCGCCGATAGTTTTCGGCGGCTTGCAGGAGGAAAAACTGCGCCCCGGCACTCAGCCCATGCCTGCAATAGCGGGCTTCGGCGCGGCGGCTGCGGCTCTGCCGAATCTTGCGGCTGAGCTCAAAGAAGTTACTGAGCTTCGCGACTATATGCGGGACAGACTTCTGGCTCTCGGCGGAGTTGTTATAAACTCGCCCGAGGACGCGCTGCCGTATGTGACCAATATTTCGGTGCTCGGCATAAACTCCGAGCCGATGCTCAACTTCCTCTCTTCGCGCGGCGTCTATGTCTCGAGCGGCTCGGCGTGCTCAAAGGGACATCAGAGCTCGGTGCTCAAAAATATGGGGCTGAGCGACGAAGTTAGAAAGAGCCCGCTCAGAATCAGCTTCTCGCGTTTTACCACAAAAGAAGAGATAGATATGCTCATCGACGGCATTGCCGAGGGGCAGAAAACAATAAGGAAAAATAAGTAAAATAAATAAAAAAGGAATCACAATATGAAGGAAGTTATTCTCATCAAAAACGGTGAGCTTGCACTCAAGGGACTCAACAGGCGCACTTTTGAAGATATGCTCATGGCGAATATTCGCCGCAGACTCGCGTCGCTCGGCAAATTCACCTGCACCCCCGCGCAGTCGACGATAATAGTCGAAGGACCAGAGGATGCCGATCTCGATGAAGCGACCGAAAGACTTCTCAAGGTCTTCGGCATAGCCGGACTCTCGCGCGCCGCCGCAGTCGAAAAGGATATGGACGTTATTCTCAACACCTGCGTTGAATATACGACTCCCCTGCTCAACGCCGCATCGACTTTCAAGGTCGAGGCAAAGCGCGCGGACAAGAAGTTTCCGCTCAATTCTCCCGCGATATGCAGAGAAGTCGGCGGGAAAATACTCTCAAAATTCCACCATCTGAAAGTAGATGTTCATAACCCCGATGTTATAATAAACGTCGAGGTGCGCGATAAGTGCGCGTTTATTCACGGCAACCAGCTCAAAGGCGCGGGCGGTATGCCCTCGGGCTCTGCGGGAAAGGCGGCTCTGCTCGTCTCCGGCGGAATAGACAGCCCCGTTGCAGGTTGGATGATGGCAAAGCGCGGTGTGGAGTTGATAGCTATTCACTTCGCTTCTCCGCCCTATACGAGCCAGCGCGCCGAGCAGAAAGTCCACTCGCTTCTGCGCCAGGTCGCAAAATACAGCGGACGCATCATGCTCTTCGTTGTCCCGTTTACCGAGATCCAGGAGCTTATAAAAGATAACTGCCCCGAAGAGGTGTTCACGCTTATCATGCGGCGCATGATGATGCGCATCTCGCAGGAGATTGCGGTAAAAGAGGGCTGCCAAGCGCTGATAACAGGTGAGAGCGTCGGTCAGGTTGCGAGCCAGACCATGCCCGCAATAGCCTGCACAGATGCTGTGACCTCGATGCCAGTGTTCCGTCCGCTTATCGGTATGGACAAGGACGAAGTTATTGCGATATCTAGAAAGATTGAGACATTTGATATATCCATCCAGCCCTATGAGGACTGCTGCACGGTGTTCACCCCGAAGCACCCGCGCACCCATCCGACAATAGCCGGAGTTGAAAAGGCGGAGCGCGGCACCGAATGGGACGAGCCCATAAAGCGCGCGGTCGAGGGCACAAAAGTTACGGTTATAAAAGCTTTTTCAAAAGGTGAGTAACAATGGCAGTGTGTGAAATTCTCTGTGTCGGAACCGAGCTTCTGCTCGGCGATATCCTCAATACCAACGAGCAGTTTCTCTCAAAAGAGCTTGCGGCGATGGGCATATCCGTCATGCACCGCAGCTCCGTCGGGGACAATCCCGAGCGCCTCGCGCAGGAGCTGAAAACGGCTCTCGGGCGCAGCGATATTGTTATCACTTCCGGCGGACTCGGTCCCACGGACGACGATCTGACAAAAGAGGTCTGCTGTGAGGTCATGGGTTTCGAGCTCAGAGAAGATGAAGACACGGCGGAGCGCATACGCTCATATTTCAAATCAAAGGGCGGCAATATGCCAAAAAACAACCTCAAGCAGGCGATGCTGCCCGTCGGCGGCACCGTGTTTGAGAATAACCACGGCACGGCGCCAGGCGCGGCGCTCGAAAAGAACGGCAAGTGCGTTATTATCCTGCCCGGCCCTCCCGGCGAGCTTGCTCCGATGTTCAATGAGAGCGTGCGCGGATTCTTGAAAAAATATTCCGACGGCGCGATAGTCTCGCACACGGTCAATATAATCGGCATGGGCGAGAGCTCGGTCGCCGAAGAGATAGAGGATATGTTCGACGCAAAGAACCCGACCGTTGCACCGTATGCAAAAAGCGGCGAGGTGCGGCTGAGGATAACCGCGAAGGCGGAAACCGCCGACGAGGCGGACAAAATGTGCGCGCCTGTAGTTGATGAGATATGCAGCAGGCTCGGCGATGTCGTATACGGCACCGATATGAACAGCATCGAAGAGCGCGTTGTCGCTCTGCTCAAAGAAAAGGGCAAAAAGATAGCGACTGCCGAATCCTGCACGGCGGGATATATCCCCAAAAGGCTGACTGATATCCCCGGTGCGTCCGAGGTTTTCGAGTGCGGAATAGTCAGCTATTCGAATGATATAAAAACAAAGCTCCTCGGCGTTTCGCCAAAGACGCTTGAGACCTACGGCGCTGTCAGCGAACAGACGGCGCGCGAGATGGCGCTCGGCGCAAAGCACGTGAGCGGCGCGGATATAGCGATATCCACAACCGGTCTTGCAGGACCGGGAGGCGACGGTGTTCTGCCCGGCGGACTGAGCTTTGCGGCGGTCACGGATGGCGAGCGCACAGTCGTCGAAAAGATAGTCACCGGTCATGAAAATGACCGTGAATATAACAGATATGTCACGGCGTCGCGGGCACTTAACCTTGCACGCCTGATGCTGGAAGAGAAAATAAAGTAAACCTGTATCGGAGGAAAGAGTATGTCTGACAAAAACAGAAAAGACGGCGAGTTTTCGCTGCCCGATATGAGGGAGATGTTTGAGCACTACACATCGGTTGATGACGACGAACCTGCGGCACAGCGCAGCGAAATGGAAGATCTCGCGCGCAGATATCTTGACTGCGGCGACGATGAAACCGGGGCGGAGTCACGGCAGGAAAGCGGCGCCGTGGCCGAAGAAAAAGAGCCGGAGCCGGTATCTGAGCCGGAGTCCGAGCTCGAGCCCATAATCGAGTCCGAGCCGGAGAAACCCGCAGAGCCGAAAAAGGACAATTTGTATAAGTTTATCCCGCCCGACGATCTGAGCGGTGAGGATATTCCGAAAGTGACTGAGCCGGAATACCCGACAGAGCAGGCGCTCGACGATTTCGATATGCCGACAGATTCGACCTTTGCCGTCAACCTCAGCGAGCGCGACCGCAGCTCACTGCGCGAATATGAGCGCGAGGTCAGCGAGAACGAGAAGAACAGCGGCAGCGAAAAGGGCTTCAAAAAATTTATAAAGGGCATCATCCCGATGAAGGGCGACGCTGTCTCCGAGATAGTCCGCAAGATAGTCTTTATGGCGGCTATAATCACGGTGTTCGTCAGCGCGGGAATGCTGATAAACACATATCTTGTTCAGCCCAACATCGTTGACAACGACATAAAAGATATCAAGCCCAGCGAAGAGTTGACCTGGGACGAGATAAAGGCGAAGTACCCGAATGTCAAGTTCCCCGAGGGTATGCAGCTAAAATACGCCGAGGCGTATGCACAGAACACCGACCTCGTCGGCTGGCTGAAGATAGACAAGCTCAAGATGGACTTCCCGATTCTCCAGACCGACAACGATTCGTATTATCTCAAGCGCAGCTTCACCCACAGATACACGGATCTCGGAAACCCGTTCCTGGCTCATGCCAATTCAATCGAGCAGCTTGACCGTAACAGCATAATCTACGGCCACAGCACCCGCAGCTCGGACAAGATATTCAGCAAGCTCTTCGATTACCGCACCACGCGCGGATTCATAAACAATCCGATAATCGAGTTCAACACCATCTATCACGACTACAAGTGGAAGGTCTACGCGGTGTTTATCACAAATGCGACCACCGCCGAGGACAACGGATATTTCTTCAACTATGTCTGGACGAATATAAGCGAGGCGAGCTTCGAGCAGTATATAGCCGAGCTTGATTCGAGAAAGCTCTACACAACGGGCGTCGACATCAAGCCGACCGACAAGATTCTCACTCTTTCGACCTGCCTGTATGAGTTCGACAATGCCCGTCTTGTCGTTGTGGCGCGAATGGTGCGCGACGGCGAGAGTGAAGAAGTTGATACTTCGCTCGTCAAGACCAACCCCAACCCGAGATATCCTCAGGCCTGGTATGATAAAGACAAGAAACAGAACCCCTACAAAAACGCAAACAGATGGTATCCCAACTAATGAGGTGATATTTTGAAAAATAAGATCTCGCTCCTGGCTTTTGTCAATCAGCCTCTCCCGCGCAGGGCGATAGCGGAATATGAGTCCGTTTTTGCCGCAGCCTACGGTGAGTGCCGCTTTGAGCAGTTCACGGACAGCCGCGAGCTGTTTTCTGCCCTTGCCGGAGCGTTCGGAGATTCGGAGACTGTGGTTCTCGCGGCTGCCGAGCGGCATTATATCGAGATAAAGAAGCTGCTTTTCGACGCACTCAGAACAAAAACCGCATTCTCCGATAAAATAGCCGAAGCACTCGAAAAGGCGGATGAGGATCAGTGTCTGATGCCTGCCGACGCACAGATGCTTGTGACCGATGACGGAAAATACAGCGGCTTTATTGAAAAAAGCGGAAAACAGATGCTGGTTTTTCTGCCCCTTTCCGACGGCAGATGCGCCAGGGTTGCCGAAGAACTCAAGTCTGTGTTCCTGCCCGTTGAAAAAAAAGAAGAAAGCGCAAATACTCCCGAGCCGGATGCGAACGGCGCCGGCGAGCTGAGTGCTGAGGAAAAGTGCGATCCCGAAGAGGTTGTTGAACTCTTGAAGGAGCGTGGACTTTCCGCTGCGGTTGCATCAAGCAAAAACAGCCCGTTCGTGTTCTCCGTCCTGCCCTATGACGACGGATCGGATTTCGGCGATGTCATATTCGCTCAGTCGGTAGATGTCGAGCGCCAGGAGGACGAGAGTCACGGCGAATACATAGCCGCCATGGCGGGGCGCGCCAGAGCAAAGAGCGGCGCGTCGGTCGGCGCGGCGATATCGAATGTGTTCCGCAACGACGATGAGGACAGCAAGCATTTCATGCTAATCTGCATAGCGGACGAGAACAAGGCGCGTGTGTTCAAGGTTTTCAGCCGCAAGGGTGAGACTACGCAGGAGTTTATCTACGCCTGCGTTCACAGGCTCTATTCCGCGCTCGCCGACTATGCGCGCAACGGCTTTGTCATGCACGATGTCAGCGACGATGCGTCAATAATAATCACGGATGGTGAACATCCGTCCCATCATAAATCGGCACCGGTGCACTCGGGCAAAAAGACAGCGCTTATAGTCGCGTCGGTTATCCTGATCGCCGTGCTTATCGGCACTGCCGTTACATTTCTTGTCAAAGGCTATGGCTCGCAGTCGGGCGCGTCGCTCATCAGCGCACGCACTCAAGACACCACCGAGAGCGGGACGGGCGACATAATCGGCGTTATAGATGATATTATCATTGCTGATGTCGAAGATCCCAACGGCGATACAACCGACGAATATAGTTCTGACAGCACCGCCGCGCAGAGCACCGACTCCGGAAAAACAACCGGGGAACAGACAAATGGCACTGTGCCCGGCTCGATAGCCGAGGGCTCAACCGTCCTGACGACGGTTATCTCGACAAAGCCCACGACCCGCCCGAACACGACTGGAAAACCGACCACTAAGCCCACCCAGAAACCGACCGAGACCACGACAAGGCACAGCTCTTCAAAGACGGGTACTTTTGTTTTCACCGTCTACGGCTACGGCCACGGGGTCGGCATGAGCCAGAACGGCGCGTCAGAATATGCGCGCCGCGGCTGGACATACAAGCAGATTTTGCTCCATTATTATAACAATCCCGGCATCAGCCTCGTTAAAGATTCAAAATTGCCGAGCAAGGTTACATATAACGGCAAGAGCTATTCGCTCGCCGAATATCTCGGCAAGACTGCATATGCCGAGGTCGGCCCGTCCGCGCCGCTTGAGTCGATAAAGTCGCAGATGGTCGCGATTTACACCTACGCAAAGCGCCAGAATTTTAAGATGACTACCTCAAACCACGCGTTCCGCGAGAGCTACGCCGGCACAAGCTCATCTATCGAAAACGCGATAAAAGCGACGCTCGGCGAATATCTTGCATATTACGGCTCGCCTGCGTTCACTCCGTATTTTTCAACGGCGGCGGGGAAGACGGCTTCGAGCGCGAATGTCTGGGGCGGCAGTCAA
>ENA-ORMS01001956-ORMS01001956.1-human-gut-metagenome-genome-assembly--contig:-NODE-1956-length-15515-cov-3.912419_pt1 | contig 15515 bp, 12 predicted proteins | sample MGYA00242104_ERZ508997 | MGnify/ENA primary metagenome ERZ508997 (study PRJEB26280, sample SAMEA2338704) | human gut metagenome | biome: human gut; feature: human-associated habitat; material: faeces... | reverse complement strand
TATCGATATGTCCGAGTACATGGAGAAGCACACGGTGTCTCGCCTGATCGGCTCGCCTCCTGGCTATGTGGGCCACGAGGAGGGCGGTCAGCTGACCGAGAAGGTGCGCCGCCGCCCGTACAGCGTGGTGCTGTTTGACGAGATCGAAAAGGCACACCCGGACATTCAGAACATCCTTTTGCAGATACTGGAAGATGGCCAGCTGACCGATGCCATGGGCCGCAAGGCGGATTTCCGCAACACCATCGTACTGCTCACCTCAAACCTCGGCGCACGTTTTTTGGCGGGTCAGAGCACGCCGCTGGGCTTTGCGGCGGGCAGCGAAGCCGTGTTTGAAAAGCAGTCTGCGCAGGCCATTGAGGAGGCAAAAAAGTGGTTCCGGCCAGAGCTGGCAGGCCGTTTGGACGAGATGATCGTATTCCGTCCGCTGGCCGACGACAGCCTGTGCGCCATTGCCGAAAAAATGCTGTGCCAGCTGGAGCAGCGTGCCGCCCGCAGCGGCTACCAGCTGCATCACACACCGCGGGTAGGGCAGGCGCTGGCAGCAAAGGCCCGCTCTGCCTACGGGGCCAGAGAACTGCGCCGCGCAGTGGACAGGGCAGTGGAGCAGGCACTTGCGGATCAGATCGCATCCGGCACGGCCTGCGTGGGCCAGCACTGGACAGCGGACTGCTCGGCGGATGGTGCCATCGTCCTGCGGGAGGACGAAACCGCAACACTGTAAAGCATCGGAAGCTCAAAAGGACCGCCCTGAGTTACAAGACCCGGGGCGGTATTTTTTTGTCTGCAGGGGGCGGGCGGAAGCGATTCACGCAGCTTTTGGCGCGATTCACGCAGGTTTTGTTTTACTTTTTGCAAAAATATGGTATGCTTCCCTCAAAGCATACCCCCCCCCGTAAATAAAACGGAACAAAAAGGAGAAAACTGTATGAAATTGCACAAGCTTATCCAGCGCGCTTCGGCGGCGGCTGTGGCCTCGGCCATGATACTGTCGGTGACACTGCCAACATTGGCTGCGGCCCCGGACGGAACGGGCAATGCCGCTGCGGCAGATATGGTAAGTTTGACGAACGGTACTGCCGCTTTGAGCGAGGAAGATGAAGGGCAAGATACCGGTATCACCGTCAACGGCCAGAGTGTGCTTGTCAACAGTACCGAGGTCAATAATATCCGGATTCAATATACAGGCGGCACGGATGTCAGCACCCTGACGATCCTGCAGGCAGTTGCCGGCGATCTGACGATCAAGGTAAATCCTACCGCTGCGGGTGAAGTTGATGTAGTGATGAAAACAGAAAGCAGCGCAGCTGTCGGCGGAAAACTGACCGTGACCGGTGCACACAACGTGACCATAACCGGTGAAACCATGGCGGCAAATCAAGCAGATATTGGCGATATCAGCGGTGATCTGACCCTGATCGCAACGGGTGAGGGCGGCATGGCGATCCGTCAGTGGATATCGGTCTGCGTTTCTTCTAATAGTGGCGAAAAGGCAATTTATGTCGGCAGCAACAGAGAAACGGAACAGTTTGAAAGCCGTATGGGGGATCCTTTCGTATGCCGCAGTTGGTATCCTTCGGAAGCTTATATCAGCGTCCGGAAAGCAACTACCTACCCGGTAACAGTGCATGGAGGAAAACTCGATAACTCTGAGAATAACGCGACCTTTTACAAAGGTGAAACTGTACGGGTGAAAACCTCCCGGCCAGAAAAGGGCTTGAAATTCAACCGTTGGCTTTTTCCGGCTGACGTAGAAACTATCGATGACCCGACAAAAACGGCCTTTTTCTTTACCATGCCAGACCATGCGGTGGAAGTGACGGCGAATTGGGAACTTTACACCGGCAGCGAACCGACGGTGTTCTGGGAATATTACACCCATAGCGGTGTGCTTACCCCGGATAATACTCCGCAGAATCCGGCTGACATGTCAAGAATGGCCGGTTCCTATGACTCTGCAAGCAAGACATACACGGTCGATCTTAAGGGCGATCTTGAGATTCCGGTGGATTTCAAAGGCAACGAAAATCCGAACATCAAGGTCAAAGGTGAACTGGGAAATTCCGTCCATATTTCCGGTGCAAACAATGTAAGCATCGATATTGATTCCCAGAATGAGGAAACAAATCTGAATGTGGATTGCGCCGGTACGCTGAGGCTGAAAAATAAAACCGGGAAATCTCATCTGGAACTAAAACTGACCTATAAGCAGGCCGAAGGCGCGGGCTACACTGTGGTGCTGGACGGCGAAGAACTGGAAGAAGCGCCTGCTTATGAAAATGCCGCCGTAAGCCTGAACGAGAGCCTGACCATCATCCCGAACATCTCGGACCCCATCCCGGATGATTCCAGTGCGGGCGGCGACAGCTCCGATGCCGCAGGGGCTCTTGTGGCAGCAGCTGTTGCGGGTGCTGCTGTCTTTGGCGGCTACACCATCATCACGGAACTGATGCTGCAGGATCTTCTGCCCGAGGGCGCGGCGATCCCCAAAAATCAGGCCCAGCTGGCAAAACTGGTCTGGCAGACGGCGGGTTTTCCGGAACCGGAAAATGCTTCTGCCTTTGCCAATATGACGGACCCCGAAACAGCCAAAGCTGCACAGTGGTGCATGGAGCAGGGCTATTTGGATGCGGATTTCGATCCCGACAGATGGACCCCGAAATTCAAGGTCATCCAGACATGGAATAAGGCATTCCCCAAACAGTAAACATCCCCCCGAAGGGAGCGGAGACATCCGCTCCTTTTTTGTGCGTACGGGGCAGGGACATTGTGAGATTGGCTCTTGCATCCTTTTGGTTTTCTGTTATCATAGAAGCAACAGAATTGCAGGAGGAAGTCCATGCGCACATTATTTCTTTTGAACCCAACTGCCGGTAAGGCCGATTGCACCCGTACGCTGCCGCAGCAGATCAATGCTGCCGCCGCGCGTGCAGGGCTTGCGCCGGAAGAATATACCATTCAGGTCACAAATCACGCCGGTCATGCCCGGGAGCTGGCCAATGCCGCTGCGCAGCAGGCCCGGCAGAGCGGGGAAGAACTGCGGGTCTTCACTGCCGGCGGCGACGGCACCTTCAACGAAGCGCTCACCGGGATCTATGGCTATGCAAATGCAGCCGTGGGCTGTCTGCCCTTTGGCAGCGGCAACGATTTTCTGCGCACCTTTGGTACAAAGGAAGAGTTTCTGGATCTGGATGCCCAGCTGGCCGGTGGGCCGGTGAGCATCGATCTGATGCAGACCAGCCTTGGCCTTTCGGCCACCATCTGCGCTGCCGGTCTGGATGCGCAGGTTGCCTACGGCATCCCGAAGTTCCGGCGCATCCCACTGTGCGGCGGCGAGATGGCCTATGTGCTTTCCATTGTGGAACAGCTGTGCGGACACATCGGCCGCAGGGTGGAGTACACCATCGATGGTGAAACGCTGGATGTGGACTGCCTGATGTGTGCCATCTGCAATGGCCGCACCTATGGCGGCGGTTTCTGTGCAGCGCCGGAAGCACAGCCCGACGACGGCTGGCTGGATGTATATATCATCCGCAAGGTGAGCCGCGTGACCATTGCAAAGCTGCTGGGAATGTACAAGAGCGGCAAGCACTTCCAGAACGGTCAGCTCGTCAGGGCTGCAGAGCCGTATTTCATTTACCGCCGCGCAAAGCAGGTGAGCCTGCGCGCTGCGGATGGCCGCGGGCCGATCGTTGCCACGGCAGACGGTGAATGCGCACCCAAGGAGCAGATCACTGTACAGGTACAGCCGCTGGCAGGGCGCATCCTTCTGCCAAAGCCTGCTTTTGAGCGCTTTGCAGCGCAGAGGACGGCACAGAGTGCAGACCGAACATGAAAAACCAGAAGAAGAGACAGCTTTTTTGTCCAAGAAGAAAGCTGTCTCTTTTTCGCTGTACGGCTGATTTTTTCATCTGTCATAAATTCTTAACAAAAAGAAGCAAAAAAGGTCTTGATTTTTCGGGTCAAGATGAGTACAATACACTTAGCACTCAGAGAAATGGAGTGCTAAAGAACCAAAGAGCCGATATGAGGCCCTTTGGACACAGCAAAGTTTTAAATTATATTTTTACTATAGGAGGGCAAGAACTATGAAGATCATTCCTCTTGCAGACCGTGTTGTCATTAAGGCTGTTGAGGTTGAGGAGACCACCAAGGGCGGTCTGATCCTGACCGGCAGTGCTAAGGAAAAGCCCCAGGTGGCTGAGGTCATCGCTGTCGGCCCCGGCGGCGTTGTGGACGGCAAGGAAGTCAAGATGACTGTGAAGGTCGGCGACAAGGTCCTCACCAGCAAGTACTCCGGTACCGAGGTCAAGGTGGACGGCGAAGAGTGCACCATCGTCCGTCAGGGCGATATCCTGGCAGTCGTTGAGGACTGAGCAGTTTCCCCTCTGATATTTGAAAATTGAGCTTTAAAGGAGCGATTTGATTATGGCTAAGCAGATCAAGCAGGGCGAGGATGCCCGCAAGGCACTGTGTGCCGGTATCGATACCCTGGCAAACACCGTTAAGATCACCCTGGGCCCCAAGGGCCGCAATGTGGTGCTGGGCAAAAAGTTCGGTGCACCGGTCATCACCAACGATGGCGTGACCATTGCCAAGGAGATCGAGCTGAAGGACGAGTTCGAGAACATGGGCGCACAGCTGGTGCGTGAAGTCGCTACCAAGACCAACGACGCAGCAGGCGACGGCACCACCACCGCAACCGTTCTGGCACAGGCCATGGTCACCGAGGGCATGAAGAATGTCACCGCCGGTGCAAACCCCATGGATATCCGCCGCGGCATGAGCAAGGCTGTTGCCAAGGCTGTTGAGACCATCAAGGCTCACAGCCAGAAGGTGAAGGACAGCAACGATATCGCCCGCGTCGGCACTATTTCTGCAGGCGACCCCGAGATCGGCCGTCTGATCGCCGAGGCTATGGAGAAGGTCACCTCCGATGGCGTTATCACCATTGAGGAGAACAAGACCACCGCTGAGACCTACAACGAGATCGTGGAAGGCATGCAGTTCGACCGCGGCTACCTTACCCCGTATATGGTCACCGATACCGACAAGATGGTGGCTGATCTGGACAATGCCGCTATCCTGATCACCGATAAGAAGATCAGCGTGATTCAGGATCTGGTTCCCCTGCTGGAGCAGGTCATGCAGAATGGTATGAAACTGCTGATCGTTGCTGAGGACATTGAGGGCGAGGCTCTGTCCACTCTGATCGTCAACCGCCTGCGCGGCACCCTGAACGTCTGCGCTGTCAAGGCTCCCGGCTTTGGCGACCGCCGCAAGGAAATGCTGCAGGATATCGCAACCCTGACCGGCGGCACCGTGATCTCCTCCGATCTGGGCTATGAGCTGAAGGATGCTACCGTCCAGATGCTGGGCCATGCCCGTCAGGTGAAGGTCTCCAAGGAGAACACCACCATCGTTGGCGGTGCAGGCGATAAGGATGCCATCGCAGCCCGCATCGCTCAGATCCGCAGCCAGATCGAGGCCGCTACCAGCGATTTCGACCGTGAAAAACTGCAGGAGCGTCTGGCAAAGCTGGCTGGCGGCGTGGCCGTCATCAAGGTCGGCGCTGCTACCGAAGTTGAGATGAAGGACAAGAAGCTGCGCATCGAGGATGCTCTGAACGCAACCAAGGCTGCTGTTCAGGAAGGTGTTGTTGCCGGCGGCGGCACTGCTCCTATCAATGCGATCCCCGCTGTGCGTGAGCTGTGCGACACGCTGGAAGGCGACGAGCGCACCGGTGCCAAGATCGTTCTGAAGGCTCTGGAAGCTCCTCTGCGCCAGATCGCCAAGAACGCCGGCCTCGAGGGCAGCGTCATCATCGACAAGATCATCTCTGCCAACAAGCCCAACTACGGCTTTGATGCTCAGAACGAGGTCTTTGTGGACGATATGATCGCTGCTGGCATCGTTGACCCCACCAAGGTCACCCGTTCCGCTCTGGAGAACGCAGCCTCCGTCGCTGAGATGGTGCTGACCACCGAAAGCCTGGTCGCTGATCTGCCGGAGCCCCCTGCTGCACCCGCTGCTGCAGGCGGTGACATGGGCGGTATGGGCGGCATGTACTAATAACTGCCTAAAAACCGCATGAATCCTTGATTTTTGGAGCGCGCAAAAGCGGATTTACGCCAAACTTACGCCACTTACGCCAAAAATCAAAGCGCACTATAGGGTAACAAAATCGGCACTCGCTGAAAAGCGGGTGCCGATTTTTGTATCACGAAAAGCTGATGGATGCTGCACGCTACACACCGTCAGCTTTTTCGTTTACAGGGGAAAAAGTGGGTGGTATAATAGAAATAGAGTTTTGTAAGAGTGCTTTCATAGTCAAGGCTATAAAAAATACGGATAAGCATAAAGCCGGTGGATGATATGAAAATTCTGGATAACATCACCAATACCGTTCGAGATGATCTGCGGGTGGAAATCAAAAAAGGCAGCAGGGTGTCTATTGCGGCAGCCTGCTTTTCGATGTATGCGTATAAAGAGCTGAAGAAGCAGCTGGAAACCATAGATGAGTTTGAATTTATCTTTACATCGCCCACTTTTGTGAAAGAAAAGGCTGAAAAGCAGAAGCGGGAGTTCTATATTCCCCGCATTTCCCGTGAAACGAGCCTTTACGGTACAGAGTTTGAAATCAAACTGCGCAATGAGATGACCCAGAGAGCCATTGCAAAGGAATGCGCAGACTGGATCAGAAAAAAGGCAACGTTCAAATCGAACACTACCGGCGAAAACATGGCTGGCTTTATGACCGTGGATTCCGGCGCAGCACAGACCGCCTATATGCCGATTGGCGGCTTTACAACGGTCGATATTGGCTGTGAGCGTGGAAATAACAGCTACAACATGGTCAACTGCATGGAGGCTCCGTTTGCACAGCAGTACATGAAGCTGTTTGATACTCTTTGGAACGACCGGGACAAAATGCAGGATGTCACAGATGTAGTTCTGGAGAATATCAGCACGGCTTATGCTGAAAATTCCCCGGAGTTCATCTATTTTATGACGCTGTATCATGTATTCAGCGAGTTTTTGGACGACATCTCAGAAGACGAACTGCCGAATGAGGCAACCGGCTTCAAGCAGAGCAAAATCTGGAGTCTGCTGTACGACTTCCAGAAGGATGCGGTGCTTGCCATCATCAATAAGCTGGAAAAGTACAACGGCTGCATCCTTGCGGACAGTGTTGGCCTTGGCAAGACCTTTACCGCACTGGCTGTCGTAAAGTATTATGAGAACCGAAACAAGTCGGTTCTGGTGCTGTGTCCCAAAAAGTTGGCAGAGAACTGGAATACCTACAAAGACAACTATGTGAACAACCCGATTGCATCGGACCGGCTGAATTATGATGTTCTGTTCCACACAGACCTGTCCAGAAGCGGCGGAAAGTCGAACGGCCTCGATCTGGATCGCCTGAACTGGGGCAACTACGATCTGGTTGTCATTGATGAATCCCACAACTTCCGCAACGGCATCGGTACGCACAGCAAGACGCAGGACAACCGTTACCAGCGACTGATGGATAAGGTGATCCGTGCCGGAGTTAAGACCAAGGTGCTGATGCTTTCGGCAACGCCGGTCAACAACCGCTTTGTGGATTTGAAAAATCAGCTGGCCCTTGCCTATGAGGGAAGCTCCGAGTATCTGGATGAAAGGCTGAACACCTCAAAGAGCATTGAGGACATCTTCAAGCAGGCGCAGAAAGCCTTTAACGCATGGAGCAAGCTGAAACCAGAAGAGAGAACCACGGATGCGCTGCTGCGGACGTTGGATTTTGATTTCTTTGAGCTGCTGGACAGTGTTACCATCGCACGTTCTCGGAAACATATCGAGAAGTACTACAACACCAACGCTATCGGAAAGTTCCCGGAGCGCTTGAAGCCGATCTCTGTTCGTCCATGCCTGACAGACCTGAATAATGCCATCAACTACAACGAGATTTACGAGCAGCTGATACAGTTGAGCCTGTGCGTCTATATGCCCTCCAACTACATCTTCGCAAGTAAGATCCAAAAGTATCAGGAGCTGACGCACAATAAGGGCGAGAATCTGACCCAGAGAGGTCGTGAGCAGGGCATTTGCAGGCTGATGAGTATTAACCTGCTGAAACGGCTGGAAAGCTCTGTACACTCGTTCCAGCTGACCCTGACGCGCATCAAGAAGCTGATTGATGGTACGATTCAGTCCATTGACCAGTTTGAACGCTCCGGCCATGCCGATCTGGATATGTACGACATGACCGGAGATGATTTTGACATGGACGATGAAAATACTGGCTTTTTCACCGTCGGCAAGAAAGTCAAAATCGACCTTGCGGATATGGATTGGAAGAGCTGGCGCACGGAGCTTCGGAAAGATGCAGAAATTCTGGAACTGCTGACCTTTATGGTGGCAGACATTATGCCGCAGCATGACACAAAGCTGCAAGAGCTGTTCAAGCTGCTGTCTGAAAAAATTGAGCATCCGATCAATGCCGGCAACAGGAAAGTGCTGATTTTCTCTGCATTTTCGGATACGGCAGAGTACCTTTTTGACAATGTGAGTACGTTTGTAAAGCGAAAATAGGGGCTGAACCCCGCCGTTATTACCGGCTCGATTGACGGGCGCACCACGATCAAGGGGTTCAAGGCAACACTCAACAACGTGCTGACCTGCTTCTCTCCCATTTCCAAAGACCGGGATGTTCTGATGCCCGGTAGTACCACGGAAATTGATGTGCTGATTGCGACAGACTGCATTTCTGAAGGTCAGAACTTGCAGGACTGCGATTATCTGATCAACTATGACATTCACTGGAACCCGGTGCGCATCATCCAGCGTTTTGGACGAATCGACCGTATCGGCAGCAGAAACCAGTACATCCAGCTTGTGAATTTCTGGCCCGATCTGACGCTGGACGATTACATCAACCTGAAATCCCGTGTGGAGACCCGCATGAAAATCACCGTTATGACCTCTACCGGCGATGATGACCTTATCAATCCCGAAGAAAAGGGCGATTTGGAGTACCGCAAGGCACAGCTGAAACGCTTGCAGGAAGAGGTCGTTGACATCGAAGATATGTCGGACGGAATCTCCATTATGGATCTGGGACTGAACGAGTTCCGGCTCGACCTGCTGGATTACATCAAACACAACGGCGATCTGGACAAGAAGCCCCGTGGACTTCATGCGGTGGTTCCGGCTACGGATGAACTGCCGGAGGGCGTGATCTTCGTTCTAAAAAACATCAATAACAGCGTCAATGTGGACAATCGGAACCGTATCCATCCGTTCTACATGGTCTACATCGGGATGGATGGGCAGATCATCTGCGACTATCTGAACCCCAAAAAGATGCTGGATGATATCCGTCTGCTGTGCCGTGGAAAGTCTGAGCCGATCAAAGAGGTGTACGAAAGCTTCAATCGGGAAACAGACGATGGAAAGGACATGGCAGAAATGTCCGAATTGCTGAGTGAAGCCATTGATTCGATTATTGATGTTAAGGAAGAAAGCGATATCGACAGCCTGTTCTCTGCGGGCGGAACAACGGCATTGCTCAGTCAGGTGTCCGGGCTGGATGACTTTGAGTTGATTTGCTTTCTTGTTGTGAAATAGGGATAACTATGAAAAATCGAAATGGAAAATATGGATGGATTGTGATTTGGGCGATAGGAAGTATAGTATTTGCATTTGTCATACATTGGTTGTTTAGTATTGAACCCACAGTAGAGTTCTTTCGAGCAAAATGGAGTGCAGGAGACATTTTGACGTATGCATCTACAATTATTCTTGGACTGCTTGCGTTATGGCAAAATCAAAGATTTAAGGAGGAAAACGATAAATCGCAAGAGCGGTTGGAAAAAATAAGCAATCGCACAAATGAATTACAAATCATATCGCAGTTAATTGAACATGAGAACGAACGGATAAATCTTTTAAGAAAATTGTTTCAAGAATTTTTTGAGGTATGTTCATGTAGCAATATAGTTGCAGAATACAGGGACGCCTCAAAAAATAAAGCAGATAATCTAAGTTCTTCAACGCGAAGAGCCAGTCAAATTAGAATATCGTATCAAATATTGATACAACAGCTGTTTATGGATAAACGTAAAAATACACAGGTAGATAGTTTGGTGGAATATGCTGGAAAACTTAGTACATCGGCAATTGGATTAATACTTTCATTTACGATAGAGCAAGAAGAAAGTCATCTGAAAAATGATGAAAATGGTGAAATTAAACGATTGACGAATAAGCAGCTGCAAATCGAAGAAGCGTTAAATAAAGAATTTTATATATACATAACTGCACTAGAAAAAGAACGGAATGCACTGTTATTTGAGGATCACTCGTTGAAAGAATTGCAGGAAATGTATCAACGGAGAGAAGAATACGGAAAGATTTAACTTTAGGTCATGGAGGAAAATAGTTTGCTGAATTTTCCAAGATCTACCGAGTTCAATAAACGCATCCCGAAGCAGAAGTTCTATGAGAACATCGCTGTCACCCCAGCTATGAAGAAAGCTTTTGTCGAGCAGATCAGGATCATCTACTGGCGCAATAAAATTGCGACCGCCACCCTGAATCTGGCTGCTGGCGGGCAGGTGACGGAGATCGAGGTGTTCGAGGTGCGGCTGTCTGCCCCGAAGCTGGATGAGAGTGTCCTGCGCCAAATCGACCGGGAAATTCCGTATCACATCCTCTTTTTGCTGGAATACGAGGGCAAGTATCGTGCGGTCATCGGCTACAAGGAGGCTGCAGCAGGCAAGACGGCCTTTAAGGTAGACCGCTATTATTCTACGGACTGGCTGGACGAGGACAACCTGCCGGTGCATCTGGAAGGGCTTACGCTGGATGCCGTATACGAGAACTTTGTCCGTCAGATTGCAGGTGATGCGCTTGGCACAGGAGAAAGCACATCGCTGAAAGACAGTGTGGAGCAGCAGAAGCAGCGAGAGCAGCTGGAAAAGCAGATTGCGGCACTGGAAGCTAAAATCCGTAAGGAAAAGCAACCAAAGAAGAAATTTGAAATGGTGCAAATGCTAAATGCTATGAAAGATGAACGGGGAAGGGGAAAATAAAAATGAAGCGAATTTTAGAAAGCGGTCAATTCTCAAATTATAGAGAGGGGGTAAGATTGGATTCTGCATCTATGGAGGTTGCGAACATTTACAAATCATATTTTGGGAAAACGACAGTTTTTATTTCCCATAAACACGATGATCTTGAGGACTTAAGTGGTCTCATTGGTTTTTTGGAGAAGAACTACAATGTCAAAGCTTACATTGACAGCAAAGATTCTTCTATGCCAAGTGTGACTTCTGGTGTGACGGCATCAAAAATAAAAGAGCGCATTCGTCAATGCGATAAATTTATTCTTCTTGCAACGGATGGAGCGGTGGAATCAAAATGGTGCAATTGGGAACTTGGATATGGAGATTCTCAGAAGTTTAGTAGTGAAGATATCGCCATATTACCATTAAAACGGAAAGGATATGATGATTCTTCCTATAAGGGAAATGAGTACATGCAGATATATCCATATATCGCTTATTATGACGGAACGGAATTTTATAGAGATAGAACCCCAGTACAAAGGGGCTATTATGTTGTGACTGAAGACGAAAAAGGAAATCGTACAATAAATCCTCTTAGAGACTGGCTGAATAATCATTGAGGAATGAAATAATGAATACTGAAACTGAGCTGGAAGTAAATGAAAAAACAAGGCATGAAGACAAGGTCGTACATCTTCAGATGATACAGGGTGTCATTGATCGTATGTCAACATCAGCAGCAATTTACAAAGGATTTGCAGCAACTATTGTGACAGGGATAGCAGCGATTTCCTTTACAGAGGTGAGCGCATGGATATTATTGATTGCGTTCCTTCCAGTAATCTGCTTTCTGATGATGGATACATACTATCTCAAATTAGAAAAGCAGTATCGGATTCTGTACGAAAAAATACGGAATGAAAAAATCGTTCCAGATTTTTCTTTAGATTCAAGATGTTCAAATACGGAACTTTATGATGCAAACGCGACGTGGCTTAAATGTTTGCAATCCCCAAGCATCTGGATGTTCTATGTTCCCATTATTGCCATTGGAGTGGTAATAGTATCGTTAAAATTTGTAGGAGTGATTTGATATGGCGAAACGGCAGGTATTTTTTAGCTTTCACTACAACAATGACAACTGGCGTGTTGCTCAAGTTCGTAATATGGGAGTTGTGGAAGACCAAGAAACATTCTCCGATAACAGTTGGGAGAAAGTACGATTAAGAAGCGATGCGGCAATTAAAAATTGGATTGATAATCAGCTTTCTATGCGTTCATGTGTTGTTGTATTGATTGGAAGTGAAACTGCTTCGCGCAAATGGGTTCAATATGAAATCGAACAGGGCTGGAAACGTGGCAAAGGCGTTGTAGGAATTTATATACATAATCTCAAAGATCGTTTTGGCTGCCAAGATGATAAAGGGAAAAATCCATTTGACGACTTTTACATTGATAAAGCGATAAACGGCATTTGGAAGAGAACGACTCCATTAGATGCAGATAGCGTTAAGATGCAGGATGTCTGTAAAGCATACGATTCTGGATTTTGTTATAGCGAAAATGTATATAACTATATAAAGAACCATATTCAGGATTGGATTGAGGAAGCTATCGAAATAAGAAATCGTTATCCCAAATAAGGAGTATCGTCATTATGGAAAACTTGAAAATGCACAGCCTTGACGGTGTACAGCGCAACATTGAGCTGATTGGCAAGCTATTCCCCAACGCCATTACCGAGGTGAAACGCAACGGCAAAGTAGAACACGCCATTGACTTTGACGTTCTGCGGCAGGAGCTTTCCGACTCCATTGTAGAGGGCAGGGAGGAACGCTATCAGTTTACTTGGCCGGACAAGAAAAAGGCGATGCTGGCGGCAAATGCGCCCATTACGGCAACGCTGCGCCCGGTGGTGGCTGATAGCGTTGGCAAAGATGGCACGCCCGGCGGCTTTGACAGCGAGAACCTTTACATTGAGGGCGATAATCTGGAAGTGCTGAAGCTCTTGCAGGAGACCTATCTGGGAAAGGTCAAGATGATTTATATTGATCCGCCCTACAACACTGGCAATGATTTTGTCTATGAGGACGACTTTGCCCAGAGTGCTGACGAATATATGGGAAACAGCGGTCAGTATGACGAAGAAGGCAACCGGCTTGTGACCAATACGGAGAGCAATGGTCGTTTTCATACAGATTGGTTGAATATGTTATATCCACGACTGCGGTTAGCAAAGGATTTTTTGAGTGATGATGGGGTTATATTTATAAGTATAGACGATAGTGAATTGCGAAATGTGCTTAAAATTGGTGATGAGGTTTTTGGAAACGCAAATTTTGTTGCATGTTTGACTCGAGTGGCAAAGACAACTAGCTTCAGAGGGAATTATTTTGTGCCAAGTAAGGATTATATTGTTGCCTATTGCAAGAATATTGTCCTTCTTCCAGCGTTCCAGGATGAAGTTACGAATGACGAACAGTTTAAGAAAATCGAAACAGATGGACCGCGAAAGGGTGAATACTATCGTGATGATATTGCTTTCTATTTATCCACATTGCAGACACGTCCTAATCAGCGATACTTTATTGAATGCCCAGATGGAGAGTTAGTGGTTCCTCCGGGAGAGACAATTCCAGGAATAAAAAAAGACGGTGAAAAAGTGTTGCCGCATGATGGTGATGGTGTTTGGAGATGGGAACAGAAACAATACCTAGCAAAAAAGGATTTGTTGTCATTTAAGCAAACAAAAACATCTCCATTATTGAATCAAAATGGAGAGAGAGCAAAATGGAATATTTATACCAAAAGTTACTTGAATGATAAAAAGGAGAAAGGGAATATTCCCAGAGATCTCTTAGAAGGCTTTCTGAATCGAAACGGAAGCGAAGAACTTAAAAAACTAGATATTCCATTTTCGTTTCCTAAACCAAGCAGCCTAATAAAATATTTGATTAAAATATTAAATGCCGATAAGGATATAATTGTAATGGATTTCTTTTCGGGCTCTGCTACTACTGCTCATGCCGTTATAAGGTTAAATGCTGAAGATGGGGGCAATCGTAAATTTATTATGGTGCAGTTGCCGGAAAAGACGGACGAAAAGAGCGAGGCATACAAGGCAGGCTACAAGAACATCTGTGAAATCGGCAAGGAACGTATCCGCCGTGCGGGCCGGAAAATCAAGGAGGATGCCGGATTGACGGCTCCGGCTGATCTGGACATTGGGTTCCGCTGCTTACGTCTGGATGAAAGCAACATGAAACCGGTTTACTACACGCCGGAGAAGACCCAGCAGCAGGATCTGTTCTCGCTGGTGGATAACGTAAAACCTGACCGTACCCTGGAAGATTTGCTGTTCCAGGTGATGCTGGATCTGGGTGTGCTGCTGTCCAGCCCCATTGAGGTGAAAGAGATCGCAGGCAAAAAGGTGTTCAACGTGGCAGAGGGCTTCTTGCTGGCCTGCTTTGACCATGATGTGACGGAGGAAACCGTCAAGGCCATTGCCCAGATGAAGCCCTACTATGCCGTGTTCCGTGACAGCTCCATGGCAAACGACAGCGTTGCAACAAACTTTGACCAGATTTTTGAAACATATAGCCCGGAAACGGTAAGGAAGGTGCTGTAATGGATTTTAGTGGTATTAACTTACCTGATTTAACCCCAAGAATAGATACCTCGTTTATTGATGAAATGAATAGGCAAAATCAGGAAATGATTGATAGCATTACGCCACTGAACGAGATTCTTGCAGAGAAAATAAAACCAATACTTGAAGGAAATCAGAAAGTGGTAGAGGGACTTAATGATAACTATTCAAAACTTAACGATTTGTACCTGTTGAAAGAGAAAGAGTTGGAAGAAAGCAAACAGGAAGCTGAAAAAGCAAAAAAGTATAATACAAAGATGCTGATTATTGCCCTTGTTTCTGCGGGTATTGCGTTAGCTTCGCTTGTTGCTACTATCCTTATTGCTGTTCTTTAATGGTGAAAATGTGATATGGCTGATAAAAAGAAAAAAGAACTTGCTATTCGCAGTTCTGCTGCGGAGTACCTGACTTTTGTGGCTTCTACGGGTGAGAGCGATGCAAGCTATGAAATGCGCTATGAGGATGAAAACATCTGGCTGACGCAGAAGATGATGGCGGCGCTGTATGATGTGGATGTGCGCACGGTCAACGAGCATATCAAAAAAATCTATGCGGACGGCGAATTGACCGAGCAAGCAACTATCCGGAAATTCCGGATAGTTCAGACCGAGGGCACTCGGCAGGTCAATCGGGAACTGACGCATTATAATTTGCAGCTGATTATTGCAGTCGGCTTCAAGGTGAACAACCAGCGGGCGGTGCAGTTCCGCAAGTGGGCGGGTCAGATTGTCAAGGAACACACCATTCAGGGCTGGACAATGGATGTGGAACGCCTGAAGAAGGGTCACATGTTCACGGATGAATATTTTGAGCGTCAG
>ENA-ORMS01001955-ORMS01001955.1-human-gut-metagenome-genome-assembly--contig:-NODE-1955-length-15538-cov-4.768391_pt1 | contig 15538 bp, 18 predicted proteins | sample MGYA00242104_ERZ508997 | MGnify/ENA primary metagenome ERZ508997 (study PRJEB26280, sample SAMEA2338704) | human gut metagenome | biome: human gut; feature: human-associated habitat; material: faeces... | reverse complement strand
ATAATAGTATGTCATACCCCACTTCCCCCCAAACCGTTCATGCCGAACCGTTCATGCCCAGCACTTTGCCACCCGATCATGAACATCACCGCCATATACCACAACGTCACGAACAACGCAATAAAATAATACAAAATAATCAATAGCATTTGCCAATGAATAAAATCCAAACAAAATAAACCCAAGCACTAGACATAATCGCCAATGCATGGCATAATGTAATTGTTCGAAAGGGAACGAAAGATTTAAGGGGATTGAGGAAGATGATATTCGTTTTATTGAGCCGTGGTAGAAATGCCTAACCGATCTACTAGGCGAGTAACCACGCTATCAGTTCACTATTGTAAGCCCCTGGAGTGCTATGAAATAGCAATAGAAACTAACAATGGAACTACCTATCTAGATAGGCTCTATGGTGCATCTTTACGCGATTTTATTACCTTTATCGCGGAAAAGATAAAGGAATTAGAGAGCACCGAGTTAGAAAAAGGAGGTGACCAAAATTGCATGTAACAAAGGCTAAATACGTTTGGCGAACTAAGCACGTTACCACTTGCGACATTTGCCGCAATGGTAAAAAGATCGCTACACGTGAATACCCTGCCGCTGCTGGCATGGCGCGTATCTTTAATCTTGCAGTCAAGGAATTTGGCGAAGATATTTCAATACAGCGCCCAATGCAGGTAAGCAAGGTATATGTTATGCCACTAGATGAATTCTATTCATCTGCAAAATGTTTTGATTCAAAAGAAATTGACTAAGGAGAAATGAAAATGGAAAACCAGGAAATCGCAACTGCAGAAGTAACTGAAATCGCTACTGGTAACGCAACTTACGGTTTTGCTGCATCCTATGATCTGTCTACCGAGGCCGGCCAGATTGCTGCCTTCAACGCTGGCGTTGCATCTGATTATAAGCTTTCGGACTTTGCGGGTAAAACTATCGTTATGACTGCCTGGCTTGTGGAACCCATTGAAGCAGTAAACCAGCTTACGGGTGAACTGGAAAACCGCCCGCACATTGTTATCACTGATGCAGACGGCGCAACGTATGAAGCCCAGTCCGTTGGCCTTTATCAAGCATTGCAGCGTTTGAAGGCAATTCGCCCCGTTATTGATGAGGATAACCCCGCAACGATCGAGATTATTAACCGTAAGGTTCGTCTTGGTTCCATGCTTACTTTTAAGCTTATCGGCTAAATTGCGGTAAAATCTAAGGGCGGCAGAAATGCCGCCCTTTTTGTTAAAAGAATGCCCCTCACTAGGAGGGGCAGGAGATTAGGAGGGGCAAATGAAGAAGCGAACCGAGTTAGACAAAGAAGTTTCGCGCTTGCAGAAGAATGCCCGAAACAAATTATACCGCTTGCGCAAGAAAGGCGCAATTAACGCGCAAATTTCAGCCGCTTTTAATCCAGTAATTCCAGCAGCTGAGCTAAAAGGCATGAGCGCAGTTGAAAAACGTCAGTATGCACAGAAGTTGCGCGAATTTAACGCCCGTGAAAACGCATATATCTTTAACAAAGGTACCGAGGTAGTAATTCAGCGAGAGGGAACGCCCATTATGAGCGTTGAATTATGGCAACGCCGCTTGGAAGAAGCCGAATTGAACGTTATTCGGTCTGAAAATGCCGATCGACTTAAAAGCATTCGCGAAACTGTTTTAAATAAAATCCCCGAATCGCAAGTTCGAAATATTGACTTTATTGAATCACCTATGGAATACGCCATAGACGATGGGCGTTTTAGCGCTATCAAGCCCGTAATTCGTGAGACGGAATTTAAACCAGGCGCAAAATCAAGCTATGAGAAAATCAAATCTCGCCTTACTTCCGCGCTTGATACTGATAGGCTTTTACAATACAAGCAAGCTGTTATTAATAAGCTAAAAGACAACGATATAGACGAATCAGTTTTGAAGCAGCTTTCAAAATTGACAGCTGATGAAATGGCCTATCTGCATTTTTACACTGATTTTGGCGTGTTGGTTGATACATGGCAATATCAAACCGACTATGAAGAGGGTTACCGCTCCCCTAGCGCTGGTGAATCGACTGCAAATGAAACCGCGCTAAAAGAACTTTTGCAATTTATCGGAAAATGAAAAAGCATGTTATTGAATATTCGGCCGATTTTGAAACCAACACAAGCGCCGACGGTTGCGCGGCAAATCCTGTATGGGCATGGGGAGTTGCCCCTGTTGGTGCTAATACCGATGAATTACTCAAATATGGCACTAGCATAGAATCATTTATGATATGGGCGTTTGATCATCCAGGCCGCTATTGGTTTCATAACGCAGGATTTGACACCAAATTTATTATTTCTTGGCTGCTGTTAAACGGATATAAGCATACTGAGGAACGCGAGCCAGGCGCGGGAGAATTTACCTTGTTAATGGATAGCTTGGGCAAATTCTACCATATGCAAATTACGAGCGAATGGTCTACTTTTGAAATTGCAGACAGCTATAAAAAACTTCCTATGCCACTTGAAAATGTTGCGGAGGCTTATGGTCTTGAAATGACCAAAGGTGAAATAGACTATGACGAATACCGGGAGCCAGGTCATATTTTAACCGCACTTGAATTGGACTATTTGCGGCGCGATGTTTTGATCTTGGCTAAAGCGCTCGATCACAGATTCGAGCTTGGCGAAAAATTAACCACCGGTGCCGATTGCTTAGCGGCATTAAAAGACCTATTTGGCAAACGCCAATGGCGCGTTAAGTTCCCAGAGCTTGATCCCGAGCTAGATTCAATACTGCGAAAAGCGTACCGAGGTGGTTACGTTTACGCAAACCCCGCACATGTAAATAAGCATTTAGGAGAGGGTGGGCGAATTGACGTTAATTCGCTTTATCCATTTGTTATGCATGATAGGTGCTTGCCAGTCGGTAAGCCACTTTTGCAGCCTGGCAAGCCAATTAAAAGTGAAAATTATCCACTATGGATTAGCGAAATAACCTTTTCAGCGCACCTGAAAAACGGCAAATTGCCGTGTATCCAGGTTAAAGGAAGTCTATTTTTTAATGCTCGCGAATATCAGACCGATATAGACGAGCCAATTACGATGATGCTTACTAACGTTGATTGGGCATTGATAAATGAATGCTACGCGGTAGACGTAATAGCGTACGGCTCAACGTACTATTTTCGCGGCGTGACTGGTCTTTTCAAAGCATATGTTGAGGCTGGCATGGTTGGCAAGATGAATGCTAAAAGCCCAGGTGAACGCATGAATTGGAAACTGTGGCTAAACAACGCTTATGGAAAATACGCGCAAAAAATTAAAGTACGGGGCAAGGTGCCGCGCCTTGATTCTGACGGGGTTGTGCATTACGTGATAGGAGAGGAAACTGAGCGTAGGCCCGTATATTTGCCCGTCGGAATTTTTGTAACAGCATGGGCGCGAGATTACACGATTAGAACAGCGCTAAAATTTGGCGATCGCTTTATCTATTCCGATACCGATTCAATTCATTTTATTGGCTCAGAAATACCGAACGATATTCGGATTGATTCTAAAAAGCTAGGTTATTGGGATTTAGAAGCAGCGTTTTCCGATTGCGTGTGTTTACGCGCCAAAACGTATGCAGAAGCAGAATATACGCATGATAAAAACGGTAATTTGACCGTAAAACCGTGGGCGTACACATGTGCGGGAATGGTTGAACCGCTTAAACAGATTATGAGGATTGAGGATTTTCACCCTGGCTTTACCACAGATTTTGAAAAATGCGAAAACGTGCCTGAGATTTACCATGATAAATCGAAGTGGAAAATCGTACCACAAGCCGTTAAAGGCGGCGTTATACTTGTGCCAAGGCCATTTTCGATTAGATAAGGGGACAGAATGGATATTTTGGGTTGTGACGGAATCGCTGCCGTTTTTTGCCTAGGTTTTATCGTGGGTGATTATCTATCAGGCGTGATTAAAGCGATCAAAAATAAGGAATTAGACAGTACAAAAATGCGGCTTGGCTTGTGGCATAAGGCTGGGTTTATCGGTGCTATGGCGCTCGGCTACGCATGCCAATTGGCGGTTAATTATGGCCTTTTGCCAACGTCATTCAACGCCGTTTTTGGTGGGGTTTGCGTTTACGTGATTATTACCGAAGCTATTTCAATTTTTGAGAATCTTTGCGGACTATCGCCTGAATTGAGTGATTCACCGTTGGCAGCACTTTTGAAGTTGAAGGAGAACAAAAGCGATGATTAAAGGTATTGACGTGTCGAGCCATGACAATTTTAACGGCTCTGAATTTAAGGCAAACACTGAAAATTGTTACCGTGATTCTGATTTTGTTATCGTGAAGGCAACGCAAGGCGTTACGTATGTGCATAGGCAGTGCGACGCTATTATTAACCGGTGCAAAGCTGACGGCAAATTGTGGGGATTCTACCATTATGCTGGTGGCAACGATCCTATTGCCGAAGCTGAATTTTTCTATAATCTGTGCCGCGGCTACTTCGGTCACGGTATCCCCTGCCTTGATTGGGAATCAATTCAGAACAAGGCTTGGGGAGATTCGAACTGGTGCCGTAAGTTTGTGGACAAAATCCACGAATTAACGGGCGTGTGGTGCTTGATCTACGTACAAGCTTCTGCGCGTGCGCAAGCCGCAAACTGCGCGGATGATTGCGGCTTGTGGCTTGCTGGTTATCCTGATTACCGCAATTCGTGGGATATGCCGAGCTTTAGATATGGTACTGATCCCTGGAAAACGTGGACTGTTTGGCAGTATTCTTCATCGAATGGGGAAACCGATCGTAATTACGCGCAGCTTGACAGCGCGGCATGGGGGAGGATCGCAGTTGGAAGTGGCGAACCAGTAAATCCCGAGCCAGTGCCAACGCCTAAACCGACCGCTCCAGCAAATTGCGATGTTGCGAACGTCCAGGCATGGGCAGGGTCAACGGCTGATGGTATTTACGGCCCAAAAACTAAGCGTGCTTTGCTCAAGGTTTTGCAAAGAGAGCTAAACAAGCAGTTCGGCAAGGGCCTTGCCGTTGATGGAATTTGGGGGCCGAAAACTCGCGCGGCATGCGTAAATGTTCGCAAGGGAGCAAGGGGCAATATTACAAAGGTTTTGCAGGGTGTTCTTATCTGCAATAACTACGATACTAACGGTTTTGATGGTATTTTTGGATCAGGTACCGCTTCTGCGGTTCGCCAGTACCAAGCCGACCATGGGCTTAGCGCTGATGGTATTGCAGGAAAAAATACGTTTGCAAAATTGTTTGGTTAGTGCTATAAAGCAATTAAGCGTGCGCACCCCCTGCGCTGGTAAGTAGTTATTAAGGAATGCAATACCGTGAGGTATCCTTACATAACGAGCAGTGCAAGGCTTTTTAATCAGCGTTCGCGGAATTGCCGCGCTTGACCTTTAAACCCCTGGTCATGCCTATAAGGCTATAGACCAGGGGTTATTTTATTAAGGAGGAAAACCAATGACGCTAGATGAATTGCTTGCAATGGACGAAATTGAAGATTTGTCCGAATGGCGTAACGGTGTATCCCAAGGCGTTGCCGATCTTTCGGCAGGTATGCAGGCGCGGCTTTCCGAGCTAGAGGAAAAGCTTACCGAAGCCGAGCGCAAGTATCAGGAAGTTGCCGCCCGCAATTATGAACTCATGGTTGCCGCAACCGCTCCCGCACCTGACGAGGGCGAAGAGGGCGAAGAATCGCAGGAAGAAATTGCAGAAAAGTCTATTGATGAACTTTTCGCAGATAAGGAGAACTAGATATGGCTGCTAGCAAGGTAGCGGCAACCAACGCCGCAATTATTAACGCCGTGCGAAACAATGCATCGGAGCAGTACCGCGCGCGAATTCCCGAGATTACCGATAACAACCTCACTAAAACGCTTGCGCTTTTGCAGGAAAATTCGCTTCTATGGAATGAATTCATCCAGGTACTTGTTCAGCGTATCGGCCTTACTCTTTTCCGTACCAATTCATTTGAAAATCGATTGAAGCCATTCAAAACTGGCGCAATGGCCTATGGCGGTATTGTTCAGGAGATTGGCGCAAATCTGCTTAAGGCTAAGGCTTACGATCCGAACGATACCAACGTTTTTGGCGCTGATAAGCCAGACGTTAAGGCGATTTACCATTCCGTAAATCGACGCGATCGCTACGATTTGCGACTCAATGAAGATATGCTCGAAGAGGCTTTCGTCCAGGATGGCCAACTTTCCGCATTTATCAATAGCTTGCTTGCGCTTCCCCAGCAGTCCGACGAGAATGACGAATATTTGATCATGCGCGATATTTTGCGCAAAGTTCACGACGGTGAGGGACTGGCAACCATTCGCGTTCCTGACATGTTCGCTAGTGATATTACGGCAGATGAAAAGCGCGTTGCTGGTGAAACCATTGCGGCGGTTCTGCGTGAGCATTACTTGCAGATGAAGAACTTTTACAATACCAAGTACAATAACGCTGGTATGCAGGTTACTAGTGATGATCTGGTTTTGGCAGGTACGCCGCGATTCTTTGCTAATTTTGACGTGTCGGTTTTGGCGGCTGCTTTCAACATGGACAAAGCAAACTTCCTCGCAGATCGAACCGTTGTAATTGATGATTTTAATATCCCTGGTACCGATGTCGCGCTTATGGATCGTGATTTTTACGTATGCACTGATACCAAGATTAAAAGCGCTTCTATCTACAATCCTGCAACCCTTGACCTTGATTATTACTACCACCATTGGGGGGTATATTCCGCTTCGCCAATGCGTAATGCGTTGCTTCTGTCTACTGTTGAGGAATCTAATATCACGGCGGCTCCCGCTCGCACGGTTACCAAGGTTGATGTTTCTTTGCATGATCCAGTTGCAGAAAACAAGGTTGTTGAACCTGGCGCAGAAATTGCGCTTGATACCGTTGTAACGTATTCCGATTCGTCTACCGATGGTCGCGCGTATACTATTATCACATGTCAGACCGCAGAAGACGCGGCGGCGGGTGTTTGGAAGGTGGTACTCCCTGACACTGGCACCTATATTGACCGTATGGGAGTTTTGCACGTGTCTGAAAATTCCAAGTATACTGGTATCACGGTTACGGCAATTTCAAACGCTGATAACAAGAAGTCTGCTAACATTGTCCTTGCAGCTAAAGCATAGGGAGAGTGTTACACATGCCAACTAACGTAACTCCGTTTAGTTGGGCGATCCAGTCCCGCGTCACCCTTTGCAGGGTGGCGTGGGACGATTCATATAAGGACGTTGTATCCTTTGAATCGCCCGAAAAGCGAAATGAATATTTTGATTCACTCAAAAGTGAATCAATAGTTTTAGATAACTACACCTATTTGAAGCCGAATGAGCCTATCAATATTGATGTGCCTTTTCATAAGGCTTATACCTACAATTATTTAATCGTCGATAACCCTAAAACCGATGATCCCGACGACGTAACGCCGCCGCGCTTCTATTACTTTATCGAAGGGGCGGCTATGCTCAATCCGAGCACTACAGCACTTACTTTGCAGCTGGACGTGTTCCAAACGTATCTATGGCAATTCCGCTTGGGCGTTTGTTTTGTAGAGCGTGGGCATTTGGCTATGGCAGCCATGCATAACCGCCTTGCATCTGGCAAATACAATACCGCGGAGACAATGCGCATTTTTGGCGTTGCAAGCGAAGGGCTTGACGTTGGTAGCGACTACACAATTGCGCGCGCTGAAATGTTCGATTTGAGCGCCAAACAATGGGCGGTTATCGTGCAAAGCAATACCGACCTTGCAGCCGATTGGGGAACGCGTGATAATCCCTCGCTTAAAACTGCCGACGGACAAATGACTGACGGCTTAGCGAGCGGCTGCAATGTATATGCCATTGAATCATGGGATTATTCGGAATTTATGAAAAAGGTTCGTGACGCCCCGTGGGTAGCAAAGGGAATCGTTTCAATTTCTGCATTCCCAAAAACCGTTTTGACGGATGGCCCCAGCGTGTCGCTAAATGGTGTTAACGCGCACTTTTTGGGCGATACACCAGATGAAGGCGTATATTTTACTTCTGACGAGCCAATTCTAGAGCAGCTCGGCAGACTTACGAACGCTGATTTTAAATACGTGGATAAGTTAAAATGCTTCCCTTACGCTGTTATTGAAATTGTTAATTACCAAGGTAATTCCTTATTGTTAAAGCCGGAAATGGTCAATGATAAAAAATTGACGTTAAAGCAAATGGCTTGCGCCGCCCCGCCATACCAGAAAATTGCTTTTTTCCCTGCGCATTACGGCGAAGCGGTTGGAGATTCTGGCTACGGAAAAGCTGGCTATTACACGATGGACTACACCAAGGGGCAATATTCAGAGAAAACGCATGAAGTTAACTATGGCTATTGGCTCGATACGGCGATCTGGTTTCAAGACTTTCCGCAGATGTCAATCGTGAATGATGAATACGTAAATTACATTGCAAGCACAACTAACCGCCGCCAATTCTCCTACAATGCGGCTGGATGGACGCAGCAAAAAAGCTTAGCAGGCAATCAATTGACGTATGACCAGGCACAACAGCAGTTAGCTAACAATCAAGCTAACCAGGATATCAGCAACGTACAACAGGGCATTAACATGGGTTTGTCTGCGTTGGCTAGCGGTATGGCTGGAAACCCTGCAGGCGTTCTAATGGGCGTTGCTGGTGGAGCTACTAATTTAGTAGCTTCTAATTTGCAATTCCAAAATAATCAGCAGTTAGCTGGACAATTTGCAGATCAGAACAAAAATCTATCAGACTGGGCAGCAAAAGGCGATTATCAGAACGCAATTGCTGGAATTGATGCAACGGTTCAAGATGCAGCACTGACACAGCCTAGTCAATCTGGGCAGATGGCGGGAGACGGTTTTAACCTGTCAAATGGTATGATGATAGTACAAATTCGCTATAAGACAATTACTACCCAAATGCAGGAGATTGTGGGTAATTACTTTTTGAAATACGGCTATGCGATTCGTCAATATTTAGTGCCGCAAAAAGACTTTATGTGCATGGAAAAATACACGTACTGGAAGATGCTTGATACGTCTATTATCTGCTCCACTGCTGATGAAGGCGTTAAAAACGCTATTCGCGGCATTTTTGAAAAAGGCGTTACCGTGTGGCGCAACCCCGCAGATATTGGACGCACCTACGGAGCTGATAACGCACCTATTCAAGGTATTGATGGATATGCTAGAGAGGTGAAATAATGGGCACGACATTACCAGAATATGCGCAATCCGTTTGGATTGATGAATCAGAGTTGATGTTAGGCAAAAAGCACGTTCGCGAGCTGCTAGACAGTGCGCAAGCCTATGATCAATTGCAGTATCGTTTTTGGCGCACGTACCTAGAGAATATCGCAATTGCTGGGTTCACCTGGGAAAACGTTCCCGCTGGAATTGATCCACGTGCGATTGAGTATATTCTGCTCTATTACGGTATGGGGGCATTATTTACGGAGAGCGGCGGCGTTCTTTTTGCGCAAGCCGCCCCGGCTGAAAACATAAACATGTTTTACAATCCAAATAAAATCAATTTGTTTTCTCCAGCTGGCCAGTATTGGCAGAGGCATTGTAATTTTTGGGTAAACGCAGAAAATGAAGTTATGCCACGCGATGCCGTTATGCTTTTCGATAATATGATGCGAACGCCGCTAAGCGGCTTTATTTCAAACTACGCTAAGCGACTTGCTGCAATTGATCGCACTATTGATATTAACGTTGGCGCCCAAAAAACGCCCTGGATCATTACGGGGCCAGAAGAAGCTAAAGCGACCAAAAAGGGCATTATTAAGGACCTTAAAAACAATAAACAGTTCATCAGCCAGAACAGCGGAATGACTGACAATGTAAACTATGAGGTACTCAACACTAACGCGCCTTTTGTTGCCGATAAATTGCTTGATGCAAAGAAGCGAATACTAGATGAAGCTATCACGTTTTTAGGCGCAGACAACGCAAACACTGACAAGAGAGAGCGCGTAAATACGCAAGAGGTTCTATCTAATAATGAGCAGGTTATGTTGATGCGCAATTCGCGCCTAAAATGCCGAAAGGAATTTTGCAAAGTGGCTAACGTGGTTTTTGCTGATTACCTCGATGCCCCTATTGATGTATCGTGGTCAGTGCCGCATTTGCGCGAAGCCGAAGCGCCCGAAGTATTGCCTAATAAAGATATTGACGGAGAATAAACAATGCTAATAACAGACGATACACCGACCTTGCGCGATGTCGTACATTTGTACGGCAATGACCTATGGGACGCGGCGCGCCCCTATCCGATTTGGGATGAATCAGAGCGCGAAGAACTGCAAAACAAAATATATGATCATTTCGAATTTCGCAAAATTGCGCAAGACACCCCCGCGCTATTTGTTGCATATCTAAATAGACGTATGCGCGAGATGATGCCAGTAATTAATCCAATTTTTGCAGCTCTGGCTGATGAAAAACTAGACATTATGGCAACGTATAAAACCGAGGTTATGAACATTAGTTCGTCTGAATCGAACACGACTGCGCGCCAGATTTTCAGCGCCACGCCGCAGGCGCAATTGTCAGGCGCTAAGGATTACGCTACCAACCTTACCGACAACACGGGGCAGGGAACCGATACGGGAAAAAGCACTAGCGCGCATAAAGGAACGCAGGGACAAGCCGCCGAAGTGTTGACAAAGTGGCTAACAGGTGTTAACAATGCACTATACCTAGTTTTTAATGGCTTAGAGCCATTGTTTAATCAACTCTATGATGATGAGGGATTTTAATATGGCTGTATTTGACGGTCTAACAGGCTTAGACTTTGCATATCAAGGATTTCAATATCCTTTGCCCCCAGCCTGGAAAAGGGCGATCCGCTTAGAGGATCAAATTAATTGGCTGCTCCAGGCGCTAATGGCTGTAAATGATTCAGGCCTTAATGATGAAGAATTGAAAAAAGCTATTAGCGAGCTTGATAATGATTTGCAAGGTCAGATTAACGACTTGCGAAGCGGTTGGGAAGCGGGAGATTCGCGGCTGCAAGAGCAGATCAAGAATATTATCGCTGGTTTGTTTTTGGTGCATAATCCTATCACGGGTAGTTATGATTATCACCAGGTCGCATTTAGGCAGCTTTTTGACGCGTGCCGACCCTACGCAGCAACCTACGCCGACATTGATTATTTAGGAATTGGCGAAGCAACAGCCCACGGCACGGCGCAGACCGATCAATATCTATCGTATGCTGATCTTGACGCGCTATCGTATGGCGCATTTGAAAACCGTGATGGAGCAATGACCGAGGGCACAACTCTTTACCCTTCCCCCGCGCCTGACGCAACGGGGCGAATGGTTACGGCTGAATTTGCAACTACTGATGAAGTTTGCTATTTCTCACTTGACTTTTACGGACGTTTCGTTCTTAAAAACGCTTGCGAAAAGGCTAAGAAAGATAAGACTCTTATTGCAATGTTCAATGATGCTTTGAACTGCGCAATAACACCCGCCGGGGCACTTCAAGATGTTGAACCTGGATACGATTATTCGCCTACTATTTTTACGACTTATGGGGAAATGGACGCGAACGGCGTTCTTGGATATAAGGAGAATTTGTAATGCCTACACCTAATTTTAATTTACCGTTGATTGATGGCGCTTCGCCTATTTCTATCGTTAATGATATGAACGCACTTGCAGCAGCTGCTGATTCTGCTATGGGAACGCTTGCAACGCAGGGCGATATTTCGGGAATCAAAACGCAGGTAACTAACGCTAATAAGGTCGCTACCGAAGCACAGTCCGAAGCAGTAAAGGCCAGTGGCGCGGCAGAAGCGGCAAGCGAAGCAGCAGCAACCGCCAATGCAACCGCCAATGCTGCAAAGGGTAGCGCTGCTAATACTGCCGAAGCACTTGCAGTTGTCAAAGCTGATGTAAACCGCATTGATGCTCATGTATACTACACTACATTGGAACAGCACGCTAAAAATCCATGGCCTTCTGGCGTGTGGCTAGGCCAAAAATCAAATGACGGTAAGCTGTTTACAGTGACAGGGCAGCTTACCGTTAGACCAGACGGCGGCGGTAACTATGTTAATAAGTCTAAGCTCACTGCTGCAACTGTTAACATTCCAGGATCTAATAATCTCCCTGGTATTCCGCTTTTTATTTTAGGATCGGCCCCCACCACTGCATATGAGATATACGCGGGCCTGTTTAATGCCACAACAAACCAAAGCGATCCATTTACCTTTTCAACGTCGTGGCCTATTGCGCTTGAAGTTGGAACTGACGGAGTTATTTACCTGCGCACGCAAGGTGCCCTAGGTACTGCCAATTACTGCTACGGCGTAGCATCAGCCACCTGGAGCATTTAAAATTGCCAACTCTTGCAAACACATCATTATACGCTATGTATGTTATCGGCGCGGTAGAGAGTGAACACAATTGGGGAGCTGTTTACCGCGTCGATCCTATTACTATTGGCATGATGCAGGAATACGGGCAAAATGCGTCAAACCTGCTAAAAATGTTGCGTTCTGGTGATCCCGAGGGGTACGCTGCTTTTAAAGCGGCGGCCCCTCAATTAGACGCTGACGTAGACGCGCACGGGGATAGCTGGAATTGGTGGACTTCCCGATATCTTACCGATAGCGAAGCAAACGCCTGGGTTGAGTTCGCGAAGCGTGATGCTAATCACAAAACACAACAACAAAAATGGTTTGATCAATTTCAAAATGAGTATGTCCCGGCATTGGAAAAGTTCGGACTATCGCAGGATCGACCGCAAACGCTAGTTTTTGCGGCTTGCATGTATCACCAAAGCCCACGCAGTGCGGGGCAGGTGCTTAGAGCGTGTGGCGGTAATGCTACGCTTGAAACAATGCGTAACACGGTATTGAATAATGGCGTACTTGGCAAATATAAAAACCGCTATAACCGCACTTATGACATGCTAAAGGATTGGGACGGCAACAGCGCGCCGCCTGACTTCGGACAAGTCGGCGACGTTGAATCGGGCGGAGATTCGCCTACACAATCGGAGCAGCAAGGGAGCCAGGTTAGCTACTGCCAACTTGTTAATAATGAACTGGTTATTTTTGGCCTTTCTGGTTTTGCCAATGGCCTTGTTTGCCACAAAATGGGGCCTAATATTTGGGCACCGTCTGCAAACGTTAACGGCCACCCCAATGCCACAGATAATGCCACTACTAACCAGGGAAATGACACGGGAAGCGATGCGGCTCGCAAGGTCGTTGAATTATATAAATCGTGGGAGGGCAAATTTCAATATTCACAAGGGGCTGGGCGGCTTGACCCCGTTAACAGCGGGGTAGGAGATTGTAGCTCTACAATTTACGCCGCTTATAAGCAGATTACTGGCATTAATGTCGGCACCTGGACGGGCGACATGAGCAGCAAAGGAACGCTAATTACACATGGTAAGGGTAAAAACCTACCGTTTGACCAAATGCAATTAGCCGATCTTGTGCTGATATCGTGGGGCGGTTCATCGGATGAATCGGGGGTGGGCCATGTTGAATTATACGTGGGCAATGGCCAGATCATGGGCCACGGCGGAGGAAGTCACCCCAAAGGGCCATGGCTGAAAACTGACCCAGCTAATTATTTATCGAACAAATGTACGTGGTGGATTAGGCGCTATCTATAATGACTGAATTTTACTTACAGAAATACATGGAGAAAACTCTATCATACAATGCGCCTATGACCATTGCCGTTGGTGGTAATTCTATCGGTAAAACCTATAGTTTCACGTATCAAGGTGTAAAGGAATTTATCAAAAGCGGTAAGGAATTCGGCTGGATTCGCCGATACGAAACTGAGCTTAAAAAAGCAGCTGCAAACTTCTTTGACGATCTTGCCGAACATGAAGAATTCCCTGGTTACATTTTTAAGACTGACAAAGATCACGGTTACATTGCTGAAAAACCGTCTGGCAAGGCTAAACCAGATTGGCAAGTGTGTTGCCACTTCTTCGCATTGAGCAAGCAAGGCACTTACAAGGGCACGGCATACCCTCGCGTTAAACGCCTTATTTTTGATGAATACATTCGCGAAGAAAAAACGCCACCAGGTTATCTGTACGACGATATGGGCAAGCTTTTTAAATTGTGGAAAACCATTGGACGTAAACGAGACGACTGCCAGCTATATTTACTCTCTAACGCGCTTGACCTGGTCAATCCTGCGTTTTTGTGGCTTGGTATTACTGACGAACCTAAGCCTGGCTATTCCTGGCACAACAATAAAACCGTTTTGCTGCATCACATTAAAGACGCTGCATTTGCACAAAGCGAACGCGATACGCTGGTAGGTAAGGTTATTGCAGGTACCGCACTGGAAAAAGTTATGATTGATAATGAGTTTGCGGCTTCAAATGATTTGTTCATTGCAAAGAAAACCGCGAATGCAAAATACCGTTACGGCTTTAAATATTGTGGGCATGTTTATGCCGTTTGGCTTGACAATTCAAACGGATTGTTTTATGTGAATCGTAAAGCGCCTAAAGGTGGTTTAGTATATTCTCTTACTACCGAGGATCATAGGCCAAATATGTACTTGGTTGAATCGGCTGGTAAATTTGCGCGTCAGATTGGGCGACTATATGGCAACGGCGTTGTTCGTTTTGAGAACAACGCCGCTCGTGAGGGATTTTTGAAGATGCTTAGAATGCTTGGGTTACGCTAATCGCGAATCCAGCATATCAATAATGCTATAATCATTATTATGCCTAATACTACCGGCACAATATCGCCCAGTGTAAAAACAAACATTCTAATATCTCAATCTATCATCACTTGACTGCCAAACTTTTTGATTAGCTAAACGCCAACCTGGTGCTTCTGCTAGGATTTTTGGCATTACGCGATAAATTCCACGATCAGACAAGCCAATAAAGCGTAACGGCTCGCTAATCTTCATTAGGACTTTAGCAGCTCTAGCGCTATCTAGATCAGCCGGTTTAGCCGTGAATACATAATTGCCTTTATTCACGTATTCGCAAATTAAATAGACTGTGTGTTCGTGGAACTTCCAAACTTCTTGCATCAAAACCACCCATCTGTATTAATTAGCAGGCTTAACAACCACCCAATACCAATCATACCGCATGGGAGGGCAGCGCACCATATTAGGCCACCTACAATACTGCCTACATACCAGCCTAAGGCCATTAGCAGGAAGCAAAGGAGGGTAAAGGCTAACGCCGCTATTAGTTGCTTGTGCATTAGTACACCTCCACGCAACGAACCTTATAGAAGTATTGAATTGCACTGCTAATATCTAAATCGCGTGCGTAGGCGGCTACGCAATACGCTTCTGCGCTTGCTTCACTGCCAAACGCCGCAATGTCAGTTTGCTTGTAAACATCTGGAATAAGGCCATCACTGACATCTACCGAGTAGCGCGTTACTACATGAGTATAGCCGTCAACGATAGTACCCGGGCAAATTGCGTTCTTTGCTTTAAGATCAGCAATGGTGAATTTCTTAGTGGTATACATCTTCCTCAATCCCCTTAAATCTTTCGTTCCCTTTCGAACA
>ENA-ORMS01001948-ORMS01001948.1-human-gut-metagenome-genome-assembly--contig:-NODE-1948-length-15568-cov-3.863147_pt1 | contig 15568 bp, 22 predicted proteins | sample MGYA00242104_ERZ508997 | MGnify/ENA primary metagenome ERZ508997 (study PRJEB26280, sample SAMEA2338704) | human gut metagenome | biome: human gut; feature: human-associated habitat; material: faeces... | reverse complement strand
CGGCCGCCGTTCCTGCGGCAGGAGCTCCACCGAGAAGCCCCCCGGCAAAAGCAAAGTTTACAATGTTGTCTCCAACGCTCATGGCCGTGTTATAAATAAATGCTCCAACGCCGGACATATCGCTGGAAACAGTTTCGCGGATGAGCGAAGTCCGCCCGGACATTTGATGTGCCGTGCTGTAAGGATTCAGCCCACGCCCTTTTGCCACATCTACAGTGTCTTGGATAGCAGCAACACCGGCGGATATGCCGGTAACAGGAGCTGCCAGCACCGTTTGTATAGAAGAAAGGACCGGACTTTCTTCCGCAAAAGAAACAGCGTCACCGGTTTTATACCCGGATTGTCTTTCCTGAGCTTTTCTTTTTAATTCAAAATTGTATTTTTCATAGGCTGCTTTGTCCGTGGATTTAAGATAATCCAGGAGCTGAACCTCATCCCGGCGGTAGAATCCTTCCAGATCGGTATAATATGTATTTGGATCATACAAATTGTTGTGTGTCGTATCCAACGCACGCTTTTGGCTGATCTGATTTTGGGATTCATCGTTTTCCGCAAACTTTTCGTCCATGGAATAGTTTTCAAGAAACTTTTTGAATTCATCGGATTTCAGAATGTTTTCATAGTCTCCGTAATAGGCATTGTATCCCTCGTTATACTCAAAGCGGGACATACCTTTTCCGATGAGCGCGTCCTTGCGCTTATTATAGGCGGCTTCCTGCGCGTCTCTTTGCGCGGCGGCCAGTTTCTTTTGCTCCTCGGCCAGCTGCGCCTCCTGCTCTCTTTTTGCGCGTTCTGCGGCAATGGCGAGAAGGGTCTGCTGTTCGTGCAGGTCTGCCAGTTGACTGCCGCTTACACCGCCCCTTGCCGTTTTCCCGTATGTATTTGTTCTGCTGTATCCCATAGCAGCCTCCTTTTATCCTTCCGGAACGAATTCTTCTCCGCTGAGTTCTCTTTTTTGTCTCTTGATTTCTTCTTGCGTGTATAACCCGGCTTTTTTGCGGTATTCCTCTATCACATCGGCCGCTTCGGCCGCTGTAATATACCCGCTGTCGGCCAGTGTGTTCAGGTAGTCCTCAATGTTGGCCACCGCCTGCATTTTGTCACCGGATTTTTTGTACATCTCCTTGACATTTTTGATGATTGTTTTCCCATCCTCGCCTGCGATTTTACCTTTAAGACCGATATAATTCTGGGCAAATTTTTGTTTATACTCCTCTATGGCGGCTTCATAATCCGTCAGTCGCTGTTGCGTACTGGCCATGTTTGCCGCCGCTACCGTATAGTTTGCGGCCAGCTTTTCTCCCTCTTCGTCATAACGGGATTTTGCAATGGAATAAAGCTGTGGGTAAAGCTCCGCAAAATTGCGCGCATACTGGTTTTGAACCTGCTGCCCGGCTTGCTGTGCATAGGAATTTCCGTACCCGCCGCTTCTTGATTGTACCTGCGCCACCGTTTCCTTCATGGCCTGTTCTCCCTGGCGCATATAGTTGTCCCGGTACATCTGAGAAAGTTGGTCTTTGTTCACATCGAAAGAGAAAGCAGGTCTTTCTGTATATGCCTTTCCTGCCGATTCTACAGACTTTTGCTGTTCTGCAAGTCTTTTTTTGAGAGCTTCATATTCTTCGTTGGTCATCTCTTTTTTCCTCCGAATTAAATTTCATGTTGAGTTGTTCGCATAACTGCACCAGCCATCTCTCCAGTTGAGAAAGCTTCTGCTCTGCCGTTCCGGTCAGTCGCGGCGGGGAAAGATTCACTTTCATCATTCGTCACTCCCTTGCTCCAGTATTTTGGCGATAGAATAAAGACGGAAATTACCTTGTCCTTCAATTCTGAATTTCATGTGGTCACAACGCCGGGGAACAATCGGGAATGTCACGGAACGGACAACGCCGGTTCCGGATACTCGTCCTTTGTTGATCCAGTTGCCGTCCGAATCGTACATGATCCAAACATCCACCTGCGCACCGAGACTGACCGAAAGCCTGAGATTGAAGCGGGAGATATATTTGTTATCCGGCATAGAATATCCGATGTTCCCGCTTTCAAGGACTGTGCGGAAATCCTTTTCTTCGGTATATCCGGTTTCAGATGGGCTTCCGATGCAACAAACCTCTCCGGCCTTTCCTTCGTTGTTCCAGCCGTACAGAGATCCGGCGCATTGTGCCGTACCTGTAAAGCGTGTGTTGTCCTCTCTCATCCACAGCCCGGTGCGCGTGTCGTAGCAGAAAAGATGCCAGCTTCCTGCGCTGTCTTTCATGCTGATATAATAAAATCTGTCTTCTGCCGAACCCGCCACGGCGTTGGTATATCTGACACCGCCGAAATCGTCCGAAATCAGCGAGAATGTAGATCCGTCAAAGGAATAAACGCCGTTCTTGCCTTTGTAGTAAAGCAATCCGCCCACCGCACAAAGGGATTTTCCGCTTCCTTCTTCCACTCCCGGCGCGTCAATTTTAAGGATCTCATAGTTGCTCGGATAGTCCCCATACACCTTATAGATAACATCCTCCTTAAAGAAGAATGGATAACCTCCATAAGAGATGCAGGCCGTGAACTTTCCGTCCGTTCCCACCGTTGCGCTGTATGACCCGCCGTCTGTTTCCTCAAAATTGGAAAAACTGAAACCACCCAATTCGGAAGCGGATATCTCATTGACAAAGACACCGTTCTTTTTTCCTCTGACAGCTCCCCAGATCCGGTTATTATGCTCGCAATAACAATTCATGGATTCTTTGAGATCAGAAGGTCGGACGGTCAGCGTTTGACCGGGACACGAAATATACGGAATTTCCGGACACTTGTCAACTTTGAAATAGTAACGGCTGTGATGCACATCCGAACTGTCTTTATAGTTTTCGCATTTCACCAGCTGCGATTTTGCCGAATTCAGGTTTTTCAGAAATTCGAATGCCGGTCCGTCCTCTACATGGAAATCAACAATCCCTGAATCCTGTTGGATTGTAATATTTTCCTCTTTTGATACAAGCAGATAGGCCTGTACTTCACTGTTTCCGCGATACAGCGTTCCGTTGAAAATCCGGTATGTGCTGCTGATTGTGGAAGTGGTACCGTCATAAATGACGATTTCAAAATATTGCTTGGCATAACTGTTTGTTTGACCGTTCTCCGTCACATATCTTGCGTATGTCAGTGTGGCAGTTCCTTCCTGCACAAATTCAATTTCTCCGGTACTTGCATTTACAGTTGCGCACCCGGCAGGATTGGCGTTATCTATTCTCCATTCGATTGCATCCGCATTTCCGATTTTTTTAATCTCTGACGCATATCCATAAGAAAGAAGTTTTTCGCCTGCTTTTTCTGTCGTACCTTTTTTACCTGTTACACGGCTTCTTTCGTAAATTGTGGATTTTCCGGGCAGATAACTTCCGTCATAGCTCGATTTAACTTCTACAAAGTCGCCGGAATCGTTTTTTACGCAAACGGAATATGTTAGAATAGCGCCTTTGTAATTCAGGTTAATATGCTGTGCTTTAAACCGTCCTTTTTCTGTCGGGTCGGCCGTGTTGAAGTAACATCCGTCCGGATAGACGGCAATATACGCGCCCATGCCGACCATGGTTCTTTCATCGTTGTTTTCAGACAGCCCGATGTCATAGTCCTGCCCGTTATAGTGCAGTTTCGGCGCGGCCGCGTCTACCCCTGTCAGATTGTCAGAAGCTAAAATATAACAAAGACCGTCTCCCCGTCCGACCATTCCAAGAATCTTTTTCCCGTATTGCTTTTTATGTCTCTTCCCACGGTTTGCGGCAACCGGAGCAAAGCGCGCGGTGGCATTTAGCGTGTCGTACCATTCTCCGTCCGAAATAGTCAGGTTGTGGTTATATCCGAGAAATTGATCTGTCATGATCCTTGTCTGTTCCGGTACATTCAGGTATGGCAACTTCATTCTCTTGCCCCCCCAAACCTTGGCCGCCATTTTCCGGTCTGCTTGTGCGAACGGAAATACCACGCGCGGAATTCCTCATACTGCGTGTTGAAAAGGCTCACGGCGGCGTTATATTTTGACATCTCCGCATTGTGATAATGAATCTTTGTTTCCAGGTAATGCGTATATATTCCAGAAAATTCGTCCGGCAGGATCAGAATGATTGTTTCACCGTTTTCCGGATTGTAGCGGCCGATTTCCCGCCGAAATCCGTCATTTTGTTCCTCACGCGCAAGAATGATCTCACGGAGTATTTTCCGGTCTATTTCTTCAACCCACGCAGCTTTCAGGGCCGTTTCGTATTGATTCGGCGTTTCATCGTCTACCCGCGCGAGTATTTCATTCAAAGTCATATGTGCTCCTCCTTTTCAAAAACGGAGAAACCGCGCAGGCCTCTCCGTTTTTGTATTTACCTTTATCAGCGGAATTCTCTTCCTCTTTTTTGGAACTCTTCTTGTTCTTTCCGCTGTCGTTTTAACGCATCCATTTTGGATTTCTGGATATCCTCCACCTGCGCCTTGATATAATCCGGCACCTCATACGGCACCCCGCGCGGGATCAGGTAGTTTTCGCCGTTCACACCGCAATAAAATGCTTCCAGCCCATCTTCCGTTGGTTCTTCCGGAATGACGATAGTCACATACTTCACGCCGGGCTTTTTTACGCGGCCGTCTGCGGTGTACTCCACTTTTGCTTCTGTTTTTTCAGCCATTATTTTCTCCTTTTCGGCGGGGCATATCGCCCCGCCTTATGTTTTTAGTTACCGGCCGTAATGTTGCCGGAATAACTGGACACGCATTCAATGCGAGTGATATATTCCGGAACCAAAACGACATCGGCATTGGTCGCTTTCCAGCCGACCGTAGAGCGCTGATCAAGCGGGTCTTCGCCAGCACCGAGCGGCTTGAGAATGGTCTTCAGTCCGCCGTCCGTAAGATCGGTTGTTGCATAGGCTCCCTTGCCAAAGCATGCGCAGCAGTAAACGCCCAGCGTGGCAGGTGCGGCCGCTCCGGTGGAATCAGGACCGATGATTTTCGCCTCGGACGATTCGATGATCCGGAAACCGGCAATCTGACCCACCTCGTTGCTGTAGATATTTTTTGTGTCCTGATACTGATGCGGTTTCTTCCATTCCTCGTCATCCATCAGGTCGCGGGTCACATCCGGATGCATGATGCAGATGTAAAAGCCGTCAAACTTCGGAGTGTTGTTACGCCGAAGCTCAGCATAAGCGTCTTTGAGGATCTTCACGCTGATCTTGCTGTCAGCGGCAAGGTCTTTGCGCGCGGTTACGGCGGTCACGGCATTGCTGACCACCTTGCTGGGGAAATGGACCGTTCCGGAAGCACATACCACATCACGGGTCAGCGCATCCAGAGACCGGGCGGCCTGAGATGCCATTGCCCGGTTCGCTTCGACCACAATCGGGTCAATGTGCGTCATGGATACCATATCGTCAAGTGCGATATAGTCACCGTACTGTTTCACGGTCGCGGTGATTGCACTCTGAGACAGTTTCGTGCCGGCAGGCGTCACGCCTTCTTTGAGCGCAGTGGTGTTTTTCTCGATGGTTCCAAAACGGCGGAACTGAATGGTTTTGCCGTTGTTGGCAGGAATCTTTTTCTTTTCCGCGAACTGACGGTAGACCAGTTCGGGCTCTGCCAGACGGATGAGGTCTTTGGAGTAAAATGTTACCATACCCTCCGAAAGACCGTTTCCGGCCGTATACTCCGTTTTGGTGGTGCCGGTCAGATCCTGGTACTGCGTGGTGGTGTGCACATTGTCATAAGCGGCAAAGCGCTGAAGATCGATAAAAAGGTTTTTCATTGGTTTTCCCTCCATAAAAATTTAAAATTTGAATTTTTATGCGGGAAGAAATCAGAAACGGATTTTCTCCCCGCGTTCTGCGCGGGCAATGATTTCATCAATGTCCGCATCGGTGAGGGAATTCACATCGTTCTTGATACGAGCCGCCGGGGTCGTCCGCGCGCCGGTTTCTGCCGGTCTGCCGCTTCCAGCCGCGATTTTTCGCGCCGTTTGCTGCTCGGCCATCTGCGTGGCCATCTGAATGGTCGCATTTCGGATCTCGTCTGCGTGCACTTTATAAAAGGCATCCGTAAGACTGTAACCCGGAAGGCGTAACAAACGGTCGATTTCCGGATTTGCCATTTCCGCATTAAGATCAAAACTGGGAAAGATCTTTTTCAGTCCTTCAGATTCCTCGATAAATGACTGATACATCCTTTCCGTCCGTTCCTCTTCCGCTTTTTTGGCAATCTCGCCGGACATCTGACGGTTCTGTCGCTCCAAGTCTTTCATGTGCATATAATCGTTTACATTCATGCCTCGCGCGTCCGCTTCGGCTTCATATAGCGATTTGTCACCTGAAATGGCTTTGGACAGTCCGTCAATGTCATCAAGATCGGTGATCCCGTATTTTTCCGCAATCGGGGAAACAGCCGCCATCAGCTTGTCCAGCCGGTCTTTTTCGGCTTTAGAGCTTTTCAGCCGGGACTTGACCGTGTCTTGCACACGCTTTGCATACTGCTCTTTGTATTTGCCGTTAATAAGTTGCTCAAACTCACTCGACAAATCCGGTGCGGGTTTTTCCTTTGCCGCTTCCCCTGCGGCTTTTTTACCGGTAGCGGCTCCGGTCTCCTCCTCCTGTACGCCGTATTTTACGGCGCTCAGGTCCTCGCTTCCGGCATCGTCCTGCCGGATTCCGGTGTCATCTGCTGCGGCGGAGTAGGTTTCGCCCCCGCCATCTCCTTCGCCCTCACCAAAGCGTTGGAGATCCATCAGATCATCCGGAGTGGGATAAATGTTTTTGATCATACAGACCCTCCTTTTTTTCTGTCGGATTTATTACGCGGTGACGGGCCGCAATCAGTGTGTCTGCTGATGTTACGATTTTATCATGTGTGTATATTTGGGCGGAACTGCCCACCCTTTTGCAATTTAATATTTTTTTATTTCCACACATTCCGGGTATTCTCCGGCAATCAATGAAATGCCGTCCATAGCAAATTTAAACATTTGCAAAACGCTTTCCCGGTCTGCATTTTTTGGAACACATCGGACAACGGCGCGGCCTTTTGCAAAGTCCAGTACCGTCTCGCCAGGGCAAAGCCTGCCGCTTTGCTTGCTTAACCAAAACCCAAGCGTATTTATAATCGCGGAGATTCCCGCGCATACAATGTCCTGCCCCGGCGCGGCATGACCGGAATGCCCCTGCGCCGTCAGAAACAGCGCAGGATGGGCGGAACAGTCCACAGAAATGCGAATCATGAGGGCACACTCGCTTCCTGCGCCTGTTCTCTTGCTTTTTCAACGGTCCTGTTTTCGTCCTTACTTTCCCCGGTCTCTCCGTCCGCCGATTTTGCCGCATAAGCCGGGTTGATTCCGGAAGGCCCTGGGAACACGGGCGCGGCCATCAAAGTGCTGTATTGCTCTGCAATTTTGCGCTGTACAACATCCTTGCCGCGAAAGTCCATCATGTCCAAGCACATAAGCGCCATTGGTGCCATTTGCGGATTAAAAAATCCTGCGTTGTAAAACTGCAATGCCAACTCGTTCTGAGACATTTTGTTATACCCGGTAGCCTTTTGCGCGGAAACAGATATGTCATAGATGGGCAACCTTTCCCCGGTCTCCTGCCCCATCGCGTTATATTGCATTTGCGGCTGCATTCCTGCGTTTGAAAACGCCATAAACTTGGCCATGCCGTTATCTCCGATGATCCGGTAATATCGCGGCAGGTTGTAAAACTGCCTGATCAGCTCAATGCAGACGCGGATCAGCTTGACATAGGTGCGGTAGGATGCCCGGATTGCGTCACGGCTCAGTTTGCCGGACTGTTCCTGCATGGCGGCGATCCCGCTTGCCGCAGTCACTCCTGCCGCTGTCCCGCCGTTGTTTACATCCCGGTTGCCGGATGTCTCTTTAAGCTCGTTTATTTTGCTGTCCAGGACCGTCATGGCATAAGTCGGGATTGATGTTTGCGGCATAGCTCTCATTGAAATCTCCGAAAGATCCGCGTCACCAGCATTCACAATCCGCTTGGACAGATCTGAAAGGTCGGCGTTGTTTAGCCCAGAGCCATTACGGACAAACCATCGCGGCACGGAATTGTATACCGCGTTTTCCGTTATCGCCGCCGAAAGCGTGTCAATCTGGTTTTGCGTTTCCTTGCACATATCCACAACGCCAAATCCGTATGGTGTGCCCTGCTCAGGGTAAAGCACATCCATGACAAACGGATAAAGGCCGTGATCATATATACCTGTTACGCTCAAAGGCTGACCGACAGGCACATTTACCATTTCTCCCGTCATCGGATCTCTCTCCTGCACGCTCGGCGCTTTACGGTCGTTTTCCGTAGCGTACAGAACGATGTTATTGACAAATTTGCAAAAATGTACAACCTCGCGCCCATCCACAAGCGTCTTATAGTACCAGTCAACGACCACGCTTTTTTTGCTGGTATCCACATTATCGTCAAAAAGGTATTTGGGTAGATCTATGTCGCTTTGACCAAGTTTGTCTTTTGTTTGCGGATAAAGCTGTGTCAGACGGTCGTTGTCGATCAGAGCGCAAAGAAATATATCGCGCGAATCCTGGAGATCCGTCACGCCGGGCTCCCAAAAGATGTTAAGCGCGTCCACAAAGGAGATGCTTACATCTCCAAGGCCGCCGTTTTTGGAGCTGTCCCAAAAAACGCCGTAAACGGCAAACCCGTGTTTGAGTTTGTACCACCACGACTGGGAATAGGTTTCCTCAAAGTCGTTTTGCTCCAAAATACAGGGAAGTACAGAGGTGAGCAATTCCGCCTGCGCTTTATCCGATTCCTCGCGCGGAAGGATATTAAATTCCGGAAAAGCGTCCATTGCGTCCGCATGCTTGGACATGATCACATTTTGCAACCATCCGGAGGTAGGCATCCCCTCCTCGTCACCGGCCACAAAACCCGCCTCGCCTTTAAATTTCCGCGCGTGCAGCCTTTTCCAATATTCCTCATTTCGGATAATTTTATCCTCAAGATGTGACTTTCCGGCCTTGTATTCCCTCAACCGCCCTGCCGCCGCTGTAATCTGCTTCTCTCCGATTGGGTTTTTGACAATATCAAATCCGGTCTCTCCTGTTTTTCCGCCACCGATAACCGGTGTTTGCCCGGCTCCGTTTTCTGGAATCGCAGTCTGCTGCATTGATTCCTCGTTTGCTCCTTCGGCCGCCTGCGCAAAGTCGCGGCGAGCCTTCGCCTGCCGCATTACAGCGGTTAGCATATTTTCCTTGTTTTTGTCCATTTTCTCGTCCTTTCGTTGTATTTTTTAAATTAAACGGTTATAACGCGCGTTCCGGCGGAATAATCCACCAACTGATTGAGCGGATCGTCCCGGATCTGACGGCCTGCGGATTTTACCATGGCCGAGATCGGTCGGGTCATCAAAAAATAACGGATATCGTCACACACATGATCTTCAAGATCCGTGTCAAGGTCCTCCGCGTTTGTGGTACTGTACATCATTAGGGGAATGGTCCTGATCGCGGCTCGACAGGTGTTAAATATATACATCCTTGCCTTGCCGTTTTCGTCAAACTGCAACCTGTAATGCATCTGCATCCATCCGGGTATGCGTTTATTGTCTCCGGGGGTAAATGTGATCCCGTGTTTGATCGCCGTCTCTGCCACGCTTTCACCCCGGCTTGCGTCCCAGATCGCCGGGTCTGCCACGCCGGAGATTTGTTTACCCGCCAGTAGCGGGTGCTCACGCTCAATTTTTTTAATCTCTGAAAACTGCCGGTCCGGTGTCCACTTAACACCCTCGTTAGGGGTCTCTGTGCAGCCATACAGCTCGGCAATGCGATACACCGTTCCGTCCTTATCGGATGCCCACCATCCACACGAAAACGGCTTACCATAGCCAAAGTCATAAGAGCGATAGATTGGCCAATAATCAGGTATTTGGAAAGGCGCGATTACATGCGTGTTCCTCCGCAGTTTTTGTTCCTCCGGCGTGCCGATTCGGAACTCCTCAAAAAACTGACCGTCAAATATGTCCCATGCTCCGTCCAACCAGGCGCGGCGGAGCTTTGGCGGAAGCGCCTGGAGCTGACTGTAATAGTCAGGATCTGACTGCATGAGAGCCTTATTATCTGTGACAAGAGACTGTATAAATTCATATTCATCCGGGTTTTCACCGGCCTTAAAGTCTCTGTCGATAAACAACCGCTTAACCCATTGATGACCTACTCCGCCGGGGTTGCAGGTGATATAGATCCGTTTTGGATAATTATTCACGCCACGCACACATGCGGTAAGCTTTTTAAAGATTTCTTCAGTCTGTTGCGTTGCCTCGTCAATAAATAGTGCATCGACTTCTGTTCCCTGGAATCTCTCAGCGTCCTTGGCGTGGTCGCAATATCGGAACAAAATTCTGCTTCCGTTCGGAAATGTGATGTTTTTTTTCGCATCGTTGTACGCGGCAATCCGCTGATCTTTGTCAGGATGGTAGCATTTTAGCATTGTGCATATGGGGTTGATATGGTTTTCTTGCAACTCAGCGTAGGTTTTGCGAATAATCATACATTTTATACCGGGATAATTCAGACAAAGGAGAACCGATTTTATACGAACAGCCCAGCTTTTTCCGCCTCCACGCGCACCGCCAAAGCCTATATTTCTTTTTTTTGCCATAAAGAACAGCCTTTGCTTATCGTTTGGCTTTGATATCACCAGTTCCGGCACGATTTAAACCTCCTTTATTCGTTAAGCCCCTCGCTGTCTCCCTCAAATCTGACCGTTACGGTCGTGTCTTTTACCTCTCCGTCTTTTGCATCTTTTTTAAGCTTTTCAATCCGTGCCAGCTGCTCCTCGATGTCCAGGCTCGGCCGGATCTCCTTGATCTCCTTTAAATCCTTTAACGCGCCCGTAATGTCACGCAATCGGCCGGAATAAAGGATAGATCCGTCATCCAATCCGTCCTTGATGATCTGCAAAAGCTTGTCTGCAATGGCCAAAAACATGTCAATCCGCTTTGTTTCTTCCTTTGCGGCCTTTTTAATCAGGTTTTTTCGTGTTTTTGTGCGGACCTCTTTTTTCATTCCGGTCCATTCTTCTTCTGCTGATATTTTGCGCAAGGTGCTCTCAGACACTTTATATTTTTCAGCAAGGGCGCGGAGCGTCACGCCGCCTTTTATGTATTCTTTTTTAATTTTCCTGTAGTCTGCCACAAAGCACCCTCCTTTTTGCACAATTGTACATTTTTTTGTGTACGCGGCGGAACTGCCCACGATGTTCCGAAAAAATTTTAAGCATTGAGGTTAAGGGTTAAATAAAAAATAGATCCCACCCGGTTTGTCCGGGTGGGCTCTTGCTATGTTATTTTTGCAACTCTCCCGGTGTAACGCTGAGGGGAATGCTATTTAGGCTTGCGGTAGTAAAATCATATAATAAGTTTTTGTGCACATAATGATGCCCACAACACGGACAAGGAATCGAAGTAAACGCGACATCACTAATATCGTATGAAAACTTACATCCGCACATAGCACAATTACCCACAAACTCTTTATGGCCGTCTTTAATAATTTTAATCATTTTTTCGCTCTCCTCAAATCTTTAATTTCTTTTTTTCAATATATTCAAACATTTTGCAGTTCCTCCACATAGCACCAAGACTGCGGGGGGCGGGTTAGCACTTTCCTTTTACATCCGCCAAAGCACCAATCATCTTTTTTCTTGCAATAAAAGCCGTTTTTTATATACCCCGTATCCGTAAAGGCGTAATAGCTTTGCTCGCGGTTTTCACATTGCCGAATTGCTTCTTTGTCTGCTGTGAAAAACTCGCTCAATTCCCGCGGATTGTCGTAGATTTTGAGGTCGGATATGTGCCAGCCATAGCCATAATTATCTACGCCTATATAATCAAATATTTCATCTTGGGATAAGCAAGTTGCCGATAAAATTTCATTATCCTTTGAACTCCCCTCAAAGGTCTGTATTAACTTGCGTTGTTCCAAGTCGGCACTCCCCCCATCATAGGTGTAAGGGCGCAATAAAAAGACATTATCGCAGATAAACTCGCCGATTACCTGCCCGCGCCCCGTGTAAAGCACATGACCGTCCTCGTCGACGAATGTCGGCATATCCGACCGCGCTTTTGTCTCGTATATGTAGCACCTGAACGGTGTCTTGATCTTCGGGCGCGTCTTGCGCACCTCTATCGTCTTCTTGCCGCTCGCTATGAGGTCACACCACTTTGGTTGAATGCTTATCAATACACTTTTCATCTTTCGTCACCGCCCATCTTTGCGCCACAGTTCGGGCAATATTTTGTGTTTTCCATCGAATAAAAACGAGGATTCATGTGGCATACACTGCACTCCCAACAATAGCCAATGCCAACAGGCTGTAATTGCCATTTTCCGTGCCTGACTTCCTGAACATCGGCGAATGGAAAGCGCATAATATCGTTGCAATCAACGGATTTGTTGATGTGATTTCTCGCAAGCTCACACAGCTTTTCTGCATCAATGTATCTCGGCATCGTTCAACATCCTTTCTATGGAGGCTTTGTAATATTTCGTGCTGACCTCAAATCCTATTGCCTTGCGTTTGAGTTCTTCTGCCGCGCGCAGAGTTGTTCCGCTCCCTGCCACGGGGTCTATCACCACATCCCCCGGATCGGTAAATATCTCAATCAGTCGCTTCAAAACGGATACAGGCTTTTGTGTCGGGTGTATTTTCGGATATTTCTTGCTACTGTCCCGCCTCCATTCAAACCAGTTGAAAACCATATGCCCTTTCCCATCGGCATCTCGGTTGTTGAATTTTGGGAGTTTGTCTCGGTACAGCACAAGTGCGTATTCGGTCGCTCCGCAAATTCTCATGTTGGCTTTCAGGGCTTGTGAAGAATAATTTTTGCAAAAGATAAGCGGTATGTAGTGCATATATCCGTGCTTCTTCGCAATGTCGATTAACATCGCCATTTGCTCAAATGCGCAAAAGATAATCATGCACGGCGCTTTGCCGCGTTCCTTTGGTTCCGGCTTCAAGAGCTTCGAACAGAAGTGAAAATATTCGTTGAGGTTGAAATCTCCATCGCCATTAAAAAACGCGGACTTTGCATGTTTGCTTTCGCCGTTTCTGTTGTCACCGCCTATGTACCACATGGGATTTGAACCATATGCTTTCTCTCCGATGTTGTACGGAATATCCGCGATAACTAACTGTGCTCGCGGAATGCCGTATCGCTTATAATTCTGGAAATTGTCATGAATCAGTCTTGCCATCGTCTTTTCTCCTTTCCGCAAGTGCGTCCTGTACCGCCTCGTTGCATAAATCTTCGATATGATCAGTTACTGCATCCTCCATTGTTTCCAATGTATATGTGTGTTTTGACAACTTGTTTCCTGTCGCATGACACAAAAGACACTCTAATTTATAAACTACTTCTTCGTATTCGTTCAGCAGTTTATCATATTTCTTTCTTCGCACAAATGGTAATTTCATTTTCTGATCCTTTCCGAAAGCACCTTTTTACTTTTTTCTCCTTCGGTCGATTTTGTGATGTCAAATATCTCTCCGCAGCTGAAGCACACAGCAATATCAATCAGGCTTCCGACATAATATCCAGACAGGTTTTTTCCGCAAGATGGGCAGTACACATTGGTATTGCACGGGTTGCTATTTTTCAAGACAGGCAACGGCTTGCATGGCAGATGAACCCACTGGTTGCGCGGCGTAAATTCCGGGCAATCCGTCACTTTCTCCCATGAAGCCCCGCCGCAAGGCACAAAGTGCAAACAGTCTTTGCAAGTCATTTAATCCTCCTCATCTGCATAAATAACGCGCTTTAGTATTGATTTATAGTTCCCGTCCTTTTCCTTTCGGACTTTTACAGAGTACCCCATTTTCACAAGCAATGCGGTCAGCGTTTTGTACTCTTCGTCAGTGAGCGATGTTCCGCCATCCTGAGTTATGATTTTCATTTATACCTCCCTGATTTTAATTCCATGTACATACAACATCAGTTTCCGCTTGATGATGTACTCTTTTGTTTTAACGCCTTTTGCGTCCTCCACAACGGTCTGCCACGCTTCGGCTACTTCCGTGGGCGATTTTTGACACTCCAGATAGACAAAGTCCGCGCGGTAGACCACTTGCCGCTCCAACAGTTTTCCGGGCTTTTCCCGGCCGTTTTTTTGTGTCTGAGACGGTTCGCGTTGTTCGGGAATAAGGACAAAATCGACCTGCCTTTTCAGATCCCGGATTTCCCCGGAGCGCTGGAGAAGTTTCAGCTCACACCAGCGCCTGAATTCTTTTTGGGAATCAAACTTTCCTTCCGGCGTATCGATCCGGAACGCGCCGTATTTGTTAGGCTTCCGGAATGTTGTTGAATTCATACCGGGCATAATAGACCTCCTCGCCGTACCTGTTTTTGTGTCGTTCCATGGTCTTTTTGATGTCATAGCCTGCCTTTTTTGCGTCACTGATCCGGGAAGCAAGTCGCATAACGCCGATATCCCGGATTGCTTCCAGCTGTGAAATGGAGCCGAAATCTATCATGTAGGCAATGACGCGGTCCAGTTGTTTGGGTTTTGCTGTTTTTTGCATATTCCTCTCTCCTTTATTTTCGGCCTTTAAAGGCTTTTAATTTTGCTTTCGGTACAGTTGGTCAATTTCTCCGTCAAAATCGCTTCTACCCCCGTTTTTTTGGCTCACGGGACATTCCACGGTGCCGCCCTGAGATTCAATTCTGTAAATTGCGCAAAAAACAGGGCATTTTGAAAACTCTTTGATGTCGTGGCAGTATGCGGCGGAATGTGCGTCTCGCTCTCTCCGGTCTGCAAAAGATACGACAAGTGTTTTTACATCCGGAGAATCCACGCCGCACCGGATCTGTCTGCACCGTTCCTCCGGCGGCGTGGAACGGCAGGAAGGACGGCGATATGGACAGACCGCATAAGCGTCCTGTGCGCTGAGATAAGTTGCCATGGTCAACTGCCCCCTTTCTCATGCCGGTATGTTTGGTTAACGGCCGCGTTAAAAAATTCGGTTGCGTCAAAGCTGGATTTAGATATATTCGGCGTTTCGGCTTTTTTGAATTTAACCCGGTGCATCCAAAGCGACACCGTCTTTTTCCAGTATGTCCACTTTTCGCGCGTGTCGTTGTAATCAAAAAACGCTTCCGCTTCTCCGTTCGGATCTTCGGCTCCGCGGCGTTCAAATTCAGCGCGGACTTCTTCAAAGCTTGGCCTTCCGGCCGCGCTTTCTTCCGGGTTTTTCGCCGGTTGTCCATCATCTACGCGCGTACACGCGCAGTTTTGGTGTGTGTGTTTAGAATTTTTGTTTTCGTTCTTTTTTTCTTTTCTTTTTGGTTCTTTTTCTTTTCTTTTTTCTTCTTTTGTTTTTATCACCTCGTTTTCTAAGGCCGTTAACATTTCGTTTACATTTATGTTAGCACCCTGCAACTGATTTTTTTCTTCCTTTTTATTTAATGTGGGTGTTTCTTTTTCACCTGCTGTCAACTCGTTTTTGCTAACATTTGCTAACATCGTGCTAACATTCGTGCTAACATTCGTGCTAACATTCGTGCTAACATTCGTGCTAACATTCGTGCT
>ENA-ORMS01001935-ORMS01001935.1-human-gut-metagenome-genome-assembly--contig:-NODE-1935-length-15655-cov-7.315513_pt1 | contig 15655 bp, 6 predicted proteins | sample MGYA00242104_ERZ508997 | MGnify/ENA primary metagenome ERZ508997 (study PRJEB26280, sample SAMEA2338704) | human gut metagenome | biome: human gut; feature: human-associated habitat; material: faeces... | reverse complement strand
ATAAGTTAAATACAGAAGCAATAAAAAAAGGCTGGAATGCCGAAAAACTTGCTAAAAAGATTGGGAATAAGCAAGAAAGGGTTAGTGGTTTAAATACAGTTATCTCTAATTTAGCAGTATTAGAAGAAAGTGCACAAACATATAGCTTAAATTCTGGTGCTACTAATAATAAATTGTCTTATGATGCAACCACTGGAAACATAGTAATCAGTTACAGTGGTACAGCATTATTTGCACATGAAGCGACACACGCAGGGCAATTTGAAATCGGTGATATTGCTTTTGCCTCAAATGGTTCGTCACTAGCACAAGATGTATATGATGAAGTAGCAAGTTATAAAGCACAATGGGCTTATAATCCTTCAAGTGTCGGTGGTTTGTCATCTACAAATCAAATAACAGCAAGTTGGGTGCAAGGAATCAAAGACCCAACTTCGGGTGATCAGCCATATAAGCCTGGAGGTTCTGCTAATACAGGGATAAGTTCTGTTAATGTCAACTCAACGAGGGATGAGCTAATTAGAGCATATCCTCATCAAGAATCAACTTTACGACAATATCCCGCAAACTCCACGCTAAAGAGTATGATACCAACAATGTATACAAAACATTCAAAATAGAAATCCTACTTTTTACAAGAATTGTCCTTTCCATAGGTAGCAGCAAGATGAACTGTAACCTACGGAGAGGACAACTCAACTGAAATTAGCAATATGTCATAAGAAGAAATGAAAAAGATTATTATAATATTGATTTTTATGTATTCTTGTTCAACAATAAAAGAAATACCTATTACTAATATTACTGATATAGTTGGAGATTATGAAGCGTGCATTATAGGACATCACAAAACGAAGGTCAATTATATGTTAAAGATTATGCCTGATAGCTTCTGTTTAAATATCTTGGGGCAAGATTATGATATCATATGTACAGGTAGATTGATAAACAAAAAAGACTTCTTGTTATTGAAATGTAGAGAAGAGAAAGATATTGATGTATTATTATCAAATGGGTATTCAAATAAAAGAGAATATATTGTTAAAATCCTAAATAGAAAGAAAATAAAATTAGATGAAGTTATTTTGAAACGGAAATAAGCCCTAATGGATCAGTATTATAGTAGAGTTTGTGGCTATAAACTAAGTTTTGAGCCATGGAACGACAAGTTCGATCAGCGCACCTACCTGAAGTACTGCAACGGTGCCGAGACATTCTACAGCTACGACCCGCAGCGCCGCAGGTTGCAGAACCTCGTGGTCAATGCCAAGGCTGGCACCATCATAGACAATGCCTATACCTACGACGCGGTGAGCAACGTGCTCAGCGTGAAGAACGGTGCGTCAGTTCCACAGAGTGGAAAGGCTGGCGGACAGATGGCTCATGCCTATACATACGATGCACTCTACCGTCTTGTCAGTGCAACAGGTACTTATACTGGTGCTGACAACAAGACCGCAAGCTACACTCTTGCGATGGGTTACGACAACATGCACCGCATCACATCGAAGCGTCAGATTCTCACGCAGAACAATGTGCAGTTCAACGGTACATTGAATGCAGGTTATGATTTGTCATACACCTATGGAACAGAGACAGGCAAGAAGTTCCAACTCGCCAATGTGAAGGATGTGAACTACCGCACGGAGGAGACGCCTTCAGAGAGCGAGAATGTGAACAACAATCATGCCTATGAGTATGATGCCAACGGTAATCTTGTCTATGTCAATACAAGCCGTACAAAGAAGGATGGCATGACTGACGAGAAGACCACGGAACGCAAACTCAAATGGGATGAGGAGAACCGTCTTCTTGCTTCTGATGACAATGGCTTCGTGACCAACTATTGGTATGATGCAGATGGTGAGCGTACGGTGAAGACATCAGGTGAGAGTGACCAGGTTTATGTGAACTCAGAGTTTGCTGGAGGTCGCACGAACACCGCCAAGTTCTCATTGTATGTATCTCCTTACCTCGTAGCCAACCAAGGCGGACGCTATACACTATTATAAAATCATAAGAACATGAAGATTAAAACATTATTTAAGACATTTTTTTGCGCAGGATTAGTTTTAACTCTTGTTTTGTATCTATGCCATTTATACGGCAACTATATAGAAAAAACACAGGAGCCTATTACTGGTTATACATATAATGGATTTAAGGAAAAAAGTAACTATAAGAGTTCAAATACAATTCTTATAACCTATAAATCAAAACAATATGCATTACATACGGGAGATCGAATTTTGGACAAGATAAAGTCTGGGGATTTTCCTAAATTATACTATTCTTCAAAAACTGATTATCTTTTTTTTGAAGGAGATTACTTACCTGTAGGTTATGCCCAAGCAGCTTTATTGTTCACTTTTGTCTTTCCGATTATTGGTACACTAATATGGAGAAAAGAACTTAATAATGATATTCGCACAATGTAAAATGTCAAGGGCAATATGATGCCATCAATTTACTACATGGGCAACCGCCGCACGGAAGACATCGTTCACCTACAACTCACTCGACAACGTGCTCAACAAGCTGAAGGCGAACATGGCGGAGAAAGGCAAGATGATTAACTACCATCGGCTGACGGGTATCAGCAATCCCGACCATCGGGGAAACAACGTGTAGTAGATAGTATAAAATAAACTGTGTCAAGCTATAAAAGTTATAGTTAGACACGGTTTATTTACATTTCTATCCTTTCCTTTGCAGAGTATAATTCTTCCCATCCTCTGCTTACTTGTCTATGTATGATGCGACAAGATAAACAATCGAAATGGCCGCATAAAGGAAACACGGCAAGAATATCCAAAGCAAAGTCTTTACCCAACCATTCGCCAACCACACGCCTTCATTCCTTGACATCATATTAGACATATCATAGAAATGGCGAATGAGGATTTCCTTATTCGCCTTTCGGTGGTCTTCAAGAAGTTTGGACTCATCGCCAATGAGTTTCTTTCCCGACTTCGTCATTGAGTACCATAAAATCTTCGTCGAAAAGTTTAGCTATTTTATGATGCCTTGCAATCAGCATAGTTTGTGTATAAGCCCTTGTTCAGCGACAGTATGCTTTCCCCTCCATCGCCTATTCCGCATGGATTTCACGTAAAGGCGCTACACGTCTAATCGCATACGGGGAGATCGAGGATGTGGCGCACAACGTCGGTGGCTTCGCGCACGGTCTTGATACCGTCGATGCGCATCGACCTGCGGTTGTTGTGCTCATTGAGGTTGGCTATGCGCACATTCTGCTGCAGATAAGTCAGGATGCGTCCGAATGCCGGCGACTGATAGTAGGCCGCATTTTCCGACGATACGAAAAACATTGTCATGTGCCCCTGCTTCAACACGATTTTCTCAATGCCGAGACGGCGGGCAAGCCTGCGCAACGTGACCACAAGAATCAACTCGCGCGCTTGGTCGGGAATCGCTCCGAAACGGTCTTCAAGCCGTTTGCAGAAGGCGTCGACATCCTCCTGCCGCTCCATGTTGTCGAGTTCCTGGTACAGGAGTATGCGCTCGCTCTCCTGAGGCACGTAGGATGCCGGGAAGAGGATTTCGAGGTCGCTCTCGATGGTGCAGTCGTTGGCATATTCGGCGTTGGCGGAATCTTGATGCTCGTCGGCGAAGGTGTCGGCAAATTCCTCCGTCTTCAATTCAAGCACCGCCTCTTTGAGAATTTTCTGATACGTCTCATAGCCGAGGTCGGCAATAAAGCCGCTCTGCTCTGCGCCGAGCAGGTTTCCGGCGCCACGGATGTCGAGGTCCTGCATGGCGATATGTATGCCGCTGCCGAGGTCGGAGAAGCTCTCGATGGCTTGCAGACGGCGACGCGCCACCGGTGTGAGCGCGGCTTCAGGCGGCACAAGCAGATAGCAGAACGCCTTGCGGTTGCTACGCCCCACCCGTCCACGCAACTGATGCAGTTCCGACAAACCGAAATTCTGCGCATTGTTGATTATGATGGTGTTGACATTCGGCATATCGATGCCGCTTTCAATGATTGTGGTGGCAAGCAGCACGTCGTACTGATGCGCGGCGAAGTCGATGATTGTCTGCTCCAGCTTGTCTGACGCCATCTGCCCATGCCCCACCACCGTGCGGGCGTCGGGCACCAGACGGCGCACCCGGCTCTCAAGGTCGAACAGCTGCTCGATGCGGTTGTTTACAATAAACACCTGTCCGCCACGCGCCAGCTCAAAATTGATTGCCTCACGCAGTATTTCGTCATCGAGGACAGTGACATTGGTTATAATCGGATAGCGGTTGCGCGGCGGCGTGTTGATGGCGCTGAGGTCGCGCGCGCCCATCAATGAGAACTGCAACGTGCGCGGAATCGGCGTAGCCGACATTGTGAGCGTGTCCACGTTCACCTTCAGCTGTTTCAGTTTTTCCTTCACACCGACGCCGAATTTCTGTTCCTCATCAACCACGAGCAGTCCCAAGTCTTTGAACTGCACCGTTTTTCCGATAAGTTTGTGAGTGCCTATGATTATGTCTATTTTGCCTTCCTTCAATTCCTCAAGAATGCGCTTCACGTCTTTCGGCTTACGCGCACGGCTGAGATAGTCGACACGCACGGGAAAGTCCTTCAAGCGTTCTGAGAACGTGGTGAAATGCTGATAAGCCAGCACCGTGGTGGGCACAAGCACAGCGGTCTGCTTGCCGTCGGTGGCAGCCTTAAACGCAGCACGTATCGCCACTTCCGTCTTGCCGAATCCCACATCGCCACACACCAGGCGGTCCATCGGGCGTTCGCTCTCCATGTCGGCCTTCACCGCCTCCGTCGCCTTCAGCTGGTCGGGCGTGTCCTCATAGATAAACGAAGCCTCAAGCTCATGCTGCAGATATCCGTCGGGCGAATATGCGAATCCCTTCTCCTTGCGGCGTGCGGCATAAAGCTGGATAAGGTCGCGCGCGATGTCTTTGAGTTTCGACTTCGTGCGCTCCTTCACCCTGTTCCACGCCCCCGACCCAAGTTTGTTGAGCTTCGGAGGCACACCCTCCTTGCCGCGGTATTTTGCCAGTTTGTGGAGCGAATGAATCGACACAAAAATCTTATCATCGTTGAGATACGTGAGTTTTATCATCTCCTGCATCTTTCCGTTGACGGCAGTGCGCACCAACCCACCAAAGCGTCCCACTCCGTGGTCTACATGCACAATAAAGTCGCCCACCTCTATCTGCGACAACTCCTTCAGCGACAGCGCCAACTTGCCCGAACGCACACGGTCGCTCTTGAGCGTGTACTTATGGAAGCGTTCAAAAATCTGATGGTCGGTAAACGCGCAAATCTTACGCTCGTTGTCTACAAATCCCTCATGAAGCGTGCGCAGCACCGGCGTGAAGCGGATATCGTCCTTTCGGTCGTCGAAGATAGAGCGCAGACGTTCAAACTGAGGCTCGCTGTCGGAAAGTATGTATATTTTGTAGCCGTCCGACTCAAACTGACGGAACGTGGAACTGATGATGTCGAAATTTTTGTGGAACACGCCCTGCAGCGATGTGTCAAAAGTCAGCGCCGCATCGTAGTCGCCACGGTTGCTAACCGCATAGTCGGCATAGCGGTGGCTGTCGATGTCGCAGCAGAACTGCTCGGCGTCGACCACATTGTCCATAGCATGCTTGTCGCCCTCATCGGCAATCAACGCACTTTCCGACAACGTTTCCTCCGCCACGGCACGCACACGCTGCCGCAACCATTCGCGGTCGTGAATCAGCAACACCGTGTCGGCTCCGGCAAACCGCAGCAACGACTCGCCGCCGTCTGCGCCGGTAGACAAATTATTGACCACCGTAATCTCATCGACCGACCGCTCAGACAACTGCGTTTCTATATTGAACGTGCGAATGCTTTCGATGTCGTCGCCAAAAAAGTCGATACGGTAGGGCTGCTCATTGGTGAATGAAAAAATATCAAGGATGGAGCCGCGCACGGCAAACTGCCCCGGCTCGTACACGTAATCGACCGTCACAAAGCCAAAGTCGCGCAGACGCTGCGCCGTCGCCGTCAAGTCGGCTGTGCCGCCACGACGAAACGACAATGTGCTGTCGATCAATTGCTGACGCATAGCCACCTTTTCAGCAAGCGCCTCAGGATATGTGACCACAACGCGCAACTGAGGGTCGTCCCATCGGCTAAGCACCTCCGCACGCAGAATCTGCGACGGAGCGTCCTCCTGACCATATTTGATGTCGCGTTTATAGCCCGACGGGAAAAGCAAAGCCGCCTGTTCACCTAAAATCTGGCACAGGTCACTATATAAATATCCCGCCTCATCCATATCGTTGGCAACTGCAAGATAAGGCTGCTTCAATCGAGGCAACTGCGAGAACACGACTGATGGAGCCGAACCAACAAGCCCGTCAAGTTTGATTCTCTTTATCTTTTTATCTTTAAAGCATTTACCCAATGCCGCAACGCGGGCTGCCGGCATCAGCAGTCCGCAAAGTTCGGATATTTCCATATCTCAATATTTTTCAAGGACAAAGATAGTGCAAGGTGAGAGAAGCGCAAAACAAATTTATTTGATTTTGCATTTCCGAACCGCAGCCTATATTATCAAAAGATAGTGCAAGGTAAGAGAAGAGCAAAACAAATTATTTGATTTTGCTCGTCCGAACCGCAGCCTATCTTATCAAATATTGCTGCCCGGCAAAACTTCCGTAACATCAGTACCCGTCTAATTTCTCCATAATTGGAAATATACCACCAAAAGATGAGTTTTTCGGATTTTTATTCATACTTTTGCCATGCCTGATGAGGTTTTGTTTAATTATTTTTGCAACACTAAGTTAAGTGAATCCTCTGGCACAGCAAAATCCTGGGTAAGTTTTTATTGCTCAAGATGTTATAAAAGTTAGAATTTATAGAGTTGCGGAATTAAGGTTCAAGAACGCAGCCCTCGACCCTTTCAAAGACGGCAACGAGGCGGTCGCCGAGATTGCAGCACCCTATGCAGCATCCGAATGGTTCGACCTGCAGGGCAGGAAGGTCAACAACCCAGAAAAAGGCATTTACATCCGCAAGCAAGGTGCCGACACACAGAAGGTAGTGCTTAGGTAAGCAGCGTCAGATGGAGCGTCTGCGCCATGAGCCTCGGCGCATGTACGCCCCGCAAAAGGCAAACATCAGCGACCCGTAGACAATCTCCGCCGTCCATGCCCACATCACGTCGACACGCATGATGTAGACAACCCATGTGTTATATATCATATAGAACACCAGCGCAGCCATCTCAAGCCAGAATGCCATACGGGTGTCGCCGGTGCCCGACACGCTGCTGAACAGCACGTTTGCAGGCACCAGCACCGTATAGGCGGAACACATCACCCACACCGTAGGCACCGCAGCGTCGATAAGTTGCGGAATGTCGGTGTAGATGCGTATAAACATTTGAGGGAAAGCCGCCACAACCAGCAGCAACGGCACCACGCAAAGATATGCGAGCCATATATGGCGGCGTATGGCAAGCGCCACCTTGTCGGTCTGACCAGCCCCTATCATATTGCTGACAATCGAGCTTGCCGCCGAGGCAAACGCTATCACCATCATAAACGGAAGTCCGCTGATGTTGCGTGCAAGGTTAGCTATGGCAAGCGACTCCTCGCCAAGATGCTCGATATAGACAAAGAAGATAAACCACGTGGACAGCGATACGAAACTCTGCACCATCACCCACATCGACACGCTGAGGATAGAGCGCTGACGCTTGATGTCGAGAACCGGGAAACGCGACAATCCGAAATGACGGCAATCAATTTTCGCACGCGTATAGCAGACAAAAAACACCAGCGACACAAGTTCGGCAAGCGACGAGCCTATCGCCGCGCCGGCGATTCCGAGCGCGGGCAAGCCGCATTTGCCAAACACGAGCACATAGTTGAACACCACATTCGACAGCACCATTACAATGGAGTTGAGCGTGAGAGTCTTTGTCTGCGTCGTGCCAACATAGAACGACCTGAACATACCGCCGGCAAAGGCAAAGAAGAAGCCATAGACACGCCAATGGATATAGTCCTCCGCCTTGGCAAGAATGTTGGGCGAGGAAATCATCATCGACAGAATTTCATCGGCATACATCTGGCATACGACAAACAGCACCGCGGCAAGCGCCATCAAGAAATACAAGCCCTGGTAGAACACCTGCCCCACCTCACCGTAACGCCGTTCGCCATTGCGTCGCGCAATCAGGATCTGCGTACCCACGCAGAATCCATGGCCAGCCATAAAGATAACCATATAGAACACTCCAGCGATAGCCGCCGCGCCAAGTTCCACCTCGCCGACACGTCCCATGAAAGCCGTGTCGGTAAGCACTATCATCTGTTCCATCAAAAGGCTTACCAGAATAGGATAAGCCACTCGCCAAATCTGTTTATAACTATAATCGACCGTTGTTGCCATAGGGCGGCAAAGTTACTACAATTCGGCGAGAATCGGGCAATTCCGTTATAGAGAAATCACCCAGTCGTTAACCGGGGCTTCATTGCATACTAAAAAAGCGATGGAACGCGTCATCATATCCGCATTCCATCGCCACTTCTCTTTCTTTTACCTATTGTCTAATTGTTCTTGTTGGCGCGCTTGCGTTCAAGCTCGTCAAGAATGATTTTGCGCATACGCATATGGTTAGGTGTAACCTCGACATACTCGTCAGCCTTTATGTATTCAAGCGCTTCCTCGAGGCTGAACACAACCGGCGGGATGATGCGCGCCTTGTCGTCGGCACCCGACGCACGCATATTCGTAAGCTTCTTCGACTTGGTGACGTTCACCACGATATCGTTGTCCTTGGCATTTTCGCCAACCACCTGTCCGGCATACACCTCCTCCTGCGGGAAGATGAAGAAACGTCCGCGATCCTGCAACTTGTCGATGGCATAAGCATAGGCAGTGCCCGACTCCATTGCGATGAGCGAACCGTTGGTACGGCGTTCGATTTCGCCCTTCCACGGCTGATATTCCAAGAACTGGTGGCTCATGATAGCCTCGCCCGCCGATGCCGTCAGCACGTTTGTGCGCAGACCGATGATGCCACGCGACGGGATGTGGAATTCCATCTGCAGGCGGTCGTTCTGCGTGGTCATCGACACGAGCTCGCCACGACGGCGTGTCACCATATCGATAATCTTGCTTGAGTACTCTTCAGGCACGTTGACAGTCATCAACTCCACCGGCTCGCATTTCTGACCGTCGATTTCCTTGATGATAACCTGAGGCTGTCCCACCTGCAGTTCGTAGCCCTCGCGACGCATTGTCTCGATAAGCACAGACAAGTGGAGCACGCCACGGCCAAACACCGTCCATACGTCCTCGTGTGGCTCTTTCTTCACCCGGAGAGCGAGGTTCTTGTCGAGCTCGCGCTCCAAACGCTCGGCAATGTGGCGCGACGTCACAAACTTGCCGTCTTTTCCGAAGAATGGAGAGTCGTTGATAGTGAACACCATCGACATTGTAGGCTCGTCGATTGCGATGCGCTCCAATGGTTCAGGGTTGACCGGATCGGTCACAGTGTCGCCGATTTCAAAGCCTTCGATACCGACAAGCGCACAGATGTCGCCACTCTTCACGCTTTCCACCTTGCGGCGTCCCATACCCTCGAATGTGTGAAGCTCCTTGATGCGCTGGCGCACCACCGAGCCGTCCTTCTTGCAAAGGCCAATCTCCATGCCCTCGCGCAGTTCGCCGCGATGCACACGACCAATTGCGATACGTCCTACATACGACGAGTAGTCGAGCGACGTGATGAGCATTTGCGGAGTGCCCTCGAGCACTTGAGGTCCTGGAATATATTTGATGATGGCGTCGAGCAGCGGGATGATGTTGTCGGTCGGTTTTTTCCAATCGTCGCTCATCCAGTTCTGCTTTGCAGAGCCATAGATTGTCGGGAAGTCGAGTTGTTCTTCGGTTGCATTGAGGTTGAACATCAAGTCAAACACCATCTCGTTGACCTCGTCAGGACGGCAGTTTGGCTTGTCAACCTTATTGATAACGACAATCGGTTTCAGCCCCATCTGGATGGCTTTCTGAAGCACGAAACGCGTCTGCGGCATCGGACCCTCGAAAGCGTCGACGAGCAGCAAGCATCCGTCAGCCATATTGAGCACGCGCTCCACCTCACCACCGAAGTCGGAGTGTCCCGGAGTGTCGATAATATTGATTTTGTAACCGTTGTAGTTGATTGAAACGTTTTTCGAGAGGATTGTGATGCCGCGCTCGCGTTCAAGGTCGTTGTTGTCGAGCATCAATTCTCCTGTGTTCTGATTGTCGCGGAAAAGGTTTCCCGCAAGCAGCATTTTGTCCACCAATGTCGTCTTTCCGTGGTCCACGTGAGCGATGATGGCAATGTTTCTGATATTCTGCATATAAACTATACCTATTTTGAGCGCAAAATTACGATATTTTTAGCATTCTCCATTATTATTGTCATATTATTTTCGCCGACAACGCCAAAAAAGATGCTTAACAACATATTTTCCACAAGCATTTCTATGATTCTTGCCAACCGCACCGCCTACAATGCGCCTACGGCATACAGCGGGATGTTGCGCATCCAATCCTGCCTACGGTATGGCGACATTGAGAATCTGACTCCCTCCAGACCCTTGTGACTGTCAACAAACGAGCGAAGCGACTTTGACCTCAAATTCTCCTCTGCCTTAACCTCTATCGGCACTATTTCGCCCTTATATTGCACAACAAAATCTATCTCCAGTCTGGAATCATCGCGGCTGTAATAATAACAATGGATGTCATTTAGACACATCAGCTGGCACAGCACATAGTTCTCCGTAAACGCACCTTTGCTTTCCGCCATTGAATTGCCTGGCATAAGCATGTCAATCGGCTCCATCTCGCCCATTGCTCCAAGGAGTCCACTGTCGACAACAAACAGCTTGAATGCATTGAAATCTTCATAAAATTTCAATGGTTTTCCAACTGCTTTCACACGCGGCACACGATAAGCCAACCCGGCATCCACCAACCATTGTATTGCCAACTCGAAGTCCTTCGCCCTCGCACCGGCCTTGACAGCACCATAAACAAACTTCTTGTTCTCATGGGCGAGCTGCGTCGGAATCGACTGCCATACCATACTTATACGAGTTGCCACAGTTGGCGTCACATGCTTTGACATATCGCTGCGATAAACAAACAAAATGTCGTTTTGCACTTTCCTCACCGCATTTACATCATTTGTGTCGATAAACGTCTTCACAGCCTCCGGCATACCTCCGACAAAATAATATTCCCGGAGTAATTTAGTAAGCCTATCGTGAAGTATGTTAATCGACGCCCAATCTTTCTTGCCAAGCAGTCCACAAACCTGCGACTCTCCCCTTGCCATCAGATATTCTTCAAACGACATTGGAAACATCTGCATAACATTAACCTTCCCCACTGGCGCCGATTCACCTTGCCGCATCGCCACGCCAAGCAACGAGCCAGCCACCACGACATGGTATTCCGGAATTTCCTCACAAAAATATTTTAACGAAGAGAGGCCTCTCGGCAACTCTTGAATTTCATCAAGAATTATCAAGGTTTCGCCAGGGACAATAGGCTGCTTCGTAATCGCACCTATTATCATCAGCACCTTTTTCATATCATAATCCTCATCAAAAAGGCTTCGCACGTCAGGGTTGTTGTCGCAGTTTACGTATGCAACATTTTTAAATTCCTTCTTGCCGAATTCTTTCAGCACATACGTCTTCCCAACCTGCCTTGCCCCTGTCAAAATCAAAGGTTTTCTGAACTGACTGTTTTTCCAATTTTTCAATTGCATCATTACCGTTCTTTCCATATCTTTCAGACATTAAGGATTATTTTTCTATATTTTAGACAATTACATTGCAAAGATACACTTTTTTACACGATCTTTTGCCCAAACACTACATTTTTCTGAGCGATCTTTTGCCTAAACACTACATTTTTCTGAGCGATCTTTTGCCTAAACACTACGAATTTTGGCGAATTTGGAGGTTTTTGCTACCTTTGGATTCCCCTTAAATTGCAAAGGTTATGAAACGATTGAATTTATCGACCAAGATGAAGGCTGCCGTGGGATATGCGGCGGTGATAGCGTTGTTTTTGGCGGCGGTGTGGCTGATTGTAGGCGTTCTCGACTCGCTGACACGCTCCGACGGTGCCGAACGCACCATCAACAACCGGCAACGCGCCACAAACGACGTTGTGAGCCGGCTGTATCAGGCGGAGGTGATTGGACAGGCGTTGAGCGCCGGGCAGACCGACCTGTTTCAGTCTTATGTCGATGCTATGATGCTGACAGCACAGGCAGTCGATTCGCTGCGCGCCATCGTCAACGACCGCGCACAGGTGGCGAGGCTCGACTCTGTGAAAATGCTGCTCGGCAGAAAGGTTGACAACATGGACAACCTGCTCGACGCAATGGAGGCCGACAACTCCGACGAACTTTACCAACAATATATCAGCGACCTCATAGCGAACCAGAACCGCGAGATAGCGGCGCCGAAAGTGCAGCATTCGCAAACGGTGCGCACAAGCGAATATGTGGTTCACAAGAAACGGAAAAACTTTTTCGGACGTCTGCGCGATGCTTTCTCAAAGGAAGACAACAATCCGCAGCACGTGAGCGAGACGGTCACGGAGCATCACACTGACACGCTCGCCAACACCATCAACCCCGCCGACACGGTGGTGAAAATGCTTTCCGGTGTACGCAAGCGGGTCGACGGACACCGCATCGGACAAATCGCACATCTGAAGCGGCAGACGGCGGAACTGCGCATCAACGGACAGATGCTGAGCCGCAAGGTGAGCGAGCTGCTTGCCGTGATTGTCGACGAGAGCTCGCGCACGGCAGAGACAAAGCATCTGCAAGCCGAATCGGTGCGACGCCATGCCGCCCGTGAGATTGCCGCAATAGCATTTGCCGCAGTGGTTCTGGCAATGGCGTTCCTGTTTATGATATGGCGCGACATCACCCGCAGCAACCATTACCGCCACGAGCTGGAAAAAGCCAAGAAACGCGCCGAGGACCTGCTCGACGTGCGCCAAAGGCTGATGCTCACCATCACCCACGACATCAAGGCTCCTGTCGGCTCGATAATCGGCTATGCCGATTTGCTCGACAAGACAGCCGACGGAAAGAAACGCGCGGCATACCTCGGCAATATGCAGACGTCGGCGAAACATCTGCTTGACCTTGTCAACTCGCTGCTCGACTACCACCGTCTGGACGCCGACAAGATGGACATCAACACCGCGGCGTTCAACCCGCAGCAACTGCTCAACGCCGTTGCCGACAGCTACCGTCCGGCAGCAGCCGCAAAGGGTCTGCGCCTTGAATACGACTGCGACAGCGCGCTCGACGGCTATTTCTCAGGCGATCCTTTCCGCATCCGACAGATTGTCGAGAATCTGATGTCGAATGCAATGAAATTCACCAAGGAAGGCTCTGTGTCAATGTCTGCAAAACTCGACAACGGACGGCTAAGCATCTGCGTAGCCGACACCGGATGCGGAATGACCGAAGACGAGCAGAAACGGATATTCCAGGAGTTTACCCGTCTGAAAAGCGCACAGGGACAGGAAGGTTTCGGACTCGGACTGTCGATAACACAGAAACTCGTGGCTCTGCTCGGAGGCACGATGAGCGTGAGCAGCAAACCAGGAGAAGGCAGCCGGTTCGGCGTCGAGCTGCCGATGCCTAAAGCCGATGCCGACACAACATCTGCCAACGAACGCCCCGCGGCAAACGCCCGGTTCAGCCAGCCATGGAGCCTGCTGCTCATCGACGACGACAATCTGCAACTGCAGCTCACGGAAGCCATGCTGCGCAATCTTGGTGCCAACGTCACCGTATGCCGGCAGCCACAGGAACTGTTTGTCAAAATCGCAGAATGCCACCACGACGCCGTGCTTACCGACATCCAGATGCCAGCCATGAACGGCTTCGACCTGCTGCGCAACCTCCGCTCCCTCGGATGCGACGAGGCAGCGTCAATTCCCGTAATAGCCGTGACCGCACGCAGCGACATGGACGTAGACTCGTTGCGCGGCGAAGGCTTTGCCGGATGTCTGCACAAGCCGTTCCGCCAGCAAGAAATTGTCGACGTGGTTGAGGCTGCCATGGCAAATAACGAGACCGACACATTCGACTTCTCCGCACTGACAGCGTTCAGCGCCGACGACGCCGACGCCTCGCGCGAGATTATGCTCACGTTTGCCGAAGAAACGCGGAAAAACATCCAGCGCATGGAGCGCGCCATAGCCGACGGCAACCTGAAAGAAATGGCTGAGACCGCCCACAATATGCTGCCGTTGTTCACCATGATAGGCGCCAAACGCGCCGTTGCGCCACTCTCCTGCCTCAACGACAAGCGTGCAGGCGGCGATGCCGGCTCTGCCGACACAAAGATGGCACAAACCATCGTGGATGTAGCTAAAAATGTGGTAAACGAAATAGCGAAAGCGAGTTAAGATTAAAAAACTTTCAAAACGAAAGCAAAAAGTTTCGTTTTGATTTTGTTATAATAAACAAGAATCGTAATTTTGCACCACTATATATAGATATGGAACAATCGGCTAAAACAAAAGAGCGTTTCTCGGAAACCAACGAAAGTTTCACTATGCTCGAGGCTATCAACGAGGCAAAGCGATGCCTTCACTGCAAGGCACCGCAATGCAGCAAGGGCTGCCCGATCAGTCAGGACATTCCCGACTGGATTCACGAACTGTCGATGGGCAATCTCGGAAACGCCATGCACATAATCAACGGCAAGAGCAACCTGCCTGCCGTGTGCGGACGCGTATGCCCTCACGAGCGTCAGTGCGAGGGGCATTGCGTACTCGGAAAGAAGGGACGCCCTGTGGCTATAGGCAAACTGGAACGCTTCGTTGCCGACTTCGACGGCGACATGCAGCTCATCCGCGAGCGGCTGCCGCAGAAGACGCGTGGACGCGTGGCGGTGATTGGCAGCGGACCTGCCGGACTTGCCGTCGCCGGCGACCTTGCGCGAAAAGGCTTCGCGGTGGAGGTCTTCGAGATGGAGCCGGAACCGGGAGGCGTGCTGATGTTCGGCATTCCTGAATATCGACTGCCTAAAGAGGTGGTGCGCCGCGAAATCCGCAAAATCGAAGAACTCGGAGTGGTCTTCCGCTGCAACACGACCATCGGTCAGGACCTGACCGTCGACCAGATGTTCGACCGCGGCTTCGACGCCATCTTCATGGGCACAGGCACAGCCAAGCCCAAGAAACTGCAAATTCCCGGCGGACACCTGCGCGGTGTGCGCCAAGCCATATACTTCCTGCGCCGCGTGAGCCTCTACAACGAGGGCAACCTCGACCGCAACGAAGTGCCTGTGGGCAACGGCGACCGCGTCTTTGTGATAGGATGCGGCAACACGGCTATGGACGCGGCACGCTCGGCAGTGAGACTGGGCGCGGAGAAGGTGACGGTGGTCTACCACCGCACAATCAACGACATGTCGGCGCTGCGCTCCGAATACGACGAGGCGGTTTCCGAAGGAGTGGAGTTTGAATGGCAGTCGAGCATTGTCGACATCCACGACGATGCCGGCGATATAACCGACGTGGTGATTGAGTGCAACGGCGAGCGCCACGAAGAAGACGCCGACGTGGTGATAATGGCTGTCG
>ENA-ORMS01001932-ORMS01001932.1-human-gut-metagenome-genome-assembly--contig:-NODE-1932-length-15659-cov-4.060754_pt1 | contig 15659 bp, 41 predicted proteins | sample MGYA00242104_ERZ508997 | MGnify/ENA primary metagenome ERZ508997 (study PRJEB26280, sample SAMEA2338704) | human gut metagenome | biome: human gut; feature: human-associated habitat; material: faeces... | reverse complement strand
AGAAGCCGTACAAGCTGACCGCAAAGGAAACTATATGGACGACCTTGACAAAGAAAATCTTAAAACCGTACTTGCTGCCAACGAACATGGTGGCGGTTTGTTCAACAAATACTACTCTGATACCATCGATGGAAAAGTAGAAAGCAAGTTAGCAGATATTTGTATTCGTGTCTTTGATTTAATGGGTGTTTGTGATATTGTGGCAAAGGACGGATTTACCACATTTGACAATGAGGTTAAGTATGCTAAACAGCATAGCTTTACTGAGAACGCTATGATTGTTACTAAAACTATTGTTTCGTGCAACTTCTACTCATCTATAAGTGTAAAGGCAGAAATGTTCTGCGTCTTATATAAAAGTATTCTTTCCTCCGTATTTGAATGGGCAGAAGCACTTGGTATCGATCTCGTTCAGCACATCAACTTAAAGATGCGTTATAACGAAAGCAGAGAATACCATCACGGAAATAAGCTGTATTAAAGAGTCCTATAGTTATGAATAAATACTATTTCAACCGCAAGCCAAAAGCGGCTCAAACCGAAAAAAAAGAGGTAAAAAAGACTACTTCAAAGAGCAAACCTAACTTGGTTAAAAAGCTCGATCGGATATTCTCTCTTTATATCCGTTTGCGTGATGTTATGGATAACGGTTATGTTCGGTGTATATCCTGTGGGCAGATAAAGAGCTTTGAAGATGTGGACTGCGGTCACTTCCATAGCCGCCGCCACATGGCAACAAGATTCAATGAAGATAACTGCCATGCTGAATGCAAATACGACAATCGTTTCTCTGCGGACCACCTCATAGGCTACCAACGCAACCTCATTCAAAAAATAGGACAGCAAAGATTTGATTTGCTAAACGTGAAAGCACATTCTACATGTCACTTCACTAATAGCGAACTAGAAGATATGATTGCTCACTATACGGCTGAGGTTAAGAAACTTAGCAGTCTCAAAGGTATCAAAGTTAATATTTGATAATATTAGCGGCAATATTATTTAATCAATAAATAATTTGTTATCTTTGCACCGAAGAAATTAAATCTCTGAAACGTGGAACTTTCAGATAAAAAATATTCAGACCTCAATAAGTATTGTTTGGGTTCCACCTGCGTAAGCAGCTAAACAAGAAAGTTGAGGTTTTATTGTACAACAATGGCAGATTGGATAAGACTTCCTCGCAGCATCTTTGATTGGGATTGGTTCGATAAACCCGAAATGCTGTCCCTCTTTCTATACTTGCTCAACAATGCAAAAGAGAAAGAAGTGAAGCATGATGTGATAGTCGAGCATAGAGGGCAGTTTTTAACTAGTCTTGGAAAACTCAGCAATATTATTGGTGCAGGAAAACAAGTGGTTAGAACTTGTTTGTCAAAGCTAATAAAAATGCAGCTAATAGAAGTGAATACGGAAAGATTATATACCATCATCACTATCTGCAATTATGATAACTATTTTGAAGCTGAGGTCAATAAGCCTAAAAATGAGCTAAAGAATGAAGATACTAAACCAGAAGAAGCACCTAAGGAAGATAAGCCTAAGAAAACGAAAGAAGAGATTGCGTCAGCAACAGAAAAGCGGAAGGAGAAATTTTATCAAGAGTTAATCCCTTATGTTGCAACTTATGGTAAGGATATGATCAGAAAGTTCTATGATTATTGGTCTGAAACGAATAAGTCCAAAACTAGGATGAGGTGCGAGACTGAGAAAACATGGGATTTAAATCTAAGGCTACAAAATTGGGCAAGACGAAATAAAGACTTCGGAACAAAGCAATCTGGTACGGCTCTACATAATTCGGAAAACAAAGATTATAACGAAGGAGGATGGTAATTATGAATGTAGATTTCAATCAAATTATTCAAAGATTCGAGAAGGGAGAAGACCTGTTTCTCGCTGACAAGGTGAGAATAAGGATTCCTAACGCAGAACAAAGGCTTCGTGGGGGGCTAGACTATTTCGTTGATAAATACACCTGTGGGGAAGTTCCTCATGCGAAATGGCTAGAGAATAATTATCGTCCTATCGTTGATTGGATGACAGACAATAAAGGAAAGGGACTTCTTATTACAGGTGGGTGTGGTCTCGGAAAAACACTGATAGGTAATCATATACTTCCTTTACTCCTTCAAGACTCTTGCAGAAAACTCGTCAATATCTTTACTGCCCAGGAGTTGAATACAAAGATTGATGAGATTCTGAAACTCCACATCATTTATATTGATGATATTGGCACAGAGGAGGTTTCGAAGGTTTATGGTAATGTACGATGTACATTCTCTGAATTATGTGATGCAGCAGAGCAAAAGGGGAAGCTTCTCATCATTACCACCAACTTAACTGCAAACGAACTCGAAGCAAAATATGGAGAACGAACTATAGATAGGTTAAAAGCCATCACTAAGTTTGTCCCTTTCACAGGTAAATCATTAAGAAAATAGATATGGAAATTAAAGAAGACAAAGATTTCTTGTTTGCTACTAAGCAAGCTAGATTAGCAACTTTCCTTGAAAATGATGAGGAAAGAAGAATGTTTAGAGACGTCATTTATAACGCTATTAAGTGGGGTAAAAGACACTAGTATATAAAACTATAAACAAAAGAGCAATGAAGATGTTACAAGACGTTATAGATTGGTTTAAGGCTGAAATTCTTGGCGACCAATCATTACAACAGGAAAGAAAGAAACTGAAATCACAGAAAGATTTCGAGAAGCGTATTAATGAAGCAGCTCATCATGTCTGCCTCTCAGATCGTCCTAATGATGATGGGTCTCCATATCCAGTTATCTGCATGGATGGTACCGTTATCTATAAAATCTGCGAGAATCCTCGAATCGAGAAAGGAGAAATCAGCCTTGAAGATGTAGGGGAAGTTTTAGTAAGACAACGCATTCATTATGCTGAAAACAAGCGGAATTACAGATAGTTATGAAGTTTAAAAGTTAAATAAAGTTGCCAAAAAGCGATTAAAGAAAGTAACGTTTGGTCAATTCGTAAAAAATGACTATCTTTGCACCAGTTAATTAAACAACAAATAAGTTTAACAATTTAAAAGATAAGAGCAATGAAAAAGGTAAAGTACGTTATTAAGGCAACAAAGTTCAAAAATAACACATACGAAGATGTTGTTTTTGAAAATCAGACACTCAGTCAAAAACAAGAAACATTCAGTGACGTAAAGCACATCTTAGATTTGGATTTCGAGAATGCTTTAGACGAAGGCAAGAAAGTTCTGTATGACGGAGTAGAGCTTGATATCTTCAATGAAGATGGTACAATCCTTAAAGAATGGATTCAAGACGTAGCATAAAGGTAAAGGAGTGACTAACCATCACTCCACAATATATAGAGCAATGAAATACGAAGAAACGTTTAAACAACAAATGCTAGTAATTGAAGCCATGGTTGAAAAGACCAAAAAGATGAAGGAAGAGAACTGCGACCTTTATGCTCTCGTTTATATGAGAGGATGGCTTAAAGGAGTTGTAGATGATTTGGATAGAATCATCCCTTAACAATATAAATAGTAAGAGCAATGGAATGTTTAAAGAAAGGTCAATTACCGCCTAAGGTAAAGGAAATCCTAATTTCTAAGGTCGGAAACTACCAAGCTGAAAAGCTAACTGCAACGCTCCTTAACGGAACGTTAGCACAGAAAGCAGACATCATCAAAGATTTGAATCTTGAAGATTATCTCCGTGTTTGCTATAATTGTGGCAAACTCATAACGAATGGTTATATGGAGGTTGGTAGTATAACTTCCTATTGTAGTATGAGCTGTATCATTAAAAGCTTAGGAAAGCCTTATTTTGATTCTCATATTTTTAAAGGCACTATCTTTTGGGCATCATGGGAGGGTTAGTTATGACAAAACAATTATGATAGGGCATTCGTGTATGGATTGTTCTCAACATGGAAGTTGCAACAATCCAAAAGAAGGAAAAGATTTTATTTGTAACTGGTGGGAATGGAAATACTCAGGAAGCTGGTTTGATAAATAACAACAAAAAATTAAGTTATGAAAAGCGAAAAAGTTACAGCAGACGATTTGAAGGTTACACTCTCAGAGCTGGGAATAACATCTGGTTTGAAGCAGGAAAAGATTATTCAACGCCTGCAGGTCAATGGCTGCTTGATTGCAATGGTAACTGATGTATTGGATCAGCTCATCAAGGATGAACAATCTATGTTCAAGTTGTTAAATGTTCAGTACAAACAAGAGCAGAAGATGCACTATAATCAGATGCAGGATGCAGCTAAGAAGTACTACTTCCATCTGAAACCCTTTAACAAGAGTTTCTTCGGTGACGAGAACATTTGCGCCAATCTGGAGGATAACGCAAATGACATCTACGACATCATCAAGCTTCTTGCGGACCACACTAACGACCACAAGGATATGGAAGTGATTAAGAGAAACCTCAGAAAGAGAAAGTTGAACCATCATATTTTCGATTAAGATTATGTCAGTATATAAAGCAAACGTAGATTTATCAGACTTATTTCACGATATGTCTTACAATTATCAGAAAAGCTTCCTTGTTGAAGAGTTCTATTCTTTACCTATAGAACATCAGGTAAAAGTTGTTGGCGAAATGCTGAAGAACCTTAATGGCGATCAGACAGCCAAAGTTATAGAAGACGCTTTCGATAACTTGCATGAGCAAGCACAGGAGCACGTAATCAACTATGTGAACGAATAAAGATATGATGTTAGGAGAAATGATAACTCGCAGATGTCTGCTTACCTTGGATGGGGGGGCAAAGATTCAAGCCGTCCTCACTATGCCGAAGCCGACAAAGCCCATCTTTCCAAAGGAAATGGAGCGTCAGTTTATTAATAGTTTTAATCAATCGCAGCCAAATGCGGTTCATAAGGTTATTAAGTGTCACATAATGAGAAATTAAGTATGGATGCAAAAGTAGAAGTAAGAACTATTCCTTTGCATGGATTGTTTATCCATCGTAAACAAGTTTGGCGGTCACTCGGTAAACTGAGAGCTGAAAGCCATTGTACAACAGCACAGAAAGTATATATGAATGAGCATAATACCGAAGTATGTACCGAAAATGCCGATTTCATTGATGGTTTGAAAGTCACTCCATATAATGGTGAACTACCAAAAATCTTTAAATATGCTGATTGTAGCCAGAGCTACTATCAACATTGTTTAATGCAAAAATGGATTTAGTTATGGAAATAGCTGATATGAATGATTTGAAACTAGAGCAATGGATCAGACAGAGAAACTCTGCTCAAATCATATGGAAAACCAAAGATGGTAGAGAAATACCGATTAAGGATATGTCAGATACTCATCTAGCTAACACGATAAATATGCTAGAAAGAAAATATGATGCAGAAGAACATCTTTACGAGATAGACCCTCTAATGGACTTTGGTGCAAAAGATTAACAAATAAAAAGGTAAGTAATATGGAAACAAAGATTAATATAGCGGAAATCCTGAAGGATAAACCGAAGGGCATAAGATTATACTCGCCTATATTTGGTGATTGTTCATTTCAGTGTATACAAAATGCAACGGATGATATATGTGTAAAGAAACATAATAACGGGATGGAGATTTTTTCTTCTAAAGGGTTATATAATATACTAGGAGAATGCCTATTATTTCCCTCCAGAAACCTGCGTGACTGGAGTAAGTTCCTTTGGAAGAAAGGTGACATACTGGTTAGCAACGATAATGATAGCCATATAATCTTTAATGGTTTCTCAAAAGATGATTATACTACATTTGAAGGTAAACACTGGATTAGTGTAAGTAAAAAGAGACGTATATCTTATTTGGATATGCAGGAGACACAAGGCTATCATATTGAAGATAAGGATGCTGCTCAGACCTACATCAACGCCATCGAGGAACGCTTGGGTGGTAAACTTAATCGTGAAACTTTGGAGATAGAAAAGAAGCCTGAATTCAAGGATGGGGATATTTTGTTTGTGAAATGTGAAGAACGAGATTTTATTGAAATCTTTAATTACTCTAAAAAGAATGGTGACTTATATGACCACGCCTCTCTAGACTCTTCAACACATAATTTAGATATTAGTGGTAAATACAGAATATGCAAAGATGAAATCACAGAAATTCGCCTTGCCACTGACTACGAGAAACAGCAACTCTTCTCAGCTCTCGAAAAGAAAGGCAAGGCTTGGGATGCTGAGAAGAAGCAGATTGTGGATTTGAAGCCAAAGTGCGAGTTTAAGCCATTCGATAAAGTGTTGGGGCGAAATGAGAAAGATGCTGTATGGGAAGCTGAACTCTTTTCTCATTATAAAGAAGAATCTCAATATCCTTTTCGTTGTATCGGATTTAGTCGTAAGTATTGTATTCCTTACAACGAAGAGACAGCACATCTACTAGGAACGACTGATGATTGGAAAGGAGGTGAGCAATGATTAGAGACGATGCAAAGATAATTGTAACACCAACTGGTGTATCACTTAAAGAAGCCTTGATTAAAGAAGTAGCTAAGGCACTCAATAAAGAAGCTTCCATCTATATGAATTATGAAATCCCAGAAGTAAAGCTTGGTGGCATTCCTCCTAGTGGCAAGGAAAGCCGTAGAACTAGGAGAATGTTAGAACTCAGAAAAAGAAAGGGTAGATTATGAATGATGAAAGCATAGATATTAATCTTAGTTTTATCAATACTGATTATTTCTCAATATCTGTAAGGGATGGGTCTATTTCAGTTATTGGCAGAATAACCAAGTTAGAGATGGAAAAATTTATAAAGGCTCAATATTTCGAGATTAAAGAGGTATTGGATAAAAATAGTAAGAAAGGAAGATAATTATGATAGACGATAAAAAAATAGAAGAAGCTGCAAGAAATTATTGCAACAACCGTTATCCTGCTTCACAGGATGCTCCGTTTATAGCAGAAGGTTTTAGAAAAGGTGCTCGCTGGGCTATCAATGAGTTTTTAAAAGACTTATGGAATCCTGCTGAGGAAGAACCTAATCGCGAAGCGATAAGAACCTATATCTTGGGGAAAACAGAAGTAAGTGAGTCAGGTATACTTCCTATGTTATTAAGACCAAACACAAATTGGAAAGAGTTTGTTGTATCTCATAGTGTTACTCACTGGCTTTATATAGACGACTTACTGCCAAAGGAAGGAGGCAATCATGATTAAGAAAGTTATAATGTATTCTGTAATATGTGACAGATGTGGAAAGGTTAATGGCGATTACGATGGTATTATTGCTTGGTTGGACGAAGGAACTGCAAAAGAGCAAGCAATGGAAAGCGAATGGATAGAGATAGGCGATAAGCACTACTGTCCAGACTGCTATGAGTTTAACGATGAGTTAGATGAGTATGTTTCTAAAAAGAAAGGAGATAAGCAACGAAAGAACTTAAAGTTGGAGAAAGAGTAACCATTACTCTTGAAGTTGTTGAAGAATTATCTTGTTATGGTTGTTTCTTTAGAACATCTTTCGGCAAGTGTAATGGAGATGGAAAGGTAAAATGTTCTATACGAGACCGTTCAGATGGTAAAAATGTAATTTTTAAAGAAGTGAAGAAATAAAGCGTATGTATTTTGAATATAGAATAGTCAAGATTGAGAAGGGCTTGTTTCTTATTGAATATAGAAATACACCTAATGGAACTTGGCAAGAGGTTAAAGATAAAAAGTTCAAAACTAAGCCTAAGGCTGAAGCTTGGGCTAGAAAGAACTTTGTTTAATGAAGTAAAGCGTATGAATGGATTGTTATCAATGATTGGTATGCAAACTGAATTGGAATACCAAATGGGTGATGATTTTCCTTTCGGTGTTCCACGTATCAGATTTAATGTTCCGAATGGCAACATTCCATCCGATAAGCGGAAGTGTCAGCCAAAGGCGCAGCATGAGTTCACCATCAAAGGTGTTAAGATTATGGCAGCTTCTAAGAAGGATGCTATAAAGAAGTATAATCATCGTAGAAAGTAAGGCGTATGGCACAGAAAGAATTTAGAAATCCACCTCGTTATATGGTGGGCGATATAGTTTATAGTCACGGATTTATCTGTGTTGTCTGTAGTATCTATCCGTTCAATATAGATTATTCTTACGACTTGAAAGTTATTGATGGGCAAAGCTTGGGCAAAATTTGTCAAAATGATATTATGCACGTTCATATTTGGGAAGAGTTTCTTAAAAAGAATGGATGGACATGTTATCGCTCTGAAGGAGAATTTTTTGGGCATAAGTGGTATAAACACCAAGAATACCCTTTCACTTTGCGATATAATAATTTTTTAGGAATATGCGGAGTATCTTTCAATGACGGAATAGACGATGTTGTTATGATAAAATGTGTAGATGAACTCCAACATATTCTTTATGGCTTGCAATTAGATAGCAATTTAAAAATATAAGCGTATGGATAAGTTAGAATATATTCCAGGAGATTTGGTCTCTGTATATGTAGGCATAAAGAAATTTATCGTTGAGGTAATTGGTGTTGAAAACGAAAATGAAGTACTTTCATATCAAATCAAGTTCCCGAACGGAGAAATTCAATATGCTGATAAGGATAATATTGTTCCAATTCCTCTTACTCCTGAGATTCTAGAGAAGAATGGGTGGAAGTCTATAAATGGTAAGTATGCTTTAAAGATAAAAAATGCAAATTATGTAGTACTTGAATTTACAGAAGATGGTATATATACTTACATAAATGAAAATACCATGCTTTTTACAATAAAGTATATTCACGAACTCCAGCACCTTCTCTTCGGTCTAGGACTTAACTCAGAAATGGAGGTGTAGGTATGTTTATAGCATTTTTAATAATAGCAACACTTTTGGGCTATATGCTCCTTACTAGAATAGATATGATTAAAAATTTAATTGATACAGACGAAGAAAAAGGAGCAACAATAGGGTGTGCTATATTGTGTATATTGATGGTATTTGCTGTTGTTGGCAGCTTTATATTCTCAATTATACTCAACGATTAACCGCCTTCTTGCACAAAACATAAAGATATGCTTATAAGTGAATTTATTCAACAGCTCCAAGACCTGTGTGATAATGAAGGTGATATGGAGATAGTGATGATAACAGGTAACAACGGATTGGGTTCTGTACCTCATGTTAAGAAATCACGGTTTTACGACCAATTTGAAATTGTAAAGCGTTAACGCCTTCGGGCATAAAATTTAAGAATATGACAAAAGAAGAATTAGAAGCAAAGGTTGCCAAGCAACAAAGTATCATCAATGAAGCTAACCTTGAGATTTGTTCTTGTGTAAATGACTACATCGAAAGCCTTACATACAAGGTCGGCGACAAAGTAAGTTGCCCCAGATGCAATGTTTGTTGGATTGCAAGCATTACTCCAGAACGAGGTCGTAGTGGCTACACTGGCAAGATTGAAGTAAGAGTCAATCCTGCTAAGAAAGATGGTACTCGCTCTAATCGAGAGTTTGTGCTTTGGAGTATAGAAGTTGATAGTATCAAGAAGATTGATTAACCATTCTGCAAAGGATATAAATATAAGTAATATGGTAGTATTGTTAACGATTTTAGGAACTATCTTTCTGATAGTTAGTGCAATATTTTGGTCAGAAGAACCAAAGTTGAGAACGGTAAGTATTATTGTTGCATCTGTAGCCACAATACTTATGACTTTAAGTTATGTAGGGGCTGTATTTGCACAATATATGATAGAATTAATGAAGTAACTAACCACCCTCTCCCTTTTACAGGAGAGGGTAAAAAGAAAGATATATGACAGAAGAGCAGATAAAGAAGTTTGACATTAAAATACAAAACTTACAGCCAGACAGTACAAATTATAGTGCTAATATAATAGTGCAATGCTTTGGCAAAGAAGATGAGGATGATAAACACATTGTTCATCCTCTGAACTTTATGCCAAGAAAAGAACGTTGTTGCGAATTAGACTATGACCTTTCTGACAAAGGTCAAAAGGAAAAATACTTAAAGCAGTTGCGTGATTCACAAGAACGATTAAAAATACTTTCTCTTCTTTTGCATAAACAAGAGGAAGAAGTGATAGAATTTGGCTATCCTAAGACAACTTGTTATTATCCAGATTTAAACTGCTTAAAAGAAATAGATTTTAAGGAGGATAAGCAATGAGCAAAGAAAAGGCGATAGTTCACATTAATAATGTTTCCAAGATTATTGGCTCAAAAAGAATAAAATTGAGTGAAGGTATGGCAATTCATATTCAAAATGAGTTAGTCTTGGCACTTAAAGAGTTGGAGGATTGATATGAAAATCTTGAAGCGATTAGTATATGTGTTACTTATGATTCCTATATGTACTATAGTATTCGTAATTGAAAGTCCTTTGTTGCCTTTAATCATACCAGCAATATGGGTAATAACAGGAAGTACTATATTACGAGTGAAAGAAACTAAAGGATGTAAATCATTCTATGTATGCACTATTACTCAGATAGTGTATTATAGTATGGATAAGTATTTAACTAAACTATTAAAGTTATGAATAGAAAACAAGCGAAAGAAATGCTGCCTATTATAAAGGCATTTGCAGAAGGAAAAGGTGTTGAAACCAAAACAGGTTCAGGCTGGATTAGCATAGAAAACATGAGCTTTGCAGGAAATCCTGATAGTTACCGAATCAAGCCAGAGCCAAAGTACCGCCCTTTTGCCAACGCAGAAGAGTGCTGGGAGGAAATGATGAAGCATCAGCCGTTCGGTGTTGTTAAAGATAAGTACTTTGCTAATTATCAAACACATCGTGCATTCACATGCTTAATTACTAAAGGTTGTGACTTCGGTGGATATGAAGATGAGACATTTGAAAGTTGCTTTAAGAATTTGTTATTTGCCGACGGAACTCCGTTCGGTGTAAAAGTGGAGAAATAGTTATGGCATGGGTAGCAGTTGATATGGATGGTACAGAGTATATTTATAATGCACAACCTTCTAGAGAAGAAACTCGTTTTATGTCGTGCTTTGATTGTATACATATTCCAAAAGGCAGCATCAAGAAGCTCATCGGAAGAGAACTTACTTGGAACGATGAGCCAGTAGAACTTAAAGAAGATTGATATGGAATGGGATGTTAAATTTGTACTAGCAAAGCTTTTGAATGATATGAAGTATAAAGAAGCCGTAGAGTTAATAAATGCCCACAATGATAATGTTGATGCTCAGGATGTAGATATTTTTATATCAGGATTTAGCTTAGTATACGCAGAGCTTCTTAATCCAATATCACCAATATTGGAGAGATACCTTTCTTCTAGTGCCATTTCTTGGCAAGGAAGAATGAGAATAGCTTTAGCTATACAGCAATGCAAGAAACTTAAAAAGAATAATTATGGTAAGAGAATTTGAAGTAAGTATTAGAGTTACTATTGATTCTAAGTGCAAAGATAGTGACGATGATATTATAGAAGCACTTATGGAAGGAGCGGATAAGTATTTCTATCCATATTGTTGTAGTAATGAACATATAGAGCATACTAATAGTACTGCTCATAAAGTTAAATAAAAATGAGAAGTATGCACGAAAAAATTATAGGAGCAGGAGTAGCTAACTTATTTATTGAGCGAATGAAGTTAGAAGGATGGTTGCCCATTAAAGAGTATTTCAAGATGGAAAAACTTGGAATTGAGCTTGATTGGGTATTGGTTCTTACTATGGAGAATGATGGATTTATCGCAATACCAATGGTAGCAGAATATCGTGTTCCACATAAAGATAGTGGGCGAAAATCTGGTTGGTATAAAGATGAGATTGATAATCCAAATAGGAGAATTGACGATTGGACTAATGTCATCATGTTCAAACTTTTAGATAAGCCTAATATTGACGGAATAAGGGATTCTATTCTTGACAAATATAAAGAGGCCGAAGGTATTACAGATACTCATGCTTATAATTTGTCTTTCAATGAGACGGTTGTTAAACAATGTAAGGGGATTAAATGATTATAGCTTATGAAATTAGAAGACATCAAGTTCAAGGCTAAACGTCTTGACAATAACACTTGGGTAGAAGGTTACTTCTATGTTGAATGTGGTAACACTTACATCATCGAGGATAGGCAGAGTGAATCAATGCTTAATAGAAATGATGCACATCAGGTTGACCCTTCTACAGTCTGTATGTCCACAGGGCTGACAGATTGCAAAGGTAATGAGGTTTGGGAAGGTGACATGCTTTCAAATGTTACCAATGGAACATCGAGTAGTGATAGAACAGTCTTTCAAGATAGGAGGGATGTTCATCCTTCGAGAGTTGGAAAAGTATTTTAATCAAAAGAAGTAAGCGTATGATATTATATGAGAATCAATGTTTTGAGCTTTTAAAAGCTTTGTGTTATAGTGTCCCACAGAATCCAAATGTCGGTAGGTTTGAGATTGCAAACGTGATACTTGACACATTACAAAAAATAAAAGATGCGGATTAACAGCTTTCGGGCACAAATTTAAAGATAATGACAAAGGAAGAAATATTGGAAAAGGCATCTGATTTTGAGGATGAAGATGAGTTTGTGAAGTGTGATAGATTGCCGTTCACTGAAGAATTGTGGCTTTTACATCAGCTAGTGTATATCGGCTTGTCTTGCACCTATACAGGTCGTGGCTATATAATTGAGAAACTTAAAGATTAGTAAAATGGAAGCGAATGATTATTTGAAGGCTATGCAAGCTATGGACGAATTGGATAGACTTGTAACTAGTGTTTATCCGGATAAGTTCAAGTTGGTCTGCAAGAAGCATGGAATAGATGAATGCGAGGCGATGAATATGTATTCGTACTTGCAAAAGATGCATAAAGGTCAGTCTTGGTTAGTTAGATACAAGCCATTGGAATATCTAGAGCGTGTATTAACACTAGCCAAAGAAGCTTATGCGTCTTACATGAACAACGGCTTGATTCTAAGTATGGTCAATTTTGGTGATAAGTACACAAGAATACTTGTAATATTTGAGAAAGATGGCGTAAGAAGCCAACAAGAATTTGACCTTAGAGGGCAAAGAACATATGTTGATATAGCGGACTTTATTGGAAATGGTTACTCCATCGTATCTGTTATCCGTCAGTCTGACAATGTTGACAGCGAAAAGTTTGTTGGAGAAAAGGATGAGCGAAGTCATAGTATTCCTATTTACGATGGTGATGTAATGCTTTGTTACGTGAATAAACCGGAATTTTGGAGTTCCGATTGGCGTAATAGCGGACTTTATATTTGCGAGAATGGTTCATATCATAGATTGCTATACACCCCGAATAAGGGGTACGTAAGACATGGAGAGCCTGATGTAGATGAAGACTTCACACTTGATATTGGGGAAGGATCCTTCAGTAGTTATGTTATGACTTTAACCCAGTCTTGGTATAAGTTGGGTAATGTTCATGCAGGTATAGGCTTTTTGAAGGAGAAAGAATAGAAGAGTAAAAGGAGAGGAATATCATTTCCCCTCCTTTGCCTTAATCTCCAACTCGATAGGCTTGCCGCAATGGGGGCAGATGATAGCCGGAGATTGCGGAACGGATGGCACTATTTCGTCTTTGAAGAAGTCACCGACTTTGCACCCTAATACATCGGCAATACGCTGTAATGTCCTCATCGTAGGGTTACGGCTGAGGTTTTGGGTAAAAGTAACTCTTGATATACCCATTTCTTTAGCTACCTGTTCGATAGTAAAGCCCTTTTCTTTAATTATTGATTTAACGTCCATATTTATAATATAATAATGTATGATTGAATTTCGACTGCAAAGATAAGAAAGTTTTTTGAAACTACCAAATTTTTCTCTTGTATTGATTGAATTAAATCATACAATGTGAAGTTCTGTTAAGAAAAAGGTCATACATACCTAGTTATGTTAAAAGATGATTAAAGTCATTCATTTTCTTGATAATAATTTGGTTTGTATGATTTTATTTCGTATCTTTGCAATGTCTTTAAGAGATAAAGGCTTTAAAGTTTAACTATTAATTGCTGCTATGCAGCCGAGTCGGCACTCGTAAAACGGTTTGAGGATATGACTACTTCAATTAAGAACAAGATGAGAAAGGTAATGCAGTTGGCACATAGAGCCTATCAGTTGAAATCAAGTTCAATGTCTTGGGTTGAGTGCTTGAAACAGGCTTGGCAGGTCGTAAAGCTTGAGGCAGCGATGAAGACCAAGGTAGTAGAGTTCTTCTTTATTAAGATGAATGGTGAGGTAAGACAAGCCTTTGGTACTCTCCTTCAGAGCCACATTGACTATACTCCAAATGGTACTGGTCATGCAGCATCAAGAGATTGCATCCGCTATTGGGATGAAGAAAAAGGTGCTTGGAGACAATTCAAGGCTTATAACTTCTTGCGAGTTGCATAAAGATATTTACACGTTCTAAGGTGTTTGGCGAGGCTTTAATAGGGGTGAGCCTTTAATCACCCCTTTAGTTAAGGACTTTTAAAGTATTTGAGATATGGAGACAATCGCTAAGTGTTTGAAAGAAGTGTTCTACAAAGGGCATCATATTACTAAGGTGGAGGACGTATTTGGTCAGGTATCCGTTCGCATTGATAATATTGCTGAACCGGACTATGCTAGCATAGCCGATGCAAAACGAGTAATCAATGGTAAAGCCCCTAAATGGTTTACGGATGGTTACATGTGGGACGAAGCCAGTAAGAAGGTCGTAAAAGACCCTAACGCTTTCCGATGGGAGGAGTAAGAAAAGATAAGGTAAAGAACTTAATACAATTGATTATGGAAAAGTTTAATGATGGCAATTATGTATTCGAGACAACAAACGAGTTTCCGGATGGCTATGAGATTTGGGCGATTGGTCGAAGAAATTTCAAGCACAAAGGCTACGTACCATTGTGTGAGGTCGATGAGAGCCGCTACGTCAAAAGAGATACCTTGAAGGCTTTGAAAGTAAAGGATGAAGCATTAGCTTTGACTTTGCTCTCTGAAGCCGTTAAACGAGGTGTTAACAAGAAGAAGTATAACATAATGATTAATGCAAAAGAAAATGGATGAGAATTTTCTGAATGTGCTCTATATCGAGCACACGGATAAAATAGGCGTTCTAAAGGACGATAAGGACGAAAGGGTATCAGTTATCCGTGGGACGGACAAAACGCTTGTAGAACGCAAAAGAGAAGGTAAAACGTACCTTCTTGTACCTTTGACAAAGAACCACACTTTTGTTTGCAAGGGTAATAGTATTGATGTGGATGGTGAGCATATTAAGAGTGAAATCTTCTTCCGCAAGGATGCTTGCCAATGGATTGAGATTGACAAAGAAATGTTATCTAAGGTAGCGTAATAAATAAGGAGGTTTAAGCGATGAAAGTATATGTAGTAATTTCTTCATACCAACATGGGTAGGGTGAAGCAGTGGAGGTTGATGCAGAAGTCTTCTCTACCATAGATAAGGCAAGAAAAGCGATAGGACACAAAGGGATGAACACTTTGGAGAATTACAAGCGAGTTTTAAATTGCGATGATTATCTATACAATATCTCAGATTCTTTCTTCCATATCTCAGACAGCGAAGGAGAAACGTGGGACAATTTTGACATCGTAGAACAAGAATTAAAATAATAAAGCTATGAAGATTGATTTTATCCTCAAATCCGCAACCTATAGGGTTTAGTGGGATTTTGCTTGCAAAGCGACAAAA
>ENA-ORMS01001928-ORMS01001928.1-human-gut-metagenome-genome-assembly--contig:-NODE-1928-length-15674-cov-4.274665_pt1 | contig 15674 bp, 10 predicted proteins | sample MGYA00242104_ERZ508997 | MGnify/ENA primary metagenome ERZ508997 (study PRJEB26280, sample SAMEA2338704) | human gut metagenome | biome: human gut; feature: human-associated habitat; material: faeces... | reverse complement strand
GAGCTCGTTGAGCAGGTTGAGGTCAACGTCGGATACGAGAATCATCTCGGTGTTGGGCGTAGCCTCCGATCGCTTGCCGTCGTTGGGGAAGGCGAAGTCGCAAGGCGTGAACACGGCACTCTGAGCATACTGTATGTCCATGTTGTGCACACGGGGCAGGTTGCCCACACTGCCCGCAATGGCCACATAGCACTCGTTCTCGATGGCACGGGCCTGGGCGCATACACGCACACGGGAGTAAGCGTTCTGGGTATCGGTCATGAAGGGCACGAAGAGTATCTGCATGCCGTCTTGAGCCATGAGGCGTGAGAGCTCGGGGAACTCCACGTCGTAACAGATCACGATGCCTATCTTGCCACAGTCGGTGTCGAAGGTCTGGATGCGGCTTCCACCGGTAAGACCCCAGCACTTCTGCTCGTCGGGGGTGACATGAATCTTCTCGTACATGTCCACACTTCCGTCGCGTCGGCACAGGAAGCCCACGTTGTAGAGGGCGCCGTCTTCCTTGACGTAAGGCATGCTGCCCGTGATGATATTGATGTTGTAGCTGATGGCAAGCTCACGGAATCGGTCGCGTATCTGCTCGGTGTACTGTGCCATCTGTCGGATGCTCTGTGCCTCGCCCATATTGTTGAACTTAGCCATCAGAGGGGCATTGAAGTATTCGGGGAAGAGGATGAAGTCGCTCTTATAGTCGCTCACCGAATCGACGAAGAACTCCACTTGCTCGAAGAGGTCGTCGACCGAGGCATAGGGGCGCATCTGCCACTGCACGAGACCGATGCGCACGGTGGGCTTGCGGTCTACATAGGAGTCCGTAGGTGGCTGATAGTAGATGTTGTCCCACTGCAACAGGGTGGCGCAGTGTTCGCTCTCCTCGTCGCTGGGCAGATAGTTGCGTATCACACGGCGCACGTGGAAGTCGTTGGACAGCTGGAAGGTGAGCACGGGGTCGTAGATCTCACGACTGCGCACTTTCTCGATGTACTCCTTGGGGCGCATCTGGTCGGCATACTTGTGATAGTTGGGTATGCGTCCGCCAAACATGATGGCCTTGAGGTTGAGCTTCTCGCACAGCTCCTTGCGGTATTCGTACATGCGTCGGGCCAGTCGGAGGCCACGATAGTCGGGGTGGATGAAGACCTCGATGCCATAGAGGATGTTGCCGTTGGCATCGTGGGTGTTGAAGGTTTCATTGCCTGTCACCTGGGCATAGGTGTGGTCGCCCTTCACCATATTGTAGTTGACGATGATAGAGAGAGCGCAGCCCACGATCTTGTCGTCGACGATGATGACTACCTGACCTTCGGGAAAGATGGTAATGAGCTTTTTGATTTGAGAACGTGTCCAGAAAACGTCCGAGTCGGCATAAATGCGCTTGAACGATTTCGCCAGTTGGTCGTAATCCTCCATGTGGAGGTTGCGCAAACTTACTTTTTCGATTTTGCGTGTTGAGTCCATTGTTTTCTACTGTTATTGACTTATTCGGGTGCAAAATTACAGCAAAAAACTGATATAGAGAAAGAAAAGAGAAAGTTTTTTGAGGAGTTATTTTTAAGGAGTTAAGGAGTTAAGGAGTTAAAGGAGTTAAGACAAATGCTTTAGTGGACTTAAAATTAAACATTCCTTAGAGGCTGTTGTCTTAACTCCTTTAACTCCTTTAACTCCTTAAAAACAACTCCTTTATATGCTAAAATCCACATTCTGCCTGTGGGATAGCCTCGTTGTGGTCGTTGAGGTAGAGCAGAGGGGCGGGACGATAGGCAGGACTCGCCAACGACTCGTGCTCTTGGCGGAAGCGCGTACTGATGCCCCCGATATTGAGCATGGTGTGGAAGGCGGAACGGCTGCTCTGTGCCTGCTTGTGGCGGTTGGCGGAGAGAGCCTGTGCCACGGCTGGCTCCTGATGCTGGAAGCTCTGCGATGTCCATACCAGGAAGGGCACATGCAACTCGTACTCCGAAGCTCGGGGCGAAGCATGAAGGAAGAGCTTGTGACTGTCGTCGAAGATGTTCTCGCCATGGTCGCTCGTATAGAGCATGGCGCTCATGCCTCCGTGTGCTCTCAGGCGCTCTATCACCCCACTGAGCACAAGGTCGGTGTAGCGGATGGTGTTGTCGTAGGCGTTGATGAGGTCGGGACGGTTCTCCTTCTTGGCCTCGCAATGCGTGTCGGGCTGGAAATGCGCCATCTGTCGGGGATAGCGGTCCATGTAGTTGAAGTGAGAGCCATAGGTGTGGAGCACGATGAACTCCTTCTTGCGCTTCCGGGCCAGTATCCTGTCGAGGATGGGCAGCAGGTCGGCGTCATAGTAGTTGCCGTCCTTGCCCGGGGCTTCGGCAAGCTCACGTCCAGCGGGGTTGGCGTCGCCCGTCTTGAGGAAGAGCCACTGGTCGGCCTGTTCGCCCAGGAAGTCGATGAACGAGTGGTTGGGGCGCTGATTGCTCAGAAACACGGTGTGGAAGCCTGCCTCACGGAAGGCCTGCAGGATGCCTTTCTCGTGGAAGAGACGCTCGAAGTCGGAGGCCGAAGCCTGCGAGAGGAGCATGGGCACACTCTTGTGGGTGGTGTTCGACTGGGTGGTGACATCGCTGAACGTCACCAGTCCCGGGGTCTTGCTGAGCCGTGGATTGGTGTCGCGCTGATAACCATAGAGACTGAAGTTCATGGCTCGTGCCGTCTCACCTATCACCATGACGTAGACCTCGCAGGAGTCCTCGGGATGGGACGGCCTGGCATCGAAGCGGAAACGGGCAGATGCCTCCTTGTAGTGGATGGAGGCGTTGTTGCGCTTAACGGCAAGGTAGAGGTTATAGAACACGTTGACGGGGTAGAGGTCGTTGAGCACGCTATAGTGTGCGGCATGATGGTCGTCGAGCTGTGAGTTGTCGGAGGGACGGGAGAGACAGGCCGTGGCAACAAGGATGCATCCTGCTACGGCGATGCCACCAGCCCACAGGGCATATCGCTTTCTGAGGGCAGAGGACAGCACGGGTGCCTTCTTGCTCCGTATGGACACCACGCCCAGGATGAGCAGGGGCAGATAGAGGATGAAGACACTCGCCACGCCAGGAATGAGGTTGTCGAGCAACTCCATGGCCTCGCCAGGATTGGTGGTTACGAGGTTGAGGAACATATCCACGGCTATGACGCCCTTGCCGAAGAGATAGAGCAACACGATCTGGAAAGCCGCAAAGAAGATGATGGGGAAGAGCCACCACACCATCTTGCCCGGCTTGCGAGAGATGCTCATCAGAGCCATGTAGACACCAAAGGGCAGCACGGTGTTGGCAAGGGCTGCCCATGTGCTGAGGTGCTCGGTGAAACAAAGGGCCACATTGGGCACGGTAAGCGCGATGACGGCATACCAGTATATGATTTTGTTGAATGATTTCATGTTGTGTGTTGTTTGCTTTTAGAACGCCTCGTTGATATTGAAGAGGAATCCTCTCTGTCCGCCCTTGCCGAAACCATAGTCGAGACGCACGTTGACGTTCTTCTTGAATTCCCATCGATAACCCACACCAAAGTTGGGCAGGATGTGACGGCTTCTCATCTGGCTGAACTTGGGGAAGACGGTTCCTGCGCCTATCCAGGCCGTGAGCGAGTTGCGTTTCCACACGTGCTGGCGAAGTTCGACAGTGGCTTCTATCATGTGCTTGTCGCGATATCTTCCCTCGTAATATCCGCGCAGGGCATTGCTGCCTCCTGTCTGTGCCATCATGCCCCACGAGGGATTGCCAAAGTTGAGTGTGGAACGAAGGTCCTCGGCCAGTACGGCTCCTCGCCAGGGTTGCTGGTAGGCGTTGAGCTGCAGTTCGGTGGTGCTGAAGGCATAGTCGTTGCCCATGAAGCGCGGACGGAACATCTGGGTGAGGTTCACGTAATAACCCCGGTGGGGATAGGTGAGGTTGTCACGGTTGTCGAACATGAAGGTGAATCCCACGCCATAGTTGTCGGTATGTCGGTCCATTCCCGCCAAGAGCTCGGGGCGCTCGATGTCCTTGCCGATGATGTAGTCGTAGGCCACGGAAGGACCGAGGAAGAGGTTGCTACCAAGGTTCCACAGGAAGCTTCCCTTCACGTGCACCTGCCATCGCTTCATGTCGCTCTCGTTGTCGTCGTTGTCGCCCATGTCGTATCCCATTCCCCAGAACTTGCAGGGGAAGGAATAGAAGTAGAGCGTGTAGACGGCACGGTAACGGTCGTGGGGGAAGATGTGGGTTCCGCGCACACCGAGCAGATAGAAGCCCACCGTGCTGACATCGCCAAAGAGCGACACATTGGAGGGGAGGAGGAGCGTGTCGGCTGGGTCGGAGCGATAGATGCCTGCTGCCACTAAGCCTAAGCCCAACTTGGTGTCGGTGGCATAGTGTGGCCCTCCGATAATGCTGAAGTCGAACCGCTTGTCGTTCTTCTTGTTGGCATCGTTGAAGTAGTCGAGAAAACGGGTGATGAGCGATTTCTTCTTCACTTCCGCTTTCTTCTCGTCCGCCTTTTCGTCCGCCTTCGCTTCCACCTTCACTTCCACATTTTCGTCCACCTTTTTTCCTATTTTTACTTCCTCTTTTTCCATCCCGGTATGTGGCGTGAAGGTAGAGTCAGCCTCCCCTGCCATACCAAGAGTAGGCAAGAGAAGGCATGTAAGGCATGAGAGTAGAAGCTGCTTCATGTGTTATGTATATAATAATGTGTAGGGGGTGTTAATATGTGATAAACAGTTAGTATACGAGTGCCACGTTGTCTATCCAGAGCGTGTTGCCGGGCGTTCCGATATAGGCTCCGCCATGACTGGAAGAGAACTGCAGGATGAGGTGGGTAGGGGTCTCGTTGGCCGAAGCCCATCCCGTCTCCTTGATGATGACGCTCTTGCCTTTGCTGTTGCGGGCATAGTCACAATGACGAAGTCCCATGAGCGAGGCGTTATAGCCTGCCATGTGTCGGATGTCGCCATAGTGGATGGTGTAGGTGGCGTCGTTCACCCATCCATTGGTGCTCTTGCTGTACTTCACCACCATGGTGCCCACACGCTTGGCCGTGATGTTGCCGTGGGCATCCTCGTGACGCTTCTGCAGATAGAGGATGGCGACAGCATAGTCGCGTCCTGCCACTTTCGATGCACTGCTGAAGCCGTTCTGCTTGATGCGGGTGGCTGAGTTGGGCAACAGGGTCTTATAGTCGAAACGCACCGCCTTGGGACGATGGGTGAAAGGAATGCCCCAGTTGATGGCCTTAGGACCGTCCTTGGTTCCGGTGATGGGTTCGCGCACGTCGCCCAGGAAGAGCGAGCCTGCTGCAAGCACCTTGATATTGATGAGTCCCAATACCTTCACCTTCTCGATATGGGTGACGAGCTTGGCACAATGTCCGTTCTCGTGCTTGTCGCGATATACCGAGTTGTTGGTCTTATAGATGCCTGACACGTGGGCAAGCACATTGGAGGTTCCCCAGGGCGAGCCGCCCTTGTTGGTGTAGGGGGTATTGCCATTGATGGTCATCGACGGACCTACGGCATAAACCACCTTCTTGTTTCCGCCTATGATACCTGATTCCTTGATGTTTCTGATAACCCAATTATCCATGTTTCCATACTTGATGGGTACAATCTTTTCGGCACTTTGCGCTCCCATCGTGCAGGCGAGGCAAAGTGACATTGTCATGCTTAAAATACGATGTTTCATTTCTGTTATAATAAAAAGTGGGTGCAAAGTTAGGAAAATATTTGTATCGATATAGTTTTCTTGCTGTTTAATTATAGTTATTTAAAGATTATTTTATAAAAATTAAAACTGACGGATGTGGAAAGGTGTAGAGATGTTAGAGTCAATGAGACAAAAAATATGCCCAGAACCAACGATGACGAATGGTTCTGGGCATCATGTATATGGGTTTCAACTTCTCTAAACTTAGAAGCGGCGATGTCCGCCTCCTGGAGGTGGTCCCATGGGAGGTCGTCCGCCATTGAAGGGGCGTCCGCGGAAGTCGGGGCGTCCGCCATACCTCATCGTCTCGCGTGCCTGCTTGCCTCCGATGATATTCAGTCGGTAGATGACGTGGAGCATGGCATAAGAGTTGATGCTGTTATACTCGGTATCGGTACGGGCCATGGCAGTAAGGGCACGGCTCAAGGTGCTCTGCTGGTGCAGCAGGTCGTAGAACTGGATCATCACGGTGAGGGGTTTGCCACGGAGGAAGCCTTGTGAGAGTTGGGCATTCCAAACCAGTTCGTTGGTGTTCATCGACTTGTCGCTGTATCCTCGTCGGCTGCTCTGGCTCAGGTCTGTGCTCAGGCTCATGCCCCAGGGCATGGTGGCTGTGATGCTCGGTCCGTAAGAGAACTGCCAGGTGTTCATGTTGCTCGATGCCTGAAGCTTGTTGCGGGCATGGTTGTAGTTGAGGGTTCCGTTGAGGTTGACCTCAAGCCAGTTGTTGCGATAGCCCATGGCGATTCGCTCGCCCACCTGAGTCTGCTTGGTGGTGTTCTTCTGCGAGGTCTTCCCGTCGAGGCTCAGATAGCCCACGGCATTGGTATAGGCGAGGGTGGTGAAGGTGTTGATGTTCCATACGCCAGCGCTGTCGATGGCTGTATTGAACATGAAGGCGCCTCGTGCGTTCCAGTTGCCGTTGATGTTTTCGGGCTGTGTGGTTCGTCCACCGGTCTTGTCGTCGTAGGTCACCATGTCGCTGATGCTGTTGCGTGTCATCGAGAAGTTGACGAAGGTCATCAGGGCTCGCTGGTGCTTCTCTATATAGTCGTTGTAGAAGAGTCGGAAGTTGTGGGTGAACGATGGCTTCAGTCCCGGATTTCCCTTCTTGATGTTGAGCGGATTGCTGTCGTCGGTGATGTCGAGCAGGTCGGTCATGGAGGGTTGCGAGGTGGTTCCGCGATAGTTGACGCGCAGGTTGCTCACCTTGCTAAAACGATAACGGAAGTCGAGGGTTGGTGAGAAGTTGGTGACGTTGCGTGTCGTTTCGATGTGCTGCCCCATATAGTCGTAGATGAAGTTCGACCTCTGTGGCTGGAGCATAGCTCCGAAGCTGAGGTTGTACTTTGGTCGGATGAATCGCATCATGAGCTGCATCTCGTGAATGTAGTTCTTGTACTCGGAGAATCGGCTCTGGTCGCTGTCGAAGTACTCGTCGAGAGGCGAGCGCAGAGTGCCCAAGTAGTTGCCCCATCCACGATACTCGGGAGTGATGGAAGCCCACTGGTTTGCCTCCTCATCGCTGAAGTCGGAGAAGTTGTAGGTGGAACGGTCGGTCTTCGAGTATTTGTAGGTGAACTTATAGCTCAGTTGCAGGAAGGTGGCACGCCAGAGTGGCTCGCTATAGGTGGCCTGCAGAGAGTAGCTGTAGTTGCGGGTAGGCGTCACGTTGTAACGATAAGTGTTGTAGTGGTCGGTCTCGTTGCCGTTGGCCACATCTACAAGGTACATGTAGGCATTGGTGAGTGAGAGGCTGTTGGCATCGGTCTTGCCGTAGCTGGCATCGGTGCGCACGGTGATGTTGCGTCCCATCGCACTGAGTCGGCGATTGTACTGCAACATGCCTCTCAGATTTTCAGACTCGCTATAGCTGATGCTGCTCGACGACTGCAGGTTGACGAGAGCTCCAGCCTGCTGCAACAGACTCTTGCTTGTGCTTACGTCCTCAAGTCCCAGCTCGGCACGTGCTGCGTCCTCGAGCGGGTCGTTGGTGATCTGGTAAGGATCGGCATTAAACTGTGCCGACAAGCTTCGTGCCAGTGCATCGCTGCTCTTGATGGTGAAGGATGGACGGAACATGATATTGGTCATCGTGTCGGGGGTCCATTCCAGGCGGAAACGTCCGTCCCAGCTGTTGCTGCGCGAGAAGTTCTTGGCACGGCTGTTCGAGAAAGACGAGTTCTGGCTCACGAAGTTCTCGGAAGCCACCGTGCTGCTGATGTCTCCATCGCTGTGGTTCCATCTCAGCGAGGCGTCCATCTTGAGCTTGTCCTTGTTCTCGTAGTTGTAGTTCAGACCCAGCATCTTCGAGGCGTTGAGTCCCTGCTTGTTGAATCCCCATCCGCCAGGGCCTCCACCTCCGGGGAATCCCATGTCGTTGGTGTTGTTGGCTGATGCGAACATCATGAGTCGGTTGCGGTCGTTGAAATAAGCCGCCATGCCTCGTTCGCTGTATCGTTGCTTGGTGCCTATGCTGAGGTCCATATTGGCGATGAGTCCCTTGTTCATGCCTCTCTTGACGCCGAAATCGAGCACGGTTTCCTCTTCTCCGTCGTCGATGCCCGTCACCTTAGCCAGGTCGCTCTTCTCGTCGTAGGCCTTGATCTTGTCGATGATGCTGGTGGGCAGGTTCTTCAGGGCCGTCTTGGTGTCGCCGGTCATGAACTCCTTGCCGTCTACGAGGATCTTCTTCACTTCCTTTCCGTTGATTTTGATGCTTCCGTCATCGCTCACCTCAGCACCAGGCAGGCGCTTCACGAGTTCTTCGATGGTGGAGCCTTCGGGTGTGCGATAAGCCGCAGAGTTGTACACGAAGGTGTCTTCCTTGAGCACCACTTTCTTGGCCATGGCCGTGACGGTGGCGGCCTTGAGCATGATGGCCTCTGCGTTGATGTTTATCTTGCCCATGGCGAGGTCTTTGCCCTGGGTCATCATGATGCGCCTTACGGTGGGCTTGTATCCTACGCTGGTTATCTTGAGCAGATAACTGCCGTCTTCGGGAGCCTGAAGGCTGAAGAGTCCATTCTCGTCGCTGATGGCGCCTGAGATATAGGTGCTGTCCGCGCGTAGTAGTTGTACGGTCGATGCCTCGACAGGGTCGTTGGTTCCCTTGTCGATAATGGCACCCGTGATGAGGTGTTGCTGTGCCTGCATCATCATGGCGATGAATAGCAGGAGCAGGGTGAGTACTGATTTTCTCATTTCTGTATTTTATAGGTTTTTTTTAATCGCTTGATAGTTTAGACGCATCCTTTGTGATAAGGTTTAGTCTAAAATGTGTGAAAAGAATGCTAAAAGTGTGTTCTTTTGCATCAAAATGCAGAAAAATACGTACCTTTGCACACAAGAATTACATTATTATAATATATTGATAAATTTATGAGTCAGAGAGTCATCATTTCTACCAATCTCGAAAGTGAGATAGCCGAAGCCTTGGCAGAGTGCGAGCACGACAAGATTTTTGTGCTTACCGACGAAACCACAGTTGTCAAGTGCTGGCCTGTTGTGAAAAATTATTTCTCGCTCAAGGATGCGAAGGTCATTACCATTGGTGCCACCGATACGCACAAAGACCTCGACACGATGGTACACGTATGGAAGTCGTTGGGCGAGGGCGGTGCATCGCGCCATTCGTGCATGATAAACCTGGGTGGTGGAATGGTTACCGACTTGGGTGGCTTTGCCGCAGCAACTTTCAAGCGTGGCATCAACTTCATCAATATCCCCACTACGCTCCTCTCGATGGTGGATGCTTCGGTGGGAGGAAAGACGGGCATCAACTTCGGTGGACTGAAGAACGAGATAGGCGTGTTCTGCGACTCCAAGTTTGTCATTCTCGATACTGAGTTCCTGCGCACGCTCGATGCCGAGAACATCTGTTCGGGCTATGCCGAGATGCTGAAGCATGGTTTGATTTCGGACGAAAAGATGTGGGCGGAGTTAGTTGGCTTCGACTTGGCTCATCCCGACTTGCAGCAGTTGCAACGCATGGTGGGCGATAGCGTGGCGGTAAAGGAGCGCATCGTAGAGCAGGATCCTCATGAGCACGGCATCCGCAAGGCGCTCAATTTGGGACATACTTTCGGTCATGCCTTTGAAAGCTGGGCACTGAAACGCAAGCCTGTTCTGCACGGCTATGCTGTGGCGTTCGGTCTGATTCCGGAACTCTATCTGAGTGTGATGAAGACGGGATTCCCAACGGAGAAGATGCGACAGACGGTGAACTTCATCAAGGAGTACTATGGCTCGCTTCCTATCACCTGCGATGACTACGACGAACTGATAGAACTGATGCGCCATGACAAGAAAAATCAGGATGGCATCATCAACTTTACCTTGTTGGGTGGAATCGGTGATATTCGCATCAACCAAAGTGCCACCATCGACGAAATCAAAGAGGCTTTCGACTTCTTCCGTGAAGGATAAAGCCAAAGCGTTATAAAGCACAATAAGTCTTGAGCTTTGAATATTGAGCATGATGAGAGTTATTTGTTTTCTCATAATGATTCAATGTTCAAAGCTCAATTTTTTTATGCGTAATGCTCAAGCTCATGTCTTAAGGCGTAAAAAATCAAAATTTTTCACGCCTTGGCTTGACAAATTTATTTGTTGCCGTACATGTTCTCGTAATACTTCTGATAGTCGCCAGAGGTTACATTGTCCATCCATTCCTGGTTGTCGAGATACCATTTCACGGTTTTCTCGATGCCCTCTTCGAACTGCAGACTTGGTTCCCAACCCAATTCGCGCTGCAATTTGCGTGAATCGATGGCGTAACGCATGTCGTGGCCTTTTCGGTCGGTGACGTAAGTGATGAGGTCGAGGTCTTCGCCCTCCTTGCGACCGAGAAGACGGTCTACGGTCTTGATAACCACCTTGATGATGTCAATGTTTTTCCACTCGTTGAAACCTCCGATATTATAGGTCTCAGCCACCTTTCCTTCGTGGAAGATGACATCGATGGCACGGGCATGGTCTACCACGTAGAGCCAGTCGCGCACGTTCTCACCCTTGCCATAGACGGGCAGAGGCTTGCGATGGCGTATGTTGTTGATGAAGAGAGGGATGAGCTTCTCTGGGAACTGGTAAGGACCATAGTTGTTGGAGCAGTTGGTCACGATGGTAGGCATGCCGTAAGTATCGTGGAAAGCACGTACAAAGTGGTCGCTGCTGGCCTTGGAAGCCGAGTAGGGAGAATGGGGATTGTACTTGGTGGTTTCTACGAAGAACTCCTCGCCATAAGCCTCGTGGTTCTTGCCACTTGATGCCTTGGTGGAGAATGGTGCTGCCACGCCCTCGGGATGTGTCATCTGCAAGGCGCCATACACCTCGTCGGTAGAAATGTGGTAGAAGCGCTTGCCCTCATAGCCTTCGGGCAGACTCTCCCAGTAGGTCTTTGCTGCCTGCAGGAGCGAGAGTGTTCCCATCACGTTGGTCTGTGCAAAGGTGAACGGATCCTTGATAGAGCGGTCTACGTGGCTTTCTGCAGCCAGATGGATAATGCCGTCTACCTGATAGTCGTTCATCAACTTGAGCATCAGCTCGAAGTCGCAGATGTCGCCCTTTACAAAGGTGTAGTTGGGCTTGTCCTCGATGTCCTTGAGGTTGGCCAGATTGCCTGCATAAGTCAGCTTGTCGAGGTTGATGATGTGATACTCGGGATATTTGTTCACGAACAGACGGACAACGTGTGAGCCGATAAATCCGGCACCGCCTGTGATGATGATATTTCGCTTCATTATATTTATTATTTAAAATGTTACTTAAGGAGGTTTGCAATGCACTGCTGTAACGAGTCAATCCAGTAGGGCACTTTCACGCCGAAGGTTTCCTTGATGGTTCGCTTGTCAAGCACGGAGTAGGCAGGACGGGCCACTGGCGAAGGATATTCCGAGCTGTAGCAGGGCTGTATGTCGCACTGTGTGTGTCCGGCTATGCGGGCTATCATCTGTGTGAAGTCGTACCAGGAGCACACTCCCTCGTTAGAGAAATGATAGATGCCGGTGTATTTGCTCTTGTCGTCGGCCGACTTTATCTTGTCTATGACAGTGAGGATGGCGTTAGCCAGGTCGAGAGCATAGGTAGGAGTTCCGCACTGGTCGAACACTACCTTCAACTGTGGCTTTGTGGCAGTGAGGTTGAGCATTGTCTTGCAGAAGTTCTTGCCAAACTCAGAGTAGAGCCATGCGGTGCGGATGATGACATACTGGCAACCGCTTGCCATGATTTTCTGTTCGCCGTGAAGCTTGGTTGTACCATATACGCCTGTAGGAGTTCCCTTCTGCTGGGGTCCGCAAGGTACATTGTATGGTTCCTTGCCAAAGACGTAGTCGGTGGAAATCTGCACGAGCAGTCCGCCTGTCTCCTTCATTGCCAAGGCAAGGTTCTCTGGAGCATCGGCATTTAGTTTCTCTGCAAGTGCTGCCAACTTCTCGTCATTTTCGCAGGCATCCACATTGGTCCATGCCGCACAGTTGATGATGGCGTCTATGTGGTTCTCGCTCACCATCTTGCGTATGGCGTCCATGTCTGTAATGTCGAGGTAAGTGGTTTCCACGCCTTCCACCTGGTTCACGTCGGTGAAGAGATAGTGGTCTGTGGTGTTCTTGCTCACGATTCTCATCTCGTTGCCGAGCTGTCCGTTGGCTCCTGTCACTAATATATTCATTTCCTTTTTTTTGTTTTGTTGTTGTTTTTTGCTCTGCAAAAATACTACTTTCTGTTGATACAGCCAAGACTTCATTGCTAAAGTTTACTAATGTCCTCTTAATGAGCTATAAAAACAGAGCCCCCGCAGACTTTCCTTGATGTGGGGAAAAGTCTGCGGGGGCATCTCTATGAATAAGCGACAGGCTCTACTGAAAATGCCTGTCATGGGTCATCGCTAAAGCTTAGAGCTTGAACTTGTAACCCAAAGTGATCTGGAATACAGAGTTGCGGCCAGAATCACCATCCGCAATTTTTGATACACCGATATTGTAACGAGCATCGAGGCAAACGTTCATGTACTCGTAAGAAATTCCTACAGGAATAGAGAAATCAAAAGTCTTTATCTCTGCTCCTTCTGGTGCGTATTTGTCGTAGTCGATACTGATGCCGGCAACTTTTACTTTATTGCTTACATTGAATGCAGGCTGAATACCAGCTTTCAGTGCCAGGCCTTTTGCAACATAGGCATTTACCAAAATAGGGATATTCACATAGTTCATCTCCAATTTTGGGTCTCCTTCAGCGTCCTTAACTGAGGCTCCTTGCATAGAATAGAGAAGACCGGCGCTGATTCCTACCATGGGTGAAACGTGATATTCTCCCTCTACACCACCAACAAAGCCTGCTATGTAACCAGCTTCGTCATCAGTTACGGAAGATACGTTCAAACCGACTTTAGGCTGAATAGTGATGTCGCCTGCTGAATACTGTGCGAATGCACCTACTGAAGACAGCACCATAGCGGCCATAACCAATAATTTTTTCATACTCTCTGAATTTATAAATTAATAATAATGTGTTGCACAAACTTACTAACAAGAATGTTCTGCTGTCCAATAGGATGTGTTTTGAACTTCTTATTCTTAGACGGGGGCAAAGGTATAATTATTTTTTTTAAGATGCAAACAAATTTTATAGTATTTTTTATTCTATGGAAAAATAAGGTCAGTAATATAGAAATATATAATCGGTGGAGATATTACATTAAGCTAAATGAACAGAACTAAACTTGCTTTGGAATAGCCATGGCGAGAAAAGTGTCATGAAATAAAAATTGTTACTCATAAATGAAAGCACGATAAAGGGTATAAAAAAAGTATCTTAAAATAGTTTGCAACTATCCTAAGATACTTTATCGAGTATCCAGCCCTTCTTTTGTCTCCTTGCTATGTTTTCATCTCACAGCAAGGAGCGAGAGGGTGGATGGGCTTATGAAAAGCCTGTTGTTCTGAGCTTAGAGCTTGAACTTGTAACCCAAAGTGATCTGGAATACAGAGTTGCAGCCCTTAACATCTTTGTCTACCTTGGTGCAACCGATGTTGTAACGAGCATCGAGACAGATGTTCATGTACTCGTAAGAAATACCTACTGGTACAGAGAAGTCGAATGTATTAACATTTTCTGCATCGTCTTTTGCAACCATGAAACCTGGCTGAACACCAGCCTTCAATGCCAAACCGTTAGCAACATAGAAGTTGGCAAGGATAGGGATGTTGAGGTAAGCTGGCTTCCACTTGGCCTCAATGTCAACACCTTCAACGTTTTCTGATACCTTGAAGCCCTGCTGAGAATAAAGAAGACCAGCGCTGACACCAATCAATGGAGAAACGTGATATTCTGCCTCGGCACCAACAGCCAAACCTGCCTTGTAGTCGCCGTCAACATCGCCACCAACAGAAGCAATGCTTAAACCAATCTTAGGCTGAATAGTGATGTCGCCTGCTGAATACTGTGCGAAAGCACCTACTGAAGACAGCACCATGGCTGCCATAACCAATAATTTTTTCATACTCTCTGAATTTATAAAGTTAATAATAGTATGTTATGCAAATCTCCTTAATGGATAATCTGCCGTCCAATAGGATAGGTTTTAAACTTCTTCTTAGACGATGCAAAGATATAATTAATTTTATTAAAATGCAAGTATTTTTTAAATTATTTTCATGAAATGGGTAAAATTGTGACTAAAATGCTATATTCCGTGTATAAATAGTCTAAAAACGTGCTTAAGAGTAAAAAGTGATGGTTGCAAGTGCTGAAAACGTCTTAAAATCGACCGAAAACAATTAAAAATCGTGCGAAAAGCCGTTAAACGGCCGACATGATATGGTTTTTCTTCACACTTATTTAACAGAAGTTCGAATGTTAGCTCCACACGCCCTTTACCTTTCCGCTACGCGCCGGTGACCGTTGGTTCAGGGCGTATTGGGTAATTTCAACCGTACAGGTCGAAACATTTAAAAATGTTTTCTGTTTATAATGAATTTGTTTTGTTTCTTATGAATAAATCTATGTTCTAAACTTTCGGACATAAGTTCGGTACTTTCGGATACAAGTTCGAAACTTTAGAACATAAGTTCGATACTTTAGAACATAGATTTTATAGGTTAAAGAGAACATTTATTCTATATCGTCATCATCGTCGAAGCCAAAGAGGGCAGGATCGATGAAAGCATCGAGGGCACGGCGCTCTTTCTTGGTAGGACGTCCTGTTCCGCGGGCACGGTCAACGAATCCGCTGATACGGCTCATTTCCAGCAGTTCGTACTGTCGAGGATCGGTGACGTTCTTGTAAACGGCAAAGAGCATCTTGGCTCCCACGCGCTGTTCGATGCAGTCGAGCACTTCGAAGGAATAGGTGATGGGCGCTTTCTTCACGCTCACCACATCGCCTCGCTTGATGATGAACGAAGGCTTGCGCGAGATGCCTCCCACGGTGACACGCCCGTTCTTGCAGGCATCTGCTGCGATGCTGCGTGTCTTGTATATGCGGGCAGCCCAGAGCCACTTGTCTATTCTGGCACTTTCCTTCATAGCTGTATTAGTGTTTATTGAACTTTTGCAAGTTCAGAAGTTATAGAAGTTAAAGAAGTTATCACTCCCTTTGGTCGTTAGAAGTTATAGCCAACAGCCTTGGAGGGAATGTTAAACTCGTTCTTACTTTTTCCCCAATTTATTGTATTGGTTCATAGTGGCGTCGATGCCTTGCAACACGAAACTCTTGATGATTTCCACGCCCAGGTCGAGTGCAGGCTGCAGTTGGCGCATGTCCTCCTCGGTGTAGTGTCCCAGTACCCAGTCCACCTGTCCTCCACGGGGATAATCGTTTCCGATGCCCATACGCAGACGGGCATAGTCTTGTCCGATGAGTTGCTGGATGTGTCCCAGTCCGTTGTGTCCGCCGTTGCTTCCGCCAGCTTTCAGTCGGAACGCACCCAATGGCAGGGCAAGTTCATCGCTGATGACGAGCAGTCGCTTCTG
>ENA-ORMS01001926-ORMS01001926.1-human-gut-metagenome-genome-assembly--contig:-NODE-1926-length-15711-cov-6.169520_pt1 | contig 15711 bp, 15 predicted proteins | sample MGYA00242104_ERZ508997 | MGnify/ENA primary metagenome ERZ508997 (study PRJEB26280, sample SAMEA2338704) | human gut metagenome | biome: human gut; feature: human-associated habitat; material: faeces... | reverse complement strand
AGTTTTGGGTTAGCATCTGCACGGCCTACTCCACAGGGTTTGTCGGGTGCGCCGAAGTCCTTGCAATTAGATATTCAAAAGAGAGAGCTTCTTGATTCTTCCAAGGTAGAACTTAATTCTAAAAAAGAGAAACTTTTTACAGATTTGATAGCAGCTGTTGATGAACAGTTGCAGAAAACGGAGGCTCTACTAAAGGATTCAAATTTCAATTTAGATAAAACAACCAAGAGTATATCTGGATTGACTATTGGTGTAGAAAAAATTCAAAGTCATTTAAAAGAATCGTACACCGAGTTGACTGATATTCCTGAAGACAAAATACGTCAAGTGTTAGAAGCTAATAAGGAAATGTATGCTAATAGCATTCTTGAAAAACAAGGTTGTTTGAATTCACTTGAAGAGGAGCTATCTAAAAAAGAGTTTCAACTTACAGAAATAAAAAATAATATAGAAATAGCATACAAAGAAATGTCAACTATCAAATCTGGAAATTTCTATATCGGATATATAAGCAAGTTGGGAAATGCCCGTTTGACAGATGAAACGTTTTCACAATGGAAAGAATTGGTTAAAGAGGAGGATACAAAACAAGTAAAGATTAAAGCGGAAATTCAAATAAACAATCAAGAATTAGCTATTCTGAAAGAAAAGGATGTGCTTGTTGAACGAAAAGATGTTTTACAAAAGCAATATGACGAAAGAATAGCGCAGATGCACAAAATAGAGGAGGTACGAACACAGATACTAGATTATCTTGAAACAGAATGCCGCTTAAGCGACATTCATTCTCAATCTTCTGCCCAGGAAGTTGTCTCTATATTTGAGCAAGGTCTCAAACAACAGAAAACCTTGAAGGCAGAACAAGAGAAACGACAAATGGCATTAGGTAATTATATCTCGGTTCTGCAGCTTATTGAGACATTTCTGGGTAATAAACGCATAGAGGCAGAACTTAATGATTTGAAAAAACAAAAAGATAAAAGTAAACAGTTTGAGAAAACTATTAAGGAAGAGATAGATGGTATTCAATATTACCTAGAAAAATTTGTGAATAGTTATTTTGAATTAGATCTTATCAATAGATTGTACAATGCCATTGACCCGCACCCTGATTACAAGGAAATACAATTTAAGTGTGATTTTAAGCTAAAGAATCCACGACTGAAAATTTTATTAAGTAGCAGGGAAGATGGTAAGGAAAGCATTGTTCCAAACTTGTACTTCAGTACAGCCCAAATGAACATTCTTTCTTTTTGTATATTTCTAGCAAAAGCATTGTTTGCTACTGATAATGAGGGAAAAAGCATGGATTGTATATTCATTGATGATCCTATTCAAGCTTTGGATGACATCAATATACTTTCCATCATAGACCTTTTGAGAAATGTTGCCTTTTCAATGGACAAACAGATTGTATTGACAACACATGATCGCAACTTCTTTGAATTGTTGCAAAAGAAAGTGCCTGATACACTTTTCAACTCTCGCTTCATTACATTGCCAGAGCGTGGAAAGATTGCGTATGTGTGACAAGCTGGATATTTTACTAAGACGGTGATTATAGCAATATGGAAATATCTCAAACCTTTTCGAACAGAAGTTCAGCATATACTAAAATGGAACAGTTAAAACCAAAAGACATATGTATCGCCTTTTTAAATGGTTATATATATTGCACAATTACTGATAAGCTCATTACTGGTAAAATTCAGAGTCTAGATCTTGATAAGCTCAAGAAGACGGCAGTTGAATGTATGAAAGATTACATAGAACACTCTGGTTTATCTAATGAAGAGAAAGAGGAACTGAAGAATAACTATGAGCATTGGGCTGACGTGACTTTGAAGGGAATTAAGCAAAGGTTGCGTGATAGTGGCAAATTATATGAATAAGATAGGGATAAGCAGTGAATGCTCAAATAGGGCTCGGTTTTGAAAGGTGTAACTGTTCCTGTCAAATTTTAAACATTGATTTATGTACTGCAGCGAAGATTTGGAACATTTTCGATAAATTATGAGCATAGCAAGCTTGCTTGAACTTTGCCATAGTGAGAAAATGTATGAAACGATTCTATTTCCTGTACCAGACGGAGGCAATGCCGAAGGGCATCTCCATTGAACAGTTCTGTTCCCGTAATAAAGTACCTTATAACATATTCTACAAATGGTACAAAGAAAGTGCAAATCGAATACAATCAAGCTTGTTTGAATTCTTGAGCGTGAAGACTTTATCTAAAATATTTAACGGTTGCAGGGGTTTTTTCAGCATACGACCATACCGAATTTTCGTGTAAATGAGTGTAGAGCCAAACTTGTTTGAGCTATGCCGAGTGCAGCCGAAAATCATGAAATAAATTGGATTGGCAATATGCCAACATTTTCGATAAGTGAGTACAATGAAAGCTTGCTTTCTAATTGTCGAACGAAGAAAATGTATGTAATAGTTATAAAGTAAGCGAAATTTTAACAACTCAATGTATAGGCACCTTCAAAAGTGCCTATACAAAGGGCAATACGCTAAAATGAGCACTAATGTGTTAATCGAAAATAAATTATATGTCAGATAGGTTTAATAAAAATAAGATCATTAGTGGTATAGGATGGACTACTATATCAACTATAACAAATGGGCTTGTCCAAATTCTTCGTCTTTCAATTCTTTCGAGATACTTGACAAAAGAGGATTTTGGTCTTGTTGCAATTTTGACATTAATTTTAGGACTTACCCAGGTCTTTTCTGATATGGGCTTTTCTGCCGCTATAATGTCGCAGAAAAAAATCGAGAAAAGTAATTTCTTGAGTCTATATTGGTTGCAGTTTGGAGTGTTTGTGCTGATGATGTTGGCAATATCCTTGTGTTCGCCAATTATTGCAAATTATTATGACAGCCCTGTCTTGTTAATACTTGTCCCTATTATGATGTCTGAATTGTTCTTTGTCAGTTTGGGTAAATTGTACGATACTGTTTTGCAAAAAAACATGGAGTTTCGAACTATTGCTATACGTAATATAGTAACGGCTTCTCTTTCGTTAATTATTGCAGTAATACTCGCAATGCAAGGATACGGAGTGTATAGTCTTGTTGTATCAACAGTGTTGCAAACAGCGATGGTAAATGTGTGGAATCTAAAGACAGGACAGAAGCATTATAAACTATCATTTCAAAAAATTAAATTCAAGGAAGCAAAGAACCTAATGAAGGTTGGTTATTATCAAATGGGTAGTCAAATAGTTGATTATTTTGCTTCGAAACTTGATATAATAATTATCAGTAGTACACTTGGAGTTGGAGCTTTAGGAATTTATAATTTATCAAAGGAACTTGTGTTGAAATTTGTTATTGTTGTTAATACAATTTCAAACAAGGTAATGTTACCAGTTTTCACTAATTTTCAAGATGATGTTAATGAATTAAAGAGAGTTTTCGTCTTATGTTTGAAGGGTACATTTTTATTTAATGCCCCAATAGTTGGATTTGTGGTATTGTTTTGTAACTATATTGTTCTGATTTTTTACGGAAAGACTTTTTCTGAAGCAATTCCGATAGTTCAGATATTGGCAGTATGGTCGTTGTTTGTTGTGATAGGTCAACCTAATAGCTTATTAGCAATAGCGACCAAAAAAACAAATCTTTCTTTTTGGTATACAATAACAAGGTTGGTTATAATGTATATTTTCCTTGCCCTTTTCGGCAGGATTTCATTATTGGCATCAGCGGTCACAGTTACAGCAGTTTATATTATAATGTTTTTTGTAAGTTGGTTTATGTATGTTAGAAAATGCATTTCTTTATCTCTTATGGAATATATACGGATTTTTAAAAAATCGTTCATTGTAATCGCATCACTAGTGCTTTTCCTATTCGTTCTTCGAACTTCAATTTTTAGGCAAAGTTCTGATGTTGTAAATGTTGTGGTTCTTCTCGCCTATGTTTTGTTTATTGTTTTGTTCTTGACTGTTTCAGAAAAGAATACTATTCGCAACTTTTTAAAACGATAATGATGTTTGAGCTTACGAAATTTAACCCTTGGTTGGTTGGGTGTAATTTAATAATGATCCTTGTTGGTTATTTAATAGTCTTTCCAGCATTAAAATATCCGCATCGTTTGACCAAAAGCAGACGTCGTGGAGCATATTGTACAATTGTTGTTTTTTGTGTTTTTGCTTTTTGGGGAAGTGACTTTTTTCATGTGTATGATAACTACAAAGAATTGCTCTCAACAGGATGGACCTTGGAATCTGTTTATCAAATAATTGCTCAAGAAATCGCACCTGATAATTACTTTCTATGGCGACTTGTCGTTTGGGGATTAGCAACGATCTTAATTATAAAAATATTTAAGCGTGTTGATATAAACCAAGATCTGGCTGTCAGTTTCTTCCTCATGATATGGATCTTATGGTTCTCTTATGCACGTGTTTCATTGGCTATGGCTATGGTGTTTTTTGGCTTGGCCCTTGTGTCGAAGTCACATAGTTCATTTTTCTCTCTTTTGTTTGGCTTGTCTTTTATTCTCTCTTCTTTGTTTTTCCATAAAAGCGCAGGTTTTATAGTTTGCATTGCATTTTTGGCCTTGTTAATTCCCAATAAATGGAATAAAAAATGGATCCTGGTTTTATTATGCTTTCCATTGATGGTGTATTGGGCGCGTACATATTTAAGTTCATTTCTCATTGGTGATTTATCCTCTAGTAATGATGAAATAAACTCATATATAGAAAGAGGTCAGGATTACATGAATAATGACTATTATATACAAGGATTTGGTTATTTCCTAGGACAATTATTGGAGCGTGTCCCTTATTATATGTTATGCTTGAGCTCGTTAAAAATACTTATTTATAAAACTTATTCGGTACCCAATAGAAGTGTCGTGGTTTTTATGAAAGTATTGGTTCTATTGGTAACCGTGGCCTCCGTGTTTGCATTTGACATTTCGATAAACACACAGCTAATTTATGAACGATTTATGCGATTTTCATTTATACCCTCATGTGTTTTGTTAACCTATTTTTGGACTAATCGTATTTATCCCACATGGCATAAATGGACTTTTAATATAGCATGGATAGGCTCCTTGTACCAAATTGTATATATGTTGTATTGTTCAATACTGTATAAGGGTAACTGATGGTGTTGTTTTAAACGATACCGTCAATTATATGTTGTAATACCTATTGATTGTTGATAAAATATTTATTGTATGAAACTGTTATTAACTTCTTCTTCGTTCAAAGGTGGGGGAATTGCGTCATACGCAGTGGAACTTATCAACTCTTATGCTGAGCATTTTGAGATGAGCGTCCTTATTGGCGATGATTCATTGTATCCACTTGATAAATATGGTGTAAGAGTTTATCATTATGATATGGCGGATACCTCAGAAAAGAACGCACGGGAGGTGTTAACGCTCGTGAATAACGAGATTAAGCCAGATGTGGTCATTAATAGTTGCTCTCGATTAATGGCTTTGCTCACACCTTTTCTTAATAATGAAATTAAGGTTATGAACGTGAGTCACTCTCTGCGTTATGATGAGGCTGATTATGCTGGTTTTAATAGTGAGTATGCTGATAAAGTAGTAGCATTGTCTGGTTATAACAAGGAGTATTTAGAGCAGACATTTGATTGTAGGGGCAAAGTTGAAGTTGTTTATAACTTTGTTCGAGAACTACCAAATCAGCCTCAATTGCTACAAAACAAATTAAAGGCAAAGACCCCGGTAATTGTATTTACGGGAGGAGGTACAGCTGCAAAGTCTCCTGAAATAGTATTTGGCATAGTATCCAAATTGCTGAAGACAGAGTTGGATTTCAAGTTTTATTGGATGGGTACAACAACACCACCATTTAAAAAAATTCAGCCCTTTAAGGATATCAGAGCTATATTGCCTAATGATCCTCGGTTGATTATAACGGGACGAATACCACGGGACGAAGCTATACAAATATCGAATGAAGCTAATATTTTTCTAACCCCCTCGCGTAGAGAAGGGTGTCCGATGGCCTTGTTAGAAGCTATGCGAGTTGGAACAATAGCAATAACATCTGATTTTGACAATGGCTGCAAGGAAATAATAAAAGATGGGTATAATGGATATGTTATACCTCATAAAGATTTAAATGGTTTTGTTGAGCGCATAAAAGATATCATTTTAAATCATGGCCAATATGCTGGATTATATAACAAATCCTATGAGACGTTTAAATCTGAATTGTCTTTTGATGTGTGGAAGACGAAAATGGATACTATAATCAAGCATGGTGGCATTGTTCACAAGGAGAGAATGAAAGCCTTCAATTCCGAATTGTACATGACAAGCAAAGGCAAGCTGGATGCAAGGAGCAGATATAATGTGCGTAAACTCTTAATATGTGAGTATTTGCCGTCTGCCATCCATTTTTGGAAATATTTTCTTAAATATAAATTGATGAATAACAATGAGTCTTTTTCATAACGCAAGTGTTGATTATTTAAAGTATTTGGTACACAGAATTACTGTAGGAATCAGTCCAAAACTAGAGATCAATCGATATTTTAAAAAAATATTCGGTCATAAGGCTAATCTAAAAGATCCTCAGTCGCTAATAGAAAAAATCTATTGGATGCAATTGCATAGCGATACACGGCAGTGGACTTTATTCGCAGATAAATATCGTGTTCGTGAGTATATCGAATCTAAGGGATTTGCGGCATATTTGCCAAAGCTTTATGGAGTTTGGAAGAACCCAAATGAGATAGATATGACTTTATTGCCTAATAGTTTTGTTCTGAAAGCTAACAATGGGTGTGCAACTGTTATCGTCATTAAAAACAAGGCTCTTTGTAATTGGGATAGTGTCAAACAGGAAATGAGCAATTGGTTCAAGTATCCTTTTGGATATTCTGGTTACGAACCTCATTATTTACATATACCTCCCTGTATTATAGCAGAAGAGTTGTTGGTTCAAAACACAGAGTTGGCAGAATTGTCACCGAATTCAATGGTGGATTTTAAATTCTGGTGCTTTAATGGTCATGTTGAATGCTGTTTAGTCACCTATGGTAGAGAAAATGGATCTTTGTTTATAGATTTATATGATTCAAAATGGAAGAGGATTATTTCTAATATAAAAGACTATGGAGTAGAAAAGATTAATCCTACTGTAACAGTCCCTCAGCCCAAATGCCTCGATAAAATGCTAGAAATAGCATCAACTCTCTCAAAAGGACAGCCTGAAATGAGAGTTGATATGTATCTTGTTGACGACCAACCTGTTATAGGGGAACTTACTATGTCTTCTGGATATGGTTATTTCACAGAAAATTATTATAACTATTTGGGAGGTTTTGTAGATGTCTCCTTGTTACCTAAAAAGCAATGAAACTTTGTATCATATATAATTTTGCGCAGCACTATCGCACAAATATCTTTACCCTGATTGATAAAACATTTAATTGTGGATGGGTGTTTGGCGATGCGATGAGTGATGTGAAGAAAATGGATTATGTGCTCCTCAAAGGAAGCGTGACGGAGACACACACTAGGCGTCTTTTGGGTGGCTGGTATTGGCAACCCAAGGTCGTTGCGCAGTTGTTCAAGGATTACGACCACTATGTCCTTCTTGGTGAGACCCGTGCTTTGAGTACATGGGTGTTTTGTGTACTTGCGCGGCTTTTCAAGCCAAAAAAGAAAGTCTATTTTTGGTCTCATGCTTGGTATGGAAAGGAAACAAGATTAGAGAAAGCAATAAAAAAAGTCTTGTTTCATTTGCCAAATGGTGGGGTGTTCTGCTATGGCAACTATGCCAGGGAGTTAATGATAAAGGAAGGGTTTGATCCTGACAAGCTATATACGATTCATAACTCGTTGGCCTATGACAAGCAAATAGAAGTAAGAAAGCTTTTGAAGGAAACGTCCGTATATCAAGAGCATTTTGGTAATGATAGCAAGAATCTTTTTTTTGTAGGCCGACTTACCTCTGTGAAAAAGCTGGATCAGATATTGAAGGCTATGGTTGTGTGTCGCGATAAGGGACGGAACTATAATTTGACGTTTATAGGTGGTGGCGAGAAGGCAGAAGAACTGAAATGTTTTACACGGAGTCTTGGCCTTGAAAAGCAAGTTTGGTTTTATGGTCCCTGTTATGATGAGACGGAGTTAAGTTCGCTTATATACAATGCTGATCTCTGCGTGGCACCTGGTAATATTGGACTTACTGCCATGCACGCTATGGTGTTTGGTACTCCATGTATCACCCATAATGACTTTCCTTATCAGATGCCAGAGTTTGAGGCGATTAAAGAGGGTGTTACGGGTTCGTATTTCGAACGGGGCAACGTGAACGACCTCGCAGAGCAAATTGATAGATGGTTTGATGACAACGGGCAAAAACGCGAGGAGGTTCGTCGTGCGTGTATGAAGGAAATTGACGATGAATGGAATCCATATTTCCAAATTGAAGTTTTAAAGAAGAATTTGAAGTGATATGTTTCCAATAGCACATTATATAAAGGGGATGATGAAAAACCTCTTTAACCCCCGAATCTCGAATTTTTCCTTTGTCTCTGCTAATGCGGAGGTCGATAAATCGGCCTATATCTATCGTGGGGTAAAGGCTAAGAGAGCAAAAATCGGGGCATATACTTATATAGCTGCCAATACTGACATAGAGAATGCGGAAATAGGCAAGTTTTGTTCGATTGCTGATCATTGTCGCATTGGAATGAGTAGTCATTCGATGCGGTGTGTTTCAACGTCTCCGATTTTCACTCAGAAGATCAATGCGCTTCAGGAATGTTGGGTAGAAAACGAGGTGTTTACCCACAAGTCCGAGGATGAGCGTGTTTTTATTGGCAACGATGTGTGGTTCGGTTCGCATGTACTTGTCAAAGGAGGAGTACATATAGGAAATGGTGCTTGCGTTGCTGCAGGAGCAGTGGTTGTCAAGGATGTTCCCCCGTACGCTATAGTTGGGGGTGTGCCAGCCAAGGTGATTCGCTACCGTTTCTCGCACGAGATTATTCAACGTCTCTTGGAATTGGAATGGTGGAATTGGGATGAGAAGAGGTTGAAAGATAATATCAGTTTCTTCCAGCGAGACAATTTCAGTATAGATGATATCTTAGCGTTGGTTGAAAAGATGAAAAGGTAAGCCTTTGCTTGGTAGATACATGATTTTTGTTCGTAGTTGTGGTCGTCAATGGAATAGCTAACTTTGCTAATGATTTTAAGAATACATATTTCTTGGTTGATATTCCTTGTAAGTTGGATTGCTTGAGGGTACAAGTGGGCAAAAATAACAAGAAAGAATGCAAGAAAGAGTGCAAGAAAGAGTGTAAAAAAGAACTGTTTGATATTCAAGCTCTTATTTTAAAAATATTATCTAGAGAAAATAAGACGACTATAGCAGATTTAGCAAAAAAACCGGTCTTTCTGCAAGAAAGATTTCAAGCGAACTAAAGGCTTTGCGAGAAGATTTTCATGTTCTTAAACGTGAAGGAGGACGTAAGGATGGTCATTGGGTAATAGGCGACTTTTAATTCTTTAAATGATGATAGATAATAAGGAAAACGATATGTGTGAGCAGCAGAATACAGAGGAGTGCGCGTCTTTGGAAGAAGAATATGCCAAAGTGCAAGCGCAATTAGCCGATATGTTGGATAGGGAGGCGCGTGCAAAGCGTGCGTTGGAGGCTGAGCGCGCTTCTCGTCTGCGACAGATAGATGAGGAAATGGCTCGCAGGAATGCTGCTATCAAAGAGCGTATTATGCTTGAGATGGAGGCAGAGCTTGAGGAAAGAAGTAAGGCGCTGGATGCTCGTGAACGGAAGATCGATGCTCGTAAGCAGATGCTTGAATCTCATAAGCAAAAGCTTGATGCTCGTTTGGAGGCGATAGAGAAGACGGGTGACGTCAAGAGTTTCGAGGATCTGATAAAAACGTGTAGTGAAATTTTGGACGAGGTCATAGACAAAAACAATAGACGAATTGTTTGATATTTTTTAGCATATTCATCCCGAATAGCTGATCTATTCTATGCTCAAATACATGCTGGTAAGGGAAACAACTAGAACTACAACTGCGATACTGCAAGAAACTTGGGGGAAAACTTGCAGGGAAGCAAAGGAAAGTGTACATTTGCAGACTACATAGAACGGGTGCTCAATGCTGCTAGCTTGATGAGACTGTGGGAGGGGTTCTTCATGACAGAGCAACTTCCCAATAATTGTTGAGGAAAAAATCGCAAGAAAGCGTCCATCTTGAAAGAAGTAGTAGTGAAGCTTAAAAATGGGTAATTATGGCTAATCAACTGAAATATGCTTTCCGGCTGACGCATATAGACAATATACAGCATGTTTTGAGTAATGGTTTGGTGCGCGCATCCTCACCATTGCGAAGTGACAACTATTTGCCAATTGGCGATACTCAAGTTATCAAGATCAGAGGGAACAGAGAGGTCGATGGCTACCGATTAAGTGAATATGTGCCATTTTATTTTGGTCCTCGTTCGCCTATGCTATATGTGATACAACATGGATATAATGGTGTGCGCAAAGAAAAACCGGAGAATATTGTATACTGTGTTGTTCGAATAAATGATCTTGTTGCCAATAATGTGGACTGTGTTTTTACTGACGGCCATGCCATCAGTTCGTTCACTCGCTATTATGGAAAGGAGCAGCTTTCGGACCTTGACAGTATAGTTAGCTATAAAGACGTATATTCTACATTTTGGAATGTAGATGACGACCCGGACTTAAAAAGGCGTAAGGAAGCTGAATTGTTGATAAAAGGCGACCTCCCTATACAATATGTCTGTGGATATGTAGTTTATAATGAAATGGCAAAAGACCGTCTTGTTAGCAAAGGTGTGGCTGCTGGGCAAATAGCAGTAAAGCCAGGGTATTATTTTTAGAAGATAGAGCATGATACACTATGTGAAAGGAAACTTGTTGGAGAGCGAGGCGGAAGCCTTGGTCAACACGGTTAATATAGTCGGTGTAATGGGTAAGGGGATAGCTTTGCAGTTTAAGGAGGCTTTCCCTGAGAATTTCCGTGTATATCATAATGTCTGTCGGAAAAAAGAACTGAAAATAGGAGATATGCTGATAGTAAAGGACTCCAACTTGACAAGTGGTCCTAAGCTCATTGTGAATTTCCCTACCAAGACCCATTGGAGACTGCCATCTGAATATTCATATATAGAACAGGGACTACAATCGCTACGCAGGGAAATAGTATCCCGTCAGATTCGTTCCATTGCCATTCCGCCTCTTGGTTCACACAATGGGGGGCTTGACTGGCTACGGGTTAAGCAAATGGTGGAGCAGGAACTATCAGCAGTGGACTGTGATGTGTATTTGTACGAGCCTTCTGATGCCATCGTGGAAAGGATGAAAACGGAGCGTGTAAAGCTCACACCGGCCAGAGCTATGCTTTTGTTGATGTTCGCCGATATGAATAGTGAGGGTGAGTTTGCTTCTGTCTTTGCTGCCGAGAAACTGATATACTTTATGCAGCGATTCGGAGCGAAAAGATACTTTCGCATAGACTTTAAACCTTATTATTATGGTCCTTATTCAGGTGGCAAGGTGGCTCATGTTCTTTACTATATGAATGGTAGCTATGTGAAAGGGATGGGTGGTATGAACGTGCGCCCATTTGACTATATCTGGCTGACTGATGACGCTGCGTCGGAGGCTCAGAAATACGTTGATAATTATAAGGATAGTAGTTTGCGAGATATTTGTAATAAGGCGATGCTGTTCTTGCGTGGCAATTATTCCAACTATTCGCTAGAACTGCTCTCTACGGTGGATTATCTGTTGGAGAACAGGCCCGAGATGAAGGGGTGGCAGGATGCTGATGAAAAGACTGTTATCGATTTCCTGGTGCAAGAAATACAGAAATGGAGCAAGCGTAAGGAGAAATTGTTTAATGTGTCTTTCGTCACGATTGCTTTGCGGCAATTGAAAAAGTTTGCAATGTAAGGTTTGGGGAAGCGGTATTGAGAATTGTTTGATATGTTTTAGCATTTTCATCCCGAATTGTTGACCTATTCTATGCTCAAATACATACTGGTGAGGGAAACAACTAGAACTGCAACTGCGATACGGCAAGAAACTTGGGGGAAAATTTGCAGGGAAGCAAAGGAAAGTGTATATTTGCAGACTTCATTTGACATTTGAGATATGAATGAACTGAAAGTAGAAAACTTTGGACCGATAGGCAAGGCTCATGTGGAGTTTGGTGATCTTACCATTCTTGTCGGCGCGCAAGCTTCGGGTAAAAGCCTGTTTCTTGAACTGCTGAAACTGTTGGAAGACAAGGAAGCCATTGTCGAGACGCTGAGGAAGTATAATTATATTATCAGTAAGAGTAACGTTTCCTATTTGTTGGAGGCGTACTTCGGCAATGGTATGGCTGGCATTTGGGGAGAGAACACCAAAATAGTTTATGACGGGCGAGAGGCTTCTGCTGTGACTTCGTTGATGAGGAATTATGCGAAGGAGGCGGAGGAGAAGGTGTTCTACATACCTGCTCAAAGGGTGTTTAGCATTTCGGATGGGCGGCCTAAGGCGTTTTCAGAGTTTGATCCTACGGCTCCTTATGTGTTGCGCCAGTTTAGTGAGATTCTGCGTGTGTTTATGTCGATAGGCTTGGGAGGGAATACTACCTTGTTCCCCGTAAAAACTCGCCTGAAGAGTGCGCAGAAAAAGTCTTTTGACATTTCTATCTTTCATGGGGGAAGGGTGGAACTTGAAAATGAGAATGGACAGCGCAAAATGCGTATGAAGGTGGGCGGGATGGATATGCCGTTTATGACGTGGAGCGCTGGACAGAAGGAGTTTATGCCCTTGCTGATGGGCTTCTATTGTGTCTCGGGTCCTCCCATGCAGCTGCTCAACAAAGATCAGTATGATTATATTGTGATCGAGGAGCCAGAGATGGGACTTCATCCCAAAGCGATCATGTCGGTGCTGTTGGAAATACTGGAGTTGGTACAGATGGGCAAAAAAGTCATCGTATCTACTCACTCTACCGTCCCTCTCGAGTTTGTGTGGGCTTTCAACATCCTAAAAAGATCGGCTAATAAAAACCGAGAGGCCGGATTGGCAAAACTCTTTGATGTATCGGGAAAAGGGGCTGATATCTTTGCTGGCATCTTTGACAAGTCCATCAGAACCTACGCTTTTGAAAGAAAGGGTGAGAAGGTGGAGAGTGTTGATATTTCCTCCCTTGATGCTTTGGATGAACAACCCGTCGTGAGTGAATGGGGTGGCCTTTCTTCCTTTGCCACTCGGGCTTCTGAACTTGTAACGAAGTATTGTGATGAGTAAGGGTAAGAAGCAAAAGACAGCAGGAGCAGATAAAGCCAATTGCTCTTTTCGGAAGGCCATAGAGAATACGCCGGACGCATGGTTGTCGTGAAGGATTGCAGGCAATAGTAAAGGCTGACAAGCGGGCAGTGATGGTGAAGGATGCCAGAAGGCTTGATGGTAGCCTGAATATTGACGAAGAAACTAAGATGCTCTATCCCAATGAATCGCGGTGGGATTATGCGGTCGGGACAACAATAAGGTGATCGATATGTTCGAGCAGCAGCAAGATACAGGGAAAAGTGCGTCTTTGGAAGAAGAATTTGCCAAAGTGCAAGCGCAATTTCGATAAAAAGTGGTACATTTGCAGGCGAGTAGATTGACAAAGATACGATTGGAGGAATTGGATGATGAGGACTGTGGCACATAATAAGCGCATGATTAGGCTGAGGGATTTCTCTACGGCCTTCTCTCGCTCTGCCTTTACCGATGTTCTTCTGTTTGATGATTTCTCCCGTTTTGATTGGCTTCGTGCTCAGTATCGTCTTAGGAGCAAGACGTATGCGGGCTTGATAAGAGGGGCCTATGCTGTCATTTCCAAAGGCTATCGCTGCGAATATGTTTACAAAAATGAGCTGGTGAACCTTCTCCTTCGTCGTTATGGAACGAGAAGTACGGTTTATTTTAGTGAGTTTCGGGTGGGCAGTTCGATAGCTGACATGGTGATGTTTAATGGTGAAAGCAAAGTCTTTGAAATCAAGACGGAATATGATTCCCCACGAAGGCTGGACAAGCAAATGGGGGATTACAAAGGTATCTTTGACAAGTGCTACCTTGTAGTGCCGGAAAGTAAAGTCGGCGACTATTTGCAAGTGGTGGAGGAGGAGACTGGGATCATTGTCATGGCTAATGGCAGTGACGGGGTGGAACTCCGAGAATGGAGGGAGGCAAGGCAGAATGAGGCTTTCAATTCCTATGCCATGCTTTCTTGTCTGAGGGCTTGTGAGTATGAGCGTATGGCTGAAAACTTAGGGCATGATATCATGTCTGTACCAGGGTATAAACGGTTTGATTACTGTAAGAATCTCTTTGCCAAGACTGCGGCGCAGGACTTGAAGAGGTTGTTTCTGCAGGAGGTGAAAAAGCGCCAAAACAACACGCGATTCTTGAGAAAATATCCTGTGGCTTTGAGACAAATGCTTCTGAGTTTGAATCTTCCAGAAAAGAAGGCGCTATTGCTTTTGGCCAAATTAAAAACAACTATTCAATCATAGCTATGTATTATCCTTATCTTCGTGCTAAACAGTTTGAGTTGAAAGCTTTACGGGAGTTCTCTGAGGAGCACTCTGGAAGCAACATCGTGCCTATATTGGAGCCTGTGAAGAAACAGTCTGTCGCCTTGGAACGTGCTGTTGGGGATATGATGGAGAACAAGATGCGATTTGCCTTGGTTCTGAACCCTACAGATGGCGACTTTAAGCATGATACGGTATCTTTTGGGGCGTGGTTGGAGGAGTCGAAGCTGCTTCTCAATGGTAGTCAAGGTATAGATTGGATTCCTGCTTTCATTTGTACAAGAAAACTTCTCGATGATATTCCTTCTTTGATAAAAAAATATCAATTGAACAATGTCATGCTTGTTTTCAAGTCGTGTATGGATATGGAAGATCCAAAGGTTAGCAATTTAGTGAATGACGAGAGGGTCGAATTCGTCGTCAATGCCTTTGGTGCGGTTGGCTCACGGCGTCTTAATACTATCTTGAAAAGAACGGGCAAAAAGATAATCCGTTTGGATGATTGTTTTAAAACCAGAACGCGCAATGCTGACTATGCGCTTGAAGATGATGAGCTGTTTAGCGAGGAGCCGTTCTATTATATGAACGACGGCTACGACGGTTTTTCAGACTATACCACTTTGCCTTCAGATTATGTAGAGGGAGGGATGATGCCTTATGCAGTAGCAATCCATCTGTCGTACAAGAAAGACGATTACCGGCTGAATGTTCATCATTTTGTTTCTGACAGTAATGAGAGCAATACCAATGTCAGAGGTAAATTTCAAGAGGCGGCCTGCAAGATAGGACCGTTCTTTGATGGCAAGAAGCAAACCTCGTCGGTGAAGGAACTTATAGCAAAGGCTGCAGATCCTGATGGTTATCCTGGGTTGGGTTATCTGAAGAAATTATCGGTCAAGAACCATTTGGAACTGATTGCTTCCATCATCTAATTCTACAGATTATGTTGATTTGTAAGCATTGCTTTTTAGATGCGGAAATACAATCGGAGGTTGAGGCTAATGCTACCTCCGAGGGTGCTTGTGATGTTTGTCACAAACAGGGTAAAGTGATTGATTCGGTAAACCACCAATACAGCGTAAGGTGGGTTGAATGAAAAATATTATCTTTGCTGC
>ENA-ORMS01001925-ORMS01001925.1-human-gut-metagenome-genome-assembly--contig:-NODE-1925-length-15717-cov-3.796322_pt1 | contig 15717 bp, 8 predicted proteins | sample MGYA00242104_ERZ508997 | MGnify/ENA primary metagenome ERZ508997 (study PRJEB26280, sample SAMEA2338704) | human gut metagenome | biome: human gut; feature: human-associated habitat; material: faeces... | reverse complement strand
CGGCTCACCACCTGGCAGACGCCATTGAAATGGCCGGGACGATGAGCGCCCTCCATGACCGTCGTCTGGGGCGGAAACTCAAAGTGGCGGGTATCGGGAGTGGGGTAGATGTCGCTCACGGTAGGCGCGAAGACGAAGTCGGCGCCACAAGCCTCGCAAAGGGCGCAGTCGGCCTTCAGCGTGCGGGGATAGCGTTCGAGGTCGGCGGGGTCGTTGAACTGTGTGGGGTTGAGGAATACGGAGACCACCGTCACGTCGTTTTCCTTGGCACTACGCTTGATGAGCGAGGCGTGGCCCTCGTGGAGGGCACCCATCGTGGGGACGAATCCCACCGACTGTCCTTGCTTGCGCGCAGCGAAGAGCGCGTTCTGCAAGTCTGCGTTTTTTTCAAATACTTTCATTATCTGCAAAATATTTCGGGTGCAAAGTAACAACATTTTTACGAAATAGGCAAAAAGTAATCTGAAAAATATAATAAAATGCCGATGCCATTAGACAAAATATCTGAAAAGCCGCTACGAATTCGGGAATAAAATCGTAACTTTGCACCTGGGAAATCGTGTTTATCGCGACTTTTGTCAAGAAATAATCACGATAAAACAAGTTAGAATGGCAAAGAAAGTATTGTTTATCAACCAGGAAACCACCCCTTACGTCACCCAATCGCAGATGGCAGAGATGGGAGGTTTGATGTCGGCCAAAATGCAAGAAGCCGGATTCGAGATAAGAACCTTCATGCCGAAGTGGAGCACGATCAACGAAAGGCGTGGCCAGTTGCATGAGGTGATCCGACTCTCGGGTATGAACCTGATCATCGACGACACGGATCACCCGCTCATCATCAAGGTGGCTTCCATACCGCAGTCGCGCATCCAGGTCTATTTTATTGATAATGAGGATTACTACCAGAATCGTCCGGCCATGACCAAGGACGAGCTGGGCAACGACTATCCCGACAATGGCGAGCGGGCCATCTTCTTCGCGCGCGGCGTGCTGGAGACGGTCAAAAAGCTCCGCTGGGCGCCGGATATCATCCACTGCCAAGGCTGGATGAGCTCGGTGATACCGTTCTATGTGAAGACGGCCTACCACGACGAACCGCAGTTTATCAACGCCAAGGTGGTGACGTCGCTCTTCGGCGAACAGCCCGCGGGCGACCTGGGGGAGAAGTTCAGGCGCTCCCTGCCGTTCAGGGAGGCCAAGGCCGAACTGATCGAGAAGTATGGCGACACGTTCGACGCCGTGGAACTGGGCAAACTGGCCATCGACTATAGCGATGGTGTCGTACAGGTGGACGACCAGGTCAACGCCGAACTCGTCCGTTATGCGCAGAGCGAGAACAAGCCGCTGATCGTCCATCCGCAGGCAGAGGCAGAGGTCAAGGGACTCTATGCTGACTTCTATGGCAAATTGTTGGGGGAATAGGCGGAGACAACGTCTCTGACGTACCCTCGGGCAGGGGGACCGTGCGCCTTGTCGATAAGGAAGGACGTGGCCTCCTGTTGTAATAGATTTTATGACCATTACACGCAAATGATAAAATTCCATCAGTTGGTCTGGGGCCTCGCCCTCGCTGCCACGGCGCTCTCGCTGGCCGCCTGCGACGACACGACCGACAACATCGGCGGTTCGCTGATAGACAATCCCGACAAGTTGACTGTCAAGGCTGACACCTTCCAGCTCAGCACGCGCACCATCATGGCCGACTCGGTCATCGCACGCAACATCACGGGCTATCTCGGCCGCGTGAAGGATCCGGAGACGGGCAACTACGTGACGGGCGACTTCATGGCGCAGCTGCATCCGCTGAGCAACTATCAGATCGCGGCTGCCGACAGTATCCTCAGCCGCAACGACCAGGGGGAGATCATCGCCGACTCGTGCGAGATCCTGCTGGTCTATAACGACTTCTATGGCGACTCGCTGGCACAGATGAAACTCTCGGCCTACGAGATGGGGCGGCCGCTGGAGGAGGGATCGGTGATCTACTCCAACTTCAATCCGGCGCTCCACGGCTACCTGCGCCAAGGGGGCATCAAGCAGGAGCGTACCTATACGCTGGCGGACCAGACGCGCGGCGCCAAGTCCACCAACAAGGCGATCGCCATCCGACTGGACGACGCCTATACGGACAAGGACGGCGTCAGCTATAACAACTATGGCACGTACCTGATGCGGAAGTACTATGCCTCGCCCGAGGCGTTCCGCAACAGCTACCGCTTCCTCCACGAGATCAGCCCGGGCTTCTTCTTCAAGGTGACCAACGGCATCGGTTCGATGGCGTATGTGACCAACGCCCAGCTCAATATCTACTTCCGGTCGCAGATCAACGGCAAGGACTCCGTCACCTCGACCTCACTGGCCAGTACGGAGGAGGTGCTGCAGACGACTACGTTTAGCAACGACAACAACCTGCTGGCAAGTCTCGCGGCACAGACGGGATGCAGTTATCTGAAAAGCCCGGCGGGCCTCTTCACCGAGGTCACGCTGCCGGTGGATGAGATCATGAGGGGACACGAGAACGACACGCTCAACACGGCGAAGGTGACCTTCCCGCGCATCAACAACACAATCAGTTCCGACTTCCTCCTCAGTGCGCCGACGACGGTGCTGATCCTTCCGCTCGACGAGCTCCATACGTTCTTCGCCGAGAACCGCATTCCCGACTATAAGACGAGTTTCACCGCAGCCTATAGCGCGACGGTGAACGGCTATACGTTCAACAACATCTCGGGCTTGGTCAACTATATGATCAAGAAGCGCCGGGCCGGACAGGTCGATGCCAACTGGAACAAGGCGGTGCTCGTGCCGATCAGTCTGGCGACAACGACCATCACGGGTAGCTCTGGCACGAAGATAACACGCGTGACAAAGTGCTCCCACGACATGTCGCTCTCCAGCACACGACTCGTGGGTGGCCCCAACAACGCCAACCAGCCCATCCTCCTCTCTGTCATACATAGTACTTTCAATGGCAGATAACTTCTTGGAGCGCCACCGTGCCGACTACGAGCAGCGTAAGGCACGGTGGCTGAAAAAGAAAAGCCGCTGCCAAATCAAGGTCAAAAGACCCGGAACTGACGCACATGCTGACAAAAACCTGAGTGAAGGTCAAACTTAGAAGGGTTTGGCATGTCTTTTGCTCTATACTTTTGCAATTGAACAAGTTGTATTGAACAAGTAAAGAAATTGTATTCTAAAAGAAAATCACGAAAGTCAAGATGATAAGTCAATTCTCTAAAGAACTCTCGGAGGTGCTCGCCTTCAGCCGCGAGGAAGCCGACAGACTGTCCTGTCCCTCGGTGGCTCCGGAGCATCTGTTGCTGGCTGTTTTCAGGCTCTCTGATCCGAAGATACAAAGGGTCATCTCGACGCTCAGCCTCGACGTGCCCACGGTCAAGAAGGAGCTGGAGCAGTATGCCTCTTCGAACAAGGAGGAGAGCAAGCGGATCTACGAGGAGATCAACGTCACGGACCGTGCTGCCAACGTGCTGCACCTCGCAGTACTGGAGGCGCGCATCCAGCATCGCAAGATCGTCGATGTGGAGGACTTGATCCTGGCCATTCTCCACGACCAGACAGACACGGGCGCGAAGATGACGCTGCAGGCTCACCACCTCGACTACATTGAGGCCAACGCGCTGCTGCGCCAGTTGGCCAACGACGTGCAGGGAGGGCTCGACTTGTCCGACGATGACGACGACGATATGCTCTTCAACGACGACGACGAGGAGGATCGCGAGGAGGCGCGCAGCCAGGGTGGTGGAGCGCAGCAGACGCGCACCAAGGATACCAAGAGTGCGACGCCGGCCCTCGACAACTTCGGTACGGACCTCACGGCGGCAGCCCTGGAGGGGAAACTTGACCCTGTGGTGGGCCGCGAGCGCGAGATCATCCGCGTCAGCGAGATCCTGGGACGCCGCAAGAAGAACAATCCTGTGCTCATCGGCGAACCCGGTGTGGGCAAGAGTGCCATCGTAGAAGGACTGGCGCAGATGATCGTCCAGCACCGCACGTCGCCCACGCTTTTCAACAAGCGGATCGTGTCGCTCGACATGACGAGTATCGTGGCGGGAACGAAATACAGAGGTCAGTTTGAGGAGCGTATCCGCACGATCCTCAAGGAGATAGAGCGTCACCCGGAGGTGATCGTCTTCATCGACGAGATCCACACCATCATCGGTGCGGGCTCGGCGGCTGGCACGATGGATGCTGCCAATATCCTCAAGCCAGCCTTGGCGCGGGGCATGATGCAATGTATCGGTGCCACGACGCTCGACGAATATCGCAAGTCGATCGAGAAGGATGGTGCCCTGGAGCGTAGATTCCAGAAGGTGATCGTCGAACCGACCACGACGGAGGAGACGCTGCAGATCCTGAAGAACATCAAGGACCGCTACGAGCACCATCATCAGGTGACGTATTCTGACGAGGTGCTCCAGTTGATCGTGAAACTCACGGACCGCTACGTCTCGGACCGCTTCTTCCCCGACAAGGCCATCGACGTGCTCGACGAGGTGGGATCGCATATCCACCTGCAGCATGCGGAGGTGCCGAAGGAGATCGTGGATCTGCAAAATGAGATCGAGGAGATCAAGCAGAAGAAGCAGAATGCGGTCAAGAACCAAAACTTTGAGATGGCGGCGGGCTTCCGCGACCAGCAGGTGGAGCGCGAGAAGCAGCTCGAAGAGGCCCAGCACCGCTGGGAGGAAGGCGAGGTCGGCGAGCAGGTGGCCATCACGGAGGACCAGGTGGCCGATGTGGTGTCGATGATGACGGGTGTGCCCGTGCAGCGCATGCAGCAGTCGGAGGGCCTTCGTCTGCGCAATATGGCGACGGAACTGAAGCAGGTGGTGGTGGCCCAGGACAAGGCCATCGAGAAAATGGTGAAGGCCATCCAGCGCAACCGCGTGGGACTGAAGGAGCAGAACCATCCTATCGGCGCATTCATGTTCCTGGGTCCGACGGGTGTGGGCAAGACCTACCTGGCCAAGAAACTGGCGGAGTATATGTTTGGTTCGGCCGATGCGCTGATCCGCGTCGATATGAGTGAATATACGGAGAGCTTCAACACGTCGCGCCTGGTGGGTGCGCCTCCGGGATACGTCGGCTACGACGAGGGAGGCCAACTGACGGAGCGGGTGCGCCGCCATCCTTACTCCATCGTCTTGCTCGACGAGATCGAGAAGGCGCATGGCAATGTCTTCAACCTCCTCTTGCAAGTGCTCGACGAGGGACGACTCACGGACGGCAACGGACGACTGATCGACTTCCGCAATACGGTCATTATCATGACGTCGAACGCGGGTACGCGCCAGCTCAAGGAGTTTGGCCGTGGCATCGGATTCACGGCGGGTGGTGCCGAGGGCTTCGCGCGCAACGAGAAGGACAAGGAGTATGCTCGGTCCATCATACAGAAGAGTCTGAGCAAGCAGTTCTCGCCGGAGTTCCTCAACCGTCTGGACGAGATCATCACCTTCGACCAGCTGGACCTCAACGCCATCAAGCAGATTGTCGATATCGAACTCAAGGGCTTGTATAAGCGGGTCGGCGAGCTGGGCTACGCGCTCCAGCTCTCTGACGCTGCCAAGGAGTTTGTGGCCAAAAAGGGCTACGACGTCCAGTTTGGTGCACGTCCGCTGAAGCGTGCCATCCAAAACTATGTCGAGGATGGACTCAGCGAGCGCATCCTGAGTGGCGAAATGAAGGAGGGCGACTCCATCCTGGTCAACCTGACGGAGGACGGTTCCAACCTCTCATTTGACACGCAGGTGCCCGACCACGAGTAGTTCTGACGCGCGAGCACGCCAAGCAAGAAAGACTAAGTCTGCAGGGCAGACAGAAATTATAAGGGGGAAGAAAGCAATCAAACTTTCTTCCCCCTTATCGAATTTGGGTCAAATCAAAAGCGGAAACTTAGTACTTCAATCCCATGTTGTAGAGGATGAAACTATAGATGTCGGTCTGCTCCTCCAGCTGCTTGCTGACGGGCTTACCGCCACCGTGGCCCGCCTTGCTGTCGATGCGGATGAGGGTGGGTTTGTCGCTGGCATTGTCGGCCTGGAGCGTGGCAGCAAACTTAAAGCTGTGGGCGGGAACAACGCGGTCGTCGTGGTCTGCCGTTGTGATGAGGGTGGCAGGATACTTCACGCCCTTCTTGATGTTGTGCAGGGGAGAGTAGCCGCGCAGATACTCAAACATCTCCTTGGAGTCGGCACTCGTACCATAGTCGGGAGCCCAGTTCCAGCCGATGGTGAACTTATGGTAGCGGAGCATGTCCATCACGCCCACAGAGGGAATGCAGACGCCAAAGAGGTCGGGACGCTGCGTCATGCAAGCACTGACGAGCAGTCCGCCATTGCTGCCACCGACGATGGCGAGGTAGGGAGAACTGGTGTATTTCTCCTTGATCAGATACTCAGCAGCAGCGATGAAGTCGTCGAAGACGTTCTGCTTCTGCATCTTCGTACCCGCCTCGTGCCAAGTCTCGCCATACTCGCCGCCGCCACGGAGAGAAGCCTGGGCATAGATGCCACCGCGCTCCAAGAACGGGATGCGGGAAGCGGAGAACGAGGGATTCATCGAGATATTGAAACCGCCGTAGGCATAGAGATAGACCGGGTTCTTGCCGTTGAGTTTCAGTCCCTTCTTGTAGGTGATGAAGAGCGGCACGCGCGTACCGTCCTTGCTGGTGTAGAACACCTGCTTGGTCTCGTAGTCGCTGAGCTTGAAGTTGACCTTGGGCACGGCATAGGGCTGCAGCGAGTTGGCGGCGCGGTCATACTGATATACCGTCCAGGGCTGCGTGAAGGAGGCAAAGCTGACGAAGCACTCCTTGCTGTCCTTGTTGCCGCTGACGCTGGCGCTGCCAATGCCCGGGAGGCTTACCTCCTGCTGCATCTTGCCGTTGAGGTCATAGACATAGATGTGGCTGCAGGCGTCCTGTTGGTAGCTCACATAGAGTTCGCCGCCGATGATGTCGGCGCCATCGATCACGTTTTTGCCCTCGGGGATGACGGTCTGCCAGTTTTCCATCGCGGGCTTGTGGATATCCATCACCATGATCTTATACATCGGCGCACCGTCGTTGGTCAGCAGATAGACCTTGTCGCCGATGGTGGCGATGGGAGAGTAGGCGTAGTCCATGTTGGGGACCACCTTCGTAAACTGCGAGTTGCTGTTTTTCAAGTCGCGGATATAGAAGATGTTGCCCGTGCCGCCGCCCGACTCATAGAGGAACTGCACCGTCTCCTCGTGGTTGACCGACGTACTGAAGAAGTGCATCGGCTCGGTGGGATTCTGGAAGAAGAGCTGGTCCTGCTCCTGCTTCGTGCCGAGGCGGTGGAAGTAGATCTTGTGGGTGGAGTTCTTGCTCGTATAGGCGTTGCCCTCGGGTTTGTCATAGGCGCTATAGAAGAAGCCGTCGCCGAGCCAGGAGGCACCCGAGAACTTGGCCCACTCGATGTGGTCGGGCAATACTTCGAGCGTCTTCGTGTCCATCACATAAAACTCCGACCAGTCGCTGCCCGAACGCGAGATGGCGTAGGCCAAGTATTTGCCGTCGTGGGAGAAACTGATGTTGCCCAGGGCCACCGTGCCGTCAGTAGAGAGCTGGTTGGGGTCGAGGAAGACGCGAGCGTTCTTCTCCTGGCCCAGGCCGTCCATCTCGTAGAGCACACTTTGGTTCTGAAGACCGTTGTTCTTGTAGAAATACCACTTGCCCGTGGCCTTGACATAGAAGGGTGCTCCCACCTTGCCGTAATCGGAGACTTCGCGCAGGCGCTTCAGAAGTTTGCCGCGGAAGGGGATCTTGGCCAGGTAGTCCTGTGTCACTTGGTTCTCGGCCTCCACCCATTGCATGGTGGCCTCCGAGTGGTCATCCTCCAAGGGGCGGTAGGGGTCGGCTACTTTCACACCGAAATACTCATCCACGGTGTTGTCCGTCGGAGGGGTGGGGTAGGTCAGGCCCTGTCCGGCAGCTTGGTTGGCAGCCATGGCAAGCATGGCCAACGCTAATGCTTTTTTCATAATCGGTAGTTTACTTTTATAATTTTCGTCTTTAGGTTTTTACCTTTACTTTGTCTCATTCCTTTGACAAGGGGAAATGGGGTAATCTTCTCCTTGTCACGAAAGAGGTTTTGCCTTCTCACGAAAGGTTTTTGCCTTGTCACGAAAGGTTTTTCCTTCTCGCGAAAAGTGCTTCTTCTTGTCACGAAAGAGGCTTAGCCTTGTCACGAAAGGGCGTTGCCTTGTCTTGATTAGGTTTTGCAAAGGTATGAAATAAAGTCGAACGGCCCAAACATTCCTCCCTTCTTTTCTGTATGACAGAATGGTTATAATCAGGAAAAGATTCTTCGGAGCAAAAAAATGTCGGAATAGCAGCCTTTTCGACTTACTATTCCGACACGATATCAAGCGGCAGGGCGGAGGATCGCTCCCTTCCTCAAGGGATGGTCCTGCGCCTCCGGATGCGGCTTAGCTTACCTTGTTGAGCTTCTTGATGATAGAGAAGATGAACAGGGCAGACACCAGGCAGATGCCAGCGAGGACACCCCAAATGGTGACGAGGTTGAAGTTGAGACCCCACATGATACCAGGCACCATCACCAGCTGGTTGCCGATGGCGGTAGCACCAAACCACAGACCCATCATCAGACCGGCATACTTGGGAGGAGCCACCTTCGACACGAAGGAGATACCGATCGGAGAGAGCAGGAGCTCAGCGAAGGTGAGGATGAGGTAGGTGGAGATCAAGAGGTTGGCGCTGACACGCGGACCCTCCGTAGCGGCATTGCCCTGGACGAGCGGCAACTCAAGACCCATAGAGCCAACGGCCATCCAAACGAAGCCGAGGGCAGCGACGAGCATACCGAGACCGATCTTCTCAGGAGAGGTCGGCTCCTTGCCGATCTTGTTGAGCCAAGAGAAGAGCGCCACGCTCACCGGAGTGAGGGCTACGACGTAGCACGGGTTGAACTGCTGGAAGATCGGAGCCTTCACGTCGATGGCACCATCCAGGCTGTTGTACTTGTAGAACAAGAAAGCGATGGCAGCAGCGATCACGGCCAGGGCGATCAACTTGCCTTTGGCGGTCTTGCTCTGTGCAAGAGAGAAGCAGGCATAGACGACGAAGATGCAGGCCACGAGGTTGGTCACGTCGAAGAGCATAGACTGAACGCCCTCGGCGCTGGTCTGTGTGAAGTCGCGTGCAAACAGCGTGAGCGTATTACCGTTCTGGTGGAAGGCCATCCAGAAGAAGATCACGACGGCGAACACCAGGCAGAGGCAGACGATGCGCTCCTTGGTCTCGGCCTTGGAAAGCTCGGGAGCATTGGAGGCAGCAGCGTTGGCAGCCTTCTGGTTGCCCTCGCTGGCGAGGACGTGCTTGTAGGTGGAGCTGAAGGCGTAATAGATAGCGATACTGACGATCAGCGATACGCAAGCCACGGCAAAGGCGAAGTGGTAGGAATCGGCCTCGCTGACGCCGAGAGAGGCCTGAGCCCACTCCATGATCTTGATGGCAGCGGTCGGGGCGAACATGGCACCGATGTTGATGGCCATATAGAACAACGAGAAACCGGAGTCGCGCTGAGAGGAATAGTCAGGACCGTCATAGAGACGACCCACCATCACCTGGAGGTTACCCTTGAAGAGACCCGTACCCAAGGCAATGAGGATGAGCGACAGACCCATTGCGGCAATGGCAACCGTGTCCTTACCCAGCGGCAGAGAGAGCACCAGGTAGCCGAGGAACATGATAAAGATACCCGTGGTGACCATACGGCCAAAGCCAAACTTGTCGGCAGCGATACCACCAATGATGGGCAGGAAATAGACCATCATGAGGAAGGTGGAGTAGATCGTACTTGCCGTACCAGTGGCGAAACCGAAGTTTGCCTGCAAATAGAGCAAGAACACAGCCAGCATCGTGTAGTAGCCGAAGCGCTCGCCTGTGTTTGCCAAAGCTAAGGCCCAGAGTCCTTTAGGTTGATTTGAAAACATAGATGATTTTGAAATTTTAGTTCCTTCCTTGCGGTCGGAAGAGTTAGTAATTGAGTTATTATTTCTTTCTGTTTTATTCTGTTATTTTGTGATGATGTTATTTCTTGATGATGTCAAACAAGTAGGAAGCCTTGACGACGATGTTGCCGAAGTTGGACTTGCCAAAGAAGTCGCTCTTCGAACTCCCGTAGATGTTGCCGAGACCGTAGTAGTAGCGCGCCTCCAACTGGAAGTGGCCCAGGCGTGGATGGCTCCATTCCGTACCCAGTCCGGCAGCGATGCCGTAGTCGAACTTCGTCTCTACAGGCATGTCCTCCTGCTTCACGATGGTGTTGGCGCGTCCTGTGCCGTCGGTGGCGAGGTTGGGCGCCGTATAGTTGCGCTGGGTCGATTCGCTCAAGTAGAGTCCGATCTGCGGACCCGCCTTGAAGAAGAAGCTCCAGCCCTTGTTCTCCTGTCCCCATGCCAGGTGGGCGAAGACCGGGATCTGCACGTAGTTGATCGTGCGCTCGTAAGCCTCTGCGTTGCCGTTGGCGTTGACGACGGGCTGGTCGGCGGGGGTGAGGATGTCCTGCTTCCATCCGATCGAGGCATAGTTGACCTCCGCGGCAATGGAGCAGATCGTGGAAAAATATTTCTCGCTGGTATAGCGGACTGAGAATCCTCCGGTGAATCCCGTGTGCATCTTCTGCGGCACACTCGGGTCGAACCCGACGTTGGACAATACGCAACCCGCATTGACTCCGAGCGACAACACGTTGCGGTGCTCTCCCACCTGCGCCTGGAGCGCCTGCGAGCACACCACCGCCATCAGAAGGAGGATCGGTCTGAGAAGCCGCTTCTGCCTGGCGTATCGCTTGGAAGACCAAGGTTGCGCGTACCGAAAGATTGACATTTCTGCTTTGACTATCATCTGTGGTAGCATATACTAATAGGTAAGGCTCTCCATGGTTTGGTCGGGCTTGAAGTGGATCAGCTGAAACTGCCTGTTCTGCTGTCCTCCGCCCTGGATGGGCAGGAAGCGGAGCCGCGTCTGCAGCGCCTTATATTTTGTCGGCTGCTTCTCCAGTCCCTTGAATGCGGCGCCATACTGCCGGAGTCCCCGTACGAAATACTCGCCGTGGTCGTAGCCCGTCAAGGCCAGGCGCGGGATGTAGTTTTTGTCCATCGCTGCGCCATACGTCTCCTGGTAGAGTTTCTCCAGAGCAGAAGTCTTGTCCGACTGCTTATTATAAAAGAACGTAGAGGGGATATACGTATTGTACTTGAAGAACCAGTTGAGGTCATAGTCCTGGTAGATGAACCAGTCGTTGTAGCCATACATCGAGATGGCGAGCCCCGGTCGCATCGCCGTGAGTGAGTCCAACTTATGGAAGACATGCGTCAGCTGCGGACTCTTCTCGGTGTTGAGGACCACGGCGTTGGGTTGCTTGGAAGAAAAATGCTTGGCAAAGTCGGCCATCGACGAGTTGATGCTGGTCAGCTCGTAGGGAATCTTGGCCGCGTCGAGCTGCTGTCTCAGCATGCGGGTGAATTTTCCCACGCGCGACGTCGGGTCGTTGCAATCGATGAAGATCGGACGGTGGCTGTTCTGATAGCGCTCCAGGAAGCAGCTGACCGCCATCGCGTTGAGCAACGAGTCGGTCTGATAGACCTGGAAGACCTGGGGATTGCTCTCCACCTCCTGGCTCTCGATGGAGAAGGGAATGACGAGGGCTATCTGGTTGCGCCGGCAGAAGTCTGCCAGCGGCTTCACCTGCGGGGTGTAGAGCGGGCCAAAGATGATGTCGAGGGAAGCGGCGTTGGCGTCGAGGAGCGTCGGGCGGATATCGGCGTCCTTGGCTACGTTCCAGGCGTGGACGTCGGTGTTGATGCCTTCTGCCTTCATCTGATTGAAGGCGAGGAGCAAACCACGGTAGTACTCCACCATCCTGCGGCCATCGCCATCGTCGTTGTGCAACGGCAGCATCACGCCCACGCGGATCGTGCCATCCTTCTTCTTCGTGGCGGGAGCCGCTGGACGCTGGGCCGATACCGGTCCCTGGGCGGCGACAGACCCCTTGGCAGCTTGCGGAGCAGCTTGCGGGGAAGCCGTGCCGCGGCGCTTGTCTCCTTTCTTACCAAAGGGGACGGCTATCCACGCACCTTTCTGCAGCTCATAGCCCTCCTTTTTCATTTCCGGATTGGCGTCTATGATCTGCTGAATCGTCACATTATATTCTTTGGCGATGCCGAAAAGGGTCTCTCCCCGCTTCACCTTGTGCAGGTCCTGCCACTGTGGGGCCTGACCGCTCGCATGAAGGCAAAGCAGCGAGGTGAAGACCGCGATCCACATCCTCAAGCAATGTCTCATTTTTCCAATTTTATTTTAACCACTTGCAAAGATAGCAAAAAATAGTTGGTTTTGGCATGGGAGTGGAAAGAATTTCGTAAATTTGCACAAAATATCAACGATGAGGCATATTTTCAAGCATATCTTGGCCGCTTTTGTGCTCTTTTGGGGCACACAGGCGACATTTGGACAAGCGCTCTCGCCACTTGCCACGTACATGGACGACAACGGCGAGGAGCAGACGATGGAACCTGGCGGAAGCTACACGGGAAGCGCACCGATAGAGGTCAGTTTCGACGCTGGCGTCACCGAGGTGGGCGACTATACGCCCCATTTCGAATGGCGCTTTTACGAAGGATCCGACGTGCAGAATCCCTACCTGATCCGCTACGACGAAACCACCAGCTACACTTTCACCAAGGCCGGCATGCAGCACGTCGCGCTCACGGTCTCGTTTGTCAACGGTTCGGACACGATCCGCTTCACCACCGACGATTTCCCGCCCTTTGAGTTTTCCATCAGCGAAAGCAAACTCGAGTTTCCCAATGCCTTCTCGCCCAATGGCGATGGCGTCAACGATGTGTTCAAGGCCAAGAGCACCTATCAGAGTATCGTGGAGTTTCAGGCCACGATCTTCAACCGCTGGGGACAGAAGATCTTTTCTTGGGACAACCCTGCGGAGGGATGGGACGGCACGTTCCATGGCAAACCCGTCAAGGATGGCGTCTATTTCCTCAACGTGGATGCCAAGGGAGCGGACGGACGCCATTTCCGTATTCGCAAGGCAGTCAACCTGTTGCGCACCTACAACGAGGCTGCGGGATCAGGAACGGTGACGGAATAGACCTTCCGCCCCCACGCAAACCAATAGATTGTATTTCCACCGATGGACAAGGATAAAATAGAAGTGCTGGGCGCGCGCGTCCACAATCTGAAGAATATTGATGTCGTCATTCCCCGCAACTCGCTCACGGTCTTCACCGGCCTGAGCGGGTCGGGCAAATCGTCGCTGGCTTTCGACACCATCTATGCCGAGGGCCAGCGCCGCTATATCGAGACTTTCTCGGCCTATGCCCGCAATTTCCTGGGCAATATGGAGCGCCCCGATGTAGATAAGATCACGGGGCTCTCGCCCGTCATCGCCATTGAGCAAAAGACGACCAACAAGAATCCGCGATCCACGGTGGGAACGACCACGGAGATCTACGACTACCTCCGCCTGCTCTTCGCCCGCGCCGCCACGGCCTACTCCTATCAGAGTGGGGAGAAAATGGTGAAATATACCGAGGAAAAGGTGGTCTCGATGATCCTCAAGGACTATCTCGGCAAGAAGATTTTCATCCTTGCTCCGCTCGTCCGCAACCGCAAGGGCCACTACCGCGAACTCTTCGAGAGCATGCGGCGCAAGGGCTACCTTTATATAAGGATAGACGGGGAGATTCAGGAACTGACCCAGGGCATGAAAACCGACCGCTACAAGAACCACAATATCGAGGTGGTGGTCGATAAGATGAAACTCGCCGTGCGCCTTGGGGAGACGGAGGACAACCTCTCGCAACGACTGCAAAAGACCGTGGCTACGGCCATGCGCCAGGGCGACGGACTGGTGATGATCATCGATGCCGACACGGGCGAGGCGAAGTTTTTCTCCAAGCGCCTCATGGACCCCGTGACGGGACTGTCGTATAAGGATCCTGCGCCCAATATCTTTTCCTTCAACTCGCCCGAGGGGGCTTGTCCTCATTGCAAAGGACTTGGCATGGTCAGCGAGATCGACCTGAAGAAGGTGATTCCCGACGACAGAAAGTCGATACGCGAGGGGGCGATCGCGCCGCTGGGAAAATACAAGAGTCAGATGATATTTTGGCAGATAGAAGCGATTCTGTCCAAATATGACCTGGACTTGAAGTCTCCCGTGAAGGACATTCCCCAGGAGGCAATGGACGAGATCCTCTATGGGGCGCTCGAGAAGGTGCGCATCGCCAAGGAACTGGTCCACACGACGACGGACTATTTCGTGGCTTTCGACGGCGTAGTGAAGTATCTGCGGGCCGTCATGGAGGGCGACGAGAGTGCCGCGGGGAAGAAATGGAGCGGACAGTTTATCGCCGACGTGACCTGCGGCGAGTGCCAGGGCCAGCGACTGAACCGCGAGGCTTTGTCCTACAAGATTTGGGGCAAGAATATCTCCGAACTCTCCGAGATGGACCTGGGCGAACTCTATGAGTGGATGGGAGAAGTGGGAAACCACCTCGGCGAGACCCAGCGACAGATCGCCACGGAGATCATCAAGGAGATTCGCAAGCGCATCCGCTTTCTGCTGGATGTCGGACTCGACTATCTGTCGCTCAACCGCCAGTCGGCCTCGCTCTCGGGTGGTGAGAGCCAGCGCATCCGACTGGCCACGCAGATCGGTTCGCAACTGGTCAATGTGCTCTACATCCTCGACGAGCCGAGCATCGGACTCCACCAGCGCGACAACGTCCGACTGATCAACTCGCTCAAGGCGCTGCGCGACTTGGGCAATACGGTCATCGTGGTGGAGCACGACGAGGACATGATGCGGGCCGCCGACTGGATCGTCGATATCGGGCCGCGGGCGGGCCGAAAGGGTGGAGAAGTGGTCTTCCAGGGCACGCCGCAACAGATGCTCCACACCCATACGCTCACGGCGCAGTATCTGAACCATGAGCGGGCGATCGAGGTGCCGGCCCATCGGCGCAAGGGCAACGGCCAGCGTATCGCTTTGTGTGGGTGCACGGGCAACAATTTGAAGGACGTGGATGTGGAGCTGCCGCTGGGAGAACTGATCGTCGTCACGGGTGTGTCGGGATCAGGCAAATCCACGCTGATCAACGAGACGCTGCAGCCGATACTCTCTCAACACTTCTATCGGTCGTTGAAGAAGCCGATGGCCTACGAGAAGATAGAGGGTATGGATCTGATAGACAAGGTGGTGACGGTGGATCAAAGTCCTATCGGACGCACGCCGCGATCCAATCCTGCCACCTATACGGGCGTCTTCTCGGACATTCGCGCGCTCTTCGTCGGACTGCCCGAGGCGAAGATCCGCGGGTATAAGCCTGGCCGCTTCTCCTTCAACGTGAAGGGCGGACGCTGCGAGGCTTGTGGCGGCAACGGCTATAAGACGATCGAGATGAACTTCCTGCCCGACGTGATGGTGCCCTGCGATGTCTGTCATGGCAAGCGCTACAACCGCGAGACGCTGGAGGTGCGCTACAAAGGTAAGTCCATCGCCGACGTGCTGGACATGACGGTCAATATGGCGGTGGAGTTTTTCGAGAATGTGCCACAGATTCTGCCCAAGATCAAGTCGCTGCAGGATGTGGGACTGGGCTACCTCAAGTTGGGCCAGTCTTCCA
>ENA-ORMS01001923-ORMS01001923.1-human-gut-metagenome-genome-assembly--contig:-NODE-1923-length-15720-cov-2.778870_pt1 | contig 15720 bp, 8 predicted proteins | sample MGYA00242104_ERZ508997 | MGnify/ENA primary metagenome ERZ508997 (study PRJEB26280, sample SAMEA2338704) | human gut metagenome | biome: human gut; feature: human-associated habitat; material: faeces... | reverse complement strand
CGTGTCAATCACTTCGGCTTGCGTAATCGGAACTATATCCGGCATCGCGGTTGTGTTCGCAGTTTACTTCTTCGACAAGATCTGTGTTGACGACCCGGTTGGCGCCCTTTCGGTTCACCTCGTGTGCGGCGTATGGGGTACTCTGGCAGTCGGTATATTCTCGCCTGACCACGCGTTTATGCCGCAACTTATCGGAGTAATCGCAGTGGCTGTCGCAAGCATCGTTATCAGCTCCATAATATTCCTCGCTATGAAGTATACTATGGGCATAAGGGTCGCCCGCAGCGACGAACTCAGAGGCTTGGATATCTCCGAACACGGTATGGAAGCATACAACGGGTTCCAAATCTTCTCGAACGAATAGTTCAGTCAATTCCGCAAGTCCGCTTAGTACGGGCTTGCGGTTCTTCTTGACAAGGATTGGAAAAAAACAATTTTAATCAACTTACTAACCAAAACAAAACGAAAATGCAAAACAGACTAATCATATCAATCGTAGCAATATTCGCTTCTGCTGCCGCGACTTTTGCAGCGGAAGCCGCAGCGGCTGCTCCGGCGGCACAGGGCGCTTCCTGCCCGGCGGGCGCGCAATGCGCACAGAAAGAGGTGAATACGCTCATCGAAAATGAATTGTTTTCAAAACCGTTTGAAAACTTTTCTGCTTCCGCAACGATGGCTTATGAATCGGAATACATCTTCCGCGGCAAGGCTCAGTCAGGCCACGGCGTAAACCCGATGGTAGACCTCGGATACGACTTGGGAAGCGGATTTGCCGCCTACGCGCAGTATTGGGGATTTTATGGCGTGGACAATAGTTTCGGCGAAAACGATTTTTATGCCGGAATTACTTACACCATTGAAAATATCACTTTTGATGTCGGATACTTGGGATACACTTACACCAGCAGCGATTCCAAAAATGAAAGCGAAATAATGGTGCAAGTTTCCTATGACACAACCGATTTGCTCGGAGACTTCAATGTTTCGCCGTACGCCGCTTTCTACTATAACTACACTTATAGCGGAACGACTGTTGAAGGCGGTCTTTCTTATGAAGCCCCTGTCACGAAATGGCTCATCGACGAAAATTGGGGATTTGTCAATCTCGCGGCTTATGTTGGCTACGCCGACTATCGCGGCGGACTCACATACGGCGGGTACGTTTACACCGGCATTTCTGCCGACGCGGTTGTGCAAGTGACCGACAACATGGCAATTTCCGCCGGTATCCGTTGGGCATGCAACAACGACGGCGATGCCAATGCAGACGGCAAAGAACAGAACCTCTGGTTCGGCACTGCCGTTGTATTCGGCTTCTAATTGCAGCTCAAGTGCAAACGCAAGCTCTGCGGGCTCTATAAAGCCACTCGCAGGGCAATGCGCAAAGTCGAAAATAAAAGCGGAATCTCAAAACGGTTCCGCTTTTTTTATTTAAATCTCTTAACCCTAAACTATGGATTGATTGGTATAAAAGCCCCAAAATTCTTTTACGCGCGTAAAAATTTCTTAAATCTAAGCTCAATTTGCGCGGCGCAAAAATTTTAAAGGCTTTTTTTTTCGTATCAAAGATTTCTATACCAAGAAAGATTCGGTTAGCAAAGCAGGGGGGGAGGGCGACTATTGAGGGCAGATGTCCGCAGACTTAAAATCTCCAAGTGGCGGAAAATTGCCGCATGCAATAATCGTGTAAATATTCAAAAAGCAAAAAACGCAACCCGCCTCAGCGCAATGCAGCTTCGCGCGTCAGCGGTTTTCGCCAGCGCAGCTTGCAAAAGAAGCATATTTTCCGCCTTTACAGAAATTAGAGCGTTTTTACATATTCTTCAAGGTCGCGGAGATCATCGTCTGTTAGGTGGGACGTGTGGCCGTGTTTATCGTCCTTGTTGTAGAGCTTAAACATCTCAAAAATTGTTTTAGCTCTGCCGTCGTAAAGGTATGGGGCTGTCCGCCATACTTCGCACAGCGTCGGAGTGTCGAACGCAAAACCTTTGTATTCTTCAAGCCCCGAACCAACATCGTGGCGCTTCATGTCAGTGTAGTATTTGCCCGTGTGGCATACGGAGCATTTTGCTTCCTCAAAAACAACTTGCCCGCGCAATGCGGCGTCTGAAAGCTCTCCATTTTTTATGTGCGGGCTTTCAACGGCGCGCAGAGAGCTCAAATATTTGTCGATTGCCTTTGCGTCGGACTCGGGGCGGCGCGTAAATTGTATGTATTGTATCCCCTTGCGGACTGCAATATTCGCGTTTTTGCGAACGGCCGTTATCATTGAAGGCGGCGTAAAATGCGCGTAGAGCATTGATTTTGACTGCTTGGGGTTGCCGATGCCGTCGTTTAGCAAGTCCCAGTTCAACGCGTCGGAGCGCACTTCCGTGTGGCATGTAGCGCAGGACAGCCATTGTTGGAAGCACAGGCGGCCGTCGTGGTAGAACAAATCGCCTTTCCTAACCTCGTTCAAATTCTCGTTGCCGCCTATTGCTATTTTTTTTGCGGAGGAATCGCCAAAGTCTATCTCGGCGAGGATGTCGGAATAGTATAGGCCGACAACCGCGCGTTCATTGTCCGCGTCTATATGGCGCGGGCCGCTGCCGGGCATCGCTATCCTTTTGCGTATATTGGATAAAAATGCGAGATCGTTGCATATGTCGTCAAAGACTTTTTTTGAGTCCGGATTTGCGGCGTATTTCTCTGCCAGCCGTTTTTCGAGTGCGGGCAAATCTATGAGGCTTACTTCGTGTGTCCCTGCGTGGGTGACAAGCAGTTTTGAGCCGTCGGGGGTAAATGCAAGCCCATACGGGTTCGCCGCCCCCAATTCGATGTCGTCCAGCAGGAATGTGGTGTAGAGAGTGTTTTTTTGAGTGTCAACCAAACTTACGGCGTTGGTGTTTATCCAGCCTCTTTCTACTTGCGTCGTGGGGACATTGAAGCGCGCCACCACATGGGTTAAGTACGCAAACTTTCCGCTCGGCGACACTTTTATATCTTGCGCGTTTATCGAGCCGTTTGGAAGGTCTATTTTTGCGAGCGTTTTTAGCGTTTTTGCATCGAAAACCGATACTGCCGCGCCGATATTTTCTTCATAAAGTCCGCCTTTGGATTCGGGCAACTGGTTTGCCGCAAAAAGTTTTGAGCCGTCCTTTGAGAGCGCCAGGGAGAACGGGTCGCGCACGGCTTTGCCCCAGGCAGTTTCTTTGAGCGTTTGAGAGTCGAATGCGCGGACGACATTTTCAAACTGGTTCGCAAAATATAGAGTTTTCCCGTCGGCGGAAATTATAACCGCGCGCGGCATGTGCCCGGCGGGCGCGCGTTCGGCTATTTTAGAATCTCCGAGAGAAATTTTCAAAATTTCGCCTTTGGGAGCTGCTATTGTCACATACGCAAACTTCCCGTCCGGCGAAACGGCTATGCCCGACGGGTGCCCTCCGAGTGCTATGCGCGATTCGACCGCCTTAGTTTCCGGATTTATTTTGAGGAGCTCGTCGCCGGTGCGGCATGCAACCAATAACCCCGCTTTTTTGTCGAGCTTTACGAAATCGGGGCTCAGATATTTTTCCCCGTAATCGGGTATATCGCCGTAAACAGAGGGATTCGGTTTATCTTGCGCGGCTGCCGTTAGAATTACAACTGCAAACGCCAACAATGGAATTAGTTTTTTCATAAATCTTGCATGCATTTATATGGTTTGGGAGCGGTGACTTTATCCCAGTATTTTTTGTCACATTCAAAGGCATTGAAATTTTCAAAATTGTCGCCCTTGATTATACCGTACCTTTTCATTGCCTTCAGATACGCTCCTTTGGGCTTGTAATTCGGGGAGTCGTAGCGCGGATTTTGCGTTTCAACATAGTTTTTTGCCTTGTTTATAGCTTTTAATATAGTGAGGTAGCGGACGTCGTCGCGCGAAGTGAATATAACGGGGTGACGCCCGTCGCCGGCGCGCCCGCCCGCTTTTGCCGACAGCGGCGCATTCAAGACAGCCGAGTTTTCGGGGTACGTCAAATTAAACACAGCCCCCGCCGACAACCTCCGTCTCGGATCATTTTTACCCTTCACATAAAAGGTGAAATGCCAGTTGAGCTGCTCGCGGGAATCCTTGCTTATCATGTTGGGTAGGCGCTTTTGCCCGCTATGGCACGACGCGCAATTCTTTTTGAACACGTCGTTCATTTCGGCGATTTCCTTCCAGCCGGCGTCGCGGTTGACAAACCTGTTTAGATAGTAGCTGCCAAGCATGCCGGATTCGGCGGCGGCTATGCTCCCAGCATGCAGGGCGCCGGTATCGAGCCATACTTTAACGAGGTTTAGCTCTTCGTCTGTCGCGCGCTTGGCATGGTGCTTGCCCTCAAATTTTTTTAGGAGCTTGCTCGATCCCGAACCAAATTTATAAGGCGGCATATTTCCGTTCCGGTTGAAGCCGTCAACTATTTGGTCCGCCATGTAGAGCTCGTAGTAGCTGCGGGCGAACATCGGCCCCATTCCAGGAGTCAAGTCTATTTTGCCGGCAAACTTTTGCGGATTGTGGCATTCTGTGCAATACTTGTCCAAAAGCGGCTGTATGTCGCGCACAAAGTCGGGGACTTCTCCGCATTTTACGCCGGGTATTGGCGCAAGCTTGTCGGCGGGGCGGCGCAGGGCTTTTAGCTTGTGCATTATCGGCGGCGGGGCCATGTCCCTCTGTTCGTGGCAGCCTATGCATGATGTTGTAGTTCCCGGGGCGAAGTTTACAAAGCTCTGCATCTTTTTTATGGCCTTTCCTTCGGCGTCAAGAGCAGTGAAAGAAAGAGCTCTATTCGCGGGCACCTTGAAGTGAGCAGACCCGTCCTCCTCGACATTCACAGTTCCGAGCGGTCGCTCCAAACTGAAAGTACCAAGCATCGTTATCGGCTCCATTCCCCCGGTTAGATGGCAGGCAAGGGGGAGTATCTCGCTAATGAGCAGCTTCTTTATGTCTGAGCTTTTTATGTTGCCCATATTTCTGCCTATCGCGGCGTCCACTACCGATACTGTCGCGTCTTCCTCGTCGTAATCTGCGGTATCCGCCGCAATCTCGCCCTTTTGGGATTTTTTTATGGGAACGGGATTTTTTATTTCCAAGCGGCGCTTTTTTAGCTCGGCGGAGAAATCCGCAGGAATTTTTATGTCCTGAAAAATATGCCCCTTGTCGTCCATTATCAGAATGGAATCCTTGTCGGATACGAGCGCATAATTCTCGTTAATCGGAAATGGATAGGAAAATTCGCCAAACGATTCGCCCGAAGCGAGCGAAAAGGCGGATGTGTCTGACGGGTTGCGCGGGTTGCGCAAAAAGGCGACGCGCCCCAAGTGGTCGCGGCTGCCGTGCCAGTCGGAAAACGTCAGGACGTACGAATTTTTTGTACCGGGGATTTCTTTGGCGTCTATGTACAGATGGTTCGGTATGTCGTTGCCGAAGTATATCATGTCGTTTGCGCCGTTGGCGTCCTTCTTCCACAGGGCGTGGAAATTCATCTGGTTCTTGTGGACGTACTCCCACTTCATATATATAATCTTCCCGTCGGAAGTCGGCCACGGGGAGTTGTCTTGGTCAACGTTTGCAGAAATCGCCCTTACTACGTTTTCCGCGGCGTAGTATCTGTATAATATCGCGACTTCAACCGCCCAGCAGGGAACCATTCGGCGGCAGCGGCTCGAAACAAAAATTATGTCGCCGTCGGGCAAATAGGCTGGCTCTATGTCGTCGTATCCCTCCTCCCAAAAGGGCATCTGGCGGATTTTTTTATCGTCGAGGTTTATCTCGAATATTTTGTAGTGGTCGCCGTCTTTGCGGTGGGAGTACATTATCTTTTTAGCGTCGTAGCTCACTACCGGATCGCGCACGCCGCCCACGGGATCATCGACGAGAACGTCCAATTTCCCGATTTTTACATCGAGTAGCGCAAGCTTGCCGCCGTTTATCGAATATGCGCACGCGTTTAACATTGCGTCTATTTTCTTATTTGAGCTGTCGGCCCCTGAAAATTTCCCAAAATTTCCGTACCAGTGAATGTCTCTGGAGCTGCCTCTTGCGGTAAAGGCTATCTTGTCGCAGCCAAGAGCCGAAAGGGCTTTTTTGCCTTCGCGCTCCAGCGGATTTTCGACTTTCGGCAGCTCGGGTTCGTCCGACAATATTATGTAGTCGAATGCAACCCATTGGGGGGTGGCGCCGATCTTTTTGTCGGCTACGACGCGCAGGGAAATCTCGTTTCTTCCCTCTTTAAGCGCTTCGGCGGGAATTTTTACGGATATGCCGGCTGGTATTCCCCATGTCTTGGAATTGAACAAAATATTTTCAAAGCACGGATATTTGTTCTGCGGAGTGCGCTTGTAGGGTACCGACACGCCTTCCGATACTTCTTTGCCGTTGGAAGATACTTGTATTTTTATGTCGGCGGATATGGGAGCCTTGTCGATAAAACCTATTTTTAGATATAGGTCGCGCGGGGCGGAGTCGAGGTTAAAAAATATCGAGGCGGGGCCGCATTCCTTTTTTTTGTTGTATGCTTTGTACCTGTTTTGTTGCGGATAGTAAAATTTTGATTCGGGCTGGCGCTTAAAGGTAGGGTCGGCCCATTCGCAGTTCTTTGCGGGGAATACAAAGGGGAAGTCGGAGGCGCTGTTTTTCTGGGCGTCGTACTTGACGGGAGAGGCAAAGAATTTTTTGGACGCCTCGTACGGGTCGGTTTTTGTCTCGTCGAAATAGTATCTGGCGCCGTTAAAGTCCACGCCGAAATCGTTAAATTCGGCAGCAGAGGCGTCGGGCTTGCCTATCTCCAGTATATTTTTACCAAATACACCGTGCGCTCCAATGTGCAGAGCTGCGCATAAGCATAAAAAATATTTTAATTGCCCCATCTTACTAAAAAATAGCTTTCCAAAAAGCTACGGCTATTTTAACCGTAAGCTTTTTAATAATCGTATATACGCCGTCTTGCGCCCACCGCAAAAGGCATACCAAATGAATATCTTATAGTTCATAAAAATCGTCAAATAAATTTTTACATATAAAACGCACAAAATATTCAAAGCGCAAAATTGTGTTGTAAAAACTTCTGTAAAGTGCAAACTGAAAACCTTCGTGCCAAATAATAGGGGCGGAAAACTTAAAAATTATGATTACGGAATTTAAAAGTCATTTAATCGCGGACGTTGGAATCAGCATGGGCGACGAAGGCAAGGGCCGCCTCGTCTATGAAATTATAGACGAATTAAAAGCGGAAACCGGGCGCCCGGACATCGCCGCAATCGTTCTCAAAGTTAACGGCGGGGCGAACTCCGGACACACTGCCGGCGGCCTTAAATTAAACCTGCTTCCGGCGGGAGTCATTGAAAAAGACGTAAAAATACTGGCAATCGGCAGCGGTGTCGTCGCCGACCCGAGAAAATTCCTATGGGAGGGCAAACCCCTCGAAGCCCGCGGCTACGAGATTTTCAACCGCCTGCTAATCGACGAACGCACCATGGTGAGCGATATCGGCCACCGCCTCCTCGATCTCGCATGGGAAAACTACCGCGTAAACAAGCTCAACGAAGAGCCCAGAGGCTCGACGGGCAGGGGCATTACCCCCTCGTATGCGGACGAAGTCGGACAATTCCAAATACAGTACGCCGAATTTCTCGGCCCGCGCGACAAGTTTGAAAAGAAACTTTCGGCAAGGCTCCGCCGCGCGTGCGACACAATAAAATACGTCTGCGGCGTATCGGAGGAAGACTGGAATTCGTTCTTCGACGTCCTTACCCGCGCCGAACTCCGCGCTAATGCAGACTCTATAAAAGACGGAATCTTCCCAGAGTCTGAATTCGACTTCCACCCCTTTAAGGCCGACGCCCCCTTCGAGCTGAATATAGAAAAAATAGTTGACTGCTACTGGAAGGCGGGAACGGTGCTTGCAAAATGCGTAGGCGACGTGCGCAAAGCCTGCCTGAAAGCGCTCGCCGAAGAGCGCGACGGCTGGCAGGCGGAGAAGATAAACTACGAGGGCATCAGAATAAACACCGATAAAAACAACGGCGACGGATGGCTCCTGCTGCGCATGAGTGTGCATGACCCGATTCTCGTTTTGAATCTCGAGAGCAACACCGCGGGCGGCACGGAAAAAATGCTCGCCGATGTGACTGAATTTTTGAAAGCATACGACAAGCTGAACTGAGGCTGAAGGCGTGCGAAGCCCAAAAAGGCGGCGCGCGCCGTTTTTTATACTTTTGCGTTCTTGACTGGAACGCTCGGTGTATGATAATATTATCAAAAGACTTTCATTTCCCGGGAGGGTCATTATGACAAAAAATGCAGAGAAAGAATTTTGGCAGGATATAGACGTATATTCCGTCAACACAGAGCCGCGAAGCGCAGCCGGCTTTCCGCGCGATGAGGCGTGGGAGAAAAAGACCGTCAGCCTCAACGGCGTCTGGAAATTCCATTATTGCGAGAGCGTCAACGATATCATCGAGGGCTACTATGCGCCCGATTTTGATTTGAGCTCGTTCGACGATCTCGAAGTTCCGTCAGAGTGGCAGATAAAGGGATACGACACCCCGATATATACCAATATCAATTATCCCAAGGCAATCTCCACCACGAAGATCCCTTACATAAAGCCGGAGCTCAACTCCTGCGGGCTCTATGTCCGCGAGTTTGAGGTCGACGAGACCGAGGATAATATATTCATTCACTTCGGCGGCATCAATTCGAGCGGCGAAGTGTTTGTCAACGGAAAATTTGTCGGCTATTCTCAGGATACATTTGACGAGTGCGAGTACGATATAACGGACTTTGTTCATCCGGGTATCAACCGCCTCGCAGTCACCGTGCGCCGCTACTGCACGGGCAGCTATCTTGAGGATCAGGATATGTGGCGCCTCTCCGGTATCTTCCGCGATGTGACGCTCGTCTATGAGCCGAAAGTTTTTATAGAGGATATGTATATGCGCAGCGAGATGGCGGAGGATTTCAAATCCGCCGTGTTCAAGCTCGACTGTGTTGTCAAGGCGCGCCGCGCTCAGTTCGACGGCGGCAAGCTCAAGGTCGAGATTCTTCGCGCCGACGGCGCAGGATTCGCGTCTGCCGAGGCGGAAGTAAAACCCCTTGCGGACGGCGAATATTGCAATATTTCTTTTGAAATACCTGTCAGCAATTTTGAACTCTGGAGCCATGAGGATCCGTATCTCTACACTGTCCGTGTCACTATTCCCGGCGGCGAGTACACCGACCGCAGGGAGCATAAATTCGGCTTCAGAGAAGTGAAGATAACGCCCTATGACCGCAAGACGGGCAGAGGTCCGTTCGTTCTGCTCAACGGCGTTCCGCTCAAAATCTGCGGCGTCAACCGCCACGATTTCCATCCGGATTACGGCCATGCCGTGCCGGAGAGCATTATAAGAAGCGACCTCGAGCTGCTCAAAAACAGCAACATAACAAACGTGCGTACCTGCCACTATCCGAACTCGCGCCGCTTCTATGAGCTGTGCGACGAGATAGGTATTCTCGTCATGAGCGAGAACAACCTCGAAACTCACGGCCTTGCCACGCGCGTCCCGCGCAGCGATCCGCATTGGACAGCCGAGTGCTGCTACCGCGTGCGCAATATGGTCAACAGCTATAAGAACCATTCATGTATTCTCTTCTGGTCGCTCGGCAACGAGTCCGGCAACGGCAACGCATTTGCCGAGATGAAGAAAGAGATTCTGAAGATAGACAAGACCCGCCCGGTTCACTATGAACCCGACGCGAAGCTCAAAACGAGCGATCTGTTCAGCGAGATGTACACCGTGCAGACCGCGATGAAGGAGATAGGCGAGAACAAGCCGCATACCCACAGCCGCGCGCTCTGGAATCTCGGCCTTGGCTATCATCTCAAGCCTTCGGATTATATCGACAAGCCGTTCATCGAGTGCGAATATTCCCACGCCATGGGCAACAGCATGGGCAACTTCGCCGATTACTGGGAGGATTTCAAAAAATATGACCGTCTCGCAGGCGGATATATCTGGGATTTTGCCGACCAGGCGATAAGAACAAAGACCGCAGACGGCAAGGATAAGTGGAACTACGGCGGCGACTTCGGCGACAAGCCGAACGATTCAAACTTCGCTTTCAACGGAGTTTTCCGCGGCGACCGCACGCCCAACCCGCACTACTATGAAGTCGTCAAATGCTATCAGCAGGTCGATTTCTCGCTCAGCCACGGCAGAATAGCTATTCTCAACCGCTTTATGTTCACCTCGCTCGAGAATTTCAAGCTTCGCCTTGAACTGCGCGAACAGGGCAGGCTTATCGAATCCGCCGAGCTCGATCTCCCCGACAAGGGCTATCTCGAAAAGGCGTATGTCGATATCCCGTTCGATATCAGAACCGAAAACGAGCGCACGCTCGACTGTGAGCTGATTCTGCGCCGCGATATGATGCACCTCGAAGCTGGTCACACCATGGCGCGCGAGCAGTTTGTTCTCGGCAAGTATAACTATTCTTCGTCTGCTCCGAAAGCGGACGGCAAGAAAGTTGAAATAAAATATTCAAAGAACGACAAGTGCTATGTCGTCTCCGGAAACGGCTTTGAAGTGAAGCTCAGCAAAAAGACCGGAGAGCTCTGCTCATATAAAAAGGACGGCGTCGAGCGCCTTGAGCGAGGCATTCGCCCGCAGTTTTCCCGCGCGAATATCGACAACGAGCGCATGGCTCAGGTGCCGTTTGAGTGGGTCAAGACTCTTATCGGTCTGCACGCTTTCGACAGCGCAGAGCGCATGATGCGCCCTGTTTCCGTCAAGGCGGAGCATTTCGGCAGCTGCGTCAAACTCAGCGTCAAGTGGCGCACGAAGTATCTTTCGGGTATCGTTACTGAATACCTTGTGTTCCCGGACGGCACGCTCTCCGCGTCGCTTACCTGCAAGAACATCACCCCGGTCAATTTGCCACGCTACGGTCTGACCTTTGAGCTGACCGACGGCGTCGACGGAATAGAGTATTACGGCAAGGGACCGCACGAGAACTACTGCGACCGCAAGACCTCGGCGCGCCTCGGCGTTTACCGCTTCCAGAGCGCAGAGAGCTTCATTCACGATTACTTGTTCCCGCAGGAGAACGCCAACCGCTGCGATGTCAGATGGCTCAAGGTCGGCGGCGAGAGGGGAGTCACGGTGACTGCGGCAGGAACTCCGTTTGAGATGAGCGTCCACCCGTATACGAAGAAGATGCTCTATGATGCGGCTCACTCCTGCGAGCTTGGGCGCACACCGAACCTGACCGTCAATATCGACGGCAGGCAGCAGGGCGTCGGCGGCGATGTCCCCGCGATCGCAACGCTCAAAAAGCCGTATAAAATTCCCAAATACAAGAAGCTCGAGATGAAAGTCATCCTCTCGTTCTGATAAAATCAAGCATCACATTTTAATGGATGTTCCGAATTTGCAAAGCCTACCCACGGTTTCTCATGGGTAGGTTTTGCTTTTCTTTTGCAGGCGTTTTCTTTTTCAAACAAAAAGAAAATGCCGAAACGCGGGAAATATAAAATGCTTGATTGTGGTAGGACGCAAAGGCAGAGTGTGAATTATACAATTTCATATCGTGCCGCTCACGTGGCAGCGGTGCGTTACAGTTGGGTATTGCAAGATCAAAATCCGAGTGAACTTATCCTGCTTTATAATACCGCTCAATTTAAAAAGGCTGCCGACACATATGAGTGCGACAGCCTTTTGCTTTTTACTTATTCACCACATTTATCGGTTCGCCCTTGACGAATGCTCTGAGATTTTCTTCAACTATCCCGACGAGCCTCGTCCTTGTCTCGAATCCCGCCCAGGCGATGTGCGGGGTTATCAGGCAGTTTTCGCATCCGAGCAGCGGATTGCTTTCTTTCGGCGGCTCGGTCGAGAGAACGTCAACTCCCGCGCCCGATATCCTGCCCGATTTCAGCGCGTCGGCGAGCGCCTGCTCGTCAACCACGGGTCCGCGCGAGGTGTTGATGAGAAATGCGTTAGGCTTCATCTTCGCAATAAACTCGGCGTTTACAAGCCCGGTTGTCTGCGGAGTCAGCGGGCAGTGGAGAGTCACAAAGTCGGACTTTTTGAGCAGCTCGTCGGTCTCAACGAATCTGACCGCCCCGTCGCAGTCTCCGACTTTTGCGGAGCGCGAATTGGCGAGCACATCCATGCTGAAAGCCTCTGCGATTTTTGCGACTGACTTGCCTATCTTGCCGTAGCCGATGATGCCTATAGTCTTGCCCTGAAGCTCGGTCAGCGGGGACTTCCAGAAGCAGAAGTTCGGGCAGCTGCTCCATTCGCCGCCATGTACTGCTTCGCTGTGCAGCGCAACGCGGTTGGTGTGTTCGAGAATGAACGCAAACACTAGCTGAGCCACCGCCGAGGTGCTGTAGCACGGCACGTTTGAAACCGGGATGCCCTTTTCGCGCGCAAAATCAACGTCAACAACATTGAAGCCCGTGCTCAGCAGAGTGATAAATTTGAGCTCCGGCAGGGCGGCTATCGTCCGGGCGTCTATAGGCGTCTTGTTGGTTATGATTATATCGCACCCCTGAGCGCGATCGACTATCTTCTCTTTCGGCGTGCGGTCGTAGACCGTGTATGTGCCGAATTCGTTGAGAAAATCCCAGCTGAGATCCCCGGGGTTCGTTGTGTATCCGTCAAGAATTACTATCTTCATCCTGCGTTTCCTTTCCGTGTTCTTTGGCGTTGAGTATCGACGCGCAGCAGTAGAGCGCGGCGCAGAATACCTGCGGCATGATGTCCGCTATCAGCCAAAGCCTGCGCTTGTCTGAGTATTCTATCCTGTCGCCAAGCAGAATTTTCAGTGTGTAGGCGAGCAGGAACTTTTTGTCGAAATTGTTCGCTACCATCTTGAGCAGATCGAGACTCAGACCCTTGTCGAGCTTCTCGGTCAGTTCATCGATTTTTGTGCCGTATTCCTCGGTGATGAGCGCCGTCGCGTTCTCGTTTATGAGCTTGTCGAAGCTCGCGACGGTGTATTCCTCGCGCGTGTTGATGCCGAAAATATCGCCGGCGGTCTCGGCGCAGTAGAGCACGTTTGAGTTGAACTCAAACGGTCTGTCGTCGTATCCGCGCAGGAAGTTCAGCACGCTTTCGCGTCCGCCTCTCTCTATTCTGCCCGCGCTCGGGAGACCCGAGAATATCGCGTCGAATTTCTTCGCGCAGTATGGCTCAAACGGCGCGATCTTGTATTTTTCGTATTTCTTGAACGCATAGTAATAACCGTCGAGCAGATCATATGCCTTGTATGCGTCGAGCTCGCCCTGGCGGATGTTCCCGCGCGATATGTCGCCGTCAAACATCAGCATACCGCCGAAAACATCGTTGAGCGGCTTCTTGCTGCTGATATATTTGAACGAGACATTGTCCGCCTCGCCGAACTTTGCGCCGGGATTCTTGCCGATGTTGACCACCACAATGTCATCAGCGCCCGCTTCGATAGCCATTTTAACCGGCATGTTGTCCGAATATCCGCCGTCGACAAAAGCGGATTCGCCGATTTTGTATGACTTCATGAACGGGAACGCCGCCGCGCTCGCGAGCACGTAGTCTGCGGCCTTGCCCTCCGGGATATCCTCGATAAATACTTCAACGGGCTTTATCTTCGGAAACATCGTCGTAACCAGTCCGAAGCGTATCGGCGAGGTGCGCAGCTTTTCTTCGTCCATGAGCGATTTGACGCGCTCCTGCAGCGGGGTGTAGTCCGCGCCGCCTTTAAAAATAGCCTCTTTTGCGAGCTCTTTTATGTATGATTCACGGTCGGGGTTTTCTTCGTCGGACATGTTGACGAAATTCTGAAACACGCTGTCCATGCTCATATTTTCCCAGATGTCGAGCGCCGCGTCGAAATTGTCGAGCGCCATGAGCGCGCCGTTGAGTGCGCCGACGGATGTACCGACGACGATGTCAGGCGTGAATCCCATCTGCCTGAGCACCTTCCAGACCCCTATCTGATAGCCGCCCTTTGCTCCGCCTCCGCTGAGAACGACAGCTTTCTTGCCCATGAAAATTCCTCCTCTTGACCTGTTGAGTGATATGTCTGTGTGCATATTACGGATCATGATACTATTATATCATATTGTGCGTTCGCTTAAAAGATATTTGCGCCAAAATTTGTGCGGTTTGAGTTGAAAAGATCTGAAATATGTTATACAATTATATGTAAACTTTTGTTGAGGTGAAGGCTTGAAAAAGCATTGGACACGAAGCGGCATAATGAACGCCGCGGGCATCGCATTGCTTATATCCGCTGCGGCCGTCTCGATAGTTGTCTATCTGCTGAGATATGACCAGCTGTGGCTCTGGTATAAGGTCTATCAGGAAAAGCTGCTTGAAGCAGAGCAGTTCATACAGTCGCTCGGCATCAGCTGGAAATTCGTGCTCGCCATGCTGATAGTTTTCCTTGTGCGCACCTTTATTCCGTTCCTCGCGGTCTCGGCTATCTGCGTCCTTACCGGTGCTGTTCTGCCGCCATATTGGGCGTTGATAGTGAACTTCCTCGGAATTATCATTATGATGAGCATCAAATATTTCGAGGGTATGAAGTTCGGCAGCGGGAACGCATGGAAGATAATCAGCAAGAATGAACGCGCCAGAAAGATAATCGAGAGCTCCGGTAAGGTCAACAAGGCTTTGCTTTTTGCCCTGCGGCTTATCCCCGGATTCCCGCTCGGCAGCGTCAGCCGGATTTATGGCTCGCTCAGGTTCCCTTATTGGCGGTTCATCCTGCTCTCGGCGGCGGGCTTTGCGCCGAAGCTGCTGTCCTATACTTTCATGGGTACTAACGTTTTCGATCCGCTCTCGTCTGCGTTCCTTGTGCCCCTGATGATAGTCCTGACCATAAGCGGCGCATCGCTTTTGTGCGTCAACCTCATATGGCTTTTAGTTGAAAAGAGTGTTTCAAGCTCAAAGAAAAATAAAGATAATTAATATCACGGAAACGAGGTAGATTTATGTATACCACAGATGTTCTGAAAAAAAGAATGACCGACGGCGCATATGACGCCGAGCTTTCAAAGCTCTATCCGTCCGGCACCGTCGATGCCCAGAAAAAGCGCTATTGCCGCGTTATCGGCGAGTTCGAGGAGTTTTACGGTTCGAGCCGTGAGGCGGGTCTCTTCAGCGCACCCGGCAGAACCGAAATCGGCGGCAACCACACCGACCATAACCACGGCCGCGTGCTCGCTGCGAGCGTCAATCTTGATGCCATAGCCGTTGCCGCAAAGAGCGAGGAAACCGTAGTCAATGTCAAGAGCGAAGGCTACGCTATGGACACGATCGATATCAGCGACCTCGAACCGCACGAAGCCGAGTTCGGCAAGTCAAAGGCACTTGTCCGCGGCGTGTGCGCCGAGTTCAAGTCGCGCGGATATAATATCGGCGCATTCGATGCGGCGACAGCGTCTGATGTGCTCTCCGGCTCGGGTCTTTCGTCCTCTGCGGCGTTTGAAGTCCTGCTCGGAACTATTCTTAACCATCTGTTTAATGACGGCAAGGTGAGCGATGTTGAGATCGCGCAGATAGCTCAGGCGGCGGAGAACAAGTTCTTCGGCAAGCCCTGCGGTCTGCTCGACCAGATGACAAGCTCGGTCGGCTCGTTCGTTGAGATCGACTTTGCCGACCCTGCAAATCCCGTTATCGAGAAGCTCGATTTTGATTTTGCTTCCTGCGGATATGCCCTTTGCATCGTAGATACCGGCGGAAGCCACT
>ENA-ORMS01001917-ORMS01001917.1-human-gut-metagenome-genome-assembly--contig:-NODE-1917-length-15739-cov-3.203647_pt1 | contig 15739 bp, 9 predicted proteins | sample MGYA00242104_ERZ508997 | MGnify/ENA primary metagenome ERZ508997 (study PRJEB26280, sample SAMEA2338704) | human gut metagenome | biome: human gut; feature: human-associated habitat; material: faeces... | reverse complement strand
ACAGCCGCATGCTGACTCGCCTCAAAGACAAAATTCTCGAAAGCGGGTATTTTAAAAATAAAACGGTGTTCTTCGACTCCTTCCGCGGCTTCACCGCGCAGGAGTTCGGAGTTATAGGCAAGATACTCACCCAGGCAGACGATGTTTATGTCGCGCTGACCGCGCCCGATCTTATCGAGCGGGACAGCGACGATATATTCTATCATACAAAAAATACTGCAAAGAAGCTCATTAAACTCGCGAACAGCGTCGGCGTGCCGTGCGCAAAGCCTGTTGTTATCAATGACCCGAACGGCGATCCCGCGCTCGATGCGTTTGCGAGTGACTTTCTGAGCCCCGAGGCGGATGTGTTTTCCGGCGCGTGCGACAGCATATCTATAGTCGCGTCGCCAGATATCCGCAGCGAGTGTGCCTATGCCGCGGCGCATATAAAACGAATGCTCAGAACAGGCGAATACCGAAGCCGAGATATCGCGGTTATCGTGCGCGACGAAACTTCGTATATCCGCCCGATGCTGACCGCGCTTGCAAAATGCGGCGTGCCCGTATTTGAGGACAGACGCCAGCCTGTTATAAATCAGCCGCTGATGACGCTCGTTCGTGCCGCGCTGAAAATAGCAGATACGGGCTTCGATACCGACAGCGTCCTGCGCGCTTTGAAAACCGGTCTCTGCCCGCTTGCGGCGGACGAGATATCGGACATTGAAAACTACACTTATCTCTGGCAGATAAACGGTTCGGGCTGGCTGAAAAAATGGGAGTCGAGCCCCGACGGGTTCGGTGAGATGACCGAAAACGCAGCGGCGGAGCTTGAGAGGCTGAATGCTCTGCGCGAAAAGGCGGTCAAACCGTTTGCAAAGTTCAGAGGCAAGCTCAAAGATAACGACGGCGAGGGCTGCGCAAAGGCTGTGTTCGAACTGCTGTGCGAGCTCGACACGGCGCAGAGACTAAAAGACCTCGCGATTTATCTCGAGGACTCGGGCGAAAATGTGCTCGCTCTTGAGACGGAGCGGCTCTGGGACACCCTCTGCTCTCTGCTCGATGTCGCGGCGCAGACGCTCGGCAAGACCCCGGTAAAAGCCTCGCGCTTTTCCGGACTTTTTGATCTCATGCTCTCCACTGTTACCCTCGGCGAGATACCCCATTCCCTCGAAGAGGTGACGATAGGCTCGGCGCAGAGAATAAGACCCATCGCGCCCAAGGCAGTGTTCGTCCTCGGCGCAAACGCGGGAAAACTGCCGCTGAATCCCGTTCAGGGCGGTATGCTCAACGCCGGCGAGCGCGAACGTCTCGCGCAGGCGGGCATAGAGACTGCGATATACGGCGAGGACAGAGTCGCCGAGGAGCGCTTTATCGCCTATACTGCGTGCTGCTGCGCAAAAGAGAAGCTGATAGTCAATTATTCTTCAAAGAGCGCGCAGGGCGAAGAACTCAGCGAATCGGAGATAATCACTTTCATCCGCGAGCATTTCCCGCAGGTGCATCAGACCGACACTCTCACGGCGGACAAAATCGACCTTGTCGAGGGCAAGAAGCCCGCGTTTGAGCTGACGGCAGCGCTGATGCGAAACGGCGGCGAGCTCTATGAATCGCTGAGAAAATATTTTGAAAAAGATGCCGATTATTCCGGCAGACTCGCGTCGCTCTACAGCGCGGCGGAGGGGCGAACATTCAAGATAGACAGCCGCGAGACGGCGACGCGCCTTTTTGGCATGAACATGAATATCTCACCCTCGCGGGCTGAGACATATTACCGCTGCCCGTTTTCTTACTATTGCCGCTACGGCCTGAAGCTTCAGGAGAACAAGAGCGCGACCTTCGACCCGCTTCAGAAAGGCACGGTTATACATTTCGTGCTCGAACAGCTGCTCAGCGAATTCAGCGCACAGGAGCTCTCCGAGCTCGATCCCGATGAACGCTATGAAAAAATACGCGGATATCTGGACTCTTATCTTGAACGCTTCCTCGACCGCTCGCAGAGGTCTAAACGGTTTCTCTATCTCTATGAACGCCTCGCGCGCAGCATAGATGCGGTTGCGGCGCGGCTCGCGGACGAGTTCAAAAACTGCGAATTCCGCCCGGTCGATCTCGAACTTGATATATCGCATAATGGCACGATAAAGCCGTATAATCTGAAAATACCATCCGGCGGGCATATCAATATTTCCGGCAAGGTGGACAGAGTCGATCTCGCCGAGATAGACGGAGAGCCGTATATCAGAGTCATAGATTATAAGTCGTCGGGCAAGACTTTTGCCTTTTCCGATGTGTTAAACGGACTCAATATGCAGATGCTCATCTATCTTTTCACGCTCGTGAGCAACGGAAAGGCACGCTACGGCGATGCGGTTCCCGCGGGAGTACTCTATATGCCTGCAAAGGCATCTGCCTTTACAGCTGAGAGGGACAAAGATCTCAGCAAACAGGGCAATTCAAACGACAGAAAGATGCAGGGCTTCGTGCTCGAAAATGCGGGCGTTATAGTTGCCATGGAGCATGACGGCGGAGGGGCGTATATCCCGGCAAAGATTGATAAGGACGGCAATATAAAGGGTACTACTCTCGATCTCGAAAAGCTCTCCGAACTTTGGAACAAGGTTGACGAAAACCTTGTAAACATGGGCGAAGAGCTGCATCGCGGCTCAATTCCCGCGCTCCCGGCGCAGGGCAAAAACTACAAGGAAATCTGCTCGAAATGCGAATATTGGAACATCTGCACGCATGAGAATAATATGCCTGTAAGAGAATTAAATGACAATCTGAAACTCGGAGAGGGGGCGGAATAATGGGCGTCAACTGGACGACTGATCAGAGACACGCGATAGAGTGCCGTAAAGGCTCTGTACTTGTCAGCGCTGCGGCGGGCTCGGGCAAGACGGCGGTGCTTGTCGAACGCGTTATCCGCCGCCTGACGGACAAAGATAACCCCTGTTCGGCGGAGGATCTGCTGATAGTTACATTCACCCGCGCCGCCACCGCGCAGATGCGCGAGAAGATAGGCGCGGCGATACTCAAACGCCTTTCGGAGGATCCGACGGACAGGCATCTTCGCCGCCAGTATATGCTCCTGCCGTTTGCGAAAATATGCACTATCGACAGCTTCTGCAACGACCTTGTGCGCGAAAATTTCCACGCGCTCGGCATATCCCCGGACTATTCGCTGCTCGACAACGAAACGGCAGTTATAATGAAAAACGATGTCTGCGAGGCAATGCTCGAGCGGGCATACGAAGAGGATTCGGACGGCAGATTTTCGGAGCTCAGCGATATGATGTCCTCCGGCAGCAGCGACGAGGATTTCGCGAAGCTGATAATCAAAATGTATGATATCTCGACAGCTTATCCGTTCCCTGATCTGTGGCTCGATTCGCTTATCGGGGAGTATTCACAGCCCGATATCAACAAGAGCCGCTGGGGCGGTATAATAAAAAAATATGTCTGCGATATGCTCGACTACTGCGTGTCCTCGAGCCGCGGTATGATGACCGCCATGGAGTCCGACCCGATTGTAGCGGATGCCTACGGCGCGGCGGTGCAGAGCGATATAAATATGTACGCCGAGCTTCGAGAAAAAATCAACAGCGACTGGGACGAGGCTCTCGAAGCGTTTAAAACGGTCAAGTATATGAGCCTCGGGCGCGTTCCGAAGGGCTATGAGAGCGAGACGAAAAATGTGGTTACTACCGCCCGCAAAAAGCTCAAGGATCTGTTGAAAAAAGTGCCCGGTATCATGTGTGTATCGTCCGAAGAGCACGCCGATGACATGCGCCTGCTGCGCGATCCCGTGACGAAGCTTATAGAACTCGTCAAGCAGTTTGGCAGGGAGTATTCCGCCGAAAAGGATAAAATGAACTCCGCCGATTTCTCGGATATTCTGCACCGCGCACTCAATTTGCTCGCGGTTTCCGACGGCAGAGGCGGATATATAAAAACCGACCTTGCGCGCGAGCTGTCGTCGCATTATGTTGAGATACTCGTCGACGAGTATCAGGATATAAACGAAGCGCAGGATATGATATTCAAGGCAATATCCGCCGACGAGAACAATCTTTTTACCGTCGGCGATGTCAAGCAGAGCATATACAGATTCCGTCAGGCGATGCCGGAGATATTCCTGCGCCGCCGCAGCACAACACACAGCTTCGAGAGCGGGAAATACCCCCTGGGCATAACCCTCGGCTCGAATTTCCGAAGCCGCGTGGGAGTTACATCGTGTGTCAACTATATCTTCCGCCAGCTGATGAGCACGGAGGCGGGCGAGCTCGAATATGACGACTCCGAGGCGCTCAACGCCGCCGCTAAATATCCCGAGCGCGACACTCCCGACTGCGAGTTGCATGTCGTGACGGACAAGGGCAACAGAGCCGATACGCTCGAAGCGCAGGCTCGCTATGTTGCGAGATATATTGACCGCACGGTCAGAGAGAGAAAAACGCTCGTCACAAAGGGCGGCGCTCTGCATCCCGCGTCTTACGGCGATTTCTGCATTCTTTTGCGCACGGCAAAAAATGTTTCTTCGGTCTATGCCAACGCGCTCTCCGAGCGCGGCATACCGGTTTTCTCCCCTGAGACCGGCGGATTCTTTGAGGCCGCCGAGATAAGCTTTATACTCTCGCTCCTGCGCGTGCTCGACAATCCAGTGCAGGACATACCGCTCGCGGCTGTCATGCTCTCCCCGCTGTTCGGCTTCAGCGCAGGTGAGCTTGCGGATATACGCGCCTCGGCGAAAGAACGCTTGGAGGCGGGCGAGACTGAGCCGCTCTATCGCAGCGTCGCCGCGTCGGCTGACGAGGGCGACGAAAAAGCGGCGGCATTCCTCAAAAAGATCGAATCCCTGCGCAGACTGTCGCTGACCCTGAGCGCGGGCGAGCTCGTCCGCAGAGTGTGCGAGGAGACGGGCTTCGACGCTATCGCCGGCGCGATGCCGGACGGCGAGCGCCGCAGGCTAAATATCGGTCTGCTGTGCGATTATGCCGAAAAATACGAGGCGGCGGGGAACCTCGGACTCAGCGGATTTATAAGATTTATAGATAAGGTCGCGCGTACGAGCGGCGATCTGGCGACCGCTGCGCGACCGTCCGAAAATGCGGATATCGTCCGCATAATGACCGTCCATCAGAGCAAGGGACTTGAATTCCCGATATGTATTCTCGCCGATATGCAGCACGCGTTCAACGAGCGGGACAACACCGAATCAGTGCTCATAAGCTCGTCTGCGGGGCTCGGCATGAAGAGGCGCACGGAGGATGGAATCAGCGTTTATGACACCGCTTCGCGCCGTGCCGCAGTCATTACTTCCGAGCGCATGGGACGCAGCGAGGAGATGCGCGTGCTCTATGTCGCGCTGACGAGAGCAAAAGAAAATCTCGTTATGGTAACATCCGTCCCGAATCCCGAAAAGGGACTCGCGAAAGTTGCCGTCGAATGCGGAATAGGGGAGCGGACGAACCCGTTCGCCGTGCTCAGAATGAACAACTTTTCGGACCTTGTGCTCATGGCGCTCATGCGCCATCCCGCCGCAGATGAACTGAGAAAGCTTTCCGGCGTAGATGTCCCGATATTTCTGCCCGAAAAAGACAGATTCAAGCTCAAAGTTGTCGTCAGCGATTCGGAAAGCTTCATGACCGAATCCGCAAATGAGCAAAAGATAGCCGCAAAGCCCGTATTCTTCGACGAAGTTTGCGAACGACTCGATTATTCCGACCCGCGCTCGGTGCTCTCGTCTGTGCCCGCGAAGCGCGCCGCTTCGGACGGCTCGGAGCGCGGTATAAACCGCGAATATTTCGCCTCGTCGCGCCCGGCGTTCATGAGCTCGGGCGGACTGACCCCGGCTCAGCGCGGCACGGCTACGCACAAATTCATGCAGTTTTCAAATTACGCTGCGGCGCGCGCCGACATTGAATCCGAACTCGCGCGGCTCGTCGACGGCGGCTTCCTCTCGGAAGAGGAGGGCAAAGCTGTTAATGTCAGCGCGGCAAAACGGTTCTTCATGTCGTCGCTTGCCGAGAGAATATTTGCCTCCGATAATGTCATGCGCGAGAAAAAATTTGCAGCGCTCTTCCCGGCAAAGTTTTTCTATCCTGAGCTGACGGGCGAAGCGACGGAAGAAAAAATCGTCGTCCAGGGCATTGCGGACTGCGTGTTCGTCGAGGACGGAAAACTCGTCATTGTCGATTATAAAACCGACACGGGCGTTGACGCCGAGGCTCTGCTCGACCGATATTCGGCTCAGCTCGGGATATACCGCGAGGCACTCTCGCAGGCACTCGGAATGCCCGTCAAAGAGACGCTTTTGTACTCATTTTTCATGAATTCGACCGTTAAAGTCGGAACAGTTTAAAAAATATGAAAAAAGGGCTTGCATTTTTGCCCCGTGTATGATAAAATTTCGTTTGCTAAGCTTAAAGACAAAGTTATATGCAGATAATCCGAAAGAGGTGACAATAATGAAGGAAGGAATCCATCCTAAGTACGAGCCCACTGAGGTCCGCTGCGCTTGCGGCGAGGTCATCAAGACTTCTTCCACCAAGCAGGATCTTCGTGTCGATATTTGCTCAAAGTGCCATCCGTTCTTCACCGGCAAGCAGAAGCTCGTCGATACCGGCGGACGCGTTGACCGCTTCAAGAAGCGTTTCAACATGACAGAGGACAAGAAATAATCATCCTATGAGAGATAATGAGCTGCCTTTTCGGCGGCTCATTTTTCTATCTTCGAAATGCGTCATGTGTTGCACCATCCAAGCATTGTTAACAATATATTTCTCAAAAAGACTTGTAATAATTGCTCGGCGGCGTTATAATGTTTGTAATCATTTTGTAATATTTTTAAGGGGGCGAAGCAATGTCGGGAAAGAAAAAGGGCAATATTGCCAATCCTGATTTGCACAGCTCAGAGTCGCCCGCAAAGGACGGGAACGAGCTTAAAAACAGAATAAATGAAACTGCAAAGTATTCGGAGCTTTTTGAGAAGATAGATGTCGACAGCGATTATGACGATATCCTCGCAACATATGAGAAAACTCTCGACAAGCGCACCAGAGCCGCCATGAAAAAAGCGGGCGGTGTCGCTGACGAAGAAGAGTCCGTTGACGAAAACGTGATGATAGAGGCGGACGAAATAGTTTCGGATGCCGATTCTGCGGCGCAGCCCGAAGTGCAGGAAACTGTCGAAGACAAGCCCGCGAAAAAGAAAGAAAAGGCTCATAAGGGCGATGCCGGAGCCGTACTTTATTCTTATATCGCGGCGCTCGGACTCGCAACCGGCACAACTTTTAAAAAGATGCTCGCGAAGCCTAAGAAGCTCGGCAGAAATATCGTCGGCTTTTTCAGATATGTCTTCCGTTTTCTCTGGCTCGGATTCAAGAAGTTTATCCACATTATTTCTCATACATTCGTTGAGCAGGTCAAGGACTTCAGACGCGATGTGCGCTCGGCTATGAATTATCTCAGGCAGAGCCGCCATAAACCGAAAACACTGTTCCCAATACTCGGGCACTATGTGAAGAAGGCTTTCACCACCCATACGCAGATGTTCAAGACCATAGCGAACTTCGCTCTGCCCGTTGCCGCAGTGCTCGCTTTTGTGCTGACCGTCAACTATTGGAGCAGCGTCACATTTGCGCTCAAGGTCAGCTACGACAACAAGGAACTCGGCTATATCTCCGACGAGTCGGTGTATAACGAGGCTCAGAGCGCCGCAAAGGCGAGAATGACGACTACAAAGACGGATTCTTCCGCCAAACTTGATGATCCGACATATGAGCTTTCACTTGTCAGCGTCAACAAGCTTGTCGATTCTTCGATACTCTGCGACAGAATAATCGAAAATTCCGAGAGTAATGTCACAAATGCCTGCGGAATTTATATCGACGATGAATTTATCTGCTCCGTCAAGAACGAGACGGATGCAGCGAGCGTGTTCAATGCTATACTCGAAAAGCACAAGGTTACCGACAGCAACAGCTTTGTCGATTTCGTTGAGAAGGTCGAGTATGTCCAGGGACTTTATCCTGACGACCCGAAGACCATGTGGGATGCATCGAAGCTCAAAAAGCAGCTTGAGCAGACTAAGCAGGCGAAAAAGACCTACACCGTCAAGGACGGCGATACTATATACGGCATAGCGGTCGCGAACGGGCTGACCGAAAAGCAGCTCATGGCGCTCAACCCCGATATGGGCGAGTATATCCACACTGGCGATCAGATAGTGGTTTCAAACGAGGTCAACTATGTCCGCGTCAAGGTCATGAGAACCGAGACGAGAACGGTCGAGGTCGATTACGACACCGAAAAGACCAATGACGCTTCGATGTTCAAGGGTACTACCCGCGTCACCCGAAAGGGCGAAAAGGGCGAAGATACGATAACCGAGCTTGTAACATATATCGACGGTCAGCGCGTCACTTCGCAGGAGGTTTCACGCGTCAGGACTAAAGAGCCCGTGACCGAAAAGAAGCTTATCGGCACGAAGTCGACCCGCGTCAGCGGCGGATATAATGTCAAGGTTTCCGGACGCGGCTTTGTATGGCCTGCACCCGCGTGTACATTCGTCAGCTCGCCTTACGGCTGGAGAACCCTGCGCGGTTACAGAGATTTCCACACCGGTGTCGACCTCACTCTTCCCGGCGGCGGTTCGACCGGAGCGGTCATAGTCGCATCACTCGACGGTACTGTCGAGAGCGTGCGCCGAAGCAATTCCGGCTACGGACACTGCGTCGTCATCAACCACGGCGGCGGAGTCAAGACGAGATACGCTCACTGCCTTGCAGGCTCTATATCTGTCAGCGTCGGACAGCATGTCAGCGCAGGACAGGCGATAGCGCGAGTCGGCAGAACCGGCAACGCGACAGGTCCGCATCTTCACTTCGAGATAATCATAAACGGCAGCACAGTAAACCCGTTGCCCTATATCAGATAAAATTTTCCCCGCATCGAAAGGTGCGGGGATTTTTATAAGGCAAGAATCCTGCCGCAGTTTTTTTGTGGTAGGATTCTTGTTTTGTACCAATGTATTGTGATGATTTGCAATATTGCGATTTGCCTGTTGATGACGTATACAATAAGCACAAATTTTATCAGCGGAATTTTCCGCCCATGCCGGGTTTATAAATCTATCCAATACCTTTTTACAAAAACTTTTTCTTTCTCGTCGTACAGTCTGTTCTCGAATATTCCGCCGTTTTTTATTATCACGCGCTCCGAGGATAAGTTGTCCTCGTCGCAGACGCACAGCACGCGCACGAATCCGAGTTCGCGGGCGATGTCGAGCCCCTGCGCGAGCATCTGCGAGGCGTAGCCACTATTTCTGCGCGACGGATCCGATGTGCCCGCCGAAGTTCAGCAGGAACTCGGTCAGCTCGAACTTGAGGTTGAATACGCCGATCATGTCGTCTCCGTCGTAGCAGAGATAGAAATTCTCGCGGACATATCCGGCTGGAAGATTTTTGCCGCTTATCCGGTTGTTCATTCCGGCAAGCCAGTGGTCAAAATTTTCGTATCCGCCGTAGCCTATGCAGGTGCCTCCGTCCGATTGGAACTCATTGTAAAATTGCACATCTTGCCGACTGCTCTCTGTCGGGAAAACAAATCTGAGCATAATTTATCTCCAAATAAAATAATAAAAGGACATCGAGGTTTGCCCCGATGTCCTTTCGCTTTTCAATTGATTAAAATATCTGCTTATTTCGAAGCTGCCGTAGCGTCAAAGTCAAGCCCCGAGTTCGGATTCTGGCAGTATTTCATCGAAGCCTTGTAGAACCAGATGTATTCGCCGTCGCTGACAGCGACATTTGTAGCCTTGGTTATGCGCGTTTCAGCGATTCTCGCGGAGTCTGTGGCATCCGTTGAATTTTTGTAGACCGCGTAGTAGCTTTTTCCGCTGCCGTCCGGGGTTATTGTATATGTGCCGGCCTTTATGTCCTTGCCGACCTTGTACATTGCGGGAGTCGTGCCGTCGCAGCCTATCGAGGCCATGTCGTGCGAAGCTGCGTCATAGAGCTCACAGCCTGTGATGTGGACATATCCGTCCTTTGACAGCGTATAATAGACAGAGACATCGACCATCTTGAAACCGCTTGCAACATTCTGAACATAGGGGTCAACGCTCTTTTTGAAGCTGAGTCCGCCGTATGCGCCGGAGGCTTTCTTGATTATGTATTCGCCCTTCTGGATATCTCTGCCTATCTTGTATGTACCGGGGGCATATTTGCCGTTGACCGCCTTGGGATGCTCGCTGGCGGTGTTGATGAACTTGCAGCCGCTGATGTAGAGCTCGTAGCCGCTTTCAAGAGTAACGAGCGTATGCGTGCCGTCTATCGTTATATCATAGGCGAGGGGCTGACCTTTGTCATCTTTTTTCTTGCCATCCCAGAGGAGTGCGGAGTATTTTGAAGAAGTTTTGACAATGTAATATTCGCCGGGGGCGAGCTTGCCGCTTCCGCTGCCGCATTTGTAGTTGCCCGCGCCGTTCCAGCCGGTGGAGCTGCCGTTGTCGGGCTTTTCGGTCGAGTTTGAAGTCGGGAGAGTGACCATCTGCGCGTCGGTCGTTGCCGCGGCGGGAACAGTTTGAGTCGGTCTGCTCGAGGGCTTAGTCTCTTTTATAGTGGAGCTTTCAGCTGCGGTGCTGTCCGCAGAGGGCTCGGTCGTGTCGGCGGCGTCGACAGCGTCGATGCCCGTCGAGGCGGCTGTTGTGTCCTGGTTGTCCTTATTGTTCTTGCACCCTGCAAACGCCAGAACACCGGCGAGCATAGCCATGCAGAGAATGACGGATATAAGCTTTTTCATCTTTTTTCCCTTTCGTGAGGATTATTGCGGGCTTACCCGTTTTGTCCATTATACCAAACCTGAACATTCAAGTCAACACGGGCAAAAAGGCAAAAAAAGGAAGAGCCGCATCTCTGCGACTCTTCAATCGATTGGTTTGTTATTTAGCTTTCGGAAGGAGTTCCCTGAGCTGTAGTGGTTGTGGTGTCGGGAGTTTTTGTGGTCGTGTCGGGAGTTTTTGTGGTCGTCTCGGGAGCTTCTGTTGTAGTCTCGGGAGCGGCGGTTGTGCCGGGCTCGACATACGGAACAAGCTTCAAATTGTTGCCGCGGAAATAGGTGCCATTCTCGAGCGTGATCACAGTGCCTGCCTTAACATCCTCTTTGTAGTCCTTGATGGAGAGCTCGATATATCTCAGATCGTAATAGACCATGTATCCGTTTTCGGAATCCGTGGGAACGAGGGTGTATTTGCCGGGCTTTATGTCCTTGCCGACCTTGTACATTCCGGAGTTGTAGCTGCCGTCGCTGTTTGCACCGGGGATTTTTACTCCGAGGGAAGTGTCTTCCATGAACAGGACGCGCTGACCCTTTTCAAGGTTGTAATAAACGGGATAATCCTCGGCGAACATGATTGCCGTTGCGTCCTCGTCAAAATAATCGCTTGATGAGAAAACGGTGAAGAATGAGCCTTCGGATGAACCGAGAGTGGTTATGCCTGCGGGGATGTCAACGCCGACTCTGTAGGAGCCGAGCTTGTATTTGCCGTTGGTGGCGCCCATCTTATTGACTTCGGAGGCGAGGATGAATTTGCCGTTCTTGACTTCAAGAGTATATCCGGCTTTCATGGTGACGAACAGTCCGCAGGGAAGAATCTCAAATTCAAGCTCGCCGTCTTTGCCGTCGGTAAGCATAAGCGAGCATTTCTTTGAATTGGGAACTACATAGTATTCGCCTGCCGCGAGGTTCTTGCCGCAGGTATATTTTCCGTCCTTTTTCCACTCGGGCTTTCTGACCGAGGGAGTGGTGGTGTTGACATGACCGGGATTTCTTGAGATGTCTGTAACCCTTCTGACGGCGTCGGAAGCGGGCTCTTTCTTCTCGGGCTCGGTCGTCTCTTCGGATGAGGGTTCGGTGCTCTCATCGGTGACTGCATCGACTGCCGCGCCGCTCTCTGAGGGGGCAGTTGTGTCGTCTCCGTTCTTCTTCGACTTGCAGCCGCAGAAGAGGAACATTATCGCGCACATAATGAGCGCAACGGCGGAGATAAGTTTTCTTTTCATTGTCTTTTCCTTTCTTTTTTTGACTTTCTTTTTTCTTTCCCTGAGAAGACTTTGCGGGATAATTCCGTTCGGTCAATCTCAAATTGAGTATATCAAAATATGCAAAACTTGTCAACGAAAATTCACCGAAAAATGTCAATTTGAACAAACATATGGGGAAAATTTGAAAAGCGTGACTAAAAAATATATAAAAAATTATATTTTGCTGCGAAATTTATGTTAACTTTGTTGACTTAATTTGCCGAATGTTTTAAACTATGTTACAGAATAAAAAATTAACATACGGAGGAATGACAATGTTCAAACGCACCCTGTCGCTGCTGCTCTGCCTGCTTGTTGCGGTGCCTTCGCTCGCGTTCTGCGCCTTTGCGCAGGAGAACGAGGTGTCTCCTGCGGAGATAAGCTACGAGATAACAGACCCTTATGCGGATGTCGATTGGGACAGCTGGGGAATATATAAGGCTCAGCTGCACACTCAGAGCAACGCGAGCGACGGATATCTGCCGATCCACGAAGTCGTTGAGAGACACTATGACCTCAACTACGATATCCTCGCGCTCACAGACCACGGCACGATAAACAAGGGCTGGGATCAGAAGCCGCAGCTCGTGCCGCTGATAAGGCTCGTCAAATACGAGCGCACGAAGCTCGCGCCCATATACCCGCTGACCGATGAGGAGTACAAGGCCTATACGACCGGCACCGCCGCATCGCAGACGAGAACGCATAACAACGGTATGCTCGATGTCCCGCAGGGCATAGAGCTCAATATGGCTACCCCGAAGTGCGACTGCCATCTGACCGGCTACTATGCCGACTACGGTCAGGGTCTCGCTGGCGTTTACGGCGACTATGAGACTCCGTCGAAGGGCGTGCGACGCAAGGGCGGAATATCCATGCTCTCCCATGTCGGCGAGTATGTCTATCCCGAAAAGGACAGCAAAGACCATGTCGGTCAGAAGATAGACGATTATTATGCCAACAAATTTGCGCGCATCTTCCTTGATAACAAGGGCTCGAGCGTCGGCATGGGCATCAACAGTGCCACCGACGCGCACACCCGCTGCGACCGCATACTTTATGATCAGATACTCCAAAAGACCATACCCAATAACGTCGTCCCGTGGGGCTTCGCTTTCTCCGATTCTCACGATGTCCGCTCGATAAACGATGCCTACACCATGATGGTTCTGCCGGAGCTTACCAACGAGAATGTCCGCAAGGGCATGGAGAACGGCTGGTGCTTCGCAGTCTCCCACTATTCAAACGGTGTTGAGCTCAACGGCATGGAAGAGATGCCCGGCTTCGACGAGGATAAGGTCTATGACACCGAGGCTTATCTTCGCGACGACACTCCGCTCGTCACCCGAGTGACCGTCGACGACGAAAACGACACGATAAGCATCGAGGGCACGAACTTCAATGCGATAACCTGGGTATCGAACTGCAATGTTATCAAGCGCGAGACGGATATAGACAGCGGCAAGGCGACCCTCGATCTCCGCGCGGACGATCTGCTCGACACGCCCTATCTCTATGTCAGATTCTATATCACCGGCGACAACGGCATCTGCTATTCTCAGCCCTTCGTTATCAGAAGAAACGGCGAGGACTTCGGCAAGGTCAGAGTTCCGAGAACCCACGATCTCTCGACCGCCCTGCGCGCCACAGTTACAGTGCTCGACTGGACTTATTTCAAGTTCAATCCCATTGTCTGGGCGTTCAAGTATTTCTTCCTCGGCTACAATGCTTTCGATCATTTCTTCGACGCATATTGATTTAAGGAGAATATATAAATGAAGAAGAACTTCAAGCGCGTTCTGTCGGCTGCGCTGGTTGTCGTGATGCTGTTCACCGCTTTCCCGGCGGCGTTCGCGTTCGGCTCGAAAGAGACGGATTATACGATAATCAGCCCTTATGAGCAGGTCGACTGGAACACATGGAAAACTTATAAAGCAAACCTCCACGCACACTGCGACGCGAGCGACGGCGACCCGACGCTCGACGAGATGGTCGAGGAATATTATAAGGCGGACTATGATATCCTTGCGATGACCGACCACGGCGTTATCACAAACGGCTGGACGAGTGAGCGAGAGACGAACGGAATTTTCAACAAGTTCAGAAAAGTCTACCCGATGAGCGAAGAGAACTACGAGCGCATCACAAAGGGACTTGACCGCGGCGGCAGAGGCATGACCGATATCCGCGGCGGAATCGAATGCAATATGGCTGTTATCTCGAAGACTCATGTCAACGGATATTTCACCACCTACGGACAGGGAGAGTGGGGAATCGAAAACGATTACAGAACCGCTCCCGTTGAAATCGAAAAGGCGGGCGGCTATTCCGTGCTCAACCATGTCGGCGACTGGGTCGATTCCGGCAGATTCCCGCACCGTTCTCACTGGAACGTCTACATAGCCTATTTCGCGGGCATATTCATCGACTGCCCGAGCTGCCTCGGCATGGAGATAGTCAACAACACCGACAGAGTCACCCGCGGCGACCGTGAGCTTTGGGATGAGCTGCTTCAGGTTGTTATCCCCAAGGGCAGAAATATCTGGGCTTTTGCCGATGACGATTCCGAAAAGCTCAACGAGGTCGGCAGATCTTTCGAGTTCTTCGTCCTGCCCGAGAACAACGAAGCGAATGTCAAAAAAGCGATGAAAGACGGCAACTTCTTTGCCGCGAGCAAATATTACAAGACCACTGACGGAGTCGGCGACTTTGACGGCGACGGCAACAAGGAGCTGCTCGCCTATCTCGAGGAGATCCGCGGCATCGCCTGCGTCAAGTGCGGCATGGCGAAGGATCTCGCCGACGCCACGAAGAACTCCCCGGCATTCCCGATGGTCGCGTTCATCACCGAGGCGCAGGATTACTACTACCCCCCCGAGAAGAAGACCATCAAGAAGGACGAGGTCGATCTCGTTTCCCGTCTGATGTTCATGCAGGTTCTGCATAAGACCTACGCCGGCACCGCAACGGTCTGCACCGGCGTCGCCGCGAAGATCCCCGGCACCATCGTCAATCAGGTCATCGGCAAGGAGAACCCCGAGGAGCTGGTGCGCATCGGTCATCCCGCCGGCGTCATCAACTGCTACTCCGAGGTCACGCCCGACCTGACGGTCAAAAAGGCCGCCATCGAGCGCACCGCCCGCCGCCTCATGGAAGGCTACGCGCTGCTCGAAAAGTCCAAGGACCCCCGCAGAAAGTAAGCATTCAAGCCCTCCGTCCGGGAAACCGGACGGAGGCGTCAGAGGAAACGCCATGAAAGCTAACATTCTTGTATACGATGTCGGCAGCACCTATACGAAGGGCGCGGCGTTCTGTCTGGAGGACGGCAGGCTGACGTTCCTTGCCCGCGGTCAGCACCCGACGACGCTTGAGGACATCAACGTCGGCGCACGCGGCGCGGAGGAGGAGATCCGCTCCAGGGGCGTGGAGTTCGCGCCCGATATGGTGCGCTTCAGCTCGTGCAGCGCCGCCGGCGGACTGCGCATGGTCGCCATGGGGTATATGCCCCGCGTGACCGCTAAGGCTGCCAAGGAGGTCGCCATGACCGCCGGAGCGCGTGTCATGGAGGTCGTCTCCGCGGACGAGCCGCCCGAGTTCCGCGAGGAGGTGCTGCGGGAGATCCGTCCCGACATCATTCTGCTCTCCGGCGGCACGGACGGCGGCGATATGGCGAACGT
>ENA-ORMS01001914-ORMS01001914.1-human-gut-metagenome-genome-assembly--contig:-NODE-1914-length-15765-cov-12.218905_pt1 | contig 15765 bp, 9 predicted proteins | sample MGYA00242104_ERZ508997 | MGnify/ENA primary metagenome ERZ508997 (study PRJEB26280, sample SAMEA2338704) | human gut metagenome | biome: human gut; feature: human-associated habitat; material: faeces... | reverse complement strand
AGAGTAAAATTTCGTCATATTTCAGAACACTCGACCACCTCATCACTCTTCACCAACATAAGCCAATCTAACAAATAATCTATAGAAACAATCAACAATTCTACAATGTATATTTTAGGAGAAGATAATAATGAACCGTGAGCAACTGAAAGAATTTATCTGGGATAATTACAGCGTCAGACCGGATAATCCATGGGTGAAATATCCGGATTATGAGGTGTTCCGGCACAGCGGTAATAGAAAGTGGTTTGCTATTATTATGAGTGTACCGGAAGGCAGGCTTGGACTGAAGGGTGACGGAATCGTTGATATAGTCAATTTCAAATGTGAGCAGGCTCTGATAGGTTCTTTACTTGGAGAAGAAGGATTCTATCCGGCATATCACATGAGCAAGTCAAGCTGGATTACAGCTGCGCTGGATGGAAGTGTATCAGATGATAGAATACAGCTGCTTTTGGATATGAGTTACGAAGCAACAGCAGCGCAAGCACAAACTTGATATGCGCAAAAGACAGCGCAGGAATGGAGATTAGTATGTCGGAATTAGAGTCAGTGATTGAAAGAAAGCTTATAGACCAGCTTGTATATGGAGATTCACAGTGGGTATACAGGGAAGACCTGAAGACAGAAGATGATTTATGGAAGAATTTCAGGTACATACTTGAGCAGAATAACAAAGACAGGCTTAATGGGGAATCGCTTTCTGATGCGGAGTTTGAACAGGTGAAGAACCAGCTGCAGTTTTCCTCATTTTATAAGGCGGGGGAATGGCTTGTCGGCGAGAACGGCAAGGTGATGGTTCATGTGCAGCGTGACACACAGAAACTTCATCTTGTGGTTATGAATCATGAGCATATAGCAGGCGGAAGCAGCGTGTATGAAGTCATTAACCAGTATAGCGCATTGCAATCAGATGATGAAGATGTGAGAGGCAGAAGATTCGATGTAACACTTATGATTAACGGGCTTCCAATGATTCACATTGAATTAAAGAACAGACAGCATTCATATATGGATGCATTCTGGCAGATAAAGAAATATATAGGCGAGGGCAAATTTACAGGCATTTTTTCAGCGGTTCAGATGTTTGTAATAAGCAATGGAGTTGATACAAGATATTTTTCTGCTGCGGGTGACACAGAGCTTAATCCCAAGTTTATAAGCGGCTGGCTTGACAGGAATAACGAGGCAGTATCTGATTATCTTGATTTTGCAAGGTGTGTTCTTCGTATACCGGAGGCGCATGAGATGATAGCAAGATATACTGTGCTTGATGAAGACGCAAAGAGGCTGATACTCCTGCGTCCATATCAGATTCATGCAATAGAATCAATACGTGAGGCATCCAAGACAGGGAATTCGGGCTTTGTGTGGCATACAACAGGCTCAGGCAAGACGTTGACATCTTATAAGGCAACAAGGAATCTTCTTATGGATATTCCATCAATTGATAAAGCCATATTCCTTATAGACAGAAAGGATCTTGATACACAGACTTCAATGGCATTTCAGGCATATGCCAATAATGATCTGATTGACGTTGATGAAACGGATAATGTTAATGATCTTAAGAAAAAGCTGAAATCAGCTGACAGACAGGTGATTGTAACAACAATACAGAAGCTGCAGATTCTGACAATGCGCAGACTTCAGGAAGGAACGGCTGATTATAACAGAATCAGGAATCTCAAGATTGCATTTGTGGTTGACGAATGCCACAGGGCAGTTACGCCTAATACAAAGAGAGAGCTTGAAAGATTTTTCGCAAGATCAATGTGGTATGGGTTTACAGGAACGCCGAGATTTGCAGAGAATCCGTATCCACAGCTTGGAGACCTGCCACGCACAACAGAAGAGCTTTACGGCGCCTGCCTTCACAAATATACAATTCAGAATGCAATCCGTGACAAAGCTGTCCTCGGCTTTCAGGTTGAGCATAATGGGCCTAAGAACATGGTGGATGAGACAGATACGGATGTATATGATAATGAAGCGCACATGCTTAAGGTAATAGATGTTATTCTTAACAAATCATACTATAAGCTTGGATTCCAGAATGGCAAGGGCATGACATATGAGGGAATGCTTACTGCAAGTTCAATACAGATGGCACAGAAATACTATGATTTAATAAAGAAGGTTAAAAATGGTGAGACATCTGTTAAGATTGACGATAAGATTAAGCAGGTGCTTCCGGATTTTCCTAAATTTGCGATTACATATTCAGTAACGGAGAATGAAGAAGGCTCTCATGTTAACCAGCAGAAGATGCAGCAGTCTCTTGATGATTATAACGAAATGTTTGGTACAAAATATGACATTTCGCAGATACAGAGCTATAACAGTAATCTGAACAAGCGGCTTGCAAGAAAAGATGCAAGATTCAAAAGCAGAAAAGAGCAGCTTGATCTGGTTATTGTAGTGGACAGGCTTCTGACCGGATTTGATGCACCGTGCATGTCAACGATATTTATAGACAGGCAGCCGATGGGGCCGCATGACCTTATACAGGCATTTTCAAGGACTAACAGAATATTTGATAAGAATAAATCATACGGACAGATTGTTACATTCCAGGCACCGCGCATGTTCAAGGAATGCGTTGATAAGGCTGTAATGCTGTATTCGGCAGGCGGTACGGGGGATGTCATGCCTGCAGAGTGGGAGAATGTTGAACCGGCATTTTGTAAGGCGCTGGCTGCACTCAGGATTGCGGCGGCAGCTCCTGACGAAGTCCCGGGAATGTCTGAAAGGGAAAAAGAAGTCTTTGTTAAGATGTTCCAGAATTTTGACAGGCTGTTTGCGCAGCTTAAGTCATTTACCGATTATAGTGATGACATGCTTGCAGGTTATGGAATTACGGAGCAGGAATATGAGGACTATGCAGCGCACTATTTTAATGTAAAAGCAGAGATAGAAGCGGGCAGGGATGACCATGAAGGCAGAGATGATGAGATTGAAGCTGATATGGATTATGAACTTATGGCGTACAGTAATACGCGGATTGACTATGAATATATAATCAATCTCATCCAGAATATTGTATCACCGGATGAAGATGCTGCAGATATAACGCCTGAGGCGAGACAGAAGAAGATTGATGAAGTTAAGCAGTATATTGAGGAGCTGAGAAAAGATAATCCTAAGATTGCAGATATCATGTCTTCATTAATCTATGAGATAGAGCTTGACGAGAAGCGTTACAGGGGAAAGTCGATTCTTAATATTGTTGAAAATATGAAGAATGAGTGCATTGATAAGGTTGTTAATGATTTCTGCGTTGTGTGGTATGCGTCAAGGGATGATATTATGTATGCAGCTACACATTACAGAAATGGTGAGATACCTAATGAGAGTGCAATCAAGGCAACTGTCGATTATGCAGGATACAAGGCAGCACAGGAAAAAGCTATGCCTAAGTTCAAATTCTACGCCCAGATGATTAAAGAGCTGAAGAAAATACTTGATGAGGAGATAAAGCCACTTATATCAGCGTAAGCACCAAGAAGAAACGGAGGTAGCTTATGCCAAACAATGCGGACAGTACAGCACTTTTTTGTGACTATTACAGACAATGGGTAGATGTTTATAAGAAAGATGCAATAAGAGAAGCCACAATGTCCAAATATCTTATGACACAGAAGTGGGTTGAACGTCTTGCACCTGAATTAAAGGTGTCGGAACTCACAAGGACAGCGTACCAGCAGCTTCTGAATGACTATGCAAAGGAGCACGAAAGACAGACTACGCTTGACTTTCACCATCAGCTCAAGGGAGCAATACTGGATGCGGTTGATGAGGGACTGATAGATCGTGATCCTACGAGAAAGGCAATTATAAAGGGCAGAACACCGAGAGCCAAGAAGATAAAATATCTTAACCAGTTTGAACTGCATACTCTGATTGCCAGTCTTGACATAAGAGAAGAACCTAACTGGGACTGGTTCATACTGCTGGTTGCAAAAACCGGGATGCGCTTTTCTGAGGCGCTTGCAATTACGCCGGCAGACTTTGATTTTTCAAGACAGACATTATCTGTAAGTAAGACATGGGACTACAAAGGGGATGGTGGATTCTTACCGACCAAGAATAATTCATCTGTGAGGAAAATACAGATAGACTGGCAGATTGTTGTCAAATTCTCGGAGCTGGTCAAGGGGATGCCTGAAGATAAGCCGATATTTGTGGGTGAATCCAAGATATATAATTCCACAGTCAATGATGTACTGACAAGGCATTGCAGAGACTGTGGAATATCTGTAATATCTATTCACGGACTCCGGCACACACATGCGTCGCTGCTTTTATTTGCAGGAGTATCAATTGCCAGTGTAGCCAGAAGACTTGGACATGCAAGCATGACAACAACACAGAAAACATATCTGCATATTATTCAGGAGTTAGAGAATAAGGATGTGGATCTGGTAATGCGTACATTGTCAGGCCTGTAAAATAGTATGGTAATATCGTTACTGTAACTGATAATGCTTACGCTGATATTGATATTGAAAATTTTTCCAAAAGTAGTAATATGGATATTAAGACACTAAAATAATTTGTTGGGTATATACAGCTTCAGGAGAAAATAATTGAAATATACAGATACATATAATTACGGGAATAACCGGAAAAAAGGCTGGAATATTAAGTGGCTGCTGCCGCTGCTTGTACTTATCATCTGCGGGGCTTTGTTATGTGCAGTTATGAAAAATGCATATGCGTCTGACAGGGAGCAGATAAGAATGAAGGCTGAGATGAATGCTGTTACTTATGCTGACAGGATGGCAGCATGCCTTGATGACGGAATTGATATAACTGAACTGCTTAAGCAGATTCTTATCAGCAGTAATGGGGAGATTGGCAGATTTGATACTGTATCTGAGAGGATGATGAACAGCTATGTCCAAAGTATACAGCTTGCACCTGATGGGGTTGTTACACAGATATATCCTGAGGAAGATAATGATGCAGGTAAGATTGACCTTGTACATGACAGTGAGCGTGGGACAATTGTTAAATATGGTATAGATAACCGGGAAGTTATAATGCAGGGGCCTTTTGAGCTGAAGCAGGGAGGACATGGAATCGCAATACGCAACCCGGTATATCTGTCATCTGACGATGGCACAGAATACTTCTGGGGACTGACGATTGTAATTATACGTGTCCCTGAGATATATCAGGAATCTGTGAGTCCTCTTGCAGATTTTGGATATATGTACAGACTGTATAAGACGGAGTCACCATTGGATACGGAGTTTAAGCTGGTTGACGACAGCTCTGATGGGGAACTGGATGATCCGGTTTCACATTATTTTGAACTTGGAGGGTGCAGATGGCGGCTGGACATTATGCCGGTAGAAGGCTGGATTGACAGGAAGGATATATATATACTGGCAGTGGTTGGGGTTATTATATCTGTACTTATTGAAGCGCTTGTTATTGCATTTCTCTTTATTGATAAGCAGCGGCAATATTTTAGACAGCGTGCTATTACAGATGAACTTACGGGGCTTCTTAACCGTTCGGGCTTCAATGATGAACTTGACAGGTATGCACGTGAGATTGGCAGTAAGCCGTGTGTCGGCATTATGCTTGATGTTGATGATTTCAAATCAATCAATGACATATATGGACACGCAGCCGGAGATGAAGCGCTGAAGAATCTTGCAAGGTCAATGGTCAATGAACTTCCGGATAATTCCATAATCGGCCGCAATGGCGGAGACGAATTCTGTATTGTATTAAAAGAAACAGATGCGGAAACCGCAGGTGATCAGATAGAGCGCTTCTGCCATCAGCAGCGTATGTTCAGATTCCATGGCAGAGAGTATAATTACAGGATTTCTTTGGGCTATGCAGAGTATCCGAAGCATGCAGGGAAGAGATCTGAACTGCTCCGTTGTGCAGATGTGGCATTATATGAGGTTAAGCTTAAAGGCAAGAACGGCTGCATGTGCTATACGGACAATCTGTGCAAATCTGACAGAACACAGCTTGGTTTCAAGCTTGATGATATATCATATAATCTGCCTGGAGCATTTTTCATATATAAGGCAGACAGGGGCAATGAGCAGCTGCTGTACGCTAACCAGGCACTGATTCATATGACCGGCTGTGATGACCTCAATGACTTTTTGGAATTTACAGGGCAGCAATTTGCAGGACTTGTGCATCCCGATGATTACGACTATGTGGAAGAAGATATATGGAATCAGATTGATATTGATGCAGGGCAGTCATATGATTATGTGAAATACCGTCTCGCAGCAAAGGATGGTACATACAGAAAAGTCATTGACATCGGCCATCTTGTGGACAGCGAACACTACGGGAGAGTGTTCTATGTACTTGTTGTGGATTATGATTCAATACTCTGCTAAGTGTCTCGACTTATTAAAAAAGATGTACTATCATCCAAATTAGTTGATAGTACATCTTTTTTTAAAATGAACGGAGATATAAATTTATGGATGATACGGGAAGAAAGATAACTAAGATAGCGCGCGAAGTAAGCAGGTTCACGGTGCAGACGATTAAAGAGGAAGGTATTGGCGTTCTAAGAATGAGAGAAGAGCAGGGTTTGTCAATATATCAGAGGTGGTGAATTTGAAAAATGCAGCAGACGAAAAAGAATATCAGTAAAAAGATAGAGCATCCCGACAGAATAACAGAATACTTCAAAGAGGAATGGGCAGTTCTTCTGGCAGTGACGATATCAGGAATCATATATAATATAGGACTGCTTGCAGGCCCGTGGTTTGAGGGTAAGATGACAGGCTGCCTTGTAAATATTCTCGGAGGCAGTGAGACATTTGCAGACATGCTTATATTAGCTGCATTGTATGTAATTTCAATTGCCGTCGTACAGATATCAAGGTATATCAAGAGATTTTATGTAAGAAGATTTTCCAATAATGTTAATAAAAACATGAAGCAGATATTGTATGGAAGTCTTGTACATAAGAGCCGGGCACAGCTTCTGGAGGAGGGTGCCGGTAATGTCATGACTAAGGCAATCCTTGATGTAGACGACTGTGTCGAAGGAATGAGAAAGTTCACAACAGAAATTTTTGATACGGGAATTGCAATGGCAGCATACATGGGAATGCTTCTGTGGTATGACTGGCGGCTTGCACTGTTATGCATGATATTCCCTCCGGTTTCGTATTATATTGCGGAGAAGATGAAAGACATTGTGCAGAAGACGGGTGCGGCATACAAGGTACAGGCTGGTATTTTAAGTGAGGCAACGCTTGACCGTGCTGACAATGCAGTTACATACAGGGTATTCGGATGTGAGAGTGAGCGCAGGGAATCGTATGAGAAAAACCTTTCAGATTATGAAAAATCTGCAGTCCTCGCTAATATATGGAATTCGTCGCTTCAGCCCATATACAGGATTATCTCAATGGCAGGAGTTATATTCATACTTTACTTCGGCGGGAAAAATGTTCTCGGAACCGGCTGGCGTGAGTGGAGCGTTGCAGCATTTGCAACATTTCTTGCATGCTTTACCAAGCTTGCGGATAAGTCATCAAAAGCTGCCAGGCTGTTCAATGCAGTCCACAAGGCGCAGGTTTCATGGAAGCGCATAAAACCGCTTATGGTGATACCGAAAGATGACGCACCGAAATCAGGACAGCCGGCAGGATGTGCAGATGCCTTGGTATCAGTACCGGCGCTGGCGGTCAGCAACATAAGCTTTGCATATCCTGAATCGAAAAATATTTATTCCGATATCTCCTTTAACGCAAAGCCGGGAGAGATAATAGGTGTCACGGGACCTGTTGCATGTGGCAAATCAACGCTAGGCAGGACATTTTTGTGCGAATATCCGTATGATGGAAGCATCAGGCTGTCAGGCAGGGAGCTTAAGAATATGACGGCTTCGGAGAGAACCGGACTTGTGGGGTATCTCGGACATGACCCGGAGCTGTTTAATGACAGTATAGCCAATAACGTAATGATGGGAGATAAAGGCGATTGCAGACAGTACCTTAAGATGGTATGCATTGACGAAGAGGTAAATGCAATGGAAGACGGTACGGATACACTTGTCGGAAGCGGCGGCGTCAGGCTGTCGGGTGGACAGGCACAGAGACTTGCGCTTGCGAGGACGCTGTGCCACATGAAGCCTGTTATGGTGCTGGACGACCCGTTTTCAGCACTTGACAGGAAGACAGAAGTTCAGGTGTTTGATAATCTGAGGTCAATGGCGCAGAATAATATTGTAATCCTCATATCACACAGACTTTATCTGTTCCCGCAGATGAGCAGAATAATCTGGATGGATAATGGCAGGGCAATAGCCGGGACCCATGAAGAGCTTATGGAACAATGTCCTGAGTATGCAGAGCTGTATCTTGAACAGGCAGGAGGCGGCAGCAATGACAAATAATATAAACCAAAATAACAAAAGCAGCAGCGTCGCAGAAATAATATTATATACAATAAAAAGCAGACTGCTGTTGTCATTTGCAATAGTATCTGCGGTAGTTATGGCGATAGTCACATCACTTTTTCCACCATTGATTCTTGGTGGTATTATTGATGCCATGACAGCAGGGCAGGCAGTTAATTGGGGAATGATACTTGCATACTTTGGGCTGATTGTGCTTACGGGACTTATGGAGGCTGCAAGAGAGGCACTTCTTACAGTATTCGGACAGAAGATAACGCATGCATTGAGAAGCGGGCTTATGGATAAGTTCACAAGGCTTACGGCAGACTGTCTTAATAAGCAGGAGCCGGGCGCGGTTGTATCAAGATTTGTAGGTGATGTTGATACAGTAGAGGCACTTTTTACATCAGGAATTATCAGTATGTTTGCAGATGTATGCAGAATCATAAGCATATTTGCGGTTATATGGTTCCGTAACAAAGGTCTTGCAATAGTGATTGTAGTGCTGCTTCCGTTTTTATTCCGGTTCACAAGGCACGTACAGAAAAATATGCTCAGCGCCCAGATTGCAAACCGCCGTGCAGTAAGCCGTGCATCAGGCCATGTACCTGAGACACTTCATAATATCCGTACAGTACATACACTTGGCAGGGAAGGATATATGGAGCAAAGATATGATGAGTACATAAGCGAAGGCTACAGGGCGATGGAGAAGACCAATTTCTACGATGCAATATATTCTCCTGTAATTCTTATTTTAAATGCTGTTGTAATTGCGGTAGTCATGTTGTTCTCTGCATCAGGCAGCCCTGTGGTGCTTACACTGTTCGGGATGTCAGCAGGTACGGCAGTAGCCGTAATGAATTACATTTCACAGATATTTTCACCGGTAGAGAGCCTCGGCATGGAGATTCAGACAATACAGTCAGCACTTGCCGGTGTAAAGAGGATAGATGAATTCCTTGCACAGGACGAATTTGCAAAGCAGGATACAAAAGCGCCTGACGGGCCTGTGGTAAGATTTGATAACGTCACATTTGGTTATGATGATAAAAATATTCTTAATGACTTTAGTTTTGAAGTCCGTACCGGCGAGCAGGTAACATTGTCGGGACGTACCGGTGCGGGTAAGAGTACAATATTCAAACTGATACTTGGATTATACAGACCGGACCGGGGCAGTGTCACGATAGGCGGCGTTAATTCGGCAGATATACCGGATAAGGAAAAACGCAGGCTGTTTGGATATGTTGAACAGTCATTCCACATGGTCCCGGGTACTGTAAAGGATCAGATAACGCTTTTTGATGAGTCGGTCACAATGGATGAAGTAAAGAAAGCTGCAGAACTTACGGGACTTGATGATGCAATAATGAGCCTTCCTGACGGTTATGACACAAAATGTACCGCAGATATCTTCTCACAGGGACAGTGGCAGCTTCTGTCAATAGCCCGTGCAGCAGCGGCACAGCCGAAGCTGCTGCTGCTTGATGAGATAACGGCTAACCTTGATGCGGATACAGAGAAGACTATGCTCAGCGCCCTTAAGAGAGTATCTGAGAATAGAACAGTTATCTCAATATCACACAGGGTCAATGCATCAGCCGGAAGGATAATTACTATTGGATAACAGTGCCTTCTTCACGGCAGTGTATTTTTTCTCGGGGACAGGAAGTATCGTTCCGTCAGACAGTGTGACAGAAAAACGCTCAATTCCGGTGACGTGTTCCGGATTGATGAGATAACTTGCATGAATGCGGAGCAGATACTTTGAATATCTGCTCTCAAAATCAGGCAGTGTTCCATTAATCGTTATCAGGCTGTCTGATGTATGGATACAAAGCTTTGCTGTCCGCTTTATTGTCTCAATATATATAATTTCCCCCGTAGCGATACGGTGAACACTCATGTCGTCCGCTTTAACGGTTATGAAGTTGTCAGGCTTCTCAACTAACCGTATAGGCAGGGCGACATTTTCATAATGTACGGGATAGATGGTATCACGGCTGTCATGCCGCCATGCGTTGCTTATGTGAATCATGACAACCTCCCAATACGGCTCATAACCATTCTCAGTCTTAATCCTCTTTTCACGCCATGTAAATTGAAGTCTCTGGTCATGCAGATCTGTATTGCCGCTTGGATAGTGCGTATAAATGTCATAATGCAGTAAAACTTCACGTACAGCCTTGCAGGGAGTAACACATACTGCATCTATCGAGCCCATTGTAAATGTCAGCTCATGTATTTCAGATGAAAATGTATCAATAATATTCTGTCGGCCTCTTAAAATCTGTCCTTCCGTCGGACCAAGCCAGAGAACATCATCAGCAAGGCAGTCAAAAAATGGCTGGAGATTATTCATGTAGTATTCGGTTATTATATGAATTGATTCATGGATTAATAAATCGGATTTCATGTTGTACCTCATAAATGTTATCACAGAAAAACACAAAAAATATAATTTTATTATACACAATTATTACAATAAAACAAGCTATTTGCAATATAAACAAGTCAAATGAATGTGAAGCATTGAAGTAAAAAGCCGCATTTGATAGTATAAATCTATAAAAGCTGAACCTGTTAAAATACATAAGAACACGGAGGAGGGCGCATATGAATATATTCAGGAAAAAAGCAAGAACAGGAGCGGCAATTCTGTCTGCGGCAGCATTACTGGCAGGCATTTTTGCGGGCGTGCCGAGAGGAGTCACTGTGGCTAATGCGGCGGATACGGCAGATACAGCGGGTACAGGCAGTGCTGTTGTGACAGCGGCAGGCAGCGCAGAGAACGGCAGAGCGGTTCAGAGCTCTGCAAAACTGAGTGCAACGGCATTTGCAACAGTGGATAATCTTATGAATGATTTCACACCGAATGCAGATGGCACGGCAGATAATGTAGCTAAGCTCATATTCGGTAAGGACAGCGATGGCAATGCATTGGAATGGTATGTATTAGGTAAGGATTCAGGCGTAAGCGGAGACAATACCGCTATATTTGCCGCATCACCGATAATAAGTGCGGAAAAATATGAGGACAATGCTTCTGATAACAAGACATATGAGGAAGCATTCGGTCAGTATGCAGCTAATCCGGCAGAGGTATATCCAAACCACTATGGTGCGAGTGATGTCAGGGCAAAGCTGAATAGTATCGCAGGAGATACTAAGTATTTTGTTTATGGGGAACAAAGAGTACTTAACAAGACAACAGTATCGTCTTATGATGCAGACAGCAAGGTAAACTATACAACGTCCAATAAGCTGTATCTGCCGGACGGAACAGATGGAAACAATGGACAGCTTTTGGCTGGAAGCGGTAATGATAAGGTACTCTCTATGAATACTTATTCGGGCAGCGGCAATGCATTCTGGCTCCGTTCACCGGATAATACGGCATCAGGGAATGCATTATACAGTAACACGTCAGGAGATATACAGGGAAAATCAGTCAGTGAAGAAGCAGGAGTGCGTCCTGCGGCTAACCTTGATCTGTCAGAGGTGAAATTTGCTTCCGCAGCAGTAGTTGAGCGCGGCAAAGATACAAGCGGAATAATCACACCGGGCAGTGTAATGACTCCGAGATATAAAGCGAATAACTCCGATGACATTGGATGGGTCACATATAATAATACGGGAAGTATATGTGCCGAGAGAAATAGTTTTATGATCTCACTTGTGGTTCAGGGCAATGACGGCACTAATGACTGGTACTACACTAAAAATGTTTATAATAAAGAGATAGTTACTGCCTCCGAGATAAAGGAAGCGTTGAATCTGTCATCGGATATTGATCTTGACAAATGTAAGATATGGATTGAAACAACATTAACTGATGATTTCACATTAAGCAATGGTATTGGATATGCAAGTGATTTTGCGCAGAAAATTACCGAAGAAGAAATAACCGGTTATATAAGTGTCAGAAATATTGACCAGCCGATACCTGAAAAACAATTTGACAGAACCGGAAATGTCGAATATAAAATCAGCAATAAGGTTGGGCTTAAATCAATAAAATGGTATGAAAGAGATGATATAAATCTGGGAAAAGAAGTAGCAGAGGATGAAGCTGCGGATTATGGAACTTGGTACTATATAGTAATAGAGCTTGCTGCACAATACGGATATATATTTTCTAATGATACATATCCCTCACAGGTTTCTACTAGTGTGAGTGCATCACCTATGAGGGCGGATGTAAGCGATGATCAAAAAACTCTCGTTGTATGTAAGGTATTAAAAACTGCGGATGACCGTCTTATAAGCATAGAGCCTCCACAGCCGATACAGGTTGAAGCAGGAACTGCATATGAAGATATGAATCTGCCGGAAAAAGTCAATATTACTACGAAGTTCAATACAAGAACAACGGCATCCGTTGAGTGGAATACTGAGTATATTAAAAGCGGAAGCTATGACCCTTCAATACTGACGGAACAGACGGTTACGCTTAGGGGAAGGGTAACGGATGTTTATAGTATAAATGTAGATAATGTCTGGGAATATTTAGAGCTTACTATTAATATAAAAGCTGCTGACGCAGCCGAAGCTCCGACAGCAGACATTACACCGGGAACATATACGGAGAATCAGTCAGTAATACTTACTTCTGCAACAGAGGATGCGGTAATCTATTATACTACAGACGGAAGTGAGCCTGCATTGGCAGACGGCGTTCCATCAGGAACAACTAAGCAGTATACAGCACCTATAGCTGTAAAGGGTGAGGCAGGGCAGAGCGTTGAGACAACAATCAAGGCATTTGCAGTAAAGAGCGGAATGAATAACAGTGCGGTAGAGACATTTACATATACGATAGACATTCCTGCACCTGTTAAAAAGTATACATTGACAGTAGTTGACGGCTTAGGAAGCGGTGAATACGAGGAGAATGAGCAGGTAACGATAACGGCAGACGAGTTCTTATACGGAATGCCTTTCTGGGCTTGGACAGGGCTTGAAGGAGTTACTATTGTGTCAGGCAGCGAGATTGATCTGTCAGTGACATTCCTTATGCCGGCGAAGGACATTACTGTATATGCTCATTACGATTATCCGTATATTCCGACAGTCTATACCATAGAAGCATCTGTATCAGGTGCAGGAGGAAGCATATCGCCATCCGATACAACATATGTGGAAGCAGGATGTGACAAGACATTTGTAATCACTCCGGATGAAGGTTTTGAGATTGATAAGCTGTTGGTTGACGGAAAGCAGGTAGATGCGAGTCTGGAATACACGTTCAGGTATGTTGATGATAATCATAGTATTGAGGTAACATTTAAGAAGAAGGGTGGACAGGAACCGACGACGAAGCAGGAACCGACGACGAAGCAGGAACCAACAACAAAGCAGGAGCCGGCAACAAAACAGGAACCGACGACAAATCAGGAATCAACTACGAATCCGGCCTCTACGCAGCTAAGGTATAAGATTCTGGATGGTGCCGACAGCAAGTGGAGTGAGGATACCAACGGCAATCTCATGATAAGAGGTAACGGGGAGTTTTCTAAGTTTACATGTGTAAAGGTTGATGGCAGTATTATTGATGCGTCAAATTACACAGCAAGAGAAGGCTCAACGATAATCACGCTGAAGGCTGAGTATCTTGATACTCTTGCGGAAGGCAGCCACTCATTTGAGCTTGTATGGACAGACGGTTCAGCGTACACAACATTTACAGTTGCCAAAAATGAGGATTCGGATGATAATGATGACAGCAATGATGATAATGACGCAGACGGGGCTGACAACGGAAGCAATACCGGAAACGGCAATGTAACAGGCAATGTCAATAACGGAGCAGGTGCTGGAAACATCAATAACGGAACAGGCACAGCTGACGGAAGCATGGACGCGGGAATTAGTGAGACAAAGGCGGCAGAAGAGAATGCAGCCGCTTCGGCAGATACATCACCAAAGACGGGTGACGCAAGCCATACCGAGTTCTGGATTATGCTTATGGCAGCCGCACTTGCGGGAATTGCTGAGCTTGTCATGCTGGCAAAGAGAAAAGGCAAAGAGGAATAATCAGGGTGTGCGAAGCATACGGAAGAGAATGATTTACCGGACGCACCGGTGGAATAGAGCGTGATGATAAGCGCATATTTACTTGATTTTAATCAATAAAAAGCCTCATCCTGCATCCGATATATGAATTCGGGTGCAGGGTGAGGCTTTTGTTTTACAGGTTAAGTCCGTCAATCCAGCGCTTGAACTTAGCTTCGTTAAAGCCGTTAACAAGTTTGGCAGGTTTCCAGTTAACTGTTGCAGGACAGAGCTTGTGAAGTACTTCGTCCATTTTGCCTGTGCCGCTTCCGCCTGATGTGCAGAAAGGAATGACTGTCTTTCCTGAGAAGTCATAGCTTTCAAGAAATGTATTAATTATTGTAGGCGCAACATACCACCAGATTGGGTAGCCTACGAATACAGTATCGTACTGCTCCATATTATCTACATGGCTTGAAATTGCAGGGCGTGAGCTCTGGTCAGCCATCTCCACAGAGCTTCGGCTCTGCTTATCCATCCAATTAAGGTCTGCCTTTGTATAAGGAGTCTCAGGCACAATCTCAAATAAATCAGCACCGGATGCGCTTGCAAGAGCCTTGGCTGCTTTGGCGGTTACTCCGCTTGCAGAAAAATATGCAACTAAAATCTTACTCATATCCATTTGCCTCCTGATTTTAAATTTTACTATATATAGAATAGCACTTGGAGTGCGCTCAAGGTCAATAAAAATGTGGAAAAAATTACCACTTGGGAAGAAAAACGACCACTTGCGCAAAGTGTATTGTAAAAAAATGTAAGTTAGTATATGGTGTGGTGTGTTGGGATGCCTGAAAAACAGGCGGGAAAGGAGAGTACAATGAGATTAAATAAGGTATAATACAAAGAAATCGACGATAGAGTTAATGGATTGAGGTGATACAAGCATATTATGAAAAAACAACGAATATTAAAAGTGTTGATTATTATAATTGTCTTACTTCTTATGTTTGTGTATTGGCTAATGTATTGGAAAATAGGATTTACGGCAGCAGAACAGTATTATAAAAAGAAGTCTGGGCAAATAGTCACGCTGTCAATAATAAAAGACGATTATTTTCCAAGTTTAGTAGACTATGATAAGCTGTCAAGGGTGTATAAGCGTTCAATCAGTGAAGATGAACTGAATGAAGCTAATACGGATGCCAAACGGCTTGCACTTTACAGAAAAGTGCAAAGCCTGACTAAAAAACCTGAAAAGCATTCATATCTGTCTAATGCTAGTTTTCGACAGGGGAATTATCATGAGACATTAGAGGTGGATGGCGTTAAATATGATGTAAAACATGTTTTAAGCATAGAAGTAA
>ENA-ORMS01001912-ORMS01001912.1-human-gut-metagenome-genome-assembly--contig:-NODE-1912-length-15780-cov-4.121399_pt1 | contig 15780 bp, 21 predicted proteins | sample MGYA00242104_ERZ508997 | MGnify/ENA primary metagenome ERZ508997 (study PRJEB26280, sample SAMEA2338704) | human gut metagenome | biome: human gut; feature: human-associated habitat; material: faeces... | reverse complement strand
CAGCTTTTTATCTGAGATCGGATCAGAGTCTTGACTTAAGGCTGGCAGTCATTTCTTCATAGCCGGGCTTACCGAGAAGAGCAAACATATTTTTCTTGTACGCTTCAACGCCGGGCTGGTTGAAGGGATTTACACCGAGCAGGTAACCGGAAACGGCGCATGCCTTTTCGAAGAAATATACGAGATAGCCGAAATCGTATGCGCTTCTGGAATCAAGCTCGAGCACGATATTCGGAACGCCGCCGTCGGTATGCGCGAGCACCGTGCCGAGAAAAGCCTTCTGATTTACGGTATTTACGGATTTGCCCGCGAGGAAGCCGAGCCCGTCGGCATCGTCCTTGTCGGAGGGAACGACGAAGCCGTCCTCATTATTGATATTGATGACCGTTTCAAACATCACTCTCTCGCCATCCTGAATGAACTGACCGATGGAGTGCAGGTCTGTGGAATATGTCGCGGAGGAGGGATAAATGCCCTTGCCGTCCTTGCCCTCGCTCTCGCCGAAGAGCTGCTTCCACCATTCGCAGGTCATAGTGAGTGCGGGGTCGTTCACCGCAAGAATTTCAACGCTCTTTGCGCCTCTGTATTTGCTTCCGCGATAGAGCAGATTGCGCACTGCGGCATATTTGAGGCAGTCGTTGGTTTCAAAGTCCTCACCTGCAAAATCGGCATAAGCCTTTGCCGCACCGGCAAGCATCTCATCTATATCCGCGCCCGAAACGGCAATGGGAAGCAGACCTACCGCACTGAGCACGGAATATCTGCCGCCGATATCGTCGTCTACAACAAAGCTGTCATAGCCGAATTCGTTTACCTGAGAGCGGAGCGCGCCCTTTGCCTTATCCGTGGTAACAAAAATTCTGTCCTTGATTGCGTCCTCGCCGTATTTCTTTATGAGCAGGTCGCGGAATATGCGGAAAGCTATCGCAGGCTCTGTCGTCGTGCCGGATTTTGATATTACATTTATGCAGATATCTTTTTCTTCGCATATTGAAAGTATATCCTGAAGATGCGCGGAAGATATGTCATTTCCGACGAAATAAATATCGGGCGTATCCTTTTTCTTGTTATTGTAAAAGGCGCCGTGAACAAACTCTATAGCGGCGCGTGCTCCGAGATAGGAGCCGCCGATACCGATGACTATAAGGACATCGCAGGAGCTTTTTATCTTCTCCGCCGCAGCCTTTATGTGCTCGATATTCGCCTTGTCATAAGTAACGGGGAGGTCAAGCCAGCCGAGAAAATCGTTTCCCGCTCCCGTGCGCCCTGTAAGCGTTTCAGCCGCGCGGATCGTCTCCTCCTTGATGGAGCCGAGCTCGTTTGTTCCGAGCAGTCCTCCGAGATACTTGTCTGAAAATCTGATTGCCATTTTTATTACCTCTTTCTGAAAAAATTTCATTTTACTTTCAAATCGTTATTCCCGTGCCGTCATGCGCTTCGTCCGTGCGCCCGCATGAGGCGCGCTCGTCCGAGCGGCAAAGATGAGCCGAGAGGCACTTTCTTTTCGTCGCGCCGCGCCTGTCCACCGTAGACATGACAAAAACATTGTCGTCTATATTCGGGCAGTAGTGCGCGGTAAGCTCCGCTTTCCTTTTTTCCGACATATTTCCTCCGAAAAAGTTTTTTCTTAATCTTCCGCAAAAGCGCGGCGTTTATTCCTTTTTCGGCGTTAAGAATCATGCTTCGTCGCCTTTTTCTCCGTCGTCGTCTTTATAGTGCTTTATGCGCGACTCGCAAAAGCCGTCCACGCCCGCTCTCTGCATAGCACCGAATATCCTGTGGCGCAGTCCCTTGTTTTCCTTTTCCAGACCGAGCAGGAGCTGCTTCATTTCCTCGCGCTCCGTGTGCTTGTTTGCGGGGCATGAGCTTTCCACCACAGGCAGATCGGCGTGCAGAGCGAAATATTTTATATCCTTTTCCTGCGCGTATACGAGCGGACGGATAACCGTGATATCACTGCGGTCAAGATATGTGACGGGCGCAAAGCACCCTATTCTTCCCTCATAGAAAAGATTGAGCATAAAAGTCTGCACCGCATCGTCGAAATGATGACCGAGCGCCACCTTGTTGCAGCCGAAAGATTTTGCCGCATCGTTGAGCATGCCGCGGCGAAGCTTGGCGCAGAGCGAGCAGGGGTTATTCTCTTTTCTTATATCAAAAACTATCTTCGCTATATTGGACGGCACAACGCGATATTCCACATGAATCCTGCGGCAAAGCTCTTCCACCTCGGAATAATCCGTCGGCTTGCGTCCCCCGCCGAGGTCGTCAAATTTCATATCTATCGTTATTGCCATCAGTTCGAATTTTTTCGGATAAAAGCGGCGTAGCTCCGCCATAGTCCAAAGGAGTGAAAGCGAATCCTTGCCCGCAGAAACACCGACGGCTATCTTATCGCCCTCTTCTATCATTGAGTAATCGTCAGCCGCGCGCCGCGCATAGCTGAGCAGTCTTTTCAAGCCCTTCAAAACAAATCCCCATTATAATTACATTTTCAATATATAATAACAGAAAATCCTTGCTTTTTCAATAGGATTTTTCAAAAATCTTCTTATATTTTTTCTCCGGTTTGCGGCTTTCACACAAGTGATTGCATGAACGTCGCAAAATATTGACATATTGCGACATTTGTGATAATATTATTGATGATATATCAGATATAGCTTATTTTAAAGTAAGAGGTGATAAACGGCATGAAAAAAATTGCTCTGCGCATATTTGCCATAATCTTTGCGGCAACCTTTGCAGCCATGCTCCTCCCTGCCTCTCTCTGCGCGAAAAATATCCCCTCATGTGAAGAAATCCTCGGCATCGCGAAGGGTATCATCGAATATGAAAAATCCGCAAACGGTTCGCGCGATTTTCTGCTCGACGATAAACTCATCGCCGAAGCGGGCACACTCACGGCGACGGACTGGTATGCCTTTGCCATGGCAAGGCTGGGACTTGATTTCGACCGCATCGCATATATTGCGACAGCTGAGGAAAATGTCGCCGCGAGGTATCGCGAAAGCGGCGCACTTGACCCCTCCCGTGCGACGGAATGGCATCGCATCAGCCTCTGTCTGCTCGCCTGCGGCGGAGACCCTGCGGCAATAGTCACGGAAGAGGGCAACATCAATCTCATTTCCGACGGAGTATACAACAGAGGGAATACCGCTCCGCTCGGCAGACAAGGAATAAACGGACTTATCTGGGGGCTTCTCGCACTGGACAGCATCGGTTATGATGTGCCGGAAGGCTCACATGATACGCGTGAGAGTATCATCTCGGGCATTCTGTCGGAGGAGCTTCCGAATGGCGGCTTCTGCTTTTTGGGCGACGAAGCCGATGCCGATATCACTGCCATGGCGTTGACGGCGCTTGCTCCTTATTACAATGACGAAACGCGCTATAATGTCACCGTGTCGGGAGAGGTGCGCAGCGTCGCCGTGCACGAGGCTGTCGACCGCGCCGTCGCTCTTCTCTCGGAAATGCAATGCGAAACGGGCGATTTCATGTCATTCGGCGCATTCGGCGAGCGCAATTGCGAGAGCACCTGTCAGGTTGCGATAGCTCTGTGTGCGCTCGGCATAAATCCTTTTTCCGACCCTCGCTTCGTAAAAAACGGAAATTCCGTATGGGACGGCATCATACGCTATCGCGGCGATGACGGCGGCTTCAGCCATGCAGGGGATATCGCTGCCGAAGATCTGGGCAGCGGCGGGCTTTTCGTTGGGGGCCAGCTTCAAAAGGCCCCGGCTTTTCTTGTCCTGATAGCACAGAGCCTTGGCGCTGACCAGTTCCGTGCAGCTCATGCCGGCGCCCAGCTCACGGCAGATCTGGCGAAAGGCCATGTCGGTGACGCCGGCCATAGGCGCCAGATACAGCTGGGAGTTGATCTCTACGTTTCCGATGTGCATGAAAGACTCCTTTGCGTGTACTGCGTTTCTGCCGGCTATTTTACCACAAAAAATTTCTGTTGACAATCCGAATTAACTGTGTATACTGTTCATATACAGTTTGCACAAGGAGGCCTCTTATGCAGCTATACATCGACAACCGCAGCGGCGCGCCCATCTACGACCAGATCTACAGCCAGATCAAGGACGCCATCCTGTCCGGACAGGTGGCCGAGGGCGAGGCGCTGCCCAGCATACGGGCGCTGGCCAAGGATCTGCGCATCAGCGTCATCACCACCAAGCGCGCCTATGACGAACTGGAAAACGAGGGATTTATCTACACCCTGCCCGGCAAGGGCTGCTTCGTGGCGGAGCGCAGCACGGAGCTGCTGCGGGAGGAAAATCTCAGGAAAATAGAGAGCCACATGCAGGAGATACGGCGGCTGGCCAACGCCTGCCGCCTGACGGAGCAGGAGCTGGACGACATGTGGCGCTTGCAGAAGGAGGAAGCAGAATGAACGCATTGGAGATACGCGGCCTGACGAAGCGGCGGGGCGATTTTGCCTTGCAGGGGCTTGACCTGACGCTGCCCGCCGGCTGCATCATGGGACTGATCGGCGAGAACGGTGCAGGCAAGTCCACCACCATACGGCTGATCCTGAACGCTCTCAGCCGGGACGGGGGCACCGTCGCCGTTTACGGCAAGGACAACCGGGCGCTGACCCCGTTGGAGCGGGAGGACATCGGCGTGGTGCTGGACGAGGTGGGACTGCCGGAGTACATGAACGCAGCGCAGATCGGGCGGATGCTGGCGGGCATCTTCAGGCGCTGGCAGCCGGAGGTGTACAGAGACTATCTGCGGCGGCTGGCGCTGCCGGAGGATAAGCCCTTCAGGGACTTTTCACGGGGCATGAAGATGAAGCTGGGGCTGGCGGCGGCGCTGAGCCATCAGCCGAAGCTGCTGCTGCTGGACGAGGCCACCAGCGGCCTTGACCCGGTGGTGCGGGACGAGATACTGACCATCTTCGCGGACTTCACCCGGGACGAGGAGCACGCCGTGCTGATCTCCAGCCACATCGTCAGCGATCTGGAGAAGATCTGCGACTACATTGCGTTCCTGCACAAGGGGCAGCTGCTGCTGTGCGAGGAGAAGGATCGGCTGACGGAGGAATACGGCATCCTGCGGGGCGGTGCAGAGGACATTGACCCGGCGGCGGTGTGCGGGCGGCACACCACGCCCTACGGCACGGAGTATCTGGTGCGGCGTGATGCGGTGCCTGCCGGCATGGCGCTGGGACAGGTGAATATTGAGGATCTGTTCGTGTTCATGGCAAAGGAGGTGTGAGATGAAGGGATTGTTTTATAAGGAGGCGCGGAGTCTGTGGCACTTCGGCAAGACGTATCTGCTGATGCTGGTGATTTTTCTGGGGCTCGCCCTGTACCAGTCCACGGACAGCAGCGGTGGCGCGGTGTGGATGCTGTATCCCATATTCTTCGCCGGGACGCTGCCGGCGTCGCTGATCGGCGACGATGAAAAGAGCGGCTGGCTGACCTACTGCGATATTCTGCCCGTGACCCGGCGGCAGATCGTGACGGTCAAGTACATCACCTGCCTTGTCACGGCGGCGGCAGTCTGCCTGCTGGCGGTGCCGGTGGTGCTGCTGCGGCACGATACCGTGGCGGCCATGCCGTTTCTGGCGATGATGGCTCCGGTGGGACTGATCGTCCCCTCGGTCATGCTGCCCACCACCTACAAGCTGGGCGCCACCAAGGGGCGCGTGGTGTATATCGTCATGCTGATGGTCATGGCGGGGGTCTGTGTACTGCTGGTAAAACTGTCCAAGGAGTCCGGCGCGCCGGCCACGCTGTCTCCGCTGGCGACTACGGCCATCTCGCTGGCGGTGTTCATCGGCAGCTGGGCGCTGTCCGTGAAGTGGTTCGAAGGGCGGGAGCTGTGAGAAAAGCCGGGCGGCAGACCTGCCTGCCGCCCGGCACCGAAATTTTTGCAAGAAAATCGGGAAATGGGTGTTGACATTTGCCACCGCACTTGCTATAATAAGCAAGCTTGAGTTCGCGAGAGCGCGGTAAGGCCAAGTAGTTCAGTTGGTTAGAACGCCAGCCTGTCACGCTGGAGGTCGAGGGTTCGAGCCCCTTCTTGGTCGCCATATATGCTGCTGTAGCTCAGTAGGTAGAGCGCATCCTTGGTAAGGATGAGGTCGGCGGTTCGAATCCGCCCAGCAGCTCCAACATTTTCCGCCTAAATCGTAAGGTTTGGGCGGATTTTGTTATGTTTTTGCAACTTTTCGCGTGTTTTTGCAACCTCGAAAAACGGCCTCGTTACCAAAAAACGGCGTTTTACCAACTAACCGACCAACTTTTTGGCAAATGGAAAGCCCGCTATCCCTTGCGGCACAAGGGGTTGCGGGTTTTTACCTTTCCAACTTTCTATCAACTGGCGGTGTATATCCGCTGGATTGCTGCGGCTGCTTGTTCTGAGGTTTTGCGTCCCTTGACGTAATATTTCAGCGTCATGGCAGGAGTCGTATGTCCGGCTTCCGCTTGCGCTAATTTTATGTCTCCCGTTTGCTCATACAAATCGGTGAGGACAGTTGTACGGAAGCGAATAGGGGTTATATTTTCTTCAAATTTCAAGTCCTTTTTTATGCGGTTACACATCCGCCGTACCTGCGTGTAGGAAAGCGGCTTATCACCGCCGAACAAAAAGCGTCCGCCATCCATGCAGAGATACGGCAGTGCAGCGGCGGACAGGGCAATGGTGCGTTTGCTGCCGCCCGTTTTCGTGTCCTTGATTTCCGGCTGGTTGCGGTTGGGGTGTGTAACGGCTCGTCGGACGTGGATTTCCATGCGGTCAATATCAATATCCTCTGGTTGAAGTCCTAACACTTCTTCAAGCCGGAGCGGGTGCATGGCCTGTATTGCCAAGTACATTCGGTCAATCGGATTTTCAATCTCGGGAATGTGCTGCACAAGATAGCGCATTTGCTCCACGCTATACGGCGGCGTTTCCTTGCTGGCCACACCCTTGATTTTTATACGCTTGGATTTTAAGGGGTTTTTCAGCAGCAAGCCATCCTCAACGGCTGCGTCAAGGATTTGGTTCAGCACGATTTTCGCCTTGTCCTTGGTCGCCTTTGCTCCTGACATATGATTGAATAGCCGCTGCACATCATCGGGGGTTATTTCCTCGACGTCCATCCCGTCAAAGGCGGGAATCAGGTACAGCCTGATTTGCCGTTCGTAGGTAGTCGCCGTGACCGTTTCTATATTGGGCTTGGAATAGGTATGAAACCAGTTCCACGCATAGTCACCAAACGGATGCCTACCCGCGCTTTGCGGCGTACTGAGCAGCTTTGCTACCTTGTCAGCGAACTCCTGCATGGAGCTTGCGGTGATCCATCGTTTTTCTCCCGCTATCATAACGGGCTGATTTATTTTCGTTTTTGCCATCTCCGTATCACTTTCCGAGGATGGCGTGCAATCCGACTCTATGCGATTGTCAAGGTGCGGAAGCGTGGCCTGACATGGGCTTACTTCGTTGTTTTTATCATAGCACTCCTTGACGCTCTTTTCAATATAGGAAAGAAGCTGCGGGAGAAACGCTGCGGGGTCGCTGCTGATTGCGCCGCTGATTCTTTTCAAGTCCTCTGGGGATGGCATGGGGCATCACCTCCTTTCGCGGTAAATTTGTGAGCGGGTTATTTATCGGCGGTATTCAGAACAAGGTACCCATTGATGGCGTTCATGTGCCGATAGAACGCCGACCAGTCATCATCCGTCTTGATAGCGGCAAGATTTACCTTGATGAACTCCGTCAAAATGGACGGGGCTTTTTTCTTGTGGACAAGGCCGATTGCACGGGGGAACAATTCGGCAGCCGCCGTCTTTCGAGCCTCAAACGGGAGCGTGGACTTCTTTGCCCGCTTTAGATCACGCAGCATAGCCGCGAACTCTGCGGGCTTCATCTCGTTTAGACTGGCAGCGATATTACGGGCGTATTCGTCCACGAACTCCGGGCGAAGATATTTCGCGCCCTTTTCGGTGGTGGCATGGTAGCCGCCTACGAGATAGTTTTTCGGCAGCGTGGCCGGGGCGGGGGTGTCTGTGGTGGTATCTGCGGTAATAGCGTCTACGGCGGGGGTCTGCTCGGTGGCAGACGTAGTGTTTTCAGTGTCTTTAATCATGGTTAAATTCCTCCTTTTGAATAACTACGGCGACATAGCCGTTGACATTTTTAACATCGAAAAAAAGCTGACTGTCAATAGGGCCACGGTACATTTCAGCAGGTTGTATCACGCATTTTTCCCTGCCAACGATCATAGGGATAACCTGATCGAGACGCAACTGCTGAAATACGTCATCGCCAAATTTGGCTTTTAAGGTTTGATCGGCGGTTTTTAAAATCAGACAAAGCATATTTTTTTCCTTTCGAAAACATGATTTTGAATGGATTACGGTAATATCTTATCAAAGATTCTCAGCAACTTCGTTTATGATATGGCAGGGAATATTGCTGCTTTAGCAACCTCATTGTGGCATTTTCAAAGCAGCAGAACCTTCGTCAGAAGGTGCGGGGGCAGCGCTCTGATTTTCCAGAGCAAGATCAATCGCATATTTCATTTGTTTGTTCCTCCTTTACTGACGATTTTGAGATCGCCGGATGCGTCCAGCGTAATCGTCACTTCCTCGTCGATAGCGCCGTCATAATATTCCGGTACGCAGACTAGGACATGGTTCGTGCCTGTCACCATAATCTCAAGGCGCTGATAGGTGTATTCTTCCAGCACCTCAGAATCAATGTGCACTAGATAGGCATAAGAGCGGCCAGCGTTGGGAATTCCAATTTCATAAACCAAATTTTCAAACATTTTTCTTTCCTCCTTTTTTTGTGGGAAGGGTTGCGCCTCTGTGTGATGTTTAAATTATACAGATGGGCTAATGTGGTGTCGTTTGCGTAATGGCAAACTTTGTTGTCATTTGAGCAACATTGCAGGTGCACTTTCAAAGCGGCAATTCTTCCTGCTTCGATTCTTCGATTTCTTTGACCCAATCGGGGACGGGCGGAAAAACATAGTCCATGGCATTGCCGTGTTCAATCGTACTGCCGTCTGCCTTGTATTCGACCACATGATGAATACGGCGGAGAAATGCCCGCCAGGTGGCCGGTTCATTCTCCTGCACATTTCGATATTGCTCAGAGAGGTCTATATTTGATATGAGATAAACCGTGGTGTAACAGGCTTGCCGGTTGGCGTATCTTGCCGGGAGTGCCAGGGGGTAGCCGTCAAGATAGTCAAGCATATCTCCGACCATTAGAGAACTTCGGAACTCGTCAAACAGCAAAACGGGCTCCTGTGCGTAGCGGTCGAAAGGATGGTTATAGTCCGTCACGCGGTAAACATCTGTATAGCCGTACAGTTCCATCACTCCGCGCGTCTTGCCTGATGCAGTAGGGCCGAAAATGTACGTTACATCAAGCTTGCGAAATGTGTTGCGGTATCGGGACTCCAAAATATCTTGGCGAATTTTATCCATCCGGGAAATCTGAGCCGCATAGTCCGGGTTCGCGGACATGATCTCCGCGTTGCTCATGCCGTCCGCAATCATCTCATATACAGCGCCAACATCGGTGCGGTAGCCCTGCCCCGGTTCATCCGGCAGCTCGCCCCATTCCTCAAAAGTGCCGGGGACGCTGGTATCAGACTTGGCATCATTGGCCCACTTGCCGGACTTCTGAACATACGACTTGTTTTCGGCAGCAGAACCATGCGCCTGTTCGATGTGAGCGTCAGGGAACAGCTTTTTTATGCGACTGAACCGGGCGGGGGAGCGCATTTGTATAAAAATGTGCGTGTGTGGGGTCTGTGCCTCAAGGCCAATTTCATCGGCCATGCACCAATAGATAGCGGATTTCAACTGGGCCAGTTTGACCTTGAGTGCGTCGTGGTCTAATTGCTTGTTCCGCGGGTTGTTTATCGTTAGCTGAAATTTCCGAGACTGTGTGTCGGCCATGTTTTATCACCTCCTGTCTGCCGTTATGGTACGCCCAATAGCGGCTCAATTCGATTTCCGTGCGGCAAGGTTTCTTGCCATTTCAGCAACACAGGTTTTTGCTACAAAACTACAAAAGTGTCCGAAAGGTAATACTAACTTTCGAACACACCGGGCTTTAGCACCGCAGGGGAAACGAACACGCCCACAACACAAAAGGCCGCAGCCGCCGCTTCGCTCGTCGCTCCGCTTTGGCTTGCTGGCCTTTTTGTGTCGGTATCGGCATGAAAGCCGATACCCTATTACGGTGGGTGTTTGGCGGTGCTGTTACTGGTAGATTGACAGATACAAGTGCTGTCCGCCACAATGATTGCAAGGATATACTACACAGTCGTAAAAACCAAATTTTACGGCGGTAGGACAACTGTTATGTTCATTTAAGTAAGCATCAAAGTCGATTTTCAAGGATTCAATGTCTGTATCAAACGGGACGCACGCCGATACCGTCCAAACACGATGGTAGCCAAAGTCCCTGATTTCGCAGCCGTCCGATGGCTCAAAGCCACACATCAGCAAAAACAGCGTCAGTATACGGGCGGCAATCTCATTGACAAAAAACTCATTCATATAGCGAACGCCTCCGGCTGAATAGGAATATACCGATCAACGCCGTGGACTTCAACGCGAACGCAGTTACGACCCGCATTGAACACGGACACACCACCGCGGAAGAAATACCCCCCACGAAGATAATCGGGTAGCCGTCCCCCAAAAGCAGCCTCCAAATCGGCAAACTGTTTTTGTACGTCTTTTGGCCTAATGGCCCCTCGTTTCAATAAGCCGCTTGCACCCAAGGGGATTTCGTATGCAAATGTTATCCGCCCGTTGGCCAAGCTAACCCGCTCGATTGCCCGTTGACAAAAGATTGCTTTGGGTTCAGACGGCGGCATCAAATTGCCGCTTGATCCGATGGCCTGCGCGCAGCACCAAACAATTTCCGAGAAATTTGCATAGTCAGCGGCGTAATTAAAATACAAGGCCTTGTGCTCCTGAAACTCATGGAGAGCCGTCTTTTCAGCCCAAGGGCCAAATCCGTATTCCTTGCAGACGGCATAATATGACCAAACGCACATACCGACAAAACCGAGAATAAGACACATCAAAATTAAAAGTTTCATTTCAGCTACACTCCTCTAAAAAGATTTCTATATTTTCCCGATGAACCTCCACGGCACAGACGGAAAGCCCATCCGGGAGCAATAGATTAAAAGTATGCTTGATTTTTCCCCCGTCGATAGAAACGGGATTTTTAGGCCGAGGCCCACGGTGCTTATATTCATACCCCCACAATGCCAGTGAAACACGCCAGCTACCGTCTTGCATCAGCACAGGGCGGATTTCCCGCGCCGGGTATTTGATATATGCGATGGGCTTTAAAGCCGGGGGGCGGGGGGCGTGGTTTACCACAACCCCCACGGCCACGGCAAGCTGCTGCCCGTCCATTAAAGATCGAGGTCGTCGCTACCAGCATCAGCAATCAGACGGATGGTGCTGACCTTTCCATACTTGTTATACAGCACCTCAACCTCCATCCCGACGACAGGAACAAAAGACAGATCGTTCAGCTTATTCTTGGAGAGAAAAATACGGTCTCCCATGCAGCCCTCTCCGCGCTGGGGCGGGATTTTATCGGCGATGAAAATGCTCGTGCCCTCGATGGTGTCGCCCTCCTTGGTGGTAAAGCTCTTGCGCTCAAAACCGATGATTTTAGACATACAGTCCTCCTTACTGAAGTAAAATTTTTGCAGTCGTCATGGGCCTTTGATGACGTACTTGCGCTTTCGAAAGCCGGGACAGAGGAGGGAGACCCCGGAGAGCCTGTCCCCCTGTTCCTGATATAATCGTACCATGTATGCCGCGCTTATACCCGTCTCTCAGAGCATCAAGTCTTGCTCTCCGAGCAGCTTTTGATGCGTTCGGCGAGGTGAAGAATGACCTCCTGTTCGGCTTTGGTCAGCGAGGGGGTTTCCGATTTCTCGCCAATGAGGATTTCGTCCAGCGGCGCTTTAAAGCGGATCGCCATCAGCAAAATTACCTGAAAGGGGAGGTTTTGATCACCTTTCAAAATTTTTGTCACAGCGGCGGGATTTGAGATATAAGGAGAAAACTCCCGATATGCACGGGCATTCGTCCATCCCTGTACGGCAAGAAACTGTTCAAACGCGGCCCTCATGCGGTCGTAAACGGCTTCAACTCGCTCAATGATAGCTTGGTCGGTCTGCTGTGCGTCGAGATTATCGTTGCGCCTGCCGTGGCCCGACAGGGTTTCATTTTCGCGTCCTCCGTTGGCGGAAGTCTTCCACCGTACAACGGATTGATTTGAGCTTTGCATTAAAAAGCACCGTCCTTTTCTGAAAGATGCTCTTTAATATCGGAATGATGTTAGAAAAGACGCCGCGGTTTTGCGGCAATGTATCTCGCAGGACGGCAATGATGTCGCGGGCCGGGGGAATGATTGCGCGATTTTCGTAAAAAACGCGGATTTGATATATGAAAAGAAGCCGCTTTTCACGGCGTATTGCCGTATTTTCTGCAAATTTGTCAAATTCGCAGGGTGAATAGCACGTTATTTTGGCGATGTGCATAATAACGTGGCGTAAAAAGCACAAAAAAAGACCGGGGGCGTTTTGCCCTCGGTCTTGGGGATTGAAAATGCACTTTCAAAACGGTATTGGGAAAAAGTGTGGTTATTTCAGAAAATCAAACGGCGACGAGCGACGGGGAAGCGGGGATGTGCCAACTAATATAATAATGAAGAAAATAGCAGCCCACTTGAAATGTGAGCTGCTATCTTTTAAGTTTAATTGTATTTAACCTACAATTTCATAGGATGGTGTTTCATATTCCTGCTCAGGCCCTCTGTCACCAAAGCCATTGTCTACTACACCGCGCTCAACAACTGCTCCCTCATAAACGTTCTTAGAGTCTTTGTCAATCAAAGATGGATCATCGTTTCCATCAAATGGCTCTTCTGTATTTTCATCAGGAATGCCTTTAATCTCTTCTTGCTCAGGTGCTTTAGTCTCTCCGGTCTGAGTATTGTCTGGAAGGAAAGCCTCTCTCCATGCAACGTACTGTTCAAAGCCATCGGCAGGCAATACTTTTCCATCATATTTAGGTCTCGCCACTTCGTCCTCCACAAGTGAATAGACGTTAGCGTCTACTTGTGTACCAATGTCCTTGGCGGGTAGCTTCAAAAAGAGGTCTCTATACATATCATCAGGGAGATTTGCTTTTGCATATCTCTCTGCGTCGTACATTCTCTTGAATAGTTCGTGCAGTTCTTCCTGAGTCAATTCCACTGGCTCTTGCTTTTCTTCTTCCGTCACAACGGGGGTCAATTCCTCCTGTTCCGTGGTGTCCTGCGGTTCTGTGTCCTCGACGGGTTCTTTTTTCCCGCAGCCAAACAGAGAGAATACCAGCAGCACAGCAAATATAAGGGTCAATATCTTCTTGCTTTTCATACTCAACGCTCCTAATAGTATGGGGAATATTCCGCATAATAGTACAATAGTATTTTATGGGATAATAGGTAAAAAGTCAAGGAGTTACGCCCATGATTTCCTTTGCCCCATTAAGGAAAATACTATCAGAGAGAAAAATAAGCACCTATTATCTGCGGAACAAATGCGGTGTGCATAATCTCGATAGCAAAACGATACAACGGCTAATGAATGATGAGTCTGTCTCAACATATACCATTGATGCGCTATGTAATATTTTGGGCTGCAACTTCACCGACATTATGGAGTTTCACCCGGATGAAATAAATGACGAGGACACCGAGCAGGGCTGATTTATCAGCTCTGTTTTTTTGTGGAGACGAGTAACACGACGGGTACTGTCCCGTCAAGGTCTACACAAATTTTTGTTTCAAAATTTTGTTTGCGCGTGGCCTACGGCCAACCTTGACCGCGCCTGTCCCCTGTCGTGTGTGGCGAAATCAAGCAAAGCAAGCAAGCAGCTTTGCTGACACAACACTACACACGATGGAGGAACGCACCATGAAAGAGACTACCAAAATGAGCCGAGCCGTCAGCCAGTTAGAGCATATCTATAACAGTCTAAACACGGACTTCTTTTCTGCGGAGTTGCCCGTGCCTATCATCACCGTGCAGAGCAAGCCGGGAACATACGGCCATTGCACCACGGCCAAGGTTTGGCAGCGTAAAAATGGCGGTGCGTATGAGCTGAATATTGCCGCCGAGGTTTTGAACTACCCCATTGAAGAAACGCTGGACACGATGCTGCATGAGATGGTACATCTCTACTGCCGGGAGAACGGTATTAAAGAGGTGAGCCGGGGCGGGAAGTATCACAACGGCAGATTTAAGGCGATAGCCGAAGCCCACGGGCTGACCTGTGTTCCCTGCGGTCAATACGGGTGGAACACCACGCCAGGAGAAAACCTCGTTGAATATGCACTTTCAAAAGGATGGAATGAAATCCGCATCGGACGAAGCAGCGTTGTTCCGGGCGTTCGTGTAGGGGCTGCGGGAACGAGCCACGCGGGGGCTGCGAACGCTGGCGGTGAACGCAGACCCAGCAGCACAAGAAAGCTGATATGTCCGTGCTGCGGCAACAGCGTGAGGGCAACAAAAAGCGTGCGTATCATGTGTATGGACTGTATGCAGCAGATGAATGAAGTCTGATCGCGGCGGGTAAGACCCCCGAAAGGGGGTCTTGCTTCTGCCAACGGAAAAACGTATACTAAAGCAGGGAGGGACAGACGATGAAAAAATATTTTGTGTATAAGGTGGCGGTGCTGTTGCTCTGCACCGCGTTATTGACTGGCTGCGGCCAAAAGGACAAGGATGCTTTGCCGGAGGATTTTCCGATGGATTTTGTATTCAGCAGCGGCGTAGGCGCGTGGGCGACCTCTATGACGCTGGAACAGGACGGGGCATTTTCAGGGGCGTATTACGACGCTGATATGGGTGTCTGTGACGAAGATTATCCGAACGGAACGGTTTATATCTGCGATTTTTCGGGGCGGTTTTCGGATATTCAAAAAGTAGACGAGTATAGCTATTCTCTGACGCTGGCGGAGCTGGACAGCGATTATGAAGCCGGAAAAGAGTGGATAGAAAACGGGGCAAAAAATATATCCTCCGAGCCGTATGGCATGGAGGACGGGGACGAATTTATCTTATATCTGCCGGACACGCCGATAGATGGATTAGACGAGATTTTTTTAAGCTGGTGGCCGGGACGCTATGCGTTGGAGGGTCAGCCGGAAACGCTGGAAATGTACGGGCTATATAACGTCAAAATGGGATACGGTTTTTTTGAGTAGTTTTGAAAGTGTAGTTTCAAAGTTGGAAAAACGCAGCAAAAATAGAGCGTCAAAAAAGTTCGTTTTTAATACCCGAGCAACCGCAAAAGAGCGGATTACACGCATTTCCTCTAATAACTATAATTTTTTGATATTTTTGTCATTCGCCTTTGGTAAGGATGAGGTCGGCGGTTCGAATCCGCCCAGCAGCTCCAAAACGGAAACCACCCGGCAGGGTGGTTTTTTGTTTTGGCAAGCTGCGTTGCGGAGTCGAAGTTTATCCCCGTAGGGGGAAATCCGCCCAGCAGCTCCAACATTTTCCGCCTAAATCGAAAGATTTGGGCGGATTTTGCTATTCCCGTCCGGCAGGAAAAAGTTGCGGCGGGCGGCGTTTTATGCTATATATTAAAGTGTGTCTGCGGATACAGCCTGAAGAAAGCGAGGGCCTTGCCTCTTGAAAGGAACCACCAAGCATCTGCTGCCGACGGTCTTCGTATGTACGGTAATCGCCATAGCCTATGCCTGCCGGATGCTGGCAAAATTTGACATCGGCGG
>ENA-ORMS01001910-ORMS01001910.1-human-gut-metagenome-genome-assembly--contig:-NODE-1910-length-15786-cov-8.320132_pt1 | contig 15786 bp, 17 predicted proteins | sample MGYA00242104_ERZ508997 | MGnify/ENA primary metagenome ERZ508997 (study PRJEB26280, sample SAMEA2338704) | human gut metagenome | biome: human gut; feature: human-associated habitat; material: faeces... | reverse complement strand
AGCACAGCGGACTCTGACTCCGTATGTGAGGGTTCGAATCCTTCTCCCGCTGCCAAAGGAAACCGTCGAAAGTGTATTGCTTTCGGCGGTTTTTCTTGTTTTTGTCAGCTTTTAGGTGACGAAAAGTTGAATATAATTTTGGATAAAACCATTCTACCCCTAAGTTTACCCCAATCACGCCCGGAACTTTATTTCGTTAAAGTTCAAATGGCATAAAAACTCCGCCGATCTACATCGACCGACGGAGTTCTTTTTATGCACGCTCCAGCTTCTCAAAATACCCTTGCATACGGGCTGCGCTGGCCTCTTTCATGCGCTCTGAAACATGACCGTACACATCCAGCGTAAATGCCGCCGTTGCGTGGCCCAGATTTTCTTGCACGGTTTTCACATCATCGCCATTCTGGAGGGAAAGGACAGCGAAGGTATGACGCAGATCGTGAACGCGGGCATTGGGGGCGCCTGCTGCTCTTGCAATCTTTTTGTGATGGTCATAGAGTCGATGCGGGTGGAGGTGGTCACCCAGTGCATTGGTGAACACCAGCCGACAGGCCGCGTACTGCTTGGCTGCGTCCTGCCAGTCCTGCCACGCGCATCCGGCCAGCAATCGACGCGCCGCCTGCTTTTTTCTGACGGCGCGAAGGATGCCCATCACAAACGGAGCCGGATGCAAGATGCGCGTCCTGTCATTCTTCAACGAGGCGAATTGAAAACCTCCCGCCTCCGCCGGACGCTTCTGAAGCTGCTTGCAGATCTTGAGCGTTCCCCTTTCAAAGTCCACACAATCCCATGTCAAGCCCAAAGCCTCCGCCTCGCGCAGGCCGGTGAACAGGATCACCTTCAGCATATCGCCATAATCCGTATCACCGTCTGTGGCGGCAAGATACGCCTTCACCTGTGCATCCGTGAGCGGGACGATCTCCGTCTTTTCTACGCGGGGCAAGTCTACCATGTCGCAGGGATTGCGTGCGATATAGCCCAGCTTCACCGCCTGAGAGAGTGCCTTTGTAAGTACCCCGTGGATATTCCGCACAGTTTTTGCATTGAGCGGAGCTGTTTCTGTGACCGCAATACCATCCTTTTTGATAGTTTTCCCCGCTTCATCTCGTTTGGGGACAGTGCGGCCACGGGCCAGCAGGTCATTATAAAAGCCCTGGACAAGATGGGGCGTGAGTTTGCCCAGCTTCACAGCGCCGAGGGCAGGCTTGATGTGCGTCGCGATTTGTGCTCGGTAGGTCTTTACCGTGCCGTACTTCTGCGACAGAAGATAGTCGCGCTGCCAGATGTCCAACCATTGCGCGAGTGTCAGGTGCGTTGGCTCTATGTAAAGCCCATCATCAACGCTCTTCTGTGCATCGCGCATGGCCACGAGCACTTCTTTCTGTGTATTGCCGTAAATGCTCCGGCGGACGGGCTTGCCTGTGCCCGGGTCAGTGCCCACGGTGATCCGTGCTTCCCATCGACCATCCGACCGCTGCCGGATGCTGCCCGCGCCACTTGCATTACGTTTCCTCGGCATGCTGCTCTACCTCCCGGATTTCAATAAGTTCTTCAGCCACTCTCGTGGCTTCACGTTGAAAATTAAATATGGCCAGGTCACGCTGCTCCCGCCTCGAGTCTTCCGACAAGCCATCAAAAAAGTCTTTCTGCTTTTCGTCAATCCGCCTAAAGCTATCATCCAACTCCGCCACATCTACGCCCATCTTTTGGGCGGTCACTTCCTGAAATAAAGGCGACATATACGGCCAGATCGACCCAACCGTCTGAGATACGCTTTCCGCCATCGTTGGGGATTGCCCCAACTTCCGACACTCCTTTGCTCTGGACAACAAGGCCGCAAATGATTTTGTTTCAAACAAAGTATTTAACGCCTCTGTCGTTTCGGAAAGAAACATGGCATCCTTCGGTACTTCATCGGGCCATTCGTCATCGCCGTCGTGGTATCTATGTCCAATGAGCTTTTCTGCAACGTTCTTTGAAAGTCCAGTGACACTCTGCACATCACAAAGCTGTCGGGTGAACTGCGGATACTCTCCGAACAAATACCCGGTGTCCACATGGAGTATCTCACAGAGCAGCGGGATCAAATCAACACGAACGCGGTTCGTTCCGTATTCCCATTGCTTCAGCACATCAACTGAAAATGTCCCATCCATGCGCTTTCCTATGGCATCGGCCACTTGCTGTCGGGTCAGCCCAGCGGCTTCTCGTGCGGTCATTATGCGGCCTGCCATCTCTTTTTTACACGTTTTAGAATTATAAATTCCGTTCATTCGAAAATAACCTCGCAAAAAGAATTTTGAAGTAATTTACAATTCCATTATAGCGCGATAAAATGTTATTGTCAACGACAACGACAACAAATTTTCAAGGGAGGAGGTGGATTTGATGCAAAACAAAGATATTCGCCAGGCATTGGCAGAGGCCGGCTTTAAGCAGTGGGAACTGGCTGAGGCGCTGGGTATTCACGAGGGGAATCTGTCCCGCAAGCTCCGGCGGGAGTTACCCAGTGAGCAGAAGGAACACATCTTTCGAGCCATCGAGCGGATGAAAGAGTACCGCAGCAAAAGGGGCGAACAAAAGTGAGCGCATACACGCCCTGTCAAAGAGTCCCTGATGCCTGCCGCAGCACTTGGCTGAGTTGGCAATGTCTATGCGGCGGCAGGAGCTGCGTCGTGAGGTCGCCGGACATATCGGTGGGTGATGAGATGCGGAGAAGCCAAGCCATGCCGCATTGTCAGGACAGGGCGAAACGGTATAGGACAGAGCAGGAAAGAAAAGGGTTGGCCACGACTTAAAAAAATTTCAAAAGTTCCCTTGACACGGGGCGCATACTTAAAATTGCCGAAGGGGAGAATCGACAGCTGGCAATCGATTTCCCCGGCAAAAATCAGATTTTGGAGGTGCTAAAATTGGAAAAAATTGGTTCTTCTACGAAAACCACCTGTAGTGTTAAGGAGGTAGCCGACATTCTCGGCATTTGTCTCCCCGCAGCCTACGAACTTTGCAATCGGGCGGACTTCCCGGCTATCCGCGTCACACCCCGGCGGATCATCATTCCTGTGGACGGCTTGCAGCGGTGGCTGGAGGAGCAGTCCGGCGGCGGGAAGAAAGAGAGGTGATAGTATGGCGGAAGTCAAGGAAAAGCATCCCACATGGTTTAAGATGAAGTCTGAACGGCGTCAGCTTGTCAAGGAACTCCCTGCGGAAACCACTGCAAAGGTGCTTTTGGCGTGCTGGGAGTATTTGGAGACTGCCGAAATTCCCTCGACACTCAATCCTTTGGAGCGAATCGCATTTTCGGCGTTTTTCCCCGATCTGGAGGAGTCATGGCGGCTTTATGAACAGCGGATTAAAGCAAAAAACGCACCGAACAGTGGCAAAAATTCACCCGATATCGACCGATATCATACGATGTCGCACGGGGGAGAAGAAGAATCAGAAACAGAATCAGAAACAGAAATAGAAGGGAGAGAGTATACTCCCGCCCCCGCGTCAAAAAATTATTCAGGCGACCTGCGCATGTACGAGCATGACAGCAATGCCTATCAGATTGCAAAGTATCTGGCCGATGAAAAGGCCGGGGACAATCCATGCAGGGCACAGCCTACGGAGGCGGAACTGCAAAAGCAGGCGGCAGCGTTAGATGAACTGCACACCCAGAACGGGGTGGCTTGGGATGTGATGGAAGAGGTCATGTACCGATCGCTGGATCACGACTATTGGCAGCGACAGGTGCAGTCCGCCTATGATTTCAAGCGGTATTTCAACAGAATTCTGGCCGATGTATCTGATAGGGGGTGAAATTTGTGGCCGACTCTACATACGCCACATCCGTTGAACGACTGGAGGCGGCCAGCGCCGCGTGGCTGCGCGATCTGGAGGAGCAGGGGCGATTATCTCGCACCGTCGAGGCATACGCCAGCACACTGGCAGACTTTACCAGCTTCTTTGGCGCGGATGAGGACAAGTCTGATATTCCGTCTTACGCTGAGGTGCTCCTTTGGCGGGGCAATCTTGAATCCCGCGGCTGCAGGGAGCGGACAGTCGCTCAGTACCTGCGTCAGCTCCGCGCCTTCTTCGACTGGGCGTGCGAGCATGGCTGGTATCGGGCAAATCCAGTCTTGAAGCGCCTGATCCCAACGGTGAGCGACCTGCCGCCGGCGGAATATGTCACGCTCCACGACTGGCAACTCCGGCGGCTTTATACATACGAACGTCCCCAAAGCGCCAAGGCCGCCACCTACCCACGGAATTACGCAATCGCGATTTTGCTTCTTACCACCGACCTGTGCAATGGGGAACTGCTGCACCTGACCCCGGCTGATCTACACTGGGCGGACAACGTGATTGCCGCCCGGGATGGTCACACTGGCGAAGTCCGGCAGGTGGCATTTTCAGACCTTGCCCAGTCCGCCGTGCAGCTCTACCTGGCCAGCGGCATTCGCCCGCAGGATCTACCCGATACCGCGCCCTTGTTTGGGAACACCGCGCCCAAGGGTTCATTTGGCCCTCGTACCGGCGATGAAAGCCGCCAGTGGCTCTCCACATTGGTGGAGCGTCACGTCAGCGCCGTGGCCTTCGTTCGTGGTGTGCGCTGCGAGGAGCTGCGTCATGCTGCGGCTCAGGCCGAGTCGGCGGCCTTGTCGGAGGCCCGCACTCGTCAGGCACGGCAAAATGCCCTTCTGCTGGAGAGGATGAAAAGCCGCCCCTGACCGCTGGGGTCAAGGGCGGGGCAAGCATTCAGCTTTCAGCGTATTCCAAAATGTCCCCTGGTTGACAGGACAGCATAGCACAAATGCGGCCTATGTTTTCCCAAGAGACAAGTTCACCTTTGCGTAACTGTTGAATTGTGGCCTCGCCCATGAGCTTTTCTTGCCGCATTTTGTAGCTGGAAAAACCTTTCTTTTTCAACTCAGCCAATACATCGATTTTAAAACGGACAGGCATTTGTCCACCTCCTTTATCACCCCTTATTCTATCACCAAATATGCACAGACGTCAAGTGTATAATTTGTGCGAAGTAAGCACTTAAATCTTGTGCATATTGCCAATGGACATACACAGAAATATGGTGTATATTTTAATCACCGAAAGGCAACAGGGGCGGCCTTAAACAAGCCATAAGCGGGCGGCAGACATACGGGCGAAAAGCCCTGAAACAGTGGGCGCAATACATTTCCGACGCTGCCCGACCCCAACAAAATGAACGGAGGTACACACTATGCTTGCCAAAAATCTTGATTCCCAGATCCATGAGCTGCGGGAGCTGCGCCGCATGGCCGACGAACTGACCGCCGCGATCGACACCATTCAGGATGCCATCAAGGCCGAAATGACCGCCGCCGGCGTGGACGTTCTGACCGGCAGCGACTGGAAAGCCGTATGGAAGCCCGTCACTACCAGCCGCATTGACACCAGCGCCTTGAAAAAGGCGCTGCCCGATCTGGCGGCACAGTTTACCAAGACGAGCACCGTCCGGCGGTTCAGCGTTGCTTGAGCCGCACGGTCTGAAAATTTGAAGGGAGGTGAAGACTACGCCTACACCGTTAAAATGCATCCGCCTGAAATGTCTGGACTGCTGCTGTGACTCCGCGCTTGAAGTTCGGTTGTGCCCATGCACCGAATGTGCGCTGCACATCTACCGCTTCGGCAAGAACCCCCACCGCCGCAAGAAAGCTGCGGAAGGCCATTCTTTGACCCAAAACAGCGTCTCAATAAACGATTCAGAGCAGGATACCCCCGACCAAGGGTAAACATACCCCCGAAGTCGGACACACGCGAACCCATTCGCCAGCACGGCGAAAAATAGGAAAGCGGCCATGCAAGGCCGCAGAAAGGACGTAAAAATGTTTTATCTCAAAAAATTCGGCTTCAAGCTCTACATCGAGGATGACAATGTTTACACCACCTGCCCGGTCTGCGGAAAGGAACATCGTGTGGACATCAGCGAGGTTTTCAGCGACGGACAGAGCGATCTGTATGGAACGGCCATCTACTGCCCCATCTGCAGCGCCAAGCGTGTGGAGTCTCTCAAGAGAACAGGCGGTGTGTCGTGAGCTACTACCGCGTTTGCCGTCGATGCGGAGCAAACCTCGATCCCGGCGAAAAATGTGACTGCGGAGATGCTGCCGATGCTGTATCTCATCATGACCGCCGGAGCGTTCCAGCTTACCCGCTGGATGCTGGCTCTGCTGGATGCCATAGAAAAGCCCTCTGTGCCTACGCCGACCAAAGCACGACACAGAGGACTCTGAGTACCAACCACCACAGGGAGGCCGGTACAGCTATTGTACCAGCCTTCCGCCGATGAAACAAGGAGGAAATTATGATCTGTGCTTACGAACTCACCGCCGCTAAGCGGCACACCATCCATGAAGCCTTATACGAACTCATGGCCGACTTCGAGCGTCCCTGGCGCATGCTGATGCACCTGTGGACGCAGTACTGGGGTGAGCACCCCACGGGCTATCAGGAACAGGTGGGATACGATGCAGAATTCATCGGTGATATGATCCTGACTATCACGAATGTGTTGGGAGATGCACTGGCGTCCTACCATCTGATGACCGGCGGCGAATTTGAAGGCGACCGCGACCCCTGCGGCGCTTATCTGGAGGAGGCCCAGCGCGTAGAGAAGTCCCGCCGCATCGATGATTGCATCGACACGGTGCGGAAGATGATATGTCAGTCCCGTACACTCTCCACAGCAGAGCGCGACACCTTTCTTGAGCGCTTGAACAACGGGATCATGACCAAGCGCGACGAGGACATCATGCCGGTACTGGAAGAGTTTACCAAAGAAGTCAAGTCCAGCATCGACCGCCGAGCAGAGTGATCCACTGCATACAATACGAACAGAGAGTACCCGCACACGCAGGTGCTCTCTTTCTTCTATCCACAGGCAGGCAATCCACTCTCGCAGCAAAGAGCCACATAGAGCGGAAAATGCACGGCACACAGCGCGGAAAATGACGCGCAAGGCCACTGCAACACTTACCCTCACCCCACTGCTTTGATTTGAAATCCGAGCAGTGAAAGGGGCATAAGCGTGGTTCGGATCTGAAATCCGGCCCTTTGTTATGTCATCATGCACGGCTTGCACGACATAGACCAATCTTACACCAGGTGAACAAGGCCAGCCATACCAACGTTCCATGCAGTATGCGGAGCGTACACAGTAAAAGGGAGGGGGGTGGTTTCCAATTCGGAGATGAAAAAGTAAGTCCCCATCCCCCAAACTCTCCCCATCGGGTAGATGTTCCGATTTTGCAGGGAGCGTTTACTTCCTCAACTGCTCCAGCCAATCTTCGGGGAAAGCCAGGTGGTAGAGATTTATGTCCTCCGCATATTCGTCGAATAGCGCGTGAATAGAGGGCAGTACCTCATTGTTCCATTTAGGAGCATTTGGATAAAGGCTCTTTAGGACCACAACCGCGCCCCACAGCCGCCGCTTGGCGGCATCCTTCAAATCGAGTCCCGCGGGAATGGCTGGGAATATTCTATAATACAACCGCCCATAGTGGGCACATATATTTCTTAGGTCGGTGCAGCACCGCAGCCAACTGGTCAAATTCTTGGGTGTTGTTTGGTATAGTTCCTCCGCCAGTTGCTTCTTGTCTTGCGTTATCATATCGGCGAAAAAATACGACAGCATACCAAAGGTAAACAATTCTGCAACAGCCCATATCGGAAAAACACCGTCGTATTTTTCGATATGATGCTTCACAAACAGGACTTTCTTGTTATTCTCGATCTCTCGTTGCAAGGTAGCATTAAATTTCTCCGCGTTGTGCTTGTCCGAGTAATTGCCCGAGTCCAAATACCCTGTTGCTCCGTATTTGTGGGCGTGGTAATAGGCAAAGCGAGAACGCAGGAATATCTCCACTTCCTCGACTGCCGAGAACAAAATACCGCGCAGCTTGCGGTCGAATTCATAGATGCGATAGACCTTGCGGAATGTCGTGCCGTCTTTATAGCGATCATCGACACCCTTGAACGGTAGGAAGTATGCCGACAGCCGATAATAGTTTACTGCCTTCAGCACCTCGCAGCAGGCAGCCTCATCTTCAATCACGCATCCGCGATTTTTCAACTTGGCGAGCTGCTCCGCGTATGTTGTTGGAAACTTCATCTGTATAGCCATAGTACTATCCCCGTACATAAAAATGTCCCCCCTGGGACACATCACACGAAACCGTGGAGAGGTGCGGGGGGTCCTGTTATGGTTATTATATGTCGCCTTCGAGAAAAATGCAACCAAAAAATTTGCTATAGACGGAATTTTCTTCTTCGGGGCTACACTGACTGAGGTAGCTGCCCGATTTGTGGTATTTACGCATTCTGCACAAAAAATATCAAATACCGCAACATAATGTTTTGCTGTATAGAATTAGTCTATATCTTGTATTTTGCCTTTGACTCTGATATACTACAAATGGGGATGTCCTGTATCCATCCCCATGCTCCAAACTCTTGTTTGTGAGTTCATTCCTACCCGCGACCGCCGGCGGGATATAAGCAGGCGGCAACTGAATACCGGCTGACGGACAGGAAACGGAAACGTGCGAAAAACCGACAGCGCATGGCCACAAAAGGGTGGCCGTAAGTTCCAAACGGGGAAGAAGGCGGAAGCTGCATAACCCAGCGGAGCATGCGCAGGGATTTCGTGCGTCTTTTTATGTCCGTCAGCCGGTTTTATTTTTACGGGAAGGGAGTGTGCAGTAATGGCAGAGCTGACCCGCGAGGAAAAAGCAAAGGCCGCACAGAGGGCGTACATGAGGAAATATTCTCAGCGTCCCGAGGTACGGGAGCGAAAGCGGCAGGCCAACATTGACTTTTGGGCGCGGCGATATGCCGAGATGACCGAGGCGGAAAAGCGGGACGCCGAGAAGATCCGCTGAAAAACAAAATGCCCTCCTCGGGGCTGAAAGGAGCGACAAAATATGAGAATAGACCATTTCTTGGGCAAAAATCGCGGTGACGACTATCGCAGCTCTATCAAAAGCTATTCCCTTCAGGCATGGCGCGATGCCGGCGGCAAAGATGGAAACGAACCGTACTTTGAAGAGGATACACAGCGCCGTGGCTTGGATTACTATCCCGTGATACGGGTCTATGTAGATTCCCGCATCTTCTCCACATGGGAAACGTGGAAGGCGGAGGCAGAGCGCGCCAAGCTGGGTGCGATCAAGGGAAAGGACATTTATGGAGGACTCGCTTTCTTTGGCGGCGTAGGGTATTCCTTTTCCGGCAATCCCGCCTTTCTTGTAGAGGACATCCCGGGGTATGGCACGAGGATATGGATCAACGTGCTTTGTCCCAACGAATCGGAGTTCTGCCGGGCAAAGGCGGACGCGGAGGAAGAAGCTGCGCGCCGCAAACGACACGGCGTGGCAGTCAATGCGCTGAGCAACTCACAGCGTACCACCCGGTATTGCTCCCTCCAGAGCCAGCGCAGTGAGCTGGAAAAGCAGCTGGAGCGCTGGGGGATACGATAATGCGGCGGCCTGAAACGCCCTTGCGGGCGATCTCCGCTTACTGCCTGGCGGAGTGCTGTTTAGGCAAGCCGCACCGTGTGGACGCCTGTCAGGAGTCATCATGCCCGCTGTATGCTTTCCGATATGGGGCTGATCCATATCAGGTAGAGCCCTCTAGAAACCTAGATGCCAGCCGCAAGCACAGGTGATGGAGGTGCACCGCCATGACATCCAAATTGATAGGCCGATTCAGCGACTTTGAACAGGACATGGCCGCACTGGAAAAGCAGGTGAAGGATGCTTTTCGGGCATCCCGCAAAGCACTGGCGGACGATATGCGGCTCTGCTTGCAGGAGCACGTGGAAACGGACGTGTATGACAAATTTCAACCATCGGAATATGTGCGGCGGGGAGAGGACGGCGGCTTGGCTGACATGAGCGCCAGCGCCACGGTGTATTCCGATGAGCGGGACGGCGGCATGAACCTGACGATGCTGTATCAGCCCAGCGGCGCGGCGGACGGCGAGGGAGAACCGATAGACCCCCATGTGGACGGCGATGACCTGGTGGATCGCATTGAGAAAAGAGACCCGGAGTACAACTGGCGGAGAAAGCCGCCAAAGAGACCGTTTTTCAGCAATTTTGTGCAGGAGATGACAGACGGCGGCAGGGCGGAGGAGACGCTGGTGCGGGCCATGAACGCGGCTGATCCTGCGCTGGGGCTGGCGGAGAGCGGCATGATACGGGAAGAGACAGATCGGAGGTAGCGTATGGCGATTTTCAAAGTAACGGCTGTGCCTGATTTTTCGCAGCTCAAATCCGAAGTAACGTCGCTGCAGCGAACACCTGTCAAAATCGCAGTGGACGCGCAGCCGGCACAACTCGGCATCCAAAACGTTCGGCGGGAAGTCGGTCAACTCGGCACTACGGCAGAGAAGACTGGCAGCAGCATTTCCTCCATGTTCACCAAGATCGCCGCCGTCAGTCCCATCTACGCCATGGTGCGGGCGTTCCAAAGTGCACTCGACACCATGAAAGCCGTGAACGATGAGCTGATTGCCATCCAAAAAGTCACTGGCTACACCACCCAGCAGATGGACGCTCTGACCGAGTCTGCATACAAACTGGCCACGCAGTATGGCCGGTCAGCGGATGAGGTATTGTCCGCAGCCACGGCCTTTGCCCGCGCCGGCTACGGCGAACAGGCGGAATCGCTGGCGGAGCTGTCTCTGCTGACGCAGAATGTGGGCGATGTCTCGGCGGACGCCGCCTCCAAATTCCTGATCGCAGCCGATGCCGCGTGGAAGCTGGGCGGCAATGAGGATACACTGATGCGTATTCTCGACGGCCTGAACGAGGTCACAAACCGAAACGCCGTGGACATGGACGCTCTGACAGAGGCAATCACCGTCGGCGGCAGCGTGTTTGCCGAGGCGGGCGAATCCGCGCAAACCTTTACGGCCTTGGTAGGTGCCGCCGTTTCGGCCACGCAGCGCTCAGGTGGCGAGGTCGCCCGCGCCCTGCGGACCATTCTCATGAATATTCGCCAAATCAGGGGTGAGCTGGAGGACGGTGAGCTGGTCGATGGCCAAAGTATCGCCAACGCATCCAATGCGCTCCGCACTTATGCTGGCATTTCTACGACAGTCAATGGCCAGTTGCGCCGCACATCTGCTGTACTGGAGGATCTCGCAGCAAAATGGGAGACGCTGGACACTGTGGCTCAAAGTGCCATTTCCGAAGCACTGGCAGGAAAGCGTCAGGCGAATGTGCTGATGGCCCTGATGGGTAACTGGGAAACCGTTGGAAAGGCAATCAGGGACTACGCTGACGGTGCTGGATCTGCACTGGCTGAAAATGAATTCTATCTACAGGGTTGGACGGCTAAATCTAAACAACTGGATGCCGCATGGACGGAGTTCGTGAGCCATTTGATCGATACCGGCATTATCACCGATGCACTTGACACCATCACTTCCGCCGTGGATCTACTGGACAGCGAGGGCGGCCATTTAATCGTTACGATAGGTGGAATAACCGCGGCGGTACTGCTGCTGGGGCAGGCAAAAAAAGCAGTGCTTGGCTCGGAAGTGGTAAAAGACGTCAAGGCAGCAATCACCGCAATAAATGCGCTCAAGGATGCGACTGTTGCCTACGCTGCGGCTAAAGAAGCTGCGGCAGCAAAAAACCATGCTGCGGAAAGCGCGCTCACATTTCTGGAAGCCGATAGAAGCGAAGGTGCTGCTAAAGGGCTGGGAAAACTGGGAACGGCCATTCTCAACCTCGGACTGAGCGGAGGACAGTTGGGATTGATTGCCGCGGGCATTGCTGGGCTTGTTGTGGTGGTGAAATCCCTTGCAGATGCCAACGACAAGGCGAATCGTTCTATGTCTGATTTCGATACCGAAATCGGGGAGACAAACGAGCAGCTCAAGGCGAACAAAGAACGCCTTGACGAGATCAACAGCACGCCGTGGAACGAGCGCAGCGTAGAGATCATAAAAGAAAAGAACGCGCTGGAAGCGGAAAACAAGGCGCTTCAGGAGCAGGTGGAGCTTTTGCAGAAGCAGAAGCTGGAAAAGGCGCAGAGCTCCACGGGAGAAGGGTTTCAGTTTGGCTTTACAAATGGCAGTGAGGCATACGAGACCATTCTGAATTACCTGGACAAGTACACGGAGCAACTCGAACGCACCGGGCAGGTGGAGGAGTCGCAGCAGCTGGCGTTTGAAAAGACAACGGAGGCGGCTGCACAGCAGGTGGAGATGCTCCAATACCTGAAGGACAACGGGCAGACGCTGACGAGCCAGGAAGAAGCGCTGATCGCAGCCTATGAGAGGCTGGGAAGCGTTATTCCCGGGACGACCGACGCGATGGCCAAATATGTCTTCGGGCTGGTGGAGGAAGCGCGGCAGAGCGGCAAGACTGAAAAGGAGCTCTACGACTTGGTGGCGGCGCAGATCACCGCCAGCAACACGAAGCTGAATTTCAGCCAGCAGATCGCGGCACTTCAGGCACTGTCGGTGCAGGCAGGGTATACGAAACAGGATATTGCCACGGTTTTGGCCTTCGCCAACGGTGCGGGCACGTATCAGGTGGACAGCGCCGAGGTAAAGAAGCGGGCGGCGGAGCTGCTGAACAGCGGAAAGGCAAGCGGCATCAGCCAGGCGTTCAATCTGGCGAAAAAGGAGCTGACACAGGAGGCGTGGGGCAACCTGACCAGCGGATATACACCCAGCGGCGGCACTTATAAAAGCGACTACACAGACGACAGTGTGTCGAAAAGAAAAGAGCAGGAAGCGGAAAAACTCGCCAACGCCAAGAAAAAAGCGGCGCAGGCCACCATCGATGCCATCAAGCGACAGCGGGACGCGGAGACAGATGCCATTGATGAGCAGATAGAAGCCCTGAAGAAGCAGAACGAGGAGACGGAGCGGGGCGAAAAACTGGAAGAGCTGAAGCTGGACATTCTGAAGAAGCAGGATGCTCTCCTGAACGCCCGGAATGAGCGGACGGTGCGGCAGTACAACGCCGCCACGGGTCAGTGGGAATGGGTGGCGGACGCCCAAAAGGTCAAGGACGCGGAAGAGGCACTGGAGGATGCTAAGAAGGACCTGCGGGACTATGAGCGCGACACGGAGCGCGAATTGGCCATTGAGGAGCTGGAGGCCCGGAAAAAAGCCATTGAGGCGGCCTATCAGCTGAAGATAGACACGTGGCAGAAGCTGATAGACGAGCTGAACGGCGACGTGGAGACGGAGGCGGCGCTGCTGGCGGCCAGTCTGGGCGATTGGGAGACCTATTATCAGGAGATGCTGAAGGTGTACCAAAAGCTGCTGGACGCGGCCCAGGACTACGAGGACAAGAAACAGGAAATTCAGAACAGCAGCAACACCGGCGGAGATACCACCGGCGGCAACGGTGGCGGCGGGGACAATGGCGGAAATGCGGATGACGTAAATAAGATCATCGAGGACAACCGCAAAAAGGAAAACGATGCTTTGGCGAACCTCGATAAAGACTTGGCAAGCCTCACCCCGGCACAGCGCAGTGTGTACGATACATGGATGAGCCGCGGAACAGGGTCTTACTATGCAATAGATCAGGCGAAAAAAGCCCCGAAGGGGGATACAGGAAGCAGTTCCGGGGGAAGCAGGAAAAAGACTACAGACACAAGCTCACCTGCATATACTCCGGGCGGAACGTTTCTTGGCGGATATAAGCCGACCACGAGTGGTTCCGGCAGCAGCGGAACAACTAGCAGCAAAAACACGGGAAGCAGCTCCAGCGTCAAGAAACCGTCACCCGGCGGCGGCGTAAATAAGATCGCCCGGTACGACAGCGGCGGTGTGCTGCATGGATTGGGCGGCATCAAGGCCACCGTGGACGACGAGATGGTGCTGCCCCCGGACGTGACGCGGAAACTGCTGACGCCCTCTGCCGACAGCAGGGCGGTGGAAGCCATCGCCGGGATGCGGATGGCGCTGAACGACAGAACGGCCTACGGGCGAAGTTTGGCTGGCGTGACCAACAATGACCGCCACGATGTGACCTACAACTACAGCGTAAATGGCGTAACTCTCAGCCCGCAGGATGCAAACAGATCATTTTCTGACGTTATCAAATTTTTGGCAGACACATCATATCATATGCGGCCTTTCAGCGGCATGTAACGGCTCGTCATATCTCAGGTAGCTGCGACGTGGAGACTTTACACCTCCAAAGGCCGAGAAAGGAGTATCTCCTTATGGATGAAAATCTTTCCAAGTTTGGAAAAATGTATCTCAATAACCCGTCGCTCCAACGTGTTGTTGAGCTCTGGATCGAGTTTTTAACTCTCTCCAATGATGAGCTTGCCACGTCTACCGGCGACTGGCTTCGTGATACTCTTGCAAAAGCATACCTCGATTCCCGGGCAATAGAAAGCGGTGCACTTCCAAAGGAAAACGCCTATCAGTTCCGCTTCTACATTCCTGACCTACAGTGCACGATGATTGTTTGGGTGATCGCAGCGTGTGGAAAGGATGCGATGAAACAGGGCTTGTCCATTGGCGTCATATTCGGCGGTCAACTCTGCTTTGTGCAAGTTCCAGCAAACGCGTAGGAGCATAGAAAAGACCCACCCAAATGAGGGTGGGTCTTTTGGCTATGCATTTGCATATTTGATAGTCTTTCATGTGTGTTTCAATCTTGAGCGACATCGACGCCTTTGGAGAACTTGGCGGCACGCTTGACGGTGTTGCGGCCTATGCCGTGTTCCTTTGCTACGAGTTCTGCGGTACTTGTTGGTTGTGGCCCATTTTGGGCTTTAACCTCTCTCGTCGTATGCTGATTATGCCCATTAACGTTCGTAGTTGTCATCTTCTGGGCCTCGTACTGCCGTCCGATCAAATACGTTTTCTGTGCATCTGTTAGGTTGCGGCGGCTCAACTGGTTTTTGCAGATCCACACGATGGCCTCGTAGCGGTCTGTGAAAAATAAATATCGCAACGGACTTTTTTCATCCATATTTTTGTTCTTTTCCTGCCCGACTGGGCACAGAGACTCCGCCGGTGTTTCTCCTGACCTCCCTCGCGTGCGCGTGCGTTTATTCCGAGCGCAGTTCAGTATAGTTTTTTGTTATATCATCCTATGTACTTCATCATATAGCGGAGTATATGCGGAAAAAGGATACGGGAGAGGAGTCACCGCGCCGCCCATGTTCCGAAATGGCATTTGTTGGAAAACGCCGTACCCCTATTTTTACCCCTACAAATACCCCAAACACAATTTTACAAGGTTGTGCATGATTATACCATAGACGCGGAAAGCCTTGTATTTTCAAGGATTTTCCGAACTTGGCTGCGCTGTATTCTACAAGGGAAAACACGTCCCCACAAATTCGAATCCTTCTCCCGCTGCCAAATGCAGGGAAATCCCGCAGTCGTTGAGACTGCGGGATTTCTTGCTGCTTCAAGGGGTTTGCGCGTTTTTGACATAGAACTTATCGGTTCGTTTGCTGCTTTTTTGGTGCGCTCTGAAACGGGGCTTTCCTGCGTTTTTACACACGGATTTACACACGAAAAGCGAACCTGAGACGGTCACAGATTTTCTTTGTAGAAATTCTCCATCTCCCTGACGCGGGCATGACCGCCCACCTCTCCAAGCCCATCGAAATCAGCGCCCTTGAGGGCATCCTGATAGAGATGCAGGGCAGAAAAGCATGACGGACGACCGCGTATCCCCTGCCCGCCACTTTTTAGTGCCAATACCGAAAAAGCCTGCCTTTCGGCAGGCTTTCAGGCTGTCGAAAAAGCCTGTCATTGCGAGC
>ENA-ORMS01001908-ORMS01001908.1-human-gut-metagenome-genome-assembly--contig:-NODE-1908-length-15808-cov-8.831778_pt1 | contig 15808 bp, 14 predicted proteins | sample MGYA00242104_ERZ508997 | MGnify/ENA primary metagenome ERZ508997 (study PRJEB26280, sample SAMEA2338704) | human gut metagenome | biome: human gut; feature: human-associated habitat; material: faeces... | reverse complement strand
GGGGTATCGAACCCCAAGTTGGCAATGCCGACGCGGGGACGCGTCGCCCCCAGGTTAGTTTGCGTCTGATACTTCAGAACGAAATTTTATGCTTCTTCTATAGTTCCTTCCTTTTCAACGAACTGGGTATAACCGCCATTGATAAGGATGTTATACCACTGAATGAGTTTCTTTATATCAGAATCATGAACGCGGTCGCGGTCATAATCGGGCAATACACTTGCCATAAACTCAGCTAATTCTGCCTTTGTAGCCTTCTTGTAATCAATGGCTGTAGCTTTACCTCCTTCTTTGTCGGCAATTGATTGGAAGATTTCCATCAAAGGTTTGTCGTCCTCATTGGTGTACATTGAAACGTCATTGAGAGAAGTCACGCGGTCACGTGCTCCAGCGGGGAGGCGCTTCTTCTCTGCACCTACCGTTTCGACAATCAGCATGCCACGACCCTGTGACACCAAACGATAAAGCCCGGGCTTACCCGAAATAGCCAAAATTGTGTCTTGCATATTTCTTTTTTATTTTCTTTTTATTCGTTATGTATTTGCAAAGGTATAAATTTTTTCGTTATCAACAAGTTTTGTTCTTGCCTATTCATTATTTATCACATAGTCAGCACGGTCGACTTTTACGTCTTCTGCAAGTTGTAACGAAATCCAACGTAAAGCCTTTTCGCGGCTTATGTGATCGCGTCCTATAAGGCGTTTCAGCTGCGTTTCTTGGCTTACGTGTACGACTACGCTCTTATCAACCAATTGGTCAAAGCCTGATTCGAAGAGCAAGGCGCACTCCATAAACAGTACACCGTCAGTGGGCAACTGCTGCAATAGCTGTAGGCTTATCACCTTCTCGTCGCACTCCAATGTAGTCGGTGTAGAAGGACGCAGTAGGGCGGCTTGCTGCTTGAAAGCTGCTGCTACACGGGGGTGGACAATCTGGTCGATGCGATGTGAATAATCTGTACCCCGACATAAGTAAGCAGCCAATACGGACTTGACAAGTTGCCCTGCTGCATCATAAACGTCTGGACCTACCAATGCGGTCAATTCGCGCTTCACGTCAGCTTGCGTGCGAATGATTTGCTTGGCTACATCGTCACAATAGAACACGTGATGCCCCGTCTGCTCCAACTGGTGACAAATATAGCTTTTGCCACTTCCTATTCCGCCTGTTATACCTATTAATATAGGACGAATGGTGTTATTCGATGTCGGTTTCATCTTCTGCTACTTCTTCTATTATATATTCTACATCTTGTGGCGAAATACGCACATGACTTACTCCCGTAGGAATAGTCTTGAGCGAAAGGTGGCAAAGATTGGTTTTATTCTTCAACAATTCTTCATAATTAACAACCAACACAAAGTTTTCGCTCGTAATATTGCGATATTGCCCCATGCCTACTTGGAAGGTTACATTCACCATGGCAGGGAAGGTGCGTAGTTGCTTTGAAGCGGGGAAGTTGACTTGCTGTACGGGCACTTGAACCGTCTTTTCCACCAAGCGGTCTACACAAAAGGTGAGTCCTACCTTAGACGGCACAAACTTAGCGCCTTGCACTGTCTGAAAAGGAATGCTCACTTGAGTCGTGTCAGTAAGGTTGCGCATATTGAGCAGTCGCGTGTAGGCTCCTGTAATGGTATCTAACAACTCTTTGGAAGCATATACCATGACGGAGTCTTGTGCTAACAACGTGTTGGCCAATGAATAAAGACGTCCTGTACGAATATTGCCTTGTACGATAATGGGTACGCGCTTACAAAGGCCATAGTTATAATAAAACTCAAGCGACTCTGGCTTCGTATTAAGTAGCTGGGTACTGCCAAGTAATTGAGAAGTCACTTGGCGCATAAAGTCTGCCCCTTGAATGACTACGTGGCCCGAAGAGTTGGCATACGTATCGAAATCAATCACAACGGGGCTGAAGCGACGCGTATAGCGATACGATAGCAGAATGCTCCCCTTGTCGCGTAGGGTGACATGAATAGCATTGGGCAACTCGGTCGTAACAACCACATTATTGGGCACCCCACGTAACTCAATCGGAATGCTAAACTCCTCTTCGTAAGTCTCGTTTACGGCCTGAAACACCCAAAAGATAGTGCTAAGCAACAAGAAGAAGAGGAAGATGAAAGTCTGTTTATTCCAAAGCCACGACAACCACTTTCGGCGAAATACGATGCGCCATTTCGGCCACCGTTGTCGTTCGTGCTGAGATGCTACATTTTCCATAGCTTGACGTATAAAAGCAGCAAGAGGCTTAGCCCTCTACGCCATAACGCAATCTTATGATGTTGACCGCGTCTGTTTACGTGTAGGACAAAGCCTCTTGCGTTAAGAGAGAATGAAGAATTACTTCTTATTATTAGTTGCAATAGGGTTAATGGCTTCTTTAGCGAAAATGATTTTTACGCCAGTAGCTACTTCAAGAGTTACGGTGTTGGCTACTTCGTCAATGCTCTTGATTGTACCATAAACGCCACCAATGGTGACAACCTCTTGTCCTACTGTAAGTTCGTTGCGAAACTTTTGAATTTCTTTCTGTTTCTTATTCTGCGGACGAATCATGAAGAAGTACATGATAGCGAAAAGTACTACGAGCATAATAATCATGCCCATACCGCCGCCTTGACCTTGTGCTTGTAAAAGGATAGTATTCATTGCTTAAGTTAGTTATTTATCAGTTGTTTTAGGTTTACGAATGCGCTCTTTCGTTGTGCGACCTTCCTTAGCTAATTGACGTACAATGCCGTCAAGCATGCCATTGATGTATGACGAGCTACGTGGCGTGCTGTACACCTTAGCTATGTCAAGATACTCATTGAAGGTCACATTGAGAGGAATAGAATCGAAGGTTAAGATTTCGGCCAACGCTATCTGCATAATGATAACGTCCATGAAAGCTAAACGCTCAAATTCCCAGTTTTTGGTATTGGCACGAATAATCTCGCGCAATTCAGCACCACGCTCTAAGGTAGCACTAAAGAGCTTGTTGGCAAAGAGACGATCTTCATCAACAGCGTAAACGGGCAACAAAGGCTCGTTAGCTGTACTCTTCTCTGTAAAGCGCTTGATCGTTTTCAATACGAAAGAGTCAACAATTTGCTTATCGTCATTCCAATAGAGAGAGTGTTCTTCAAGCAAAGAGTCGAAGTCGTCGTTATTGCAAACGTATGTCTTATAAAGTTTACGAATTACTTCGCGATCGGCTTCATACGAGAAGTCCTCCTTATCGATATAAAGCTGGTAAACGTCGCTTTCGACAAACTTTTGGTAGAGTTTTTTAATAAAGGCATCCTCTTCAGGCCAATTACCTTTACGGTTTTCCATAAATTCAATTAAGACCTTATTATCGGCCAATTGACGAAGGAACAAGTTGTTTGCAAATTGATTGTCGGGTGACACTCCACCCACCACGTTACCAGTACGTTTTTCGCGAGCAATGCGCACAGCATCTTTGCGTTCGGCATACTTTTTCAATCCTACCATCAGTGATAATAGGTATTGATAAAGGTCGTAAGCTTTTTGCAAGGAGAAAGAGAGTTCCTTCTCTGCTACATCGAGCGTTTTGCCCTCGTTCTGATAATACGCATAAACGAGCTGAACCACTTTCAGCCTTATCAGTTCTCTGTTGATCATAATCGTAATGGAAAATCCTATGTTTTGGGTGCAAAGATAGTGCAAACCGAGCGCAATACAAAACAAAAGTTCTAAGACTTTTGTTTTTATTGCCGAGGTGCAGCCTATCTTGACGAAGCAAAGATAGTGCAAACCGAGCGCAATACAAAACAAAAGTCTTAGAACTTTCGTTTTGCATTGCCGAGGTGCAGCCTAAGAATTGCCAACTTGGGGCCTTTAACCCCAAGTTGGCAATGCCGACGCGGGGACGCGTCGCCCCCAAGTTAGCTTGCGTTTGAGACATTAGGCCGTGCGTGCTGAAGCTTCACCTACCTTATTTTGTCCCTTCACGCAGTTCGAAGTGGGTAAGGCTTATACAAAAAAGGCTGTTCGAAGTAATTCGATCAGCCTTGATAAATGAAAATAAATTACGGTTTAGCTCTCTTTGTAGAGAAGCGTTATTGTAATTGCTTGTGGGGTTATCTACTTCCCCACGACTATCTTAACACCTTAGGGAAATGGTGTGATTAGTCTTCGTCGGTAGCAGTCCAGCTATCGCTGCTCCAACCCTTACCTTCAGACAGGATCATGTCAGTCTCCTTCTCGCTGCTTACATCGAAAGAGGGATTTGAGCCAGCCAACATCTTGTCCTCAGTGAAGAGACAAACTGTCTGAGCCTGGGGCTTGATATATGATTTCTTCATTTTGATAGGATATTTTCTTGTTGATTAAAATGATAGAATTGATGTGCGGTTTGTTTACTTCACGAACTTCTTACCATTCTGGATGTAAACGCCACCCTTAATAGCCTTCACTACGCGACGACCGCTGAGGTCGAAGATAGGAGCGTTTTCGCTTGCAACAACAGCATTGTTAATGCCAGTAATGTTACCACCAAAGTTCATGGCAATAGCACCTTCACCTGTTGTAAGTGAGCTTGCTGCAATAAATGCCTTGTTAGCTGCAACGGTAGTAAGTGTAGCTGCGGGCTTGTAGAAACCTACGTTACCTTCGTTAGTACCGAATACGAGGTAGTTAGCACGGTTGGCGTCGGTAAGAGTGAACTTTGTGTTGTAACCAGTCAAAGCGTTGTTAGCGATGGGGAGAGCTTCAGCGTCACCAATAGTAAGTGTAGCCTTTTCTGTATTACCTACGAGTACGAAACCATTGTTAGCAGGAACACCATTTACTGCAGTCATGTTGAGAACGTCCTTAGTGTCGTTGAGTTCACCTACGTAAGCCTGAGCACCATCAACAGCGTTCACAGCGAAGGGAAGGTAAGCAGAAGCGTAACGCTTGCCGTTAACTTCGGCCATAGCGATTTCAACATCGGTTGCGGGAACTAAGTACCACTGTGAAGGAGCACTGGCTTCCCAACCAACTAAGCTATGTTGGTTGCAGTGTAAGTAGCTATGAGCTTTGTTACTTGCTTTATCGTAGAAGGTAAATTTGTTACCAGCAGCATTCACCGTAAAGCTACCCTTTTCTTCTGAGTTGTCACCAACGAGTTGAATAGGAGTGTTATCAGCTTTGTACTTACCAAGGATTTTGCCTTCCATCTTCATGCGATATTGACCAGACTCACTTGCAATACTCTCGAAGCTAACAACAGAAGTTACAGCCTTTCCAGCATTCGCATCACAATTCATTTGGTTATTGTTATCTGCCTGTACTGTAAGCCACTTTCTAACGTCCGAAACGTTGTAAAGGCGGTAGTATTTGCCTTCTTCGATGGAATTAACAAATTCCGCATTAGCCATTTCTTTGTTTATGGTAGCAAGAGCGGTAATTTCTGCATTAGTTGCATTTTCTGCAATGGCAGCATTGTAAGCAGCACGATATGTTTCTTTATCAATAGAAGGAGTTCCCCAAATAGCATTTTCAGGAACAGCATTACCATTATTAGCAAAGAAGAAATTTTTTGCGTAGTCAGTTACATAGCTATAAGGCTCTTGAATACGGAAGGTTGAACCATCGTCAAAAGCACCATATGTAGCAATTTTGTTTTCATCATGACGATTAAGGCAATTGCCTTCAGTTACAAAGAAACCAAAGCCATCATTGTTGCTTGTTTCATAGAGTTTGAAGGTACTTTCTTTACCATCAACCAACTTGAGTTGTCCATCAAGTACGATGGGCTTGTTTTCGCTCTTGCTGTAGATTTTGTATCCATCTTTCAAGTTACCAACAAAAGCCCACTGATATTTATCTTCAAGTACGTCAGGGTGGTTAGGCTTGTCAACAGTTGTTGTTCCTACAGCTTCACCACCTTTTGCAGAAAGCAAGAAATTACCTGAATTGCCACGCATGGTCATTGCATACCAATGTGCAGTATTGGCATCAAAAGTAGATGTAGCAGTGAAAGGAAGCGTTTTCTCAGTACAAGCGATGTTATAACCATCTTCTGTAGCAGTGATATCACCATTTGTAAGGAAAGGCGAAGTGGGGATAGTAATCTGCTGGCTTTCGTCAACAATATTGGTGAAAGTCTTGCTGTTATATTCATCACCATTTACCATGAAGTGATAGGTAATGTTTTGGAATGCAAGCTCGACGTCTTTTGCTAAAAAGAATTCAGCACAAGAAGCGTAACCCGAAGTTCGTGCACTACCATTAGGATTAAAGCCGTTGATAGCTTCGGTAACTACGAACAAGAGGTAGCGTCCCTTTTGGTTACCAATTTTGGCAGTTTTGAGTACAGTTGAAGCATCCGTAGACTGATAAGTAAAAGTGCCTTCGTAGTTAGCGTTACCAAGTGCGTTGACAATAGCTGCTGAAGACTTTTCGCTGCTTACACTTTCAAAAGGAGAGTTGCTAACGTAGATTTTGTACTTACTAACAGTACCATTAGTCAAGCCATTACGAGGAATATACCCAATCGTGTTGAATTCTTGTTCAGAACCCAAGTCTACTTGGAAGAATTGGGGTAGTTGTTCTGTTTTGTCACCTTGTGCACCAGTAGAGCCATTCCAATAAGTGTGCCAATACGTGTTGTTCTTGCCATCGTTGATAGCATTTGCGTGACCTGCACCACCATCGTTGCATTCACTTGATGTGGTAATTCTCCACCCAGAACGATCAAGAATCTGAGCAGAAGCAGTCATTGATCCCATAGCAAGGAGCAATGACATCATGAAAGTAATTTTTTTCATGTTTGGTTTAGTTATTTAAAAGTTAAAGAATTTCTTCTTTGTAGGTAGGTAGAAAAGTGGGAGGTGTATCAAGTTGTTAATAAAAATGCGTTTTTCTTGCTTACATCTCTTATTCAAGGGCAAATGTACGACCTTATTTATAAAAAAACTAATGAAAGAGTATAATAAGTGTTAAAAGTGTGATTTTTTGTTTTTTGATAAAAAAGGTTATTCCGTTAAATGCAAACATAGAATGAGGGGCTCTGTAATGAATTGTGTGGGTAAAATGCAATTTGTTATAGGCCCATTATTATTGATTTTCCATTACTAACCCCCTTTGGGGATTGGGCTTGCGCATGAAGCATGGAAGATAAAACTATCAAGAAACATGTAGAACGCTAAATTTTTGCCTTTCTAAAAGTTTGTCGCAATAAATTATTATTTTTGTAGGGTAAATAGACAAATATGTGTGGCTAAGCCACAGAAAGGAAAAAAGCAATGCAAAAGGAAGAAAAAGATATAGCCCTCTTCGTTGCATTCTGTATAGAAGAATACGGAGCGGCTAAAGGATTGACTGGAGAACAAGTGCTTGACTTATTTTCCAAATATGGCTTGGTGGACTATCTCAGCGAATGCTACGATGTTCTTCATACCCAAGGACGTCAATGGTTAATAGAAGAGATTGACGAGTATATAGAAATTAGAAAAAATAGGAAATCATGAAGATATATCACGGAAGTTTAGAAGTTGTGGAGAAACCTATGATACTCAATCCCAACCGACAGTTGGACTACATTGAAGCTTTTAAAATAAGGAAATAATATGTTTCAAATAAATCAAAATAACCTCCATCTGCTTTTGCCTGGTAAAATTTCCTGGCTGGTAGAATATCTACACAATGATTATGGTTTCACTCTGCAAGAGTGTCTTAGCCGTATCTATCGTTCTGAGTTGTACAAGAAGTTGTCAACAGAAAGTACAAAATACTGGCATTGGGGACCCGTAGATTTATATAATGAATTGAAGAACGAGTTGTAAAATAGGCGAACAGCTATTTATTTTTTTTGTCAAAAATGTGGCTCTGTAACGAATTGTGTGGGTGAACTGCAATTTATCTGCCTAATTGGGGGGCGGGTTTGTAACCCGCGGCAGCAGCATGTTGTAAATATTTTTAGAAGATATTCAAAGCATGCTGCTGCCGCGGGTTACAAACCTGCCCCCCAATTAGGCAGACAAATTACAATTTAGGAGCTAAATGTTCGCCTCCATGAGCGCGACCTTAACGTATTCCTCTTCAACGATTAATGTTGATTATTGTTTAGGTTCGACATGAATGTTGATGAAAGTTTGCGGTCCGAAGAGTGCGCGTAATCTTATTTCGATGTTACGCGTAGCGTGGTGAGCAACGTGAAGGGGCGTTTCACCGTCCATGCGCACATGCACGTCAATTGCACGATTAGCACCAATGCGGCGTGTACGCAAATTGTGAGGATCGGACACGTTAGGTTCTTCAAGTATAGCGTGCTTGATGAGTTCTTCATCAGAGGCTGGTAATGATTTTTCGAGCAATTCTTGAATACTAGGCACAAAGAGTTTAAAAGCCACCCGAATGATAAACACGCTCACGATGACAGCAGCTATAGGGTCGAGTACACGCCAATTAGGGCCTAAGAGTATAGCACCTCCGATGCCCAAGGCCGTGCCAATACTCGAAAGGGCATCGCTGCGGTGGTGCCATGCATTGGCTACTACTGCTGTAGACTCAACACGACGTCCTACTCGTGCGGTCCATTGATAAAGCACCTCCTTCACAACGATTGACAGGAGTGCAGCCACAAATGCTATCATGCCAGGTTGCTCCAACACTTGACCACGACACACGTCGATAATCTTCTCTGCGCCTGACCATAATATGCCAACCCCCACGCATGCCAACATCAGACCGATAAATACGGAAGCCAACGTTTCGTACTTGCCATGCCCGAAGTCATGGTCGGCATCGCAGGGTTTGCTCGATATACGCACAAACAGTATCACGACAACATCGGTCACAAAATCAGATAGCGAGTGTACAGCATCGGCCAGCATAGCTGCCGAACCACCCAATATACCCGCTACGAATTTAAAGAGCAATAATAGAAAGTTACACACACTTCCCCCTATCGTCACACGATAGATAGCACGTGCTCTCCCTTCAGAATTTGGTCGTTTATCTTCCATGATTCTTAAAAATCTTTATTCACACCGCAAAATTACACTAATTATAAGCATATTGGTAGCGTTTATTGCATTATTTTGCTTTACTTTGTGCTTTGAATAAGCGAACATTTTAACACCCTAATTATACATCAAACATTAAACATTTGCACCATGTACAAGAATCTACCACAAACGTTGCCTGTCGCAGGTATTCAAAAAGAGACAAAACGCTATATTGTTCAACGAGATGACCGTCCTTATTACGTTAAGCAATTACCCTTTCAGTATGAAAAAGAAGCTCCCGAAACGCTTGCTTGTATTGTTAGATTAGATGAACAGACGAATGAAATAATTGAAATCAAACAAGATTATAGACCATATCTACATGCTTTTTATAAAATAGGACAAACCTATACATTTACAATCAAGGCCGACCGCATGGCTTCGGGCAACTATTACGAGGTGAATGATGACTTGGGCTTCTTCTCACGCATCTATCACGTTCATACACGCCAACCGCTCAAACCTGGGCAATTGGTACGTTGTTCCGTGCGCTCTATTGAGGGTTGCGCCCTTCGTCTCGACTTCGTTGAAGTGCAACCCGAAGTAGAGGAATTTAACAGGTTACGCCAAGAGTTAGAGGCAAAAGCACAAGAATTAGGACTTGAAGACAATGACCTCATCGACCTTCTTTTAGGCATTGCCCCTAACGATTATTTTGAAGTGTTAGCTGACGGGTGGCTACTTGAGAAATGTGCAAATATGCAAATGTGCAAATGTGCAAATGCTGCGTCTAACGACGAATGTGCAAATGGGCAAATGTGCGAATGTGAGAATGAAAATAATGCGCTAAATAATGAAGATGAAAACGCATTAGGCGAAACATCATCATCATTTGCACATTCTCACATTTGCACATCTGTACATTTACTTCGCGCCTTGTGTCTGTTTGCGCTTGAGGACTCTCCCATGTTGCGCAACCTTACGCCAACCGACCAACTGCGTATCGAAAATAGGTTAACAATCATGGTGAACCATGCTGATGTTATGAGTCAAGCACTGGACACTATCGCACGCGGTAAAGCAAACCAATTAGTAGAAGATACGTTTACAAAGCTCAAGACTTCGGGCAACCTCTACAATGCAGCAGAGCGTCTTCTCTTGTTAGACTTTGTCCTAATGCTCACACCTACGCTATTTGATAAGTATGTGGAACTCATCTTTGAGGTAATTACACTCGACACAAATATTCGACTACGCACAGAGCGTCCCTACACGACCCTCTTCATTCGTATCTTAGAGCACTACATTCGCCACAATCGTCAACAGACGGATAGTGTAGAGTCAATGGAAGGGGACGAAGCCACCCAAACGTTGGTCAACAACCTCATCAAGGCCTTGGCTATGCAACAGCTCTTAGCTGATGGTTTAGAGAATGCTCCTTTTGATAGTAATCTCAATCGTGCCAGCCTATACCGTTTCGTCACCTATTGCCCTGGTTGTGACATTCCGCTTTGTTTCAATAAAGCATACGACTGTCTCACGGCCGACGAACGCCACCCCTTAGAGTTTACGTGGAATGACGTCAACAATCCTTATTTCATTATGCGCCGCGTGTGTGATGTGACGACAATAACCTCTTTACCCACTACGCGCCACTTCTTGACTGACTACGTTGACCTCGAGCTGGGCGACACCATTCGCCTCTCGCCAGCCCACAAAGCACTGACCTGTAAAGATCAACTGCCCGACTACCTGTTGCCTTGGCACAACATCGAAGTTATGAGCAACTATGGCGTGAGCCACATGCAGGTGCAGGATAAGGAGAGCCTACGCCCCGATGAGCAATTGTGGCTCAACTTAGAACGCCACCTATTCGCCCCTGATGAGGTGATGCGCAACGTGTCTGCCACGTCAGCAGCGCATCGTATGAACAAGCGTGTACCCGATGTTGACGATATTGTTACCATACGCATTGACCACGAGACGGACCAACTCGGCGTCTTCCACTGCGTGATAGAAGACGACCACTTTATGGGAGAAGGTTTCATCGACTCGGAGAACTATAACATCGTGCCTTACCGCTCACATGCCACGTTGAACTGCTTCCGCAACGACAAAGGCCAACAACTCTTACTGCAAGCTCGCGTCAAGGAAGTGGACGATAATGATACGCTCTACTTCGAACTGCGCACACCCTTGACCGATGCGCTGAGCGATGAGTTTATATATGACTACGAAGAGGTGTTTACAGCTGTAATTACCAATTACGACCAAAAGCGCAACACTTATGCTTGTGTGAGCGACTATGGTTTGACATTCTCGTTTATGGGAACTGACATAGACGAGCCATTGAGCAATGGTACTTTTGTCAACCTCATACTGCAAGAGCGCAAACGTGGGGTAGGCATTCACTACGCTCGCTTTGTTGGGGTAAACGAACAAGTGAAGTTCGACACGCCTCATGCCTTGCAAAACCTCATGGTGTGGTATGCTTGTGGTGAAGATAATGTTTGGATTCCCCCTACGCTGACACAGACGGAGGAGAAGAGCGACGATGCACTCGACGACGCATACGAAATGATTGGTGCCCCCTACGTGGAGGAATTGATGCGACTCACCGACCGTATAGCCGTAGTGCTCGACGATTATCGACAAGCTTACAACTACTTAGGCTTTACGCGACTATTGGCTTTGGCCTTGGCTGATAAGGCACAGGCTGACTACTATAGCAAGCGTATGAAGCTCATCTTGATGCTGAAGCACTTCGAGACGAATGGTGCGATTGAGCTGATAGGAGAGTACGAGAAGATGGGCGACAACTTAAACCATTATCAAGGCCTTAGCAAGCAGTATCATCGTTTACTCTGCGTAAGTTATCTACAACAGAGCGAACACAACGAAGAGTTGTGGCAATTGGTTCAGACGGCCAAGGATCCACTCTTGTGTAAGTTGGCTAAACTCGTGCTGACGTACAACCTATCGGGTGACTTTAAGTTGCAACAGACGCAGATTGTGCTGCACAAGAAAATACGTGAGCTGCTGAACATAAAGGAGCGCGAAACAGACCTCGTTAGCTTTGGAGAGGAAGGACAAGAAGCGGAATTTAAGACGAGCATCGTCTATCCCGCTAACAACCACATGCGTGAGGACATTGAACGCCAAACGTGGGTTATCCTTCATACCATTTGTGGCTTCTTAAATAGCCGTTTGGGCGGAAAACTCTACCTCGGTGTTAACAACGAGGGCATGGGCGTGGGCTTACAAAGCGACGCACAACACCGTTACTTCCGTGGTGGCAACTTTCACGATCGCTACGAACGTTACATTCAAGACAATGTGGCCTTCAAGGTAGCTAAGGAAGCGCTCTCGCTTTTGAGCTTTGAATGGCCCAACGCTGCGGGACGCGATGTACTCTGCATTACAATCTTGCCCAGTGAGAAGTTAGTAAAACTTGATGGTCAGTATTGGGTGCGCTTTGGTTCTGAAACGCGTGAACTCGTGGGTGAAATGGCTCGCAACTACAACGTGCAGCGTCAGGCGGAACGCCAAGCAGCTATGGCAACTGCCGTTACACCGGTAGCTTCACTGATTGACAATGATACGCTAACGATTCTAAATGCTACCGTCAAGGCGGAAGAGAAGGTGGTTGAACAGCCTAAGGAATCGAAAGCAGCCACTGCAATGCCTAACGCAGAGAAGTGTCCCACACGATCTTCTATTCATACAACGGTGCAACATCACGACGACGATGCGTATGCCGTGGCTTATGTCAACTTCATCGATCACCGCACCTATTCTCATACAAGTGAGATGTACTATGGTCAAGCGCGACTGACGATTCCTATTTACCATGGTTCGGAGAATGATTATCTTGTTGTTGTCAATACAGACGGAACGATGATGCGCGTGCCTTTGCAGCACATTTTGGAACAGGACGAGCGCAAGCCCTATTCGCTTTACGTTTCGGACGACGTTGACATTCTCTTTGCTGCCGTAGCGAAAGAAGACGACTTGCTCTACTCCGATCGTTTCAGCGCAAAGAAGAATCGCGTAGTGTCACGCTGCGATACGATTCTTAACCTCACTGAATGTGATTCTCTGAACGCTCGTGGTGCTTCTCTCGTTATGAACACGCAAGCGCAAATTCGTCAATGTGCAATTATCCCGCACAGTCAGGCCAATAGCTTTAAGAAGATTACCGACCTAACAGAAAAGCAGATCGGCTCTGACCTCTTAACGAAAAGCTACGAGAAGATGCGCCTCCTCATTGAACGCGAAGGCATAACGCTGAATTAACGAAACAATCAACGGCTAATTAATGATAATTACCGTCCCCTCCCGAATTATATGTTACTCCCTGTTTTAGCCGCTGCTGCAGCAGCAGCGCAACCAGTTCATGTTGACAAACCGAATATTATCGTTATCGTAGCCGACGACCTTGGCTACGGCGACCTTTCATGCTACGGTGCCACTCGTGTTCACACCCCAACCGTTGATAGCCTTGCAGCCCGTGGTGTACGCATGACCAATATGCACGCCTGTGCTTCCACCTCCACTCCCTCGCGTTATGCCCTATTAACGGGGCAATACCCCTTTCGCCGTCCAGGCACTGATGTGGCAGCTGGCAATGCAGGCATGATTATCAAACCCGAACAAACCACCGTGGCCGACCTCATGCACCGTGCAGGCTACTTTACGGCAGCTATTGGCAAGTGGCATTTAGGGCTGGGGCGCCAAACGGCACAACAAGACTGGAATGGGACAATCGACCAAACACCGCGCGACCTCGGCTTTGACTACCATTACATCATGGCCGCTACGGCCGACCGCGTGCCGTGCGTATATATAGAAGACGGCCGCGTAGCCAACTACGACCTCTCAGCTCCCATTAGCGTAAGCTATCGTCAAAACTTTGTCGGTGAACCTACGGGGCGCAATAATCCTGAGTTGCTCACCAAGTTGAAGCCCAGTCACGGCCACGATATGAGCATCGTCAATGGCATCTCGCGCATTGGTTATATGAAGGGCGGTGGGCGCGCCTTGTGGCAAGACGAATCGATAGCCGATAGCATCGTGAGTCATGCCATCGGGTTTATCGACTCTCACCGCTCAGCCCCCTTCTTTATGTATCTGTGTACGAATGACGTCCACGTGCCACGTATGCCGAACGAGCGTTTCCGTGGCAAGAGCCCTATGGGACTGCGTGGTGAGGCCATTCTTCAGTTCGATTGGACGGTAGCGCAAATCACCAAAGCCCTACGCGAACGTGGGTTGGATGAGAATACGCTCCTTATCATAACGAGTGACAATGGTCCCGTGTTAGACGACGGTTATGCCGACCGTGCTGAAGAACTCTGTGGCTCTCACCGTCCAGGTGGTCCCTTCCGTGGAGCCAAATACAGTTCCTTCGAAGCAGGCTCGGCCGTACCCTTTATAGTCTACTGGCCTAAAGGAGCGAAGCAGGGCGAGGAGAACAATGCCTTAGGTTCGCTCATCGACCTTCCCGCTACTTTAGCAACCTTGGTAGGTACGAAGCTACAGAAGGACGATGCCCCCGACAGTCAGGATCACCTCTCGACATGGTTAGGACGTGACCAAAAGCCACGCGAATATGCCGTGAGCATGGCCAGCAATCGCAGTCTGACTTTACGTACACAACAATATAAGTACATCTCTCCCTCTGATGGTGGTCCCATGATTACGTGGGGGCCGAAGATAGAAACGGGCTATCGCCCCATGCCTCAACTCTACGATCTCTCAAAGAGCGAGTACGAGCAGACGGACCTTTCGAAGTCCAATCCCAAACTCCTCCAACGCCTCCAGCGTCTATTGGGCGTTGTGCGTAGTGGAGAGTAGATTTTCTTTTTAGAATTACAGCAAGTAGCGCAAGCTAATCTGGGGCGACGCGTCCTCCCAGGTTAACTTGCGTTTATGACATTTAATGGTTCATACGTCCCTAATTGCCCCGATATGAAGAAAACGACCTTTTTTCTTTGCCTATCAGTCTCTAAATGTTAACTTTGCCAAACTTACTTAGCATAAATCATATAACAATCCCTATATACCTATAATATATATATAGCCCCATGAAACTCATTCTCAACCCGAAATATGAAGCCCTACGCGATTACATCGTTCACCTCGAAGAGCATTTTGAGCACGAAGGACGCGATATGCACTCGGGACGAAATGTGATTAAAACGTTACAAACCAATGGACTGACGCTCTGCGTAAAACGCTTTGCACCTCCTTCGCTACGTCGTAAGATTCAGCAAGTGCTTTATAAGAAGTCGAAGGGGAAATTGGCGTATTTGAGTCCGTTGCTGTTACGCGAAAGGGGGTTTGAGAGTCCAGAGTCGGTGGCCTTTGCGCGCTTTCGCCATGGGTTGTTCCATACCACGACTTATTTTGTCAGTCTGCTATCTACCTACCGCTTCAGCATGCAATCGCTGCTGAGCGAGCAGGCTGACGTGCAACGCGAAGTTATTCCCCACTTCGCACGCTTTGCAGCCCACCTCCATGAGGACGGCTTTCTGCACCGCGACTTCTCGTCGTCAAATATTCTCTACGACGTGATCGACGGCCGTTACCACTTCTCATTGGTTGACACCAATAGCATGAAGTGCGGTTCGCCCGTCAGCATTGAGGCTGGTTGTCGCAACTTAGCCAAGCTCTCAGGCAGTGAATCCTTCTTCTCCCTTTTGGCCCAGTGTTATGCCCAAGAGCGCAAAGCCGACCCCACGCGCTGCGCCGAATTGATTAATAGGGCGAGGGGAAAGAAGGGAAAAAATACGATCTACAGATAACAATTTATCTTGCCTAATTGGGGGGCGGGTTTTTAACCCGCGGCAGCAGGAAGC
>ENA-ORMS01001901-ORMS01001901.1-human-gut-metagenome-genome-assembly--contig:-NODE-1901-length-15851-cov-6.949544_pt1 | contig 15851 bp, 30 predicted proteins | sample MGYA00242104_ERZ508997 | MGnify/ENA primary metagenome ERZ508997 (study PRJEB26280, sample SAMEA2338704) | human gut metagenome | biome: human gut; feature: human-associated habitat; material: faeces... | reverse complement strand
AAAGACGGGGAGAAGGGGCGGACATCATAGGGGAGGGCTTGATATTAAACAACTACGAATTACACGAACTGTTCTTGCAGTTCGTGGTTAAAACCAAGTGACACTTTTTTTTTCGTGTCTTTCGTGCAATTCGTAGTTGAAACATCAATGCCCGATGAAAAGCTTTCTGCGGTTAAAAATAAAAGCCCTGCTATCCTCACGGACGGCAGAGCTAAATGGAAAGTTCGAAGCACTGTATTATCAATGAAAACATCCAGTCAAAGTATGAAACATTCGCCCCCTACATATCGTAGTCGCACAGTTCGTTGCCCGAGCACATCTCGTAGTTCTCCACGTTCTCAATCACCATATCCTCGTTACAGAACTGCTTGATAATGATCTTTCTGTTCTTCGGGTCAGGATGTACGCTACGGATATTGTTGTTAGAGACCCATATCGGATAATTGCTGTCTTTGGTATAAACCGCAAGATACCAAGGTCCGGTCTTGTGCAGATCCATTGCCATGGCAATGCCCGACGTAACGGTTGTGGAAACCTTGCCAAGGACTTTCTCGATGGCTTTGTCAATAAACTCCTCCTTGCCCTTCCGTCCAAACCTGTCGATCCAAGCGGCGAAGATGGTGAACAGCAAGATGATTAGAATCACGATGAGTGTTGAAAAAATGAAATTCATAATTGTTTTTGTTTAATTGTTATAGTTTATACTAATTTTTATAATTGTTCCTCACTACCCATACACTCAATCCGATGTTGAGCAAGAGCATGATGATAATGATGGCCCAATACTCCTTATTGCTCAGTTCTACCGAAAGATACTTGAAGTCGGAAAACTCCTTTCGTTTCCACTCCTTCTGCACAATCGGTTCGATGTACGAGGCGAAAGCGCAGAGGTCAAGTCGGTGCGACGTAAACCAGTCGCGGCTCTTCACGGCAAGCACGGGAGAGTCACACCAAGAGAAGGCATCGCTCCACATTACGCGGTTACGGCTGTCAAGACCTACGCACACCACAAGCTCGTTCTTGTTGCCTCCCTGCCAATAGGAGCGTTGTCGGTCGGCAATGGATAGCGACTTGTTGCGGTAGAAAAGCAGATAGAGGCGAAACTCCTTCTTCGGTCCGTATCGGGCATTGAGCACGCGGATGGCTCGTTCCTGACGGGCAGAGAACATTGCTCCGATGATAGGCGACTGGTCGCAAAACCGTATCTTGGGATAATCGTGCAAACCAAGTCGGCGAGCCTCCTTTTCGCTGATGTCCTCAAACTTAAACACCGAGCGCGAAGCCTTCACCTTATTCTCGTATTCATGTTCACGGGTAACGGAGTAGAGCGTAGCGGGTTGACCGTTCCATCGGTATTCATACGCATCGCCGTCACGGGTGTAATAGTGGCGGTGCATATCCACGAACTCCGAAGCCACCGACAAGCGACGCTTCATAGCCGAAAAGTCTTCATTGGAACACTTTCGCTCACGTCCCGAATGGTCGTAATAGGTCCAACGTTCGGGATGGTTTACAGTGACATAGTAGGTTTGGGTGTGGCTATGCCCCTTAGAGTCCCTATAGGTCTGCGTCCTTCTTTGAAGTTCATTCCACGGCTCATAATAGCGTATCTTCGTAACGTAGCTGCCCAGATATTCTGTGTCGCTCGACTCTACGCGCTCAAACGCCCATATCATCGCTGCGCCCACAAGGAGCGAGGGGATGATAAGTATGGCATGTTCCCACCATACGGTTTGCTTGCGGAAGAACAACAGCAACACAGCCGACACAAAGAAGGGGATGAGAAAAACGAGTAGTTCCATACGCCTTTACTCTTTCTTGCCGAACAGATCCACGTCGTTGTCTTCGCCTTCCGACATCACTTCCTTGGAGCGCGACGAAGAAATAACCTTATACTCGATAGGCACGGTGTTAGACACAAACCATCGGGCAGGGTAGGTGCGAGTGAGCGTTTCGTGTTCGCGGATGATGTCAAGCATACGTTCCTGAGAGGTCTGAAACTCGGTGCGCTGTATCTCGATGGCCTGCATGAGGTCGCGGTAGAGCGATACATCAAAGTTGGGGTTGCTCTCCTTAATCCACTTCATCATCGTGCCCTTGTCATTCTGATAGCGTCCGGCAATAAGCTGCGGATAAATCTTCTCAAAGGTCTGCTTATACTCGTCAGTGACCTGCGCCTTCTGCTGAATGATTTTCCACATCTTGTCGTGAACGCCCTCAATCTTTCCTCGCTGCGCCTCTGCTTGCTGGCGAAGGGCAATCTCACGGTTGTTGTAACTGAAGTAGGTGGCTACAAGTGAGCCGATAACGATGGCAACCACAAGCAGTATGGATGCCATAACAATGTTTTTTGTTTTCATTTGCTTGTTGTATTTGTTATTATGTTATTGTTTTCTTTCAAGAGATATTTGTAAGAGCCCAGTCCGTTATCTTCGCCCTTCTCAATCTTCCAATCGCACCCGGCCTTTTGCAAGCTTTGCACGAAGTCGTTGTTGTCTCTATCTGTGATATACGGAGAAATGTTCTCTTCTTCAAAGACAACGAGGTAAGGATTACAGTCGAAGTCGATGCGCAGGGGCTTGTTGCCAACAAAATCGCGTAATTTAAATATACCGCGAGGGTCACTAATGTGCAGATTATACACATTATACACACCACGTTCGCTTATCAAAAGGTAAGCATAGCAATACAGCCTTTGTTCTTTGGCATCATATCGTTCAGCGCACACAATGGTGGTGTCAGAGCCACGGAGCGACGAGATTGCGTAAAAACGTCCGTCCTCGATGTGGTTGAGCATGTATTCGCGACACTCTTTCGGAGTGAGGAGCACAGGCATGTCGTCAGAGTAGGTTTTCCGCTTCTCCTCGCTCTTTCGCAGACTTTTCTTAGCAAGACGTTCCTTGTGCATTATCCGCACACGCCAAACGACAAAGGCGAGGAAGAATGTCCAACCGAAGACGGCACCAAGAAAGAATGCCCAGCCTAAAAAAGTAGATATAAATATGTTCATTGTTCTCTATAAATTCGTTAATAAAAAGGGTTGCGTACCTTACAGCCGTTTGAGAAGTGTGCAGCATCGATGGCCTAACGCCTTTTCTTCGTAACCCAACCTTTCGTACCAATGCAACACCCATAGGGGAGAGTCGCGCCCGTCCCACGATATTGCAACGGTCGTTATGCCGCATCGCTTCAGCTCCCTCTCTACTGCCTCCATTAGGTGTTTTGCCACCTCACGGCCACGGTGAACTTCGTCAACCCACAGCGAGTAGATGAGAGCATCTGCCTCACCATCCAAAGGCTTGTCTTCGGTGCGGTGAGGAATAAACGCCTGTATGCTGCCATAATATTGCTCGTCGGTGACGAGTATGCGAATGGAGTCTTCCCAATGTTGAAATTGTATCATGTGCAAAGGTAGGTTGTTTCTTTTACTTGATATGGATATTCTCCTCAAAGTCGTATCTCACGTCTCGGTTTTGCAACAAAGCCACAGGCGTTTTGGAGAAGATGTCTGCCTCACAGTCGGCAACGGCTCGCACAAACGCCTCGTACATCTTCTGTTCGTCATGCTCTTCCAGAATGCCCTGGATCGTCTGCTGCCATATCAGATTAGGGCGTTTGCCGTCCCTCTTGTTTCCTTTAACAATCAGCATGACACTTACGGAGTTTTCACCCTCGCGCACATCCGCACGAAGTATGCCGTATCCAAGCGGTTTGCCAAAAGTGTAGCAACCGCTCTGATTCTCAAGAAAGCGATAGCCGTAGTTTCGCAATGCCTTTATCACAAATTCTCTCATGTTCAATCTTTTTTTATAGTTCTATTAATACTTTTATCTCTTGGTTGCCTCCTGTAGGTACAAGACAAGCAGGACATAGGCCTCGGGCAGAATACACACGACGCAGCACATCAAACATGTGCGTAAAGGGTGGTGTCTGCATCAAGCCGACTACGAGGGGGCGCGTGGTGTCAGTCATCATCTGACAGGCCTAATATTCAATCCCAAAAGAGCCTGTTGGCAGATCACGCCGAGGCCTTCAATGACACTCAAGCAAGAGTCGCATTTCAGGCAGGTCGTAGAGCATATAGCAGGGTGGCCTTGTCTGTAGCCGCAGGACGCTCCTTCCATCATGTAGATGTTTTTCTCCTTTACAAAAGATTCGATTGCTTTTATAAACCTATTCTTTTCCACGTTCTCCAATTCCAGCTTGTCGCAATGTTCACGCATCTTCAGCATCTCGCCGAGCGTCTGCTTTGAAGAGTCTTCGTCCTTGTGCTTCTCCATTCCTCGCAACTGATGTTCCACGTTGTTGTATTCGTCCATGAGTTGATGAATGCGCTGCTCAAGCTCTATGTTCTCTGTCTTTAAGTCGGCCACTATATAGGAAAGAGCCAACATGCGCTTGTTTTCTTCTGTTTTCATTGTCTCTATAATTTTATTACATATTATACAAAAGTGACATTAGTGCCACTGCCTTTTTCTTGTCGGAAAATCCTTTGATGTTTACCCATTTGCCGAATGGGAAGTGATCAACAAATTTCTGAACCATCCAAACGGTCACGGGTATGCAACCGTTGTAGGCTTCCATTGGAACAATTCTTAGCTTCATATCTTATTCAAATTCATATACTATATGCGGTGTGGTGTTGCCCAACCCGTCGCGAGGGTCGGTGATACCCCCCCGACCATTGAGGTCACGACATTGGCTATCTGCTTGCGCGGTCGGTACTTTACGAGGCCCTTGCCATCCTTGCCGCTGCGTACCCAACCGATGTAATACTTGTCAATCATATTCATACTCTTATAGTGGAATGAGGACGTTTGCCACATTTCCCGATATTATCGTATAGGCTACCCCCACCACATTGTTTATTACCAATTCGCTCACTCCTCGCTTGTCGGGTGTGTCGCGATAGAAGCGGATGGTGTCGTCATCGCGCCACCTCATTCTTATAAGGTCTTTACGGTTACTCATATTCAATAAATACTGCTGGTGCTTTGATGAGCGAACTTGTACCTTGTATGATATTGCTTGCTCCGTCTTTGTGATAATGCGTACAGATTGTAGTACATACTTGGGGGGTGAATTGATGATTTGCTGTCTAATCATATTCTATCAATACCATAGTGTGCTGCCCGTGTTCGTCGTATAGTCCTGCCCATCCATCGTAGCGTGCGGACAATGCCGTGGAGTACCCCCCCCGACGTGGGCAGAGCTGCGATGTGCGTTGCACGAAAGGAATTTGGTTACACATAATCGGGATTGAAAAATATACCATTTACACCTTCAATATCGATGGTGTTTTTGTTACAGTCAAAATCAGCATCTGAAAACTCGTCGCCATTGACTGTTACTTCCAATTCGCCATGTTCTTTACGCAAGAGTTCAAGGCGGTTTATAAGTTCGCTTATATTCATATTATTTTCTTTACAAATATTCTATCAATACCATATTATCTTTGCCAACTGAGGTGAGGGTGTTGGTTGTACCCCCCTCGTTTATCTCCATTCGCTGACAGAAGCGTCCGTTGGAGGGATGCTTGCGGTCGGACGGATTGTCGGGGTCACGGACTCGGAAAGCTGCTATGTGAAAGTGTAGCATAGGAGATTGTCTTTTGTTACTGTTGTTATCGAATTGCTCCACGGCCATGGGCTGGGGCGGTGATACTTATCGCCGTATTTACACCCCCCCGATCGCCATGCTCACGGCGGAAGGCTTTGGCTTCCTCGGTGCGGTAGTGGACGAGGACAGAACGGTCAATCATACTCTATCAATATTTTCGGTTTATCCACGTCGTGACCCTTACCCCCCCCGGCAATACACAAGGCTATGCCGTGTGGTGACACGATGATGCCGTTCTGCGAGGGGCTGTAGGAGCCGAGGATAATGGGGCGAGGGTTGTTCATAATTCTATCATAATTCTACAATCACAGCTGGCTCACGATTACACCTACGCTTTAGTCCGGGTATGATGTCTGACAAAGCCAGTTTTTGATAATGATTGCATATCGGACAATGGAACACCCCCCCGTCTGTGTTTATCGGCAAGAGGGGTGACAAGCCTTCTATGAGATATGATTCAAACATAGATTACTAACACTGCTGTTGCTGCTCGTCCTCCTGTCGGTTTGAGAAAGTTTACAATCGAATTTCGCTGATATTGCGATTTTACACACCTACTCAACAGGAAAGTGTCTGTTTCAGCATTTAATGGTTTCACGTCTATCATCGCCAATAAGGATAATTAGGTTTGTCCTCGTCCAATGGCTCATATACTTCTATCTCTGCGCCACAATGGGGACAATGATACAAGTACTTATTTCCGTCATCTCCATAATCCTCATTCCCTACGAGATCTATATCCCAGCAACATTGAGGACAACGAGGCATGTGCGGCAATGGTTCATTTTTATGTGTCATAAATTGTCTATTTTAATTCTTCCTCTGCATATTCTCCTTAAACAAGTCACCGAAGCCGCGCCAATAATGAGCGTCCATCCATTCGGGCAGGGGCTATTATTCATATATCACGATTACGCCAGTGGCTTTGAAGTTTGCTCCTGGGGGTGAAACGTCAAGAACATCGTATGCACCCTTCTTAAAATAATTGGCTTTGATAGTGCGTGATGTGCCATCGGATTCTGTGTTAAATGGGAGTATCATAATTCTACTGCTACAAAGAATGCGTCGCCGCAATCGATGCTTGACATGATGGTTATTGCTATGCCGTGAAAAGCTCCGTTTAAGCGTCCTGTATTGAACATCGAGGCAGAGCAGGTGAGCAACCTACCACCCATAATCATATCAGCTATGATGCGGATTGTACGGTCGGGTGGGTTGTCAGTTCGCATCCTTTTGTCTCTCCAAGTTCCACTTATACATTTTATAGAAGCCACGCCAATATTCCACGTCCAGTTTCTTTGGGTTCTCCTTGAACTTTTCGTAGAGACGGGCGATGGCTGGGCGATGATAGCTCAGTTCTCTTTCGTTCCACTCAATGCCCTTATCCCATCCGTCGTGACGCTCCATGAATATCTGAAGCACGGTCTTGAGGAACATTGCCGCCTCATGTGTCGGTGGCAGGTCGAACTGAAGGAATAAGGCATTGTCAGAGTCGTTTGCCTTGAGGAACTTGCTCACGGCATCGTCCTTGAGGAAATAGCGGTCGGACACTTCCTCTTCGATCACGTCTTCCAGTCGGGTAAGCAGCTCGAAAGGTTCGGGAAACTGATAGTCGAAGGCCACGTCACGGCGCATGGAGAGGCAGAACACACGGTCGCGGTTCTGCGGCACACCGTAGTTCTTGGCGTTGAGTCGAGCCCAACGGCTCACATAGCCGAGCGACGAGAGTTTGTCGAGCCACTTCTGAAAGTCGGGCATGAACTTCTGGCTTACCAGTGCCGCCACGTTCTCCTGCAAGAGATACTTCGGGCGAAGCACCTCCACGGCATCCGCCACACGCCAAAGCAGTGCGCTTCGGGTGTCGCTGCCCTCCTGCAAGCCCATCTGCTTGCCAGCCTGACTGATGTCCTGGCAGGGCGAGGAATAGGTGAAGAGGTCAACCTCGCGGCCTTCGAGCGAGCGTTTCACCTCGTGCCAGTCAATCTTGGTGATGTCGCCAAGGGCGCAGTCGGCAAACTGAGGGAAGACGAGGTTGTGCATCTGACAGGCGTATTTGTCGATGTCGCTCCATCCCTTGCACGTCCATCGGAAGTCGGGATGCCACTCGCGTAGCACGTCGGCTGCCATGAGCTGCGAGTCGTAGCCGGAGAACGTGGTAAGGAAGATCTTCTCCTCGTTCTTGTTGGCTGCGGTGGGCGGCAGGGCGGGTAATGTGTCTTCGAGGTCGTCGAAGAGGGAGAGCTGCTTTTGCTTACGAGGTTTGGGTGTGGGATAGAAAAGTTGCTCGTAGATGTGGGCCAACACGTCCACCACGATGCTGTTTCCGGCTTGCTTGTACTGCTGTGAGGCAGAAATAGCCATGTCTTCGGGTTTACCCTTGCCCTTCCAGTCGGGCAGACGTTCGGCTGCCTGGCATTGCTGCTCTGCATCGTGCCGATTACGTTGTCGCGAACGCCCATCAAGCGAAAACACTCCTTGGGCGTGAGCTTGCGGATAGCATAGCTCTTGATGGTGCGGTCGGTGAAATTGAGTTTTGTGATCATATAGTTGTCAATCAAATACTTTTACTATTATTGGCGTTTGTCCTCCCCCTAATCCCATTGCAGACGTAAGGGTGAAACATTCGCTGTGTAGTGAACGAGGGGTTATCAGACCTTTAGTTTGCATGTTCTGAAATATAGCGGTCTGCTCTACCTTTTTCACCATTATGGATATAGCTTTTGCTCTAAGCATACGTTAGTCGTATTCTTTAACCAGAAATACATTTTGCTGCCACGAGTTGATTGCCACGGTCGGACAAACGTCTGTGCCTAATCGGCCTCCATCATTGTTGCCACGAGGATATTGGTAGAAGTCGTAGTTGGTCATATCAATCCTTTTCTTCTTCCACCAGTTTCCAAACCTTTCCGTTGTGAGAAGAAAAGACACTATAAGGAAACTCGCAACAATCAATGGCCGCCTGCATTTCATTTACCGTATCTCTTGTATAGGAACATCTACCAAAGAGATAAGCCAAAGCCTTGAATTGGTCTTGGGTAAGATATACGTTTTGATCTCCACAGGAGATACCTACGGTACCGGCTTCGTTTACGCAGAAGAGTTCTACATCTTCATATTTTTCCGTTTCGATGTTAAATACGGTAATCTTCATTCTATCGTAATTCATAATTTATTTCTCCTTTTATTTATAATTCAACAAACACGCATATTCCGCCGCTTGCTGCGGTCAGTGCGTTTACGAGCTTACCCCCCCCGACTGTGCGACAACGCCTCAGAGCCGAGGACGGATAACTTAGGTCGGCGGCTCCAGGACAGGGACAGTCGGTATAGCCCAGCTCGGTGGCTTGGCGTATGCGAAGGAACGTCTCGCCAGCTCGGTCCACCAACTGAAAGAACGGTCGGTCGGAGGTGGAGTAGATGCGGTAGAGCGATCCGTCGGGATAGCGGCCATACAGCTTGCCGTCCTTGCGGATGGTGCCGCGCTTGTAGTGAGGGTCAGTCATATTCAATCATTAGTCTCCATCCGTGACGAGGTGCAGGATTGCCCCATTGTTGAGTTACTGTTCCTATACAGGTTCCGCTCCAATGAATGCGCTGATGAAAGTCGTCGAATGGATGCTGCTTAATCATATTCAATCATTATACAGTGTAGGCATTTGTAGTCGGTGGCTCGAAGGGCGGGCGAGAACTCTCGTATCTGTCAAGCAGTACCTTGTTTCTTGCTTTCATAGAGCTATACTTTAATTTCCTGACTAAATTTCATTATCTTGAGGGCGAGCTGTAGTTCGTGAACGTACTTTATATGACATAAGAGTGCATAGCCTGTCACGTTGTAATACTTTATGAATATTGCCCAAGCGTATTTTTTCCGTTCTAAAACCAAAAATCTGGCAAGGGAACTGCCTGCTCTGGCTTTAATTGGTCTTGTGAAGTACTTGCCCTTGATCTCTTCCTTAAAGTCATTATTGCGAAGTATTTCGGGCGTGACGGGCACGCCATCAATGTAGTTGCACCATGTTCCCCAGGGACCGTCGTCTTCGTCGCTGACAGCCTTCAGAGTGGCGACTCCCTTCTTGTCATTATTCTGTCGGTCGGGATGGATTTCGGTAACGATGCACAACGTGTCTTTCGGAAACATGCAGTCTTTGTTTGTCTGCACAATGTCGCCTATTCTTAAATCTTCCGGTTTAATCATCGCTTTCCTCCTTATCTTCCTCTTGAATATACTCGCCGTATTGCTTCCATTCGGGGTCGTGGATGTTGCCTACAACCTCGAAGTCTTGCATCATCTTTCGCGAAATGGAATCGCAGATGCCGTCGGAAATGCCTCTGACGGACGACTTAGGGTTCTTGATAGCCACGATATAGAACGATGCCTCTTCCTCGCTCCAGCCTATCGCGCCGTAATAATTGTCATACTTGTTGTCTTCGGTACAACTGAACGGATAGATGTCGGACCGCAGTACGTCGCCTTCATAAACCTCCTTGCCATTCTTATCGGTGAAGCCGGTGAACTGGCAGACGGTGGAGGGGTCAACTTGAAATACCCCGGTAAAACCCATTCTGCCATCTTCTTCAACAAATCCAAGGATGTTTAATTTGCCATCAAGAGAATGGGCCAAATCGCCAGAAAACCACTGCCCATTCATAAGACTTTTGCCCTTAAACTTAATTGTTCTCATTGTTCTCTATATTTTCGTTAATACTCACATCGTTTATCTCTTTCTTCGCTTCGCCTTGCGTCGCTCTTGCAGGTTATGCCGCACAAGTGGCGTAATGGTGAACGATGGCGATCCGTCGGGCAAGATTAAACGGAATATCCTCTTTGTCTTGCCTTCAAGAAAATCGTCTATCTCTTTCAGTACTGCGAAAAGAACCTCACTCTGCGGCTTCTTCTCTCCAGTCTGATGCATATACAATTGACGAACATATTCCCAATTGACGGTTACGATGTATTGTCTTTCTTTATGTATCTTCATTGTCTTCTACATTTTCGTTAATACTTACGATAACACAATATATTGTTGTATTATTTCGCTTTGAAGTTGTATATCGGTTTAATTCTCCTCACCACGTCCACAGTGTCGCCTATAAGCGATTCAATTTCTTCAGCCGACTTGTACGCCATTGGTGATTCGTCGATGGTGGACTCGCATACCGATGTGGAGTAGATGTCGTGCATCTGTTGGCGGTATTCTTCCATGCTGAGCTGCTTCTTGGCTGCCGAGCGCGACATTAGTCTGCCTGCACCGTGCGGAGCCGAGCAAAGCCAGTCGTCGTTGCCCTTGCCGCGACATATCAACGAACCGTCGCGCATATTAAGTGGGATGATAAGCTGTTCGCCATTTTCGGCACGCACGGCTCCTTTTCGGATGATGCCTGAGTGTATGTCGAAATAGTTATGCCTGGTGGTAAAGAAATCCACGAACGATAATTGAAGCCCGTGGATTATAGTCATTGCTATATCCCATCTGTTGTCGTCGGCAAAACACTGACAGACATTCGCTGCGAAATAGTAGGCATCGAGGTCTTCTCCCTCAAGATAGGCGAGATCGGGAGGCACGGTGCCCAAACGACGCAACGCATTGTTAATCTCCTTCTCTAAGCCGTACTTCTTCAAGTCTTCGATGATGCGCTTGCGCTCCTCACTACGATTCACATTCTTCTTGGCTAAGTGTTGGAAAAAGTTGCACACCTTAACACCGAGATTGCGACTGCCCGAATGTATCACAAGATACTTATAACCCTGCTCGTCCTCGTCAAGCTCGATGAAGTGATTGCCGCCACCGAGGGTGCCAAGCGAGCGTCCGATATAGTCGGGGTCGAAGCAACCTTGTGTCCTTTCGTGCAAATCGAGCAAAAGATCTGACGTGAGCGGACTCATAACTTTTAGCTTGGACTTTTCGTGAACGTCAAATCCGCTCGGCACCGACTCATTGATGATTCGGTCGAGAAGCGAAAGGTTAATATCCTTCTCAGCAAACTTGAATACCAACATGCCACAGCCTATATCCACGCCTACGGTATTAGGTACAACCTTACCGACAGTCTGAATTACCGTACCTACGGTGCATCCCTTGCCGGCATGACAGTCAGGCATAATGCGAATCTTGCAGTCGCGGTATGCCTCGCTCTCTGCCATCTGCCTTACTTGCTTCTGGGCTTCCGCCTCAATAGTCTTGGCAAAAATCTTTACGTTCTTCATACTCTATATTTTCGTTAATACGTTATCGCTTGCTATGATTTTAGAATATTGTAGTAATCCTGCAATTCCTCGTCACATTCGGGTGGCCAAAGTGTGCGTACCTTCATGCCGTTGTTGTCGATAAGAGGTTTGGCTAACGGCAGGATTGCGTGCGGCTCTTTGTGCCACTCTATAAATGTTCCGCCGTTGTATATTGTAGGATTGTCATCAGAACCATACTTTAGCAAAAAGATAAGTTTTTGCTGTATACAATATTTCAAATCAGACCATGACTTGCTACGTCCTAAATAGCCATTCACGACATATCCTCCGGCACAATACTGATAGGAGACACCATCGAGCCGATGAGAGTAGAGCGTGATGCCGGCTTGGGCGCAATAATACCTTAATGTCGCCCTTGTTGCATATCTTCCCATAATTCTCTATATTTTCGTTTTGTTTTGATTCAAATTAGAAACTCAAAACCGGGGTGTGTTCTTAAGAACTTCCGTTGCTTATGCCTATGATGTGTCCACCATCTAACGAGAGAGCCGCGGTGCCAATGCTTGCAATTCCCTTCCTCCTTCATGCCGAGAAGAACACCCTCGCGACTGAGACCGTAAGGACGGTAGGCTTTAACGAATTTCTTCAGTATGCGTCGCTTCATAATTTACTGTTGATTTATTATCTTTTGTTTCTTTCTAATTCCTCTCGGCTCTCCATGATATACATAATCTAATCTATTAGTTCAAAATCATAAACAAATACATAGGGGTTGCTCTCCCAAGTGCCTTTGCCGGAGATGCGGTTGATAAGGGAAGCGTAGGCATCCTGCGGAGTGCGAAACGAAGAGTTGGCAAGACCGTGATACCAATACGTCGTACCTCCAAGCCCTACATTGTCGCCACGCCAAATGCCTTCTTTCATACAATCTTCTTCGCTGATGTCTTGCAGACGTTCTACGCTGATGTTGGTGATGCGGATATGATGGGGCATATAATCTGCACGGACAAACATCTTGTTGAAGCATCCTTTCTCGAATATAATACGTCCCAGAATTATTCCTTTTTTGCTACAAAGACGGAAAAAATCAATGTCAAATGGCAGATCTTCATATTTCTGAGCGATGGCTATAATTTCGCCGAGTTTGTAAGCGGATTGAGCGAGAGGTTTCCCTTCGTCAAACAGACATGCCTTGCCTTTGTTAACTTCTTCAAAAGCCTGCCTAACTGTAATATTCCTCAATCTTCCTGCGGTATAGGCTATTCTTCTTGTCTGAGTCTTTCTGCCTTCAAGTACGGCCTGTGTTAGACCGTACTTGTCGTTGAACATAATCTTTTGCATACTCTATATTTTCGTTAATAAGCCATTGAATTTTTCACTTTTCGCTTTTCTCTTTTCACTTCGCCTTGCGAATCTTCTCCATTTCCTCATTCTCCTTCGAGAGTCGCTCCAGATGCTCCAGCACGAGCGAATACGACTGGTTGTTCACCTGGTCTTCGGTGAGAGAGGCGTATTTCTGCATGGTGGCGATGGTGGCAGTGTATATCTCAAGTGGGGTGGAGGGTCGCTGTGTGCGATCGAGCTTCTGTACCTTGAACACATGAGGATAACGCCGTGAGAGGGTGTGCATCATGCCGGTCCACCAGAAGAGGATGGGTTGCCATTGGTGATCGGGGAAGTGGCGGAAGAGTGGGGCTTGGGTGTCGAACTGGCGGGTGTCGTAATGGAAATCGTGCACCTTCAGGTTGGTGTTGGTGTCGATGAAGTCGATGCGACGGTTGAAGATTGTGGCAAGGAACATAGAGCGTGCCTGGTCTACGCTGTCGGCTTGCTGCGCTATCTGCTCGGCCGTGAACTTACCCATCTGCTTCATCTTGACAAGGTTGTTGGCGAGCGAGGTGTATTGTCCCATGAGGTCGGAGGCAAAGCGATATTGCTGCCATGAGAATCCGTCCATGTCCTGCGTCGGACCCTCAAACTCGATCTTACGACGTAGCAGACCACGCTTGTTGCGAAGGCGAAGGGGGGGGGAGGGAAGGCGAGTGAGGTGAGCACCACGCTCGTTGTCAAGCCAGTCGAGCAGTCCGGCACCAGCGGCAAGACACTCAGCCGAGTTACGGTCATTGGTCTTCGGCTTTGGCGTTAGCCAGTAGTTGAGCTCCCATAGGTAGAGAGGGAAGGTTTCTTCCTTCTGCTTGCGACGGAAGAAACGGTTGCGACGGCTCGGGGGGGAGAGTCGGCAAGTGTAGTGTTGCTCTTCGAGAGGCTTCGACTCGTCTATGCCTTCCACTATCTCTATGCCCGACATGACGAAGAAGCACGCTATCTTGACATTGCGCATGTCGAAGGGATGATAACGGTCGGCTCGCTGTATCTGTTCAAGCATTATACGGGAGATGAGCTCCAACTGCTCGGTGCTACACTCGTTCCATGAGCGAGGCAGCGTAAGGTTGATTTTCTGTTGTAACATAATTTTCAGGTTTCTTTCATAGGCAAAGTTAGGCGTTTTTAATTTGGTGGGGCGGACATCGAAAGCGGACAACGAAGGGGAGGAACAACGAATTTCGCTAATTGCACGAAAAAAATATAAGCCAACAGAAAACACAAAAGAAACAGAATGATAGTACAAGTTTTCTGCTAATTTCGAGTTCCCGTTGGCTTAAAACAAATGTAAAATTCAAAATTTAGAGCGTGGCGTGTAGGGCGTTATAGTCCCATACCTTAGTGCAGTCGTCTTCGCAGGGCTGCCAGTCGTCATCACAAAAGTAGAAGGCATAGGCAGCCTTGATTATCTCCTCTTCGTTCATGCAAGCGCAAAGGTCGGCATACATAGAGTTGAAGGCGACATATTTGTCCCATGTGTTGACGTTGGCGTGAAACTTCATGCCCTTAGTCAGCTCGTCTACCTTGAGACGGGTCCAATGTGCGCCGCCGCCGGTTGGCATACCCTCCTCGTCGTACATGCCGCTATAGACAAGAGCGTTCACATCATGGTTAGCCATCTTCTCAGAATAGTGCCGTCCGTAGAGAACGGCGTGCTGACGGCGCAATATGTGCCAGTAGAGCTTAGGGTCGGTCTGCTCAAGCGCAAGGAGGTCGGTAGAGAGAGTCTCTACTGCTGCCCACATCTTCTTCTCGGTCGCCATACCATTGGCACGAGCCTGTTCAATCATCTGTTTGTAATTCATTTTGTTTGAGTTTTATATGTTTAACATGTAGGGCAAATGCCCCGAAAATGTGGGACAATCAGGCTTTTTTGCACAGAGACATGCAATATAGGAAAGAATGTCTGCGCCTCGGGCTTGCTTTCTGCCTTTGCCTCAGTGGTCGAGGCGGTCGGTGGTGTGTCTTTCTTTTTCATATAGCTTTGTGAATTTACGTTGAAGGATAAGCAACAACAACACGAACCAGTTTGACAGATATGCCACCACAATAGCCGCCAGCGCCGATGTGTAGACATCGTAGCCGAGGTAAAGCAATGCCGACATTGTAACCCAAAAGGTGAAACACTGAGGGCATGATGCCACCTTGTCAACAACACGGGCAATGGCTTCGGCCAGTCCGAGGTGTTGGGCGAGCGTGGCGGCTATCATGGTGGCTATAGCTATCAGAACTATCATGGCTTTATGTAGTTACAAGAGTAAGCGTTACTGGGCAGTCGGAAACGAAAGTCTTGGAACAGCTGCAGCACGACATGCGTGCTATGCCGTTCTGGACGGTTCCCACTGCTATTGTTGCCGAATTGATGGCGGTGGCGCTGAACACAGGAATAGTGAAGTCTTGCGACACCACTTGTGAGCGTGTGCAGCACGAGCCGCAGTTGCAAGGGATGTAGTTAATCACGCCCTCAACGTGAATGACGATGATATACTGTGAGGTGCCTACGTTGGCAATGCTCTTGACGGAGAACTTCGGAGCGAACACGGGTGTCTCGTCTACACAAGCCGGTGTGCAGAGCTGCTGTGTGATGTTCATGCCTTCTCCTTCCGTTCCGCCAGCAGCGTCCGGACAATGCGCTCCAGATAGTCGCCGCCCGGCTCCGTGG